>Ga0184639_10001113_pt1 | contig 11384 bp, 9 predicted proteins | sample PLM31_170_b2_FD_133155 | JGI IMG/M metagenome (GOLD analysis project Ga0184639, IMG submission 133155) | Groundwater sediment microbial communities from an aquifer in East River, Colorado, USA - PLM3-1_170_b2 | ecosystem: Environmental > Terrestrial > Soil > Riparian zone | place: USA: East... | reverse complement strand
GTGCGGAAGGCGCAGCCCTATTGCGTTTACGAGACGTACGAGTTCGAAGTGCCCCTCGGCCGAAACGGGGACGTGTACGACCGCTACCTCTGCCGCATCGAGGAGATGAAGCAGTCGCTTCGACTGGTGCGCCAGGGACTCGACCGGCTCCGTCCCGGTCCGGTGCGGGCCGACAATACCTACCTCTTTCCCGCGGATCGGACCGACGTGAAGCGCGGGATGGAGGAGCTGATCTTTCACTTCAAGATCATGTCCGAGGGATTTCGCGTGCCGCAGGGCGATGCCTACTTCGCCATCGAGTCTCCGAAAGGGGAGCTGGGTTTCTACGTCGTGAGCGACGGGAGCCCCCGCCCCTACCGCGTGCGCGTGCGGCCCCCTTCGTTCGTGAATCTACAGGCCCTCGAGGCCATGTGCGTCGGCCGGATGATCGCCGACACCGTGGCCTGCATCGGGAGCATCGACATCGTCCTCGGAGAGGTGGATCGCTGACCCATGAGCGCGAACGGACGCGTGCTGACCGCCACCGTGGACCTGCCGAACTCCCACACCCTCGAGGTCTATCGGAAGCACGGGGGGTACGAGGCGCTCGCGCTCGCGCTCAAGAAGTCCCCGGACGAGATCATCGACATGGTCAAGCGCTCCGGGCTCCGAGGGCGCGGCGGCGCCGGTTTTCCCACCGGCACGAAGTGGGGCTTCGTCCCGAAGGGGGGCGACAAGCCGAAGTATCTTTGCGTGAATGCCGACGAGAGCGAGCCGGGAGCCTTCAAGGACCGCCTGATCTGCCAAAAGGATCCCCACCAGCTGCTCGAGGGCACGCTGATCGGCGCCTACGCGATCGGGTCCTCGCGCGCCTACATCTATATCCGCGGTGAATTCGGGCACGAGGCCCGCGTCCTGGAAGCGGCGATCGCCGAAGCGCGGAAGGCAGGCCTCATCGGGAAGAACATCCTCGGCTCCGGATTCCAGTGCGAGGTCACCGTCTACCTGGGCGCCGGCGCCTACATCTGCGGCGAGGAGACCGGGCTCATCGAATCGATCGAGGGGAAGCGGGGCGAGCCGAGGCTCAAGCCGCCGTTCCCCGCGGTCGTGGGGCTCTTCGGATGCCCCACCGTGGTGAATAACGTCGAGACCCTGGCCTGCGTCCCGCACATCGTGAAGCGGGGCTGGGAGTGGTTCGCCGGGATCGGCACCGAGCGGAACACAGGACCCAAGCTCTACGGTTTGAGCGGGCATGTGAACCGGCCGGGCGTCTACGAAGCGCCCATGGGGGTACCGCTCAGGCAGCTGATCGATGAGTTCGGGGGAGGCGTGCCCGGGGGACGGCCGATCAAGGGGGTGATCCCCGGCGGCGCCTCCTGTCCGGTGCTCCGAGGCGACGAGATCGACATCCCCATGGACTTCGACTCGCTGACGCGCGCGGGCTCGCTCTTCGGCACGGGGACGCCGATCATCATGGACGATACCACCTGCATGGTCCGGGCGGCGTGGATCACGGCCCGGTTCTTCGCGCACGAGTCGTGCGGGCAGTGCACGCCCTGCCGCGAGGGCTGCGGGTGGCTCCAGCGCCTCCTCTGGAAGATCGAGATCGGCAACGGCACCGAGCGGGACATCGACATCCTGCTCTCCGTGACCGATCAGATCGAGGGCAACACGATTTGCGCGCTGGGCGACGCCGCGGCGTGGCCGGCGCGCGGCTTCGCCAAGAAGTACCGGGACGAATTCCTGCGGCACATCCGCGAGAAGCGCTGCCCGATCGGCAACGGCTCGCTCCACTAGGGGATCGGCATGGCCACCGTGAGGATGAAGGTCGACGGGCGCGAGATCGTCGTCGAGAAGGGGACCAACTTGATCGAGGCCGGCAAGAAGGCCGGCGTCCTGGTTCCCTCCTTCTGCTATCACCCCGGGCTGCCGGTCGTGGGCGTCTGCCGCATCTGCCTCTGCGAGGTCGAGGGCCGGCCAAAGCTCGTCGCCGGGTGCGCGACCCCGGTCGAAGAGGGAATGCACGTCATCACCCGCTCGGAGAAGGTCCGCGAGGCGCGGAAGGCCGTCATGGAGTTCCTGCTCATCCACCACCCGCTCGACTGCCCGATGTGCGACAAGGGCGGGGAGTGCACGCTCCAGGACTACACGGTCGCCATGGGACCGGCGGCGACCCGATTCGAATTCGAGAAGACGACGTGGCCCGAGGAGGATGTCGGCGGAAAGCTGATCCTGAACAAGAACCGCTGCATCCTCTGCCTTCGCTGCGTGAACCTCTGCAAGGAGGTCGCGGGCGAAGACGAGATCGCGGTTCTCGCCCGGGGGGAGGAGACCTATATCGGGACGGTGGGCGGCCGGATGATCACGAACGAGCTGGCGGGAAACATCGCCGACATCTGCCCCGTGGGGGCGCTCACCAGCAAGGACTTCCGCTTCAAGGCCCGGCCCTGGGAGCTGGAGAATGTTCCCTCAGTGTGCACGCTCTGCTCCAAGGGCTGCAACACCAACATCGGTTACCATCCGCGCCGGAACGAGATCGTGCGGATCACGGCCCGCGAGAACATGTCCGTGAATCAATGGTGGATCTGCGATCGGGGACGCGCCGGCTTCCGATCCGTGCATCTGGAGAACCGGCTCACCGCGCCCACCCGGCGGACGGACGGCGCCGCCGCCGCCATCCCGTGGAACGACGCGATCCCGGGTCTCGCGGCCGCGCTGAAGGGGATCATCGCCCGGCACGGCGCCTCGGCGGTCGGGGTGGTGGCGTCGGCCGAGTTGACCAACGAAGAGTGCTATCTCGCCCGTCAAATCTTCCGCGACGGACTCAAGATCGCGAACATCGACTTTCCCGCGAGACCCCAGCCGCCGGTCGTCTACAAGCAGTTCACGATCGAAGGGGACAGGAATCCGAACACGCGCGGCGCCCGGGCGGTCGGTCTAGGGCCCGGCCCCGAGGGGTTGACGCTCGCTGGAATGATGCAGGCGGCCGCGGAAGGGAAGCTCCGCGCGCTCGTCTTCCTGCGCGGGGGTCCGCTGGAGCAGTTCGGCGACCCCGGCGTCGTCGCGCGCGCGCTCGGCCAGGTGGAGCTTCTTGCCGCCGTCGACGTAGCGCCGTCGCCGGTCTCGGAGCGGGCGCACTGGGTCCTACCGGGCGTGAGCTTCGCCGAAAAGGACGGCACCTACACCAACTCTCAGGGACGCGTACAGCGCGCGCGAAAGGTCTTCACCTTGCGCGGCGACACCCGCGAAGACTGGCGGATACTTCAAGACCTCGGACGCGCGCTCGGAGTTCTCGCCGCGGGCGAGCCCGGGCCGGAGCAGATCTTCCGGCGCCTAGCCTTCGAGGTTCCCGGATTCAGCGGGCTCGACTACACCATCGTGGGAGATTCGGGTGCGCCGCTTGATGCCGCGACGGCGAACGTCGCCGTGGGGTGATCTCCGGCGGCGCCGGCGGCTGCTGGAGCTGCTCCCGAAGACCGACCTCCACGTCCACCTCGACGGGTCGGTGCGTCCCGCCACGCTGTTCTCGCTGGCGCGCGAGCAGTCGATCCGCCTTCGGGTTCGGAGCGTCGCGGAGCTTCGCCGCTTTCTCGCCTCCCTGACCGCGGGGGTCAGCCTCCCGCGCTATCTCAAGGCGTTCGATCTCACGCTCAAGGTGCTCCAGGAGCGTTCCGCGCTCGAGCGGGCCGCGTTCGAGCTGGCGGAGGACGCGCACCGCGAGCGCGTGCGGTACATGGAGGTCCGGTACTGTCCCGCGCTCCACACGCGCCACGGCCTCACGATGGAAGCGACCATCGAAGCGGTGGTGGCGGGTCTCGAGCGCGCTCGGCGCCGTTACGGCATCCTGACCGGAACGATACTTTGCGGGATCCGGCACTTGAACCCGCGCCTCTCGGTCCGGCTGGCCGAGCTGGCGGTCGCGTTTTACGGGCGGGGCGTCGTCGGGTTCGACCTCGCCGGGGCGGAGAAGGACTATCCCGCGAAGGCTCACCGGAAGGCCTTCGAGCTCGTCGTGCGGAACAACGTCAACGTCACGGTGCACGCGGGGGAGGCGTTCGGTCCGGAGAGCATCGCCCAAGCGCTCCACTATTGCGGCGCTCACCGGATCGGCCACGGAACTCGTTTGAGGGAAGACCCTGCGATCCTGAGCTACGTGAACGATCACCGGATCCCGCTCGAGATGTGCCTCACCTCGAACGCCCAGACCGGCGCCGTCAGGACCCTGCGCTCCCACCCCTTTCGCGAATACCTCGGGCTGGGGCTTCGTGTCACGCTCAACACCGACAACCGGCTCGTTTCCTCGACGACGATGACGCGCGAGCTGGAGCGCGCCGTGACTTCCCTCGGACTCCAGCCGGGCGATGTCCGGCACGTGCTTCTGAACGGCTTCAAGTCCGCCTTTCTCCCGTTTCGCGAGAAGGGCACCCTCCTGCGCCGGACGGTGGCGGAGATGGACGCGGCCTTCGCGGAGGCCCAGGCCGGGGACGGCGGTGCCGAAAGGGATCTGCTGTAAGGCGGCGCTGGAGCCGGCGCGATCCCTCGCCGGCGGGGACGCATCCAAAGAATATCGAGGGGTGGATGGCGGCGATCTTGAAGCGCCACCCTCTCCCTTGAAGTAGACGGCGATGTGGCATAGACTTGAGCCCATGAGGAGCCAACGATGAATCAGATGGGCCGCGCGGCTGGGCCTTTTTCTGTTTCCGGGCGCTTGAGCCCGGTCCCGATCTTTCAGGTCGCCACAGGCTTCTGGGCGAGCCAGGCCCTCCTGACCGCGGTGGATCTCAGGATTTTCACGATCCTCTTCAGCGGACCCAAGAGCGCGGTCGAGGTCGCCGCGGCCGTCGGGGCTGACGCGACCTCCATCGAGCCGCTCATGGACGCGAATTGCGCTCTCGGCTTCCTCCACCGGAGCGGCGAGCGCTACCGCAACGACGAGGTCTCGAACGCCTACCTCGTCGAAGGCTCGCCGGGGTCGTACGTGGACCTCGTGCGCTTCATGCGGGACCCTCTCTTCGGAATCTGGCAGTCGCTCCGGGACACGGTCCGCGACGGAAAAGCGCCGATCGAGCCGGGTACGATGGACCAGGTGGAGATCGGCCTCGCGCGGGCGTTCCACAACGCCGCCTACGCGTCCATGATGCGCGTGGCCGAAATTCTCGACATCGAATTCAGCGCCTATAGCCGCATCCTCGATCTGGGCAGCCACAGCGGCGCGGGGGCGCTTTGCCTGGCCCGGCGCTATCCGCAGTTCCAGGCGACGATCTACGACCGGCCCGCCTTCAAGGAGCTGGCCGAAGAGTTCATCCGGACCACCAAGCTCGAAGACCGGGTCCATTTCGCCGCGGGTAACCCCGACGAGGGGCAGCCCGGCGCCGATTACGACCTGGTGCTTTTGCCCCATCATCTGTCCCGACGCAGCCGGCCCTCGATTCCGGGCATCCTTCAGGCCGCGAATCGGTCTCTCCACCCGGGTGGCATGCTCCTGGTCACTGAGTTCCTCCTCGAAGACTCGAAGGAGGAGCCGCGCGAGGCCGCGCTCTTCCGGCTGAACGTGCTCGCCAGCTACGGACCCGGCTGCACGGGCGCGCTGGCGAGGTCGGAGTTCTACCAACTTCTGAAAGATGCGGGCTTCACCAAGGTGGACATGGTGGGCCTGCCGATGTTCGGGATCACGGCGATCACCGCGTCGAAGGGGTGAGCCGTGCGCATCGAGCGGTTCCAGGTCGGCCCGTTCGATAACAACCTCTATCTGCTGACGACGGCGGGCTCGCGCGACGCCGTCGTCGTGGACCCGTCCCTCGAGAGCCAGGCGGTGCTCGACTCGATCCGCTCGCGCGGTCTCGACGTGAAGCGAATCCTCCTCACCCACGCGCACATCGACCACATCGTCATGGTCCAGCCGTTCGTCCAGGCGACCGGAGCGCCGGTCTGGCTCCACGCGGACGACCGTGAGTACTACGAGCGCGGCGAGACGCAGGCGACCGCGATGGGCCTCCTCTGGATCGGGACCACGCCGGTCGCCCACTGGATTTCGGACGGGGAAGACCTGGGAGTTCCGGGAATCGAGATCCGAGCGATGCACACCCCGGGCCACTCTCCGGGAAGCGTCACCTTCGTGACCCCCGAGGGGCTCCTGGTCGGGGACGTTCTCTTCCATGGGTCGGTGGGCCGCACCGACCTTCCCGGAGGGGACTGGAACACGCTGGTGCGCTCGATTCGAGATCGACTCTTCGCCTACCCCGGCACGACCCCCGTATACCCTGGACACGGGAATCCCACCACGATCGGGGACGAGATGAAGACGAATCCCTTCGTGGGCGAGCCCGCGTTCGAGCGGACGTAACCCCACGCCCTCCGAATTCGAGCAGCTCCTCCACCCGAGCGCGCTCTACCGCGATTTCCTGAGCGCGCCGGAGCGGGTGCGGGAGTTTTATCCTGCCGATTACCGAGATCCGGGCGCGCTCGCCGCTCAGGCCGGGGGCCGCGAGTACCCGGCGGCGCGCCGGGCCCAGGTCGCTTCGATTCTCAAGCGGCAGGCCGAGGCGTGGGGCATCTCGAGCGAATCTCGTGCATCGCTGGACCGCTTCGCGCGCGCGAATTCGCTCGTGGTCGTCGCGGGGCAACAGCCGGGCCTTTTCGGTGGGCCCCTCTACACGCTCTACAAGGCGCTGACGGCGATCGCGCTGGCCCGCGCGACCGAGGCCGCGTCGGGCCGTCCGATCATCCCGATCTTCTGGGTCGCCTCCGACGACCACGATTTCGAGGAGGTCCGCCGGACCTGGCTCGGGGACGGCGCCGAGCCGACCGCGCTCGAGTACCCGGCGGAGCGGGTCGCGCCCGGGATCTCCCTCGCGCGCATCGTCCTCTCCTCGGAAATCGAGACCTTGATCGCGCGCCTGGAGCAGCTCCTTCCCGCCTCGGAGTTCCGCGCGGAAGTCCTGGGCCGCGTGCGCTCCGCCTACAGCCCGGGGCGAACCTGGACCGATGCGTTCGCGCGGTTGCTCGGCGCGATCCTGACCCCGCTCGGCGCGCTCGTCTTCGATCCTTCCGATCGGGAGGCCAAGGCGATCGCGCTGCCGGTCTTCGAGCGGGAGGTCGCGTTGATGGGACGCTCTTCGGCGGCGGCGCTCGAAACCGGCCGGGCGCTCGAGCGCCGCGGCTACCACGCGCAGATCTCCCGCGCGGGCAACGAGCTCAACCTCTTCTGGCACGAGGCGGCGCGCGAGGCGGTTCGCGTGGGTGGGGACGGATCGCTTCGGCTCGCGGGAAGCGGGCGGAGCCTCGGCGCGGGCGAGCTGGTAGCGGCGATGCGCGAGCGCCCGGGAGACGTGAGCCCGGGGGTGCTGCTCCGTCCCCTCATGCAGGATTATCTCTTCCCGACCGCGGCGTACGTCGGTGGACCGTCCGAAGTGGCGTACTGGGCGCAGGTGAACGCGCTCTATCCGCTCTTCGACGCGGCGCCCCCCGCGGTCGCGCCGCGGGCGGGGGCGACGCTCCTCGAGCCCAGGATCGCGAAATCGCTCGAGCGATTTGGAATCGCCTGGCCGGCGCTCGCCGGAGACGCGGAGGCGGTGATCGGGGAGACCCTTCGAGCGCTCCTGCCCGACGACTTCCCGGAGACCTTCGCGCGCGAACGGGAGATCCAGCGAAAGAGCTTCGAGCGGCTGGAGACCAAAGTGGCGGGGTTCGATCCCTCGCTCAAGGCGGCGGTATCAACCGCGGCCGGGAAGGTGGAGCACGAGGGGACCGGCCTGGAGAAGAAGCTCATGCAGGTCTGGAAGCGGCGGCAGGACGAATCGGTGCAGCAAATTCGCCGGGCGGCGGCGCAGCTTTTCCCGCAGGGGCGACTTCAAGAACGGGTACACTCTCCATTGGGCTACATGGCGCGCTACGGGCCCGATCTCACGGCGCGCCTCGAGCGGTCGCTCGGCACGCCGGGCTCGCACGTGCTCGTGCCGTTGGGGGGGAAGGACCCATGAAGATCGGCATCACCTGCTATCCGACGCACGGCGGCTCGGGGGTCGTGGCCACCGAGCTGGGGATGGAGCTCGCCCGCCGCGGCCACGAGGTCCACTTCATCTCCTACTCGATGCCGTTCCGCCTCAAGCGGTTCCAGGAGAACGTGGTCTTCCACGAGGTCCAGGTCTCTTCCTACCCGCTCTTCCAGTATCCGCCTTACACGCTTGCACTCGCCGCCAAGATGGCCGAGGTCGCCGACGAGGCCGGGCTCGACGTTCTCCACGCGCACTACGCCATCCCGCACGCGGTCTGCGCCTATCTCGCGCGGCAGGTCGCGGCTTCGACCAAGCTTCGCATCGTGACCACGCTTCACGGCACCGATATCACGCTCGTCGGATCGGACCAATCGTTCCGCCGCCTCACCCGCTTCGGCATCGACCAGAGCGACGGCGTCAGCGCGGTCTCGGACTTCCTGCGGCGTCGGACGGTCGAGGTGTTCCGTCCCCACCGCGCGATCGACGTGATTCCGAACTTCGTGGACACGGAGCGATACTCGCCCCAAGAGCGGGGCGGCTGCGCCCGCGAGCACTTCGCGAAGAAGGGGGAGAAGATTCTCGTCCACATCTCGAACTTCCGTCCGAGCAAGCGCGTCGAGGACGTGGTGCGCGTCTTCGCGGCGGTGCGCCGCGAGGTGCCGGGCGTCCTCCTCATGGTGGGGGACGGAACCGAGCGGACCCGGAGCCGCGAGGTCGCCATGGAACTGGGGGTGGAGCGCCACGTGCGTTATCTCGGTCAAATGGACGCGGTCGAGGACGTGCTCTGCGTGGCGGACCTATTTCTCCTGACGAGTCAGAACGAGAGTTTTGGGCTCGCGGCGCTGGAGGCGATGTCCTCGGGCGTCCCGGTCATCGGCACTACGGCCGAGGGGCTCCCGGAACTCGTCCGCTCCGGCGAGACCGGCTACCTGCTGCCGGTCGGCGACGTGGCCGGGATGGCGCGACGCTCGATCGAGCTTCTGAGCGACGATCGGCGGCGGGCGTCGATGTCGGAGGCGGCGCGCCGTACGGCGGTGGAACGCTACGAGGCGAGCCGCATCGTGCCGATGTACGAGGATTTCTACTCCCGCGTGATCGGGCAGCCGGTCTCGGTGCCGAACCACCTGGCGCGGCCTGAGGAGCTGGCCTAGGGGGCGGGCACCGGGTCGAGGTCGATGTCGAACGTCGAATCGGCGCCGGCGATCAGCCCCCGGCGCCGATCCCATCTGTGGTAGTCCTTGCCCGCCGAAACGCAACATCACCCACCAGGGTTGCTTCGACCAGTACGGCCGGGACTGGATCCTCCGTAGTGGAGAGACGGACCGTTCCGCTCCGCTCCACGCCCGAGAGATCGACGTCCCGCACCGTCGACCCTGAGATGGTCGCGTAGGGAAACGTCCGGGGGAGTATGTAACGGTCCGCTTCGGCCGGCTCCACCACGCACCGATAACCGCCCGCCGGGACGTAGAGGCGGTAGCGTCGGCAGGACCGGGGCTTGTGGGAGGGGCGCTTTCTGTGTACGATTCCATAGCTTACAGGAAATTACCCCGCGCGTGCAACGCGCGTGACCCAAACGTTTTCCGGAGCTCATGACCCGACGCGAACGGATTCGAAAGACCCTTGCGGGAGAGGCGACCGATCGGCCGCCCGCCTCCTTCTGGCGGCATTTCTACCATCGCGAGGGCACGGCGGCGGAGCTGGCCGAGGCGATGCTCGAGTTCCAGAGGACGTACGATTGGGACCTCTTGAAGATCAACCCACGTGGCTCGTATCACGTCGAAGACTGGGGGGTGCGGACGGCGCGTCCCGGGACGGGGCCGCTCGACAAGCCGAAGGTGGTCGAGAGCCCGGTCCGCCTGCCCGAGGATTGGGATCGCATCCGCCCGCTCGATCCGACACAGGGCGCCCTCGGAGAAATGCTCGACGCCGAGGAACGGATCGCCGCGGAGGTCCAGGGCGAGACCGATTGGGTCATGACCCTGTTCAACCCCATCTCGATCGCGGCGGACCTTGTGAACGACGACGTAATCTTCCTCGATCACCTGCGCCGCCACGGCGAGCGCGTTCACGGCGCGCTTCGCGCGATCACCCAGACCTTCGCCGGATTCGCGCGCGAGACGATGCAGCGCGGGGCCTCGGGCATCTTCTTCGCCACGACCGACTTCGCCAACGACTCGCGGATCGATCGCGCGCTGGTGGAGGAGTTCGGACGGCCCTACGACCTCCGCGTCCTTGCGGAGACGGCCGGAGCGCCGCTCAACACGATCCACGTGTGCGGCCCCGGGGCGTTCGTGACGGAGCTGCTCGACTACCCGGTTTCGGTGATCTCGTGGGACGCCCGCGCGAAGCGGAATCCGTCGATCGCGGCGATCCGGAAGCAGACCGCGAAGACGCTCCTCACCGGCATGGACCATGAAGGAACGATGGTGAAGGGACCGGCCGAGGCGGTCGCCGAGGAGGCGCGCACCGCGATCGAGGAGTCGGGGGGCACCGGGTTCATCCTAGGCCCCGGCTGCGCCGTTCCCGCCGCGGCGCCCCTGGAACACTTTCAAACGGTTCGAGAGGTAACCCTCGCGTGCGCCTGACCGCGTTCAAGTCGAAGATCCATCGGGCCCGAGTCACCGAGGCCGACCTGAACTACGAAGGGTCGGTGACGATCGACTCCGATCTGATGGACGCGGCGGACATCCTGCCGAACGAGCAGGTCCAGGTGCTCAACGTGATGAACGGGGAGCGCTTCGACACCTACGCGATCCGGGGACCGCGGGGGAGCGGCACGATCTGCTTGAACGGGCCCGCGGCGCGCCTCGCTCACGTCGGGGATTTGGTGATCATCCTGACGTTCGCGACGATGGAGCGGGAGGAGCTCTTGAGACACACCCCGAGGATCGTGATGGTGGACGAGCGGAACCGGATCAAGCAGCCGCAGCCGGCCGGAAGCGTTGGGGGAGCGCGGTGAGATTCCGTGCGCTCGCTTCGCTGAGCTTCGGCGCGGCGCTCCTGCTCGCGCTTGCGTTCTCGCTCGCCAATCGGTCGATGACCGCGTCCGCCTCCGTGAGGTGGACCGATCCGCCCGACAGCTTGAAGCCCCAGGTCGATATCCTCACAATCGAGGGGGCGATCCAGCCGATCAGCGCCGAGGCGGTCAAGCAGGCGATCGACCGGGCCGAGCGCGACCACCGCGAGGCGCTCATCATCCGGCTCGACACCCCCGGCGGGCTCGACTCCTCCATGCGCGACATCATCAAGCGGATGCTGATCGCGGAGGTGCCGATCGTCGTCTACGTGGCGCCCTCCGGCGGGCGCGCGGCGAGCGCAGGCACGTTCATCGCCTACGCGGCGAACATCGCCGCGATGTCCCCGGGCACCTCGATCGGCGCCGCGACGCCGGTCCAGGTGGGCGGCGGAGAC
>Ga0184639_10001111_pt1 | contig 11398 bp, 9 predicted proteins | sample PLM31_170_b2_FD_133155 | JGI IMG/M metagenome (GOLD analysis project Ga0184639, IMG submission 133155) | Groundwater sediment microbial communities from an aquifer in East River, Colorado, USA - PLM3-1_170_b2 | ecosystem: Environmental > Terrestrial > Soil > Riparian zone | place: USA: East... | reverse complement strand
ATGGCGAGGTGGTATTCCCGGTCCAGATAGGTATCGCAGTGGCCGATGATCACCCGAGAGAGATCCACTCCCTCCTCCGCCAGGATCGCCAGTTGCGCCAAACCGACGGGGTACATCGAAGCATGGGTGGTAATGGGAGCCCCGGTCGCGTGCTGCGCCCGCGCCGCCGCGCGCAATACCCGTTCCTCCTGCGCCGTCACATAGCTGCCATGCGCCCCGATCTCCCCGATGATACCGGCGCGGATGTCAGTGCCGTCCACACCCTCCATGAGTTCTACGACCATCCCCGCTGCCAGCGACCGCGTAGGCGTGCGATCAATGTGTTCCGGATAATAGGGCTGGCGGTACCAGCCTGTCCCCATGATCACATGCAGGCCCGTTCGCTCCGCCACCCGCCGCAGGCCCGCCGGATTCCGTCCAAGGTCGGGCGTGGTGCACTCGACAACCGCCTGCCCCCCGGCCCGCGCCAGGGCGTCCAGCTCGGCGACCGCCAGGTCCTCGTCATTGAGGAGGTGATCGAGATTCCCCGTGACCCGGTAGAAATCGCAGAAGATATGCTCGTAGGCCAGGGCTCGACCCAGCGTCGCTGGGTCGAGAGGACCGCGCACGGTGTGAATGGTCGCGTCGTGGGCCATCGGTTCGCCGCCGTGCCTGCTGGCCTTCCCTCAGTGCAGAATCTTGCTGAGGAACTGCCGGGTGCGATCCTGCCGGGGATTCGCGAAGAACTCCGGCGCCGGCGCCTCCTCCACCAGCCGCCCCTCGTCCATAAAGATGATCCGCTCCGCCGCCGCCTTGGCGAATCCCATCTCGTGGGTGACAACGATCATCGTCATGCCCTGATCGGACAGTTTCAGCATGACGTCCAGCACCTCCGTGATCATCTCGGGATCCAGGGCGGAGGTCGGTTCGTCGAAGAGCATCACCTTCGGGCTCATCGCCAGGGCGCGCGCGATGGCGACCCGCTGCTGTTGCCCACCAGAGAGCTGGGCGGGATAGGCGTCCGCCTTGGTGGGCAGCCCGACCATCTCCAGCAACTGCCGGGCCTGCGCCTCGGCATCCTCCTTCCTGCGCTGCAGGACGTGGATAGGGCCGGCAACGATGTTCTCCAGCGCGGTGAGGTGGGGAAATAGGTTGAATTGTTGGAAGACCATGCCGACGTCCCGCCGGTGTTTTGCCACTTCCGATTCCCGGAGTTCCACCCGGTGCCCGTTGACCTCGCGGTACCCCATGGGGTGGCCGCCTACCCTGATCCGTCCCTGGTCGATCTTCTCCAGATGGTTGATACATCGAAGGAGCGTACTCTTCCCGGAACCGCTCGGCCCGATGAGCACGATCACCTCGCCGCGCCGGACGGTCATGCTGATGCCCCGAAGGACATGGAGGGCCCCGAAGTACTTGTGGACATCCTCCACTTCCACGACTGGCTGGCACGGATCAGAGGCGAGTGTCTGGTCCACACGCTCCCTCATCATCGCAAGTCATGTTCCATCTCTTTCCGTTCCAGGGCCTTCGCCGGGGACTCCGCGATTCGGGCCCGGTCCGCTGCCGGGGCCACGGAGCGTCCAAAGTGCGCCTCCAGGCGCCGCTGCACCATGCCCCACAGGGTGATCATCACGAGATAGTAGAGGGCGGCGACTACGAAGATCTCCAGGACCCGGAATTCCACCTGGATCAGCATCTGCCCTCGCCGCAGGAGTTCCTCCATAGAGATCACGGAGGTGATGGAGGTCGTTTTGAGCAGGCCGTTGAAGTTGTTCCCGAGCGGGGGGATGATAACCCGCGCCGCCTGGGGCATGACCACGACGCGCATCAGGGTCGGGTAGTCCATCCCCAGGGCACGCGCGGCATCGAACTGCCCTTTGGGCACCGACAGGATGCCGGCGCGGATGATCTCCGACAGGTACGCACCCTCATTCAGGCTGAGGCCCAGGAGCGCGGACTGCACGACGTTGAGACGGATGCCGATCTGCGGCAGCCCCGTGTAGATGATGATCAGCTGCACCAGCAGCGGCGTCCCCCTCATGATCCAGAGGTAAAACTGCGCGATCCCTTGAAGGACCCGGTTCTTCGACATGTTCATGATGGCCGCGAGAAGCCCCAGGAGCAATCCGAAGGTCATCACGACCGCCGAAAGCCAGATGGTCGTCCACGCTCCCTCCAGCAGATACCAGTTGAAGAGGTACCTGAAAAATGCGCTCCAATCCCAGCCCGGCATCGGATTTGCCCCCCGCGCCTTTGGCCAGGAGGGATCCCGCCATCTCCTTCGGGAGGACATCTCGCCTCGCCCGAAGGTCTGGCAGGGGACCCCTCCGGTCTCGCCTTCTCGCGCCCATTCTCCGGCGGCGCGACCGAACCTTACGGCAGGTCAGGTCCCTTGAGTTCCAAGGGCTTGTCCACTGCCATCTTGGCCGCGCCCCACTTGTCCAACAGCCTGTCGTAGGTGCCGTCCCGGCGCATGTCGTTCAGCACCTTGAGGACGGCCGAGGCCACATCCTTGGATCGGAAGGCGAGGGTTGCCGGAGAGCCGGCCAGACCCGATACCGCCCGCTCGAAATCTCCCCGGTCCTGGTAGAACTTGGCGGTCACGTCCACGCTGACGACAGCCTCTACCTGACCCGCCCGCAAGGCCTGATAGGCGTCGGCGAACGTGCTGAAGGTCCGGACCTCCATCGGCTTGGCGCCGGCCTTCACTTGCTCTTCGTTGATCCGGGTGATCTGCCGGTACTCGTAGCCCCCGATCTCCACCGCCGCCCGGCGACCGGCAAGGTCGCTGGTCGAGCCGATCTTCAGCGGGTTGCCCTTGGAGACCGAGATGCTGATCGCCTGATACTCGTAGGGGATCAAGTACAGGATCTTGGCCCGCTCTGGTGTGAAGAACATCCCGGTGACGCTGGCATCCCAACGTCCGCTCTGGAGGCCGGGGATGTGCGTCTCGAAGCCGACGTTGATCCACGTCATCTTGAGGCCGAGCCGTTTTGCGATCTCCTCCCCCAGCTCGATCCGCATTCCCTGGAGCTTTCCGGCGCTGTCCACGAATTGATAGGGGGGAATGGTGGCGTTCGTGGCCGCAGTCAGTTCACCCGCCTTGACCAGCGGCGGCGACGAAAGCTGCGCCTCGGCCGGTTGAAGCGCGAGTCCCCAGAGCAATGAGAATACTCCAACGACAGCGATCGGATACCGTATCTTCAGTCTCATGGTCCCCTCCTCTTTCGCAAGATGTCTCATCTCCCTGCCTACCCTCTGGCGTTCCCGCAGTCTCGTGGATGGCGTCCGTCCCTAACCCGCATTATTCACGAAGCGTGAACAATGCGCCCTCCGGGCTTCGACTCCGGCCCGCGCGAATGCGGGCCTTCGCTCAGGATTAGCCGTTCGGCTGAGACTTCGTCGAGCTCAGTCGAGACGCTCATGACGAAGCCCGGGTTAGTCTTGAGCAAGGTGCGTGAGCACCGCGTCGAAACCGTTCGGCTGAGCTCACGACGAAGCCCGCCAGAGCGCAAAAAGCGCTCTTGCGGGAGGGTATGAGCGAAGACAAAGTCTTCGCGAATAATCCGGGCTAAGGGAGTCAATCGTCCTCGATGTGTGTCATCAGCCACCCGCTGGTATTGTGGAAGTTGGCCACCGCGGTCCCCGGCGGGTTCAACGCGTCGCAGGCGGCCCGCAGTTCGTCATCCGCCCGCTGTTCGACGACCTTCAACATCTCCTGCAACTGCTCCGGGGTGCGAGGCCCCACGATGGGCGAGGTCACTCCCGGCTGGTCCTTCACCCACAGCAGGGCGAGCTGGGCCGCGCTCAGCCCGTACTTGGGGGCCAGCTCCGCCAGGCGGGCGCCGATCCGCGCCCCCCTGCGATTGATCCGTTGCGCGTAGATCCCCGTTGGGTTCTTCGCCGCCCTGGAACCGCTCGGGAAGCTGCCGTCGACAGGGTACCGGCCTGCGAGCATCCCCATGGCCAGGGGAGACCACGGCAGCACGCCCAAGCCATATTTCTGGCACAGGGGAATGCGCTCGATTTCCGCCCGTCGGTCCAGCAAATTGTACGGCGGAGACTCCACAACGAATCGAGCGTACCCGTACCGCTCGCTGACCATCAATGCTTCCATCACCTGCCACGCCGGGTACGTCGTACATCCGATGTAGCACACCTTGCCCTGCCGCACGAGATCGTTCATGGCCCCCAGCGTTTCCTCGATCGGCGTGATGAGACTCTGCGTCCGATGGCACATGTACAGGTCGATGCGGTCCGTCTGCAGCCGCCGCAGGGACTCTTCACACGACCGGAGGATGTGGTACCGGCTGAGTCCTTGATCGTTGGGCCCGTCCCCCGTCGGGTAGTACACCTTGGTGGCGATCAGCACGCGCTCCCTCTGGTCCGTCGCCTTGAGGAATCGCCCGATAATCCGCTCGCTCTCCCCCCCGACGTAGCTGTCGCCGGTGTCGAAGAGGTTGATGCCATTGTCGATGGCCATCTGCATGAGGCGCTGCGCGGTCTCCTCCGAGGTCATGTCGCCGAAATTCCCGCATCCCAGCGTCAACGAGGAGACGCGGACCCCGGTCTTGCCGAGATACCGGTATTCCATGTGACCCTCTCACGCAATCCGGTTAGTGTGCGAGACCTTGTCCGACCTCTTGCACCCCGCACCACTCCAGGATCAGACGTCCGGTGACCATGACGGCCTGAAGATAGTCCGCGACATCGATCCACTCGTCGGTGCCGCCCGCCTGGCTGAAATTACCCGCCAGCGGACCATACCCGACCGTCGGTATTCCGGCGTGCAGGATCGGATGGCGGATGTCGCTGGCTGCGTGAAGCGCGTTGGCCCTTGGCTCGTACCCGGTCACGGCGCGGATCGCTCGGCTCACGGCGCCGTAGACGGGATGGTCCAGGGGCACCTCGGCGCCGCGTACCCCCAGGAGCCACTCGAGCCTGGGCGGATGGTCCCTGAGCCAGGGGTCCGCCTTTGCCGCGGTTTCGATCGACTGCGCGATCTCCGACTGCACATCCTCCATCCGCTCGAGAGGAGGGAGGGTCGCGGATCCGGCAAGGACGCACGCGCGGCTGATTCGGTTCAGGTGCTCCGCATCCCCTCCGTGGACATGCGCCAATTGGATGTTGGTAGAGCGGCCGACAGCCTCCTCAAAGATGGGATGGCGCACCCGGCCGCTCCTGTCTTCATTCAGCGCCTGGAGTGCCCGAATGAGAACCCACGCCTTCTCGATCGGGTTGACTGCCAAGTGGTGGAAGGGGGTCTGCTCCGGCTCCTGCGTGTCCGGGGGCCTGCCGTCGATGGAGATCCGAAAGCGCAGCAGCCCCGACGTGATGGCCTTGATATCTCTCAACCCTCTGCCCGACTCGGCCGGATGGAGATAGACGGCGCCATCGGCTGCATACCCACGATCCAGGACGGCGACGATCCCCCGGGCATGCCGTTTGCTCGGCGTGCTCGCCAAGATCACGGTCCCCCTGGGTCGCCGCCCGGCAGCCGACAGGGCCATGAGTGCACAGACCATCGTCGCCACGCCGAGGAGGTCATCCGCGACCCCCCAGCCGTACAGGCGACCGCCCTCAATCTCACCGGCAAACGGTGCATGGCGCCAGCCTCCTATGCTGGTGACAGGCTCGACGTCGGGGTGGGCAAACAGCAACAGGCTGCTCCCCCGGTTTTCACCGGCCAGCTTGCCGACCACACACACGTGCTCACCGGGATCGACGGTGGTCGCCTGAACGAATTCGTATTTCGGCGCCAGATCGATGGGCGAATAGCGGAGGTGATCGACATCACACCCGAGGGCCCTGAGCTTTGCCGCCACCCATGCCTGCGTGGCTCCCTCCCCATCCTGGGAAACCCGTACCAGGTCGCGGAGGAGCTGGATATACCGGTCACCTGACCGATTCACCTGCTCTGATAGCCACTGCAGGGCGTCGGACATGGCGAAGGGTACCCCGAGTGGCCTGAGCTCCTGGAACCGTCACGGGATCCTGGTGGGGCGGCACGCCCGGCAGGCAGCGCTCCAAAGGAGCTCGACTTTTGGGATGGTCACTTGCTATACGCGTGATACACGTCTGATATGTCAGATGTCACCTGCCTGTCAAGGGGAAACGTCTCGGCCATAGCAGAGCGCCCTGTCCGCCCCGGTCGCCTTGGCCCCGGAGAGACCCAAGGCTCAGTGATCGTCTGTGGAGCCAGGTTTTATTTTTGCCAACGGGGGCAGGTGGTCTATAATGCGTTCCTGTCTGCGCGCACTGCCAACCACGCCACCTCCGCAAGGACAACGGTAGGTCCATGATCACCGATCCCATCCTGGCCGATCTTAATCCGCCACAGCAGGAGGCAATGCTGCACGGCGAAGGGCCACTGCTGATCCTGGCCGGCGCCGGCTCCGGGAAGACCCGGATCATCACGCGCCGGATCGCCTACCTGATCGGCCGGCGCGCTGTTCAGCCCTGGCAGATCCTGGCGGTGACCTTCACCAACAAGGCCGCCGACGAGATGCGGCGACGCGTGGAACTCCTTCTGGGGGCCCGCGGCCTGAACGTGGCCCTGGGGACCTTCCACTCAACCTGCGTGAAGATCCTCCGGAAGTGGCACGGAGAACTCGGCCTCCGCAGCAGCTTCGTGATCTACGACGAGGCGGACCAGCTCAGCCTGATCAAGGACTGCCTGAAGGCGCTGGACCTCAGCGAGCGGACCCTGAGCCCACGGGGGGTCGCGGCCCGGATCAGCCGGGCCAAGAACGAGCTGCAGACCCCGGGCGAGTACGCCACCGTGGCCAACGATTTCACCGAGGAGCGGACGGCGAAGATCTACGCCCTGTACCAGGACCGGCTGCGGGCCAGCCACGCCGTGGACTTCGACGACCTGTTGATGCTCACGGTGCTGCTCTTCCGGCAGAAGCCTCACGTCCTCCAGTACTACCAGAACCTCTGGCGATACGTCCTGGTGGACGAGTACCAGGACACGAACCACGCCCAGTACCAGATCGTGAACTTCCTCAGCCAGCGGCATGGGAACCTGTGTGTGGTTGGCGACGACGATCAATCCATCTATCGGTGGCGAGGGGCGGACCTCAACAACATCCTGGACTTCGAACGGGATCATCCGGGTTGCACGGTCATCAAGCTGGAGCAGAATTACCGGTCCACCCAAAACATCCTGGATGCCGCAGGTGGGGTCGTTTCCCACAACATTGGGCGGAAGGGCAAGACCCTCTGGACCGAGAATCCCACCGGCGAATCCGTCGTCTTCTGCCAGTCCCGCGACGAGCAGGCCGAGGCATACTTCGTCGTCCGGACGATCCGGACCTTGTCCGCCGAAGGCGGATACTCGCTGGACGATTTCGCCATCTTTTACCGGACCAACGCCCAATCCCGCGTCCTGGAAGATGCCCTGCGGCGAGAGGTGACTCCTTACGTTATCGTCGGGGGGCTGCGGTTCTACGAACGGAAGGAGATCAAGGACCTGCTTTCGTACCTCCGCCTGGTGGCGAATCCCGACGACACCCAGAGCTTCAAACGGATCGTGCACGTGCCTCCCCGCGGGATTGGCCAGGCCACGGTGGACAAGCTGGAGGGCCTGGCCGTCGCCGAGCGCGTTTCGCTCTGGGAGGCGTGCAAGCTGGCCGGGGAGCGCAATCTCTTGGGTCCGAAGGCTCAGAAGGCCCTGGCCGAATTTTTGGCCTTGATCGAGCGGGCCCGGGCCAAGCTCGAGGTCACGACGGTCCCCGAACTCATCCTGGAGCTACTCGACACCACGGGATACCTGGCAGACCTCAAGAACGAGGGGACGATCGAGGCGGAATCCCGGATCGAGAACCTCCAGGAGCTGGTCTCGGCCGCTCGGGAGTTCATGGAGCGCAGCGAGGATCCGAGCCTCCAGGCGTTTCTGGACAGCGTCGCGCTGATCGCCGACATTGACGAGCTGGCCGAGGGGACGGGTACGGTGACCCTGATGACCCTTCACTCAGCCAAGGGGCTGGAGTTTCCGGTGGTGCTCATCACTGGCATGGAAGAGGGCGTCTTCCCCCATGCCCGTTCCCTGATCGACGATGACGAGCTAGAGGAAGAAAGGCGTCTCTGCTACGTTGGCATGACCCGGGCAAAGGACAGACTCTTCCTCTCGGCCGCCCTCTCCCGGCGCCTGTACACCAGTAACGCCTACAACCTGCCCTCTCGGTTCCTGGACGAGGTGCCTCAGGACCTGATGGAGCGGATAGACGGCCTGCAGACCAGCAGGGGATCAGGGGTCTGGGGTCTGGGGTCGGCGCAGGATCTCCGATCCCCGGCATCCGATCCCCGGCCCCTGCGCGCAGATGCGCGCTATGAGGCGGAGGAGGCGTTCGTAGATCATTTACAGGTGGGGATGCGGGTACGGCATCCCGACTGGGGGATCGGCACTATCAAGGAGCGCATCGGGGAGGGTGAGGACCTGAAGGTGGTCGTTACCTTCGCTGGCGTGGGCCGCAAGAAGCTCGCAGCGAAATTCGTCCATCTCGAATGCGCGTAGGGAGGGGGCTGCACCCCGCCTCCGGCGGGGTACCCGCCCTCCGACTGCGGAGGGCCGCAAGGGCCCTCCCTACGCGAACTAGAACACGGGATTTTCATCCGTCGGCGTGAAACTCGTTTCATGATCACTTGGCGGGTAGAAGGGGGGTCCGGTGGCAAAGATCACGAGAAAAGAAGTGGAGCACGTGGCGCGGTTGGCGCGACTGGAACTGACCGAAGAGGAGAAAGAGCGGATGACCGCCCAGCTCGACTCCATCCTCGGCTATATCGACAAGCTGAACACACTGGATACCTCAAAGGTCGAGCCGACGACGACCGTTATTCCCATGGTCAGCGTGATGCGCGACGACGAGATCCGGCCTTCCCTGAAACAGGAAGATGCGCTGGCCAATGCGCCTGATCGCCAGGACGTCTTCTTCCGCGTCCCGCGCATCATCGAGGACTGATCCCCCTCACCTTCCCTCTCCCCAGTGGGGAGAGGGTGCGGGTGAGGGGAGGGAGCCGACGAGTAGGGGGAACGGAGATCTGATTGTGGAACTTTACCGGTTGACGATTCACGAACTGCGGGATCTGATCCAGAAGGGCGAGGTTTCCCCTGTCCAGGCAGTCCAATCTTACCTCGTCCGGATCGGCCAACTCGAGGACCAGATCCAGGCGTTCATGACGCTGACCACCCGTCCCGCAGTGGCCTTCGCCAAGAAGTACGAAGAGATGCAGGCCCGGAAGGAAAAGCTGCCACCCCTGGCGGGCATTCCCCTGGCTATCAAGGACGTGATCTGCACCAAGGGCGTGCCCACCACCTGTTCGTCCAAGATTCTCGAGAACCACATTCCGCCGTACAACGCAACCGTAATGACCCGGCTGAATGCCGCCGGTGCCCTGATGCTGGGCAAGACCAACATGGACGAGTTCGCCATGGGCTCCTCTACGGAGAACTCGGCCTTCAAGAAGACGAAGAACCCATGGAACCTGGGATGCGTTCCGGGGGGATCCAGCGGAGGTTCGGCCGCGGCTGTGGCCGCCGACATGTGCGCGGGCGCCCTGGGGAGCGACACCGGCGGCTCGATCCGGCAGCCGGGCGGCTTCTGCGGCATCGTTGCCCTGAAACCAACCTATGGTCGCGTCTCGCGATACGGTTTGGTGGCCTTCGCCTCGTCCCTGGATCAGATCGGGCCCCTGACCAAGGACGTCCGGGACGCCGCGATCCTCCTCAAGCTGATCGCCGGCCACGACCCGCTCGATTCGACCTCTGCCAACATCCAGGTGCCCGACTACGAGGCTGCCCTCACCGGCGAGATCAAGGGACTCCGGATTGGCATCCCCAATGAGTACTTCGTTCCTGGCATGGACCCGGAGGTGGAGTCGGCGATTCACGAGGCCATCAAGGTGCTGGAGGGGTTGGGAGCCGTGCAGGAGAAGGTCTCCCTTCCGCACACCGATTACGCGGTAGCGACCTACTACCTGGTGGCTCCGGCCGAGGCCAGCTCGAACCTCGAGCGATACGACGGGGTGAAGTACGGCTATCGGACGCCGAGGTCGGACCACCTCATTGACATGTACATGAAGACCCGCCGGGAAGGCTTCGGCCCGGAGGTCAAGCGCCGCATCATGCTCGGGACGTACGCCTTGAGCGCTGGATACTACGATGCCTATTACCTCAAGGCGCTCAAGGTGCGGACGCTGATCCGGCAAGACTTCACCGAGGCCTTCAAGCGTTGCGATGTGATCGTGACGCCGACCTCCCCGACGGCGGCCTTCAAGTTCGGAGAGAAGACGGACGATCCCCTGCAGATGTACCTGTCGGACATCCTCACAATCTCGGCAAACCTGGCGGGGATGCCGGGGATCAGCGTCAACTGCGGCTTCACGCGATCGGGGTTGCCCATCGGCCTGCAGATCATCGGGAAACCCTTTGACGAGGCGACGATCCTCAAGGTGGCCCACGCCTACGAACAGGCCACTCCCTGGCACACACAGCGACCGCGGCTCTGAAGCCGCGCCCAACTGAAAATTGCAAACCGACAACCGACAATTGAGAATGGGAAAGCAATGGTATTCCAGCGAAGGCTCGCTTTTTGCGCTTGGATAGCTGCAGGGCTGTTGCTCGTGGTTTTGGCGGGAGCGCCGGTCCATGGCGCCAAGGCCGTCCAAAAGAAGCCGTCTGGAAAGAACCGAGACTTGGTGGTGCTGGACAACGAGCGGTGGCTGGACACGCTGAAGGGAACCGTCAAGAACTTCAGCAAGGCCTCTGCCCGGGATGTGACGGTCGTCGTGCGATTCCTCGACCAGAAGAAGAAGGTGCTCGGGACCCAGCGGGTCAGCGTGGGAGATCTGCGATCGGGAGACCAGAACTCGTTTAGCTTGCCCATCCAAGAGCGAAACCGGCCAGCGAAGAGTTACCAGTTCGAGGTGCACGCGATCTGGCAATAGCACCAAATGCGTTCGGCTGTTCGGTAGTTCGGGTGTTCGGTCGTTCTTGAGACCCGTGAACAACCGAACCACCGAACCCTCGAACGACCGAACGCTCTTGAAGTTCAGCGATGTTGTATTTCGCTTACGGGTCCAACATGCACCCCGTCCAGATGCAGAAGCGATGCCCGGGATGCATCTTTATTGCCGCGGCGCGATTGCGGGACCATCGACTCACCTTCAGCCGTCTGTCGGCCACTTGGAGGGGCGGCGGCGTAGGGGATATCCGCCCGGCCACAGGAAGCATCGTGGAGGGGATAGTCTGGGATATCACGGAAACCCACCGTTATAGTCTGGATGAGTATGAAGGATATCCGATGGCCTACACTCGGAAGGATGTCGTGGTTGAAACCTTTGACGATCGTACCTTGACAGCCTTCGCCTACTTCGCCCGGCCGGTAGGAGAGTACCAGCCGAGCCGTCGGTACCT
>Ga0184639_10001110_pt1 | contig 11400 bp, 11 predicted proteins | sample PLM31_170_b2_FD_133155 | JGI IMG/M metagenome (GOLD analysis project Ga0184639, IMG submission 133155) | Groundwater sediment microbial communities from an aquifer in East River, Colorado, USA - PLM3-1_170_b2 | ecosystem: Environmental > Terrestrial > Soil > Riparian zone | place: USA: East... | reverse complement strand
GTCAGCAGTCAGCGATGGGATCCCATGACTGTGATCGTGGCCTTCGTGATCGTCCGGGTCCTGGTCGTGGTCGTGCTCGTCGCTCATGGGGTTACCTCTTTCGGCGCTTCGCCGCCAGCGTAGCGATCAGCCGCGCATCAGCGGCGCCAGGATCGCGGTCAGCTGGGATCGATGCTCAGGACCCCGGTACTCGTTCAGCTCGTCGGGGTCGAGCAGGTGCTCCGCCACCGCATCGCCGACGCGCAGGTAGACCGCCGGGTAGATCGTTGCATCCGGACTCGGCTCGAGGGTGACCGCGGCTGCATCGGCACCTCGCGAGTCGATGAAATCGGCTAATGGCCAGATCCCCTCGTCGAGCCAACCGTCATCTGAGACCGATACCACCTGCGCCAGGTAGGAACGCTGGTTCCAGAGCTCCGGCGCCACGGTCAGCTGGTCCAGGAGAAACGGCACCACGCCATCCGGCTCCAGCGGCGGCCTCGGCAGCTCCATCGCGAATCGACTGCGCGCCAGATGACGAGCGAGGACGCGGGCGTTGTAGCGATACCCGTGCAGCGCTCCCGAGTTCGCGGGAATGCCATGCTTCTTCAACCCGGCTGCGGCCTGCGTGATCGTTCCGGCGAAGAAGATGCCGGGAACCGAAACGGACTCCCAGAGTGGCGTGAGCGCCGGCATCTTGCCCTGTGCAAAGGTGGCCAGGCCGAGCTCCGGAAGGTCGCGCAGCGGGACGGCGAAGCCGGTGGTGGCGATCGCCGCATCGGCCTCGTAGATCAGCTCCCGGCCGTCGCTGGTTCGGCTCATCCGAACCCGAAAGCCATCGCCAGCCGATTCGATGCGCTCGACCTTGACGTCGAGCAGGAAGACGCCGTTGTGCAGCATCGCGTCCTCGTACGGCTGCAGGTACCGGGCTCGCACGCCCGCCAGCGAGTGCTCGACGACGGACAGGGACGTGGGGCGAGGCGACGCGAGCACCATCTGGCGTGCCCACGGCAGGAAGGCGGTCGCGATCTCGAAGGCGGAGTTCTGCTTCCCGGCGATGAAGACCCGCTGTCCGACATACGACTCCGCCGGCCCGGCGTCGACGTAGTGCGGCACCAGTTCGATCCCCGGGGTCGGTGGCTTCCACGGCTCGGCCATGCCAACCGCAAAGACCGCCACCTCGCAGGTGTAGTCGCCATCGGAGGTGGTGAGCACGAAGCGGCCGTCATCGGTTCGGCGGGTCGACTGCCAGGCGCAGTCGTATCGGATCTGAAGCCCCGAGCGCGACACGAAGGTGGCGAGATTCTCCTCCATGTTGGCCCGCGTCGGGAACGAGGAGCTGCCATCCATCAGGGTCGGCATGATCGCCCTCAGCGACAGGTCGTCCGAGATGATGCTGTTCCAGTCGTACCACTCGCCCGCTCGTCCGGCCGGGTCGCCCAGCGCGTACGGCTTGGTCCAGGAGAGGAGCCGCTGGTAGAGCGGCAGGCGCCGAAACATGCCTCCCGGGGCGGGGTCGGCCGAGATGGTTGCATGCGCGATCCGCAGCTGGTCCAGCTCGTGGGAGAACTGGATCGCACCCGGCCCGCTGCCGACCACCACCACCGGGTACTCCCCCGGCGGGTGGGGCCGCGACCCGCTGTCAGCCGCCACGCGGCTAGCCATGCTGCTGGCTGGCGGCACGCAGCCGCCGGGCCATCGCCACCAGCATGCGGTACATGACCGGCGGGTAATGCGCCAGGAACGACGGCAGGTCGGGTCCCGCCAGGACGAGACAGCGCAATGGTGTGCGCGCGATCACGTCGGCGTTGGGCGGAACCCCGAGTAGAAGGGAGAGCTCGCCAAAGAAGTCGCCCTTGCCGATGCTGGCCCGATCCTCGCCGTCGATCTGCACCGTCGCCTCGCCCTCAACCACCACGTAGAAATTGGAGCCGCTGATCCCCTGTCGCAGGATCCGCTGCCCAGCCCCGAAGGTGGTCTCCTCGAAGATATGGCTGATCGCCTCGATCTGGGGTGCCCCGAGGTCGGCGAAGAGGGTCAGCGAGGCGAGGAGGTCGGCTGCATCATCCGCCATGGAGTGCCATCCTACCCGTCACGGTAGCGGGCTGTCGCCTCGCAGATGGGAGGACCCGATGACCTTCAAACCGGGAGCCCAGCTCGACCCCGGCCAAGTCCGCGATCGGCGAGGGCGCGGTGGCATCGTGGCAATCGGCGGTGGGCTTGGCGGGATCGTGCTGCTGGTGGTCGTCTACCTGCTGGGGGGCGACCCGGCCGAGGTGGCCCGGCTGCTCGACGGCACCACCATCGGTGGCGCCCAGGAGCCGAACAGCAGCGTGATCGAGCAGTGCCAGTCCGGCGCGGATGCAAATGCTCGCGATGACTGACGGGTGGTCGGCTACGTGAACAGCGTCCAGGCCTATTGGGGCACCGCTCTCGGTGGCTATACGCTGGCGCCAACAACCTTCTTCAGCGATGCCATCAGCACCGGCTGCGGCCAGGCCACGAGTGCGGTCGGGCCATTCTACTGCCCTCCCGACGAAAGCATCTACATCGACCTGGGCTTCTTCGACGAGCTGCGCACCCGGTTCGGCGCGGAGGGCGGCCCGTTCGCCGAGGCATATGTGATCGCGCACGAGTACGGCCACCACGTCCAGGACCTTCTCGGGACCCTGACCAACAGCGGCGGCACCGGTGCCGAGAGCGGCTCGGTGCGGATCGAGCTGCAAGCCGACTGCTTCGCCGGCGTCTGGGCAGGCCACGCCGTGCAGACCGGGTTCTTCGAGCCGATCACCGCCGAGCAGGTTGCCCAGGCGCTCGACGCCGCCGCGGCCGTCGGCGACGATCGCATCCAGGAGGCAGCGCAGGGCCAGGTCAACCCGGAGGAGTGGACGCATGGCTCGGCAGCCGAACGTCAGCACTGGTTCCAGATCGGGCTGGGCGGCGGCGACCCCGATGACTGCGATACGTTCAGCGGAGACCTGTAGCGGATGCTGGGCCACGCCTCCAGCCTGTACACGCTGCCGCTCGGCGTCGCAGCCACCGTCGACGCCGATGCGCTGACGCTGACCATCGATGAGCCCGCCCTGCTGACGTGACGAGCGAGCAGCACCACGGGCGGCCGCTCGTCCAGCCACAGACCCGCGAGGCGTGGCGCGACTGGCTGGCCGAGAACCATCGGACGGTCGATGGCGTCTGGCTGGCCCGATGGACGAAGGCGAGTGGCAAGCCGTCGCTCGACTACGACGCCGTCGTCGAGGAGGCGCTCTGCTTCGGCTGGATCGATGGGCTGACCCACTCGCTCGGAGACGGGCGCCAGGCGCATCTGCTCACCCCGCGCCGGAAGGGCAGCGGCTGGTCGCGCTCAAACAAGGATCGGGTTGTGCTCCTGATCGCCGCCGGTCGGATGACCGATGCCGGCCTCGCGATCATCGAAGCTGCCAAGGCTGATGGCTCATGGGCAATGCAGGATGCAGCAGAGGCCCTGATCGAGCCTGACGAGCTGGCAGCGGCGCTCGACGCAACGCCTGTCGCCCGCGACCACTGGGATCAGTTCCCACCCTCGCCCCGGCGTGCGCTGATCTGGTGGGTGATGTCCGCCAAGCGCCCGGAGACCCGGGCGCGACGGGTGGCGACCATCGTCGAGGAGGCCGCACAGGGGCGCCGGGCCAACGTCTGAGAGGTCCGCAAGAGCAGGCGCCTCCCGCGGAGATGGCATCATGCACGCCGAGATGAGGGGCAGAGGTCGGACCTGGCGGATCCGTCGACCGGTACGGCGGGAGGGGGCGGAGCGCTACCTGTTCCTGACCCTGGTGGCTTTCGCCGGCACTGTCCTGGCCACCCGCGCCTACCTGGAGCTGACCGGCTTTCCGCGAATCGGGGGCGGTGAGCTGCACATCGCCCACGCCCTCTTCGGCGGCATCTTCCTGTTCGTCGCCGCGCTACTGCCGATCCTCCTGGCAGGACGCACCGTCTACCGAGTGGCCGCCGCCCTGGGTGGAGTCGGCATCGGCCTCTTCATCGACGAGATCGGAAAGCTGATCACCACCCAGAACGACTATTTCTACCCTGCCGCCGCGCCGCTCATCTATGCGACCTTTCTGCTGGCGGTGCTCGTCTATCTGCGCATTCGACGCACGGTCCCACTCGATCCGCGTGGCCTGCTGCTGACCTCTCTTCAGCTGGTGGAGGAGGCGGTCGAGGGTGACCTCCAGGACCACGAGCGCGACGCCATGCAGCGTCGGCTGGCTGCTGCCGCCTACGAAGCGCCGCTCGAGGAGCAGCGCCGCCTGGCCGCGGCCCTGCTCGCCTACGTCGAGTCCGGTGAGCTTGAGATCGCGCCGGACGCTATCAGCCGATTCCACCGGATCCGCGAGTGGTGGACCACCCGGCGAGCCCATTGGCTTGGCGGGCGCGGAGCCCTTGGACTGCTCCTGACCGCGCTCTTCGTGGCAGGGGTCCGGGCCCTGGTGGACCTCGGCATGGCGCTCACGGAGATCGCCGGGGTCGACCCGGCAACGAGCACCCGCCTCTTCAGCCTGGACATGCTCCATCTGGTGGTCGAAGCGATCGCAGGCTCACTGTTGCTCGCCGGATCGGTGCTGATGGCGCTGGTCGGACAGCGTCGCCTGGGCGCGAGCCTCGCCGAATACGGCCTCCTGGTCTCACTCGCACTGGCCGACCTGGCCTCCTTCTACCTGCGCCAGTTCGCGACGCTGGAGGTCGCCCTCTTCCATGGGGCGCTCCTCTTCGGCGTGCTGGCCTATCGGCGCCAGCTTCGAGGTGAAGAGCGCATGCGGCCCATTCCGGCACTGCGCGCGGCCTGAGCCGAACGAGGTGCCGGCCTCCGAGGCTTCCCCGCCCATGCGAGAATCGGCGCTCATGACGACACCCGGCCGACTCCGCCGCCTGGCCGCGCTGCCGATTCATCCGCTCCTTGCCGCGGCCTACCCGGTCGTCTTCCTCTACGCCCAAAACGTGCATGAGGCGATCCCACCGTTCGACCTGCTCATGCCGCTCGGCCTCTCGCTCGGACTGACCATCGCCGGCCTACTGCTGTTCCGAACGCTGACGCGCAGCTGGCCAGCCGCCGCGCTGATCTGCACGCTGCTGGGCAGCCTCTTCTACACGTACGGGATGACCTGGGACTGGCTCGGGAGCATGCTCCTGGGCCACTGGGTGCTGGTCGGCGCATGGGTCCTGCTTGCCGTCATCGGCATCTCGACGGCCTGGCGACTCGACGGCCTCGCTCGGCGCATGACCGTACCGTTGAACGCGGTCGGAGCCGCCCTGCTGGGCATCAACCTGTTGATCATCGGGGCGTTCACCCTGAACCTGCGGCCGGCGGTGGCCAACCAGGGCCCCGGTCTGACGATGAGTCCGGCGCCCGCCCCGGGCACGCACCTGCCGGATGTCTACTGGGTCATCCTGGACCGATATGGGTCGGGCAACGTTTTGGACAAGTACTTCGACTACGACAACTCACCATTTCTTGACGAGCTCCGAGACCGCGGCTTCTACGTGGCCGAGCACGCGACCGCGAACTATCTGAAGACGGCCCCCAGCCTGGACTCGTCTCGCAATATGCAGTACCTGGACCTCGCCTCGCTTCGCGAGGAGGCCTCCGCCGACGATGACTGGCGACCGCTCCACGACAACCTGTCCGCCCCGTTCCAGGTCCAGCACTACCTCGCCAGCGCCGGCTATCGGTTCATCCACCTCGGGACGTTCTGGGCACCGACCGCGCGGCATCCCTCGGCGGAGATCAACTACGTCTACGACAAGCTGACCTCCGAGTTCCTCGACGTGCTCGGGCGTTCGACGGTCCTGCGGGCCCTCGAGGACCTGGGCCCTGAGGCGCCATACGACTGGAGACGGAACCGATGGAACCAGACCCGATACGAGCTGGCCAGCCTGAGGCGCGCGTCCACCCTGAGTGGCCCGAAGTTCGTGCACGCGCATTTCGCGCTGCCCCATGACCCCTACGTCTTTCGCGCGGATGGGAGCTTCGTCTCGGCCGAGGCTGAGAAGGAGCGTCCGCGTGAGGTCAATTACGTCGACCAGACGCGATTCACCAACGCACAGATGCTTGCCTGGGTCGATTCGCTACTCGACGTGCGCGAGTCCGAGCGGCCGATCGTCATCATCCAGGCCGACGAGGGGCCATTCCCCATCCGCTACGCCCGGAACGAGAAAGCCTTCGACTGGACCACGGCCACGCCGGAGGAGCTGGAGCACAAGTTCGGGATCCTGAGTGCGTTCTATCTGCCCGGAAAGACTGCGGACGAGGCGGGGCTCTACGACTCGATCACACCGGTCAACCAGTTCCGCGCCATCTTCCACGCATATTTCGGCCTGGACCTGCCGCTCCTGCCCGACCGCAACTGGATCTTCATCGACCAGAAGCACATCTACACCGAGGTCGATGTGACCGACAGGGTGGCGCGCTAGTCCTCGATGGTGGGCGTCAGCCTCAGCGACGCCGAGTTGATGCAGAAGCGCAGCCCGGTCGGTCGCGGCCCGTCATCGAACACGTGACCCAGGTGTCCGCCGCACGCCGCGCATTTCACCTCGTTGCGAGCCATGAAGAAGCTCCGGTCGCTCTCCATCTCCACCGCCGATGGATCGGCCGGGGCGTAGAAGCTCGGCCAGCCGCTGCGCGAGTCGAACTTGGTGTCGGAGGTGAACAGGTCGGCCCCACAGCCGGCGCACCGATACACGCCGGGGCCGTGCTCGTCCCAGTACGCCCCAGTGAAGGCTCGCTCTGTTCCCTGCTCCCGCAGGATGTGGAACTCTTCCGGCGTCAGCTCGAGTGCCCAATCGGCATCCGACTTCGTGATCTTCGTGCTCATGGACGCATCGTACGACGTTCACCGGGAACACGTCACGAGCGGGGATGGCGCCTCAGCGCGGACGGTCGCCGCGCGACAGGACCCGCTTGCGGAGCCGGATCGAGCGTGGGGTGACCTCGACCAGCTCGTCGGCAGCGATGAACTCGATCGCCGACTCGAGCGTGACGGGGCGCGGCGGCGTGAGGCGCAGCGACTCATCGTGGGCATGGGTCCGGATGTTGGAGAGCTTCTTCTCCTTGGTTGCGTTGACGTCCATGTCGCCGGCCCGCGCGTTCTCCCCAACGATCATCCCCTCGTAGACCTCGACGCCGGAGCCGACGATCAGCTCGGACCGCTCCTGGAGGTTGAAGAGGGCGTACCCGTTGGAGGTCCCGGAGCGGTCCGCGACCAGGACGCCGGTGGTCCGATGGGTCACGTCGCCCGCCCAGGGCCCGTAGCCCTCGCCGATCTGGTGTAGCAGGGCCGTGCCGCGCGTGTCGGTCAGCAGCTGCCCGCGGTAGCCGATCAGGCCGCGGGTAGGGATCACGAACTCCAGCCGCACGCGGCCGTCTGCGTCCGCGCTCATCTGTTCCAGGCGTGCCTTTCGATCGGCCAGCGCCGACTGCACCGCGCCGATGTAGTCGGGCGGGATGTCGACGGTGATCCGCTCGTACGGCTCCTCAGTCGCTCCGTCGCTCGTCCGCAGGATCACCTCCGGCCGGCTCACGGTCAGCTCGTGCCCCTCGCGCCGCATCTGCTCGATCAGCACCGCCAGTTGCAGCTCACCACGTCCTCGCACCTCGAACGTGTCCTCGCGCTCCGTCGGGGCGAACTCGATCGAGACGTTGCCGAGCACCTCCTTCGCCAGGCGGGCACGGATCTGCCTCGAGGTGAGGAGCTTCCCGTCGCGGCCCGCGAGCGGCGAGGTGTTGACTCCGAACGTCATCCGCAGCGTCGGCGCGTCGACGTTCAGGCGCGGCAGCGGCCGCGGGTCGGCGGGATCGGTCAACGTGTCGCCGATCGTGACCTCCGGCAGCCCCGCGACCGAGACGATGTCTCCCGGTCCAGCCTCGGTGATGTCGATCCTGTCGATGCCGTGTGCCGTCTGGAGCGCGGTCACCGTCCCGTTGAGGGTGACAATGCGCCCGGGCTCGACCGCCCCGGCGGTGTCGTCGGCCTCCTCCCGCACCACGCTGATGCGCTGCCCCATCCGGATCGTCCCGTTGCGAATGCGCCCGACCGCCATGCGCCCGACATAGTCGTTGGCCGACAGGTTGGTGACCAGCAGCTGAAGCGGGTGACCATCGGTATAGGTCGGCGCCGGCGTGAGGGAGACCATCAGGTCGAGCAGCGGTCGCAGGTCGCGCCCCGGCTCGGCCAGGTCGCGGGTCGCCGTGCCGGCCTTGGCGTTGGTGTAGACGATCGGGAAGTCGATCTGGTGCTCGTCGGCTCCCAGGTCGATGAACAGCTCGTAGACGTCGTCGAGGACCTTTTCGGGCCGGGCGTCGGCCCGGTCGATCTTGTTCAGCGCCACGATCACCGGCAGGTGACGGGCCATCGCCTTGCGCAGCACGTACCGGGTCTGTGGGAGCGGTCCCTCGGAGGCGTCGACCAGCAGGAGCACCGCGTCGACCATCAGCAGCGAGCGCTCCACCTCGCCCCCGAAATCGGCGTGGCCCGGGGTGTCCACGATGTTCAGCCGGACGCCCTCGTAGTCGACCGTCGTCTGTTTGGCCAGGATGGTGATCCCCCGCTCCCGCTCGAGGTCCATCGAGTCCATCACCCGATCGACCAGCGCCTCGTTGGCACGGAAGGTGCCGGTCTGGCGAAGCATGGCGTCGACCAGCGTCGTCTTACCGTGGTCCACGTGGGCGATGATCGCCACGTTGCGGAGGTCGGCGCGCACGGCAAGCGGAACGCCGGCGGCGATCGTTCGGGGCATCCGCAGAGCCTAGCCGGTCGCGGCCGGCGGCGCGTTTTGCGCTAGGCTGGCAGCATGCCGGGTCGCTTCCGCAATCGCGCATTGGTGCTCACGGTCCTGCTCGCGCTGATCATGTCTGGCTGCCTATTCGCCTCGCCGAGCGTCACCCCCTCGATGACCGCCAGTGCCTCGCAGCAAGCCAGTGCTGGCCCATCGGGGACGGTCGCTCCGCCGTCTGCGACCGGGATCCCGACCCCCGGTCTGGACCAAGTCCCAACCTTCACCGCGGGCACCACGGTCGCAACCAACGCCAGCGGTCTGCGTGTCCGCTCCGGTCCCGGGACCAGCGCGGGGGTGATAACCCTGCTGCCCACGGGCAGCCGCCTCGTGGTCGAGCTTGGGCCCGTCCGCGCGAGCGGACACGGCTGGTACCTGGTGCGCGATGCGGATCCGGACGATCCCACCTTCGAGGAGGGGTGGGCGGCGGCCGGGTTCATGCCCAATCCGTGGCTCGTGCCGGCGACCTTCGACCTGCCCTTCAACCCGATCGTGGCAGGCTTCGGACTCGTCGGCAGCGGCGAGTTCGGGCCGGTGCACCTCGAGGATGCGAACTACACGGTGCGCTGGGTGGCGTCGCCGCTGACCGGCAGCGGCTGCAACTTCAGCGTCGACTTCGCTCCGGGAGCAGGAGCCGCAGTGCGGGCGGTCCGCTCCCCTATCGGCTCTTCGCCGGTGCCGGGCAACCTGTACGGGCAGTTCTTCGCAGAGCACCCGGAGCTGATAGGGGATCTGTTCGTGAGCGTCACGTCGGACTGCAGTTGGGCCCTGACCTTCGTGCGCAGCGAGCCGATCGGGGGGTAGCTCCGTTAGCGGCGCGGAGCGGGCAAGGCGGTAGAGCGACAGCCAAGCTGTCACACCTGGCCGTGAGGCTCACCATATGAGCGTCATCGCACCGTCCCCCGCCGGCCCCAGCGGCTAGGCTTCGAGCCGGCATGCAGGAGATCGACGGAACCGTCGTCTACAGCGCCTCGGACCTGGTCGGGTACCTCGAGTGCGAGCATCTCACCACGCTCGAGCGCGCCGCCGTAGGCGGGCTGGTGACACGTCCGAACCGGGTGGACCCCGAGCTCCAGGTCCTCCAGGAGCGGGGCCTCGAACACGAGCGCCGCTACCTCGCCTACCTCCGCGATGAGGGACGCACGGTCGTCGACGGAAGCCACCCGCGAGACCCCGACGAGCGAAGCGGCAAGCTGGAAAGGCTGGAGCGCGACGCACGCCTGACGCTGCAGCAGATGGCCGCCGGAGCCGATGTCATCTACCAGGCGACGCTCTTCGACGGCCGCTGGCTCGGCTATGCGGACTTCCTGCTGCGCGTTCCCGGAGCCAGCGACCTGGGCGACTTCCACTACGAGGTCGCCGACACGAAGCTCGCCCGAAGCGTGAAGGGCGGGGCGCTCCTGCAAATGTGCGTCTACTCGGACCTGCTGGCACGGCTCCAGGGACGGATGCCGGAGCGGATGCACGTGGCGCTCGGCGGAAGCGGGCACCGCATCGAGTCGCACCGGCTTGAGGATTACCTGGCTTACTTCCGCAGCGTCAGGCGCCGCTTCGAGTCAGCGGTCGAGGCGGGCCAGCCGCTCGGCTACCCGCTCGCCGTGACGCCGGAGCCGGTCCGCCACTGCGGCGTCTGCCGCTGGGATGAGCACTGCTCGCGCCTGCGGCGAGAGGCGGACCATCTGAGCCTGGTGGCCGGCATGCGCTCCGACGTGGCGCGCCGCCTGGCCGAGGCAAGGATCGCCACGTTTACTGCCCTCGCGGTGCTCGAGCCGCCGCTACCCGCCGTCGCGAAGGTGAGCGAGGTCGCGCTCGACGCGCTGCACCAGCAGGCCCGTCTCCAACACCGCTCGACCGGGCTCGCCCGTCCCCTGTACGAATTCCTGCCCGCCGAGGAGAATCGCGGGCTGGCCGCGCTCCCCGTGCCGTCCCCGGGCGACCTCTTCTTCGACATGGAGGGCGATCCGTTCGCCGAGGAGGATGGGCTCGAATACCTATTCGGCGTCTGGGATCCATCGGTCCGAGCGGCGGACGACCAGCCCACCTTCCACACCTGGTGGGCGCACAGTCGAGCGGCCGAAAAGGTCGCGTTCGAGGCATTCGTCGACTTCTTGATGGACCGATGGCGTGCGGATCCGACGATGCATGTCTACCACTACGCCGCGTACGAGCGGGGCCGGGTGGGGATGCTCGCCACTCGCCACGGGACCCGTGAGGTGGAGATCGATCGGATCCTGCGCGGTGAGCTGTTCGTCGACCTCTACACCGTGGTGAAGCAGGCGCTGCGGATCGGCGTGCCGAGCTACTCGATCAAGAAGCTCGAGCCTCTGTACGCGCTCGAACGCCTGGTGCCGCTGCAAGATGCTGGCTCGTCGGTGGTCGCCTACGAGCGATACCTCCACTCGCTGACCTCAGGGGCGCCCGATCAGGCGATCCTGGACGGCATCGGTGACTACAACCGCGACGACTGCAGGTCCAACGCGGAGCTGCGCGGATGGCTCGAGGAGCGCCGTGGCGAGCTTGCCCTCCTGTCCGAGGCGCCCGTGCAGCGGCCGGTCCCCAAGGTCGATGAGCTGGAGCGTGAGCTCAAGCCCGACGATCGACGGCGGCGCGACCTCG
>Ga0184639_10001109_pt1 | contig 11404 bp, 11 predicted proteins | sample PLM31_170_b2_FD_133155 | JGI IMG/M metagenome (GOLD analysis project Ga0184639, IMG submission 133155) | Groundwater sediment microbial communities from an aquifer in East River, Colorado, USA - PLM3-1_170_b2 | ecosystem: Environmental > Terrestrial > Soil > Riparian zone | place: USA: East... | reverse complement strand
TGCGCCGCGGCGATCTGGATGGCGTCGAGGATACCGCGCGCGCTCCGCCCGGCCTTGAGGAGCGCCACCAGCGCCTCGATGACGGAGAACTCGCGCTGGCGCGTGATGGTCTCGACCAGCATCGCCTCTTCGGCCGGCGTGAGCGGCGTGTCCTGGGAGAGCAGCTCCGGGTCGCGGCCGTCGAGCAGGTTCTGGACGACGTTGCAGCCCACCTCGTAGGTCGAGTACCAGCGCGGACCCACCGCGATGTCGGGCACGCCGGCGTAGAGCACGTGGTGCGCGTTGTCCCAGCCGATGGCCTCGCCCAGCTCGATGGTGGCGCGCGCGCGATAGCCCTTGTGGCCGGTGGTGTAGGAACGGTTGTGCCACATGCGGTCCTGCACGTCGATGAGCCCGGCGAACGCAAGATGCGCGAGGACGTGCCGCCGGTTCGGCACGTCCTGCATCAGTCCAAGAAACACGCGGTATGACGTCAGCACTTCGCCGCGCTGCACGAGCGTCAGCCAGTGGTTGAGGCGCTCGCCCAGCGAGCCCTCGATCTGAAGCGGCTCCTGGTCCGGCCAGTGCGCCTCGGGCATGGGCGGCGTCGTGTTCACCTGGATGTCGTAGAGCCTGGTGTAATGGCCCGGGGCCTTGCCGATGAGCTGATTCCACGGATCGAGTCCGGTCGGCATGTACCAGACGGTCTGGGCCAGCGGCAGCCAGCGCAACTCGGGGCGGATCATCGACGCGAGCGGCAAGCCCACCCGCTCACTCAAGAGACAATGATCGTTGTTCACGAACTTCACGACGCCATCGTCGAGCCGCTGGTGGTAGGGGACGTGCGTGTACGGCGCGTGGATGCGCACGGTCTCGCGCGTGATCTCGGTGACGGGGCGGCCCTGCTTCATGAGGCGGTAGAGCACGTCGCTGGCGCCCTTCTGGTCGCGCAGGAGGATGCGCTCCTCCAGACGCGCGTACTCGGCGGTGGGCACCGCCTCGTTCAGAACCGCGGCCGTCGTCGCCATCGGATCCTCAGGCCTTCTTCACGACCTTCTTGTGAACCATCTCGACGTTTATCGGCCCTTCAATCCGCCCTGAAGATCAGGTCGGGCTTGAGGTCGGCGATTTTAGTCCGGCCGCAGAGGCCCATCGCGACGTGCATCTGCTCGCGCAAAATCTCGAAGGCGCGGGCGACCCCGTCGGCGCCGTCGGCTCCGAGACCCCAGAGCGCCGTCCGCCCGACCATGACCACTTTGGCCCCACGAGCCAGTCCCTTGATCACGTCGGTCCCGCGCGAGAAGCCGCCGTCGACCACGACCTCGGCGCGACCGGCCACCGCGTCGACGATGGGCGGGAGCGCCTCGATGGACGACTGCGTGTGGTCGAGCTGGCGCCCGCCGTGGTTCGAGACCCAGATGAGGCGCACGCCCATCTCGACGGCGCGACGGGCGTCGGGCACGGTCATGATGCCCTTGAGCCCCACGGGCAGCTTCGTCGTCTTCATCAGCCACTCGACGTCGGCCCACGTGAGACGCATCTGGTAGTCGTGGAACGGTCCGCGCGGGTTCGGCGCGATCTCCATGGCTTTGCGCGGGCTCCAGCGCGCGAGGATGTCGCGCTCCCGCCGGCTGTAGTGCTGGGTGTCGACGGTGAGGGCGACGGCCTTGTAGCCGGAGCTCTCCACGCGCTTGAGTAGCTCGCTCACCCAGCCACGGTCGCCGTGGTGGTAGAGCTGGAACATCTGGGGCGCCCCGCCGGCTCGCGCGACGTCCTCGACGGGCCAGCCGGTGGCGCCGGAGAGCCACTGGAGCGTGTCGGCCTTGCCGGCGCCGCGGGCCATCTCGACGTCGCCCTCGGGATGGAAGAGGACGAGTCCGCCCATGGGCGCGACGCCCACGGGCGACGAGAGCGGCACGCCGAGCAGGCTCGTGCGCAGGTCGATTTCGCGCACGTCGACGAGGACGTTCTGCGCGATCGCGAGGCGGTCCAGGTGGCGACGATTGCGGCGCAGCGTCGCTTCCGACTCGCTGCCGCCGTCGCCGAAGTTCCAGGCCTCGCGGGCGAGCCGCACCCTTGCGGCGCGGCGGATCTCGGGAAGTGTCGCGAACGGGCGAGGGAATTCCTGTGATTGGGCCATGGCGCAGTACTATACGCCAGTCCGGTCCGCGGAGTCTTGGTACACTGCTGCGGCGTGAGCCGAGAGAGGATCTGGTGATGGAGATCGGCTGTCATCTCCCGACGACCCAAGCGCCCGAGGCCATGGGCGACGCGCTGGTCACGTTCGCGCGCGAGGCCGAGCGGTGCAACATCGCCTCGCTCTGGGTGAGCGACCACGTCGTCATCCCCAGGGTGAGCACCGGCTACGGGCGCGGGCGGAGTTTTCCGCACCCTCCGGAGCGGCCGTACCTCGAGGCCGTGACCGCCCTCGCCGCCGCCGCCGTTTGCACGACGCGGGCCCGGCTCGGTTCGTCGGTGTTCATCCTGGGCCATCGCCAGCCCGTGCTCATGGCCAAGATGCTGGCGAGCATCGACGCGCTGTCGAAAGGCCGTCTCATCTGTGGATTCGGTGTGGGGTGGTGGAAGGAAGAGCTCGAGATCCTGGGCGCGCCTTTCCACACTCGCGGTCGCCAGGCCGACGAGGCCTTGCGCGTCTTCAAGGAGCTGTGGACGTCGGACGCTCCGAGCTTCGAGGGCGAGTTCTTCCGATTCCGTGACCTCGGCTTCGCGCCGAAGCCCGTCCAGAAACCCCATCCGCCGATCTGGATCGGGGGCGCGAGCCCGGCCGCGTTTCGCCGCGTGGCCACCCTCGGCGACGGCTGGCACGCGTCGCCGAGAAGCATGACCGAGTTTCGGGATGGCCTCGCCCAGCTCCGCAAGGCGGCCGACGCGCACGGCCGTTCATGGGAGACCATCGAGATCTCGATGCGCTTCGGCTTGAGCGACGAGCTTCTCGCCCAGGGCCAGCAGGCCGTCGTCGATCAGCTCTGCGAGTACAAGCGCCTCGGGGTGCGCCACGCGCTCGTCGAGTTTCGCCGGCCGGATCTCGGGCGGATGCTGGAGCTTCTCGGACTGGTCGCGGGGACCATTCGCCCCGCCGTCGCTGCGGCCTGAGCTCGTGACGCGACCTGAGGTCGTGACGAGGCGATGGACGAGGCCAGGGGAGGGGATACGACATGAGCGGTAACGGTACCGGTGCCAGAGGCGTGAAGCAGGTCGCGTACTTCGATTGCCCCGGCGGGGGGCAGGTGGTCGTCGACGGGCGCGTGGCCTTCATCGCGCACATGAAAGCGCCTCACGGCACGACGCTGGTCGATGTCAGCGACCCGGCAAAGCCACGGCAGCTCGCGTCGATCGAGGTGCCGCCCGGCACGCACTCGCACAAGGTGCGCGCGGCCAACGGTCTGATGCTCGTGAATCGCGAAGCCCACGGCGGGCCGCCGTCATCGCCGAACCCGCCCCGGGGGCTCGGCATCTACGACGTGTCGACGCCGAGCCGGCCGCGCGAGATCACGCTCTGGCGCAGTGGCGGCACCGGCGTCCACCGCTTCACGTTCGACGGCCGCTACGCCTACATCTCGCCCGAGATGGACGGCTACGTCGGCAACATCATGATGATCCTCGACCTGCACGACCCGAGCCGGCCGCAGGAGGTCGGCCGCTGGTGGATGCCCGGGCAGTGGACGGCCGGCGGCGAGACGCCCTCATGGACGGGGCGGCAACACCGCTGCCATCACCCGATTCGCCTGGGCAACCGCCTCTACGTCAGCTACTGGCACGGCGGCTTCGTCATCCTCGACGTGGAAGACCTCGCGAAGCCGCGCTTCGTCTCGGGGCTCGACTGGAGCCCGCCGTTCCTGACGCCGACGCACACGGCGCTGCCCGTGCCGTTTCCGTTGCATGGACGGCGCGTCATGCTGGTAGCCGACGAGGACGTTGCGAAGCTTGAGCCAGGGCCGCCCGCGTTTCTCTGGCTCGTGGACATCACCCACGAGCAGCGGCCCGTGCCCTTCGCGAGCTTCCAGGTGGACGCTGACGGAAAGCCCCAGCCGGACATGACCGGCTGCCATCAGCCGTGCGAAACGATCACGGGCCCGGAGATTCCCGTGGCGTGGTTCGCCCACGGCCTGCGCATCGTGGACATCGCCAACCCGCACGCGCCGCGCGAGGTCGGGCACTTCCTGCCGCCTGTTCCCGAGGGCTCGACGCGCGTGTGCAGCAACGACGTGTGCGTGGACGACCGCGGGCTCATGTACCTCGTCGACCGCGGGCGCGGGGTCCACATCCTCGAGCGCGCGTGATGCCTGGGGCGCATCTCATCGGCAGCGTCCTCCTGGCCGAAAGCGTCATGCTGAAGAATCATCCGGCCATGGAGATCGACCCGACGGTTCCGCCGGTCGCCCTTCATCAGTGGGACGGCAAGCTCATCCGCGAGATGCCGGACGACGCGTATTTTCGCCCGCTCCCGGAGCTCAAAGGCTTCGGAGACACCGCGCTCTATCTCGGGCTCGTCCATCATGATGATCAGAAGGGCGATCTCGCCAGAATAGCCGTTGCGCGCCGGTGCGCGCCGCGCTTCGGCGTGGCCTCGGAGTGCGGCGTGGGACGGACGGATCCCCAGCCGGTGCCGGGCTTGCTCGAGAGTCATCGCATCGCCGCGGAGGCGCTGAATGGCCGATAGCCTGCCGTCCCGGCAGCAGGACTTCAACGAGTGGTACAACCAGCTCGTGCTGCGCGCCGACCTGGCGGACTACGCGCCGGTGCGCGGCTGCATGATCGTCAAGCCCTACGGCTGGGCGCTGTGGGAAAACATCCAGGCCGCGCTCGACCGGCGCTTCAAGGCCACGGGCCACGTGAACGCCGCGTTCCCGCTCTTCATCCCAAAGTCGTTCCTCGAGAAAGAAAAGCAGCACGTCGAGGGCTTCTCGCCCGAGCTGGCCGTGGTCACGATCGGCGGCGGCGAGGAGCTGGCCGAGCCGCTGGTGGTGCGGCCGACCTCGGAGACGATCGTCGGCCACGCCTACGCGCAGTGGATCAAGTCGTATCGCGATCTCCCGGTGCTGATCAACCAGTGGAACAGCGTCGTCCGCTGGGAGCTTCGCACCAAGCTCTTCCTGCGCACGCTCGAGTTCTGGTGGCAGGAAGGTCACACCGCGCACGCGACCTACGACGAGGCCGAGGCCGAGACGCGTCAGATGCTCGACGTGTACACCGACTTCGCCGTCAACGAGGCGGCGGTGCCGGTCATCCCTGGCATCAAGTCGCAGGCCGAGAAGTTCGCCGGCGCGCTTCATTCGTACACGATCGAGGCGATGATGGGCGACAAGCGGGCGCTGCAGGCCGGCACGTCGCACAACCTCGGCCAGAACTTCGCCAAGGCCTTCGACATCAAGTATCTCGATCAGGGCAACGAGCTGCAGCACTGCTGGACGACATCGTGGGGGCTCTCCACCCGATTCATCGGCGCGATCATCATGGTGCACGGCGATGACCAGGGGCTGATCATGCCGCCCCGCCTCGCTCCGTTCCAGGTCGTCGTGGTGCCGATCTACCGGAGCGACGCCGAGCGCGCCACGGTGCTCGAGGCCGCGGGACGGGTGAAGACGCACCTCGTGGCGGGTGGCGTCCGGGTCAAGCTCGACGAGCGCGATGGGGTAACGCCGGGCTTCAAGTTCAACGACTGGGAGATGCGCGGCGTGCCGCTGCGCATCGAGATCGGCCCGCGCGACGTCGAGAAGCGCTCGGTGGTCCTGGCGCGGCGCGACACGCCGGGCAAGGCGGGCAAGTCCTTCGCGCCGGAAGAAGGGCTCACCGGCGCCGTCACGGCCATGCTGGAGTCAATTCAGAAGTCGATGTACGAGCGGGCTCTGACGTTCATGCGCGCCAATACCTCGGAGCCCAGGACCTACGACGAGTTCAAGCAGGCGATCGAGGCCGGTCTCTTCTGTCGCGTCTGGTGGTCGGGCGACGCCGGCCGTGAGGCAGCGATCAAAGAGGAGACGAAGGCCACGATTCGCTGCATTCCGCTGGAGCAGCCGGGCGGGGAAGGCGCCTGCATCGGCACCGGCCGGCCCGCCAAGCAGGTGGCGATCTTCGGACGCGCGTACTGACGCGCTTACGTCGCTACGGGGATGCGCGAGAGCGCGGAGATCGGGAGTCTCACCGACTCGGAGCACGCGAGGCACGCGAAGTGTAGCTCGTCCGGTTGTCGCGCGTGCAGAACCATCCGCTGACCGCAGCTCGCGTGGTGGATGCCGCCGTCGAGTGCCCAGTACGCGGTCACGATCTGAGGGGAGACCGAGGTGTCCATCTGTCTATATCGCCCTCCTCACGAGGGCCCAGCCGAATACTTGTAGGTCCGTGGTGATGTCTCGTAGCCGTCGGTCTCCGCGTCGTCTCTCGGCCGCCACGAGCTCGTCGCGGCGGCGTCGCTCCTGCACCCGGCGGTCGAGGATCACATCCCCCGTCTCGCTGTCGAAGACGTACTGGAGATAGGCGTATCGCTCCCGTTCCGAGCGCGAGACGATCAGGAGTTGACGGGTCACCGCTGCCTTTGCTGGCTTAACGAGCATCCTCCCTCCAACTTCCTTCAGGCACGTGTTGATCGAAAAGCTCTCAGGCAGCGAGAGTCGTGCCAATTGTCACCACGCGCGAAGCCTTCAGGCTTTTCACCGAGTTGGCCGCACCCCGAGCCCGCGCGGGTCTGCAAGGAAAGTCACAAGGTAGAAGAGATTTCTTCTCAGGCTCTGTAGGCCAGGTCAGGGGGTACCGCTCAGCGGCGCGCGAAGCGCCCTGATTCCGGATTTATCGGCTTGAGGACGTGAGACTCGAAGTGTTTTGGAACCACCACGCGAGTCCGGGGCGACACCGCCTTGACCTCCTTCACGAACACGTCGGCTTCGCGCAGGCGGGCGTCCTGGGGCGCCCCATAGGGCAGGGACTGCTCGTCCCAGTGGGTCGCGAACACGAGTGGCGGGCGATCGAGCGCGCGCATCAGGCGGCTGGTGTACTCGTGGACCTCGAGCCGCTGCCGGGCGGCGGCGATCAGCGCGACGTTCGGCCGCAATCCCTGAACTTCCCGCTCGAGGTAGTTCATGGAGCCGAACCAGAGAACCCGATAGCCCGCCAGCCGCAGGAGATAGGCGAGGGTCCCGCCCTCGACGTCGTTGTCCATCCGCCGCGGCCCGCGGAAGTCGCGCGGCACGACGCGGCCGTCGTAGTAGTGCTTGCCGTTCAGGGCCGAGTGAAGGCTCGGGATGACCTTGATCGACAGCGCGCCGAATTCGTAGTCCTCGCCCCCGCGCACGGTGAGGAGCTGGGGCTCGGGCACCCCACCGGCGCGGGCGAGGATCGTCGTGCTCTCGGTGCCGATGACCGTCGCGCCGGTCTTCCGGGCGATGTACGGCATGTCGAGCGTGTGGTTGAAGTGCGAATGCGAGATCAGGATGAAGTCCGCGCGCGTGATGCGGGCGTCGACGGCGGCCGTGTCGGAGACGAGATCGTCGTCGGGCCCGAACACGCGGCGCGTGTCGCCGGGCAGCTCGGGCGTGTCGAGCAGACCGAACCGGGCTCGATACCGCAGGCGGGAGAGATAGGGGTCCATCAGGATCACCCGCTGGCCGTCCGTGATCTCCCAGCCTGCGGCGCCGAGATGCGTGAGGCGCACCCGCGCCGCGCCTCGAGCGCGCGTCATGCTTCGAGCGCGTGCGATGGTGGTCGCCTCAGCAGCCGCCGGCCGCGCCGGACTTCCGCGCCTCGACCAGCTCGACCCTGACGTCATCGGGCGCTTGCAGGAACGCGATGCGCGGGCCGTTGGGGTTCTGGATCGGCCCCTCCAGCAGGCGGGCGCCGAGCCCTTCGAGCCGCTTGATGTCGGTCTCCAGGTGCGTCGAGTCGAAGCCGAAGTGCTCGAGCCCGTGATGCGCGCTTGCGTCGCCCGGGCCGAGGCGCTCGTTGGTACGCGCCCCGGAGATGTTCACGTTCATGCCGCCGTCCTCGCTCTGGCAGCGGATGAAGCGGTCGCCGAACACCCGCGTCTCGTCGCCCACGATCTTGAAGTTGAAGGCGTGCACGTACCACTCGGCCGTCTTCCGCGGATCGGGCGCCTTCAGGTGGATGTGGTTGATCCGGAACGCCATGATCGTTGTCCTCCGTCGTGAGCTGGATGCCTGCCAGGATCTTCTGTATATACGCCGATCAGTTGTATATACGCCGATCAGTGCATGACGAGACCGCCGTCGACGCTCAGCGCCTGCCCCGTCATGTAGCCCGACTTGCTCGACACGAGAAAGCCGATCACGCTCGCGACGTCCTCGGGCCGCTCCATCCGCCCGAGTGGGACCTGCGAGGCGCGCTGGCGGGTGAACTCCTCGGGCGTGAGCCCCATCAGCTTGCCCTGCTCGCGCGAGACGTAGGTCCACATGTCGGTCTCCACGAAGCCCGGGCACACGCAGTTCACGCGGATCCCGTCCGCCGCGTGGGCGAGGGCCAGGCTCTTCGTCATGCTGATGACCGCGGCCTTGCTCGCGTTGTAGGGGAGGTTGTTGCGGTTGCCGATCTTGCCGGCCATGGACGCGAGGCTGACGATCGCGCCGCGCTTCTGCGCGATCATCGTGGGCAGCACCGCCTGGGTGGCGAAGAACACCGCCTTCGCGTTGACGTTCATGATCGCGTCCCAGTGCTCCTCGGTGACCTCGAGGGGCGCCGCCGCGCGGTAGATCCCCGCGTTGTTCACGAGGACGTCGATCCGCCCGAACTCGGCGCGCGCGCGGTCCGCCATCGTCGTGAGATCGTCGCGCGAGGTGACGTCGGTCCGCACGACGCTCACGCGGCGCCCGAGGCCTTTCACCTCGGCGGCCGTGCGCTCGGCCCCCTCGCAGTCCAGCTCGGCGACGACGATGTCCGCGCCCATCTGGGCCAGCTCGAGCGCGGTCGCGCGGCCGATGCCGCGGCCCGCCCCGGTGACGATCGCGACCTGTCCTGAAAGCTCCATGATCCTCTCCCTGTCGAGCGGCTGTGCTGAGCCGCGAGTCTACCACCCGGCGTCGTTCAACGTGTACGATGCAGGGCGGCCATGGCGCCCGAGCCGACGGATATTCTTGTCCTCGCGCAGCGCATCGAGCGCGCCGATCTGGCCCGTTTGCTTACGCTCTTCGGTGACATGATCAAGTACGTCGTGGACGTCGAGCGCGGTGTGATCGCCATCGGGGGCGAGCTGCACGCCGACGCCGAGCACGTGCTCCTGGAGCACGGCAGCCGCCAGGCTGACCTCTGGGGGGCCAACTACTATCCCGGGCGTGGGCGGGAGGACTGCATCGAGTTCACCTCGCTCATCAACATCCGCCCGGCCAGTGGCAATCGCGGCATGCAGGTCGAGGCCCCGGCGATCAGGGAGCGCATCCGCGCCCTCACCTTCACGCTGGTCGGCAGCGGGGAGCCTTTCTGAGATGGCTTCGCACGCCGGCCTGTCTCCCGCACGGTGGGCGACCTTCTCACTCGACCAACAGATCTTGATGATCGCCAACGAGATGAACCGGGCGGCGAAGCTGATGGCCCCCGGCGATCGTGGGCGCCTCTTGAGCGGCTACGAGCGCACCCTCCAGCTCACGGACCTCACCGTTCAGGTCGGTCGGCCGGCACTCCGGCGCGAGCTACTCCGCTGGCGTGATCTCGTGGCGGCGCTCTACATCGCTGCTGCTTCCGACCCCATCGCCCACGCCACCGCTTTCCGCGCCCTGCTCCTCCTGACGCCGGCGGCATCGAAGCAGCTTCCGCTTCTGCGCGGAGGTTAGGTTTTGACGGGCTCGATGACGCCGGCGGCGTGTAGCGCGGCTAAATCGTCCTTCGCGAGGCCCAGGAGTTCCGCCAGCACGCGGTCGGTGTCCTGGCCCAGGAGCGGCGCCGGGCGCGCGACGGCCGCGGGATCGGCGCCGTGCAGACGGATCGGCGAGATGGGGACCTTGGTCTTCCCGCGTCGTGGGTGCTCGATCTCCTGCCAGACGCCCCGGGCGCGGAGGTGCGGATCGTCGACCACCTCGGCGGCCGTCCGCACTGGAGCGCAGGGCACGTGGGCTTCAGTCAGGATCGCCATGACCTCGTTCTTCGTGCGCTCGCGCGTCCACGCCGTGACCATTGCGTCGATCTGTTCGACACGGGCCGCGCGCCCCGGTGTTGTCGCGTAGTCGGGGTTCGCGAGCAGATCCTGGCGCCCGAGCACCTTGGTGATGCTTTCCCAGTGGCGATCCGAGGCTGTGAAGATCGCGATGTGCCCGTCGCTCGTGTCGTAGACGTTGTAGGGCGCCATCGCGAGCGCCGGGTGGCGGTTGCCGGTACGCGGCGGAACCGACGTGTCGCCGTCCATGAAGACGCCGAGCGCGCTCGCGAGCGCGATGATCGCGGCGTCCAGCATCGCGACCTCGACGAACTGTCCCCGGCCCGTGCGCTCGCGCTGCAGGAGCGCGCCCAGAATGCCGGCGAAGAGATGCACGCCACCGAGGAAATCGCAGACCGCGGGCCCGGCCTTGACCGGCGCCCGGTCGGGAAAGCCCGTCGCGTTCATGATGCCGCTCATCGCCTGGATCGTCAGGTCCATCGCCGGCAGATCGCGGTACGGGCCGGAGAGACCAAAGCCCGTGCCGTTGCCGTAGACGAGCCGTGAGTTCTCCTTCTGCAGCACGTCCCAGCCGAGACCGAGACGATTCATCACGCCGACGGCGAAGTTCTCGACGACCACGTCGGCCTTGCGGGCCAGGCGAAGGAACAGGGCCTTGCCGTCGTCGTGCTTGAGGTCGAGGACCACGGACTCCTTGTTGGAGTTCAGCATCACCAGCGGGTAGGGCTCGACCTGGCGTTTTCGGCGACGCACGATGTCGCCCTCCGGTGATTCGATCTTGAGCACGCGCGCGCCCATGAAGCCGAGCAGCAGGCCGCAGTACGGGCCGTTGTAGATCTGGCCGAGGTCGAGGACGAGCATGCCGTCGAGCGGGCGGCTCATCTGACTACTCCTTCGCCGGCGTGATCATGGTTTTCACGCCCTCCCCAGCCGCGGCATGGGCGAAGGCCTCGCGGATCCCTTCCAGCGGGAATCGCGCGGTGACGAGGCGCTTGAGCCCGAGCTTCGGCATCAGCGCCAGCGCGCGGCGATAGGCGGTGCCGCGACCGAACGCCCCGCCGATCCGGATCTCGCGGAAGTGCACGTCCCAGAGGTCGAGCGGCAGGCGGCTCCCCTTCGGATTCACCCCGACGAGCTGGAAGAAGCCCGTGGGCTTGGTCAGGGCGACCGCTTCCGCGACCAGCTCGGGCTTTCCCACCGCCTCGCAGACGACGTCCGCTCCACGCCCGCCCGTGAGCTCCATCACCTTGTCTCTCAAGCTCTCGCGGACGGGATCGATGACCACGCTGGCCCCGAGACGCCGCGCCATCTGCC
>Ga0184639_10001107_pt1 | contig 11414 bp, 11 predicted proteins | sample PLM31_170_b2_FD_133155 | JGI IMG/M metagenome (GOLD analysis project Ga0184639, IMG submission 133155) | Groundwater sediment microbial communities from an aquifer in East River, Colorado, USA - PLM3-1_170_b2 | ecosystem: Environmental > Terrestrial > Soil > Riparian zone | place: USA: East... | reverse complement strand
GGGCCCGCTTGGCCGCGGCCTGCACCGAGGCGGGCAGGGCGTTCAGGATGTTGGCCACCTTGTGCACCCAGTCCCGCTGCCACCGGGTCTCCGGGAACACGTCGCGGATGGCCCCCCAGAACCCCAGCGCCCCGTCCCCGACCGCCAGCAAGCAGGGCCCGGGACGTTCGGCTGGCTCCCCGATACCTCCTCGGCCAAGATCCGAGCGCCTGGCGTCGAGCGAGGTCAGCTCGGCCGACAGCTCTTCGATCCGGCGGGTGCAGACCTCTTCTCTGAGCCTTCCCTCCTCGAACGCCTGGAAGTAGCGATCCAGCGCTCCCTGGGCCTTCCGGATCCGCGCCTCCACGGCAGCGAGCTCTCGCTCCCGCCGCGGCCGGCTCCTCTCCACGATCTCTCCCCACCGCTCCACGGCGTCTTCGAGGAGCTCTCGTCGGGAAAGCGTGGCCAGGAGGCTCTCGACCACTCGATCCTCCAGTTCCTCGGCCCGCAGGCGGTCCTGGTCGCACTCCCCTTCGTGCCCGGCGAGGGCCACCTCTGGTCCTGATTCCCGGGTTCTCCCTTCCTGGGTTCTCCTTTGACAAAACGGACTGCCCGGGCGGAGGATTGGCTCACGCGTACGTCCGCGGGATGCCCGCGCTTGGCTGTCGGTATACGAAGGAGGTGCCAATGCGGCGACTACTATTCCTGATGGGGCTCTTCCTCCTGATCCCGTTTGTCCTGAGCCCGGTCTCAGCCGGCCCGCTGACGGCCACCGGCCAGGTCCAGGTATCGGGATTGAGCCCATTCGCCCCGGGCTGCGGGTTGGAGGCTGCAGGGGGGCAAGTGTTCCTGGACAGCGAGGTTGAGCCCTTCGTGAGCGTCAACCCGACGGACGCGACCAACATCGTCGGGATCTGGCAGCAGGACCGTTGGTCGAATGGCGGGGCCAGGGGGAACGTGGCCGGCGTCAGCTTCGACGGCGGCGTGAGCTGGCAGCTCGTACCGTTCGGCGGTGTCACCGAGTGCGACGGAGGCGAGTTCGACCGGGCCTCGGACCCTTGGGTGTCGTTTGGCCCTGACGGGACCCTCTACGCCATGCACCTGGTGACCGACGCGGCCCCCCCTGCGAACAAGCCTGGCGGCTTCGGTCGAAACGGCATGATGGTGCAGCGGTCGATCGATGGCGGGCTGACCTGGGACGATCCCATCCTGATCGCCGAGGAGGATGACGGGGACGGCCTGCACGACAAGAACACCCTTACGGCCGACCCGACGCGGCCGGGATTCGCCTACGCCGTCTGGGACTTCCTCGACATCCCGCCGGGCGGAACGATCAACCCCGAGCGTGGCGTGTTCGGTGGTGGCCTCGGGTTCAAGGGAGGCTCGCTGATCTCGAGGACGACCGACGGGGGCGTCACCTGGTCGACGCCGAAGCGCCTGTACAACCCGGGAGGCGTCAACCAGACCATCGGGAACCAGATCGTGGTGCAGCCGAGCGGCAGGCTGGTCAATGTCTTCAACGAGATCCTGAACTTCCGAAACGACGATCTCGATGCACAGTTCGACTTCAACCTGTCGCTCAAGTTCTCCTCGGACGCTGGCCAGACCTGGCTGCCGAAGGGCCAGCCCGTTCGGTTCGGAGACATGCTGCCGCGTACGCTCTTCACGCCGTTCCCCTTCGTCGGCGTCTATCAGCCGGACGCCGAGGGCCAGGCCACACTCGACGGTGCCAACGCGGTCCGATCCGGCGGCGACGTGATCCCCGAGGTCGCTGTCGGGCCCGAGGGCAACCTCTATGCCGTGTGGCAGGACGCGCGCTTCAGCGCAGCGGAGGCCGGCGGCTTCGGCGACCCCACCCAGCTCATCGACGAGGTGGCGTTCTCGATGTCAACGGACGGCGGGTTTACCTGGTCGGATCCGATCAAGATCAACCAGACGCCGACCGGGATCCCGCTCGGGAATCGTCAGGCGTTCACACCGATGGTGCGCGCGGCCGACGACGGCACGGTCGCGGTCAGCTACTACGATTTCCGTAACAACACGCTCGGTGACGGCGTCGGGACGACGGACCTCTTCGTCCTCCACTGCCACGCGGGATGCTCGAACGCCGCCAACTGGGGCGATGAGGAACGCGTTACCACCTCGTCGTTCGACATCACCGAGGCACCGTTCGCCCGCGGGTTCTTCCTCGGTGACTACGTCGGACTCGGGACCGACGGCCTGGACTTCCTGCCGTTCTTCACACAGACCGGCGGCGACGGCCCGGCCGACGAATGGTTCGCGCGAGTGAGTCCGTAAGCGGGCCGGGGGTCTGACGATCGCCGGCGGGCCGCCACACGGCGCCCAGTCTCCGAGTTTTGCGTTCCGCCGAATCGTCAGATGTGCGAGTACTGCACGTCGACCGTCGTCCCATCCGTACTGAACGTGAGATGGGACTGCAGGTCGGTGCGGAAGGCCTGGAAGTTCGCCTGCGTGATCGCATTGACTACGTCCGGGTGGGGGTGGCCGTGAGGCCGGATGTGGCTGCTCAGCGCCACCTTGGTCGTTGCCGAGGCGAGGTGACTGAGCCACGTGGTCCGGGACGTCCTTCTCCGTCCCGGTGACCTGCAGCCACACCTGGCGTTCGAGACCACCGAGGGCGTTGAGGACCGGGTGTTCTTCCAGAGCACCGTGGACACGGAGCGCGGCCCCCTCAGCTGACGGTTCGCTTCGCCGTGTTCAGGAACGAGCCCGGCGGCTGCGCCGTAAGCTTCTCGGCGCGCCCGGGTCCGCCCTCATCGCCAAGCACGGGAGCGCTGGGCGAGCGCTGGCCGCGTGCAGGGAGGCCATCATCCACGACCTCGACGCCCTGATCGAGGAGTTCCAGGACGAGGAGCCATGGCCCGCGGGTGACCGATCCGGCGGGTTCTCGCCGAGGGTCATGCGCGCGGGGGTGGGGCCGCCGGGGGCCGAGAGAGGACTGATTCACTCCGGTCTCGAGTCAGGCCGTTGGTCCCGCGTTCCAGATGTCGACGGCGCAGCGCCATTCGCCATCCGGTTCTCGACGCCAGATGGTGACGCCCCGGCCCGGAATCGTGCTCGGCGTCCCGTCCGGACCGTTCATGGTGACGGCGTTCTCGCCGAACATGTAGGCGAGGTTTCCGTCCGGGGAGAGGGCCACCTCAGTCGATCGCCAGGTGATGCTGAAGCCCGGGATCTGCAAGCTAGCCTGAACGTATTCGCGCAAGGCAGGCTTGCCTATCACCGCTGGGAGGTCCGGTGGGAACATGACGGCGTCGTCGGTCCAGTACGAGACAATGGAATCGACGTCAGCCCCCTCGGAGGCCAGAGCCGCCCATTCGGCGTCACGCCCAAGCAGCCTCACCTTCTCTGCCGCGAGGTCCATGTAGCCTCCTTCGGCTTCGGAGGAGAGTATCGGCAGGACAAGCCCTGCGAGTCAATGCATGGACTGCCGAATGCGAGGGGCCCCCCTCTTGGTGTGCTTTCCCCCTGGAGGCCCCGCGCGTTACTATCCCCGCCCTCAAGGGGTGTGGGGTGCGAAAACTCGGATTCGGGTCCTGACCAGGGATTTCGGGGGGAGCGGGTTTCTGACTTCGGCCCCGGAAACCGAGTCTAGGGCGTTGGCCTGTGCCTGGACCCGACGCTCTTGCTTGGCCGAAGGCATCTCGAGCGGATCCTCCGTTACCTACGTCGAGCACTACAAGAGGAGGAGGCCGCATCGTGGGCTCGACCTCGGAACGCCCGAGCCGCGCGAGCCTGCCGACGAGTTCCGCAGACGGCCGATGGCCGTGCGACGCCGGGACGTGCTGCGCGGACTCATTCACGAGTACGAGGCCGCGTGATCGATCAGAGTTTTGGCACCGTTCACGCAACCATAGGCTCGGACACGTCGACCGCGACGATGCGTGCCACGTGCGGCGAGATCGACCGACCCATGTCGTGTTCCGGGTGATGCTGAACGCTCCGGCGCATAATTCGTGCTGGACCTCGGGGCCGACGGGAACGCCCGGATAGGCCGCGACGTCTGTGCCGAAGAGCACCTTTTCCGGGGCATACCGGAGGTAGATGCGAAGGGCGTCGGCGAGCTTGGACACCTCACACAGGAACGGGATGGCCGAGATGTCGAGCCACACATGCGGCTTCAGCGCCAGGTACGCCGCGTCCTCGTACAGCGGCTCGCCCCCGTGGATCAGGACGAACTGGGTCTCGAAGAAGCGGACGTCGGTGAGGACCGGCTCGAGATTGCGGACGTCGGCTTCACGAGCCTGGAGGAACGGCGGGACGCCATGGCCGGAGTGGATGTGGACCGACAGGTCCAACCGACCCGCTTCCAGGAAGATGTGGCGGCACAGGTAATCCTGGAGGGCCAGGTACTGCTCCCGGGCCAGCGGGGCGCCCAGGCCCTTCTGGTACAAGGGGCGGGCCTCCTCCTCGGAGACGTCCTCGAACAGGAGCGTGCGGTAGTAGGCGTCGTCGAACTTGACGCCGACGGCTCCCTGCTCCTTCCAGCGCGTCAGCGTGCTGTCCACGAAGCGGACGTAGTCGTTCAGGGTCGGCGGAGGCTCGTCCAGCCCCCCTTCTCGCAGAAACCGCTGGAGCGCCGCCTGGGCCATCGTGATGTCCTCTCGATGCTTGGGGCTTCGAGCCATTAGTCCCTCCGCGGGGAGTGGGTAGGTGAGCAAGGACCCGAGGGGAACCCAGCGCAACCGCTTCCCGTCTGTTCCCTCCGAGAATTCCTGATTCACCAGGGCAACCTCTGTCCGGGTGAAATCGAGGTGGTCGTTCCAATACCGGTCCACCCGAGTCGGCTGATCAGTTGCGCGCGAACCTTCTCCGCCTCGCGAGCAGCGACCTCCATGCCGCCGGGCTTCACTTCCACCCCAAAGCGCTCGGTCAGCGCAACCGCGTAGTCCGGGTTCGTGCTCCGCAGCCGAAGAGGCATCCCCTCATCGAACTCCGGATGGAACGAGCCCGGCATGAGCAAGTGCGTGTGGACGTCTATGGCACGTACTTCATCGAGGCGCGATGCGATCTCCTCAAACAGCCCTTCCTCGCGCCACCATGAGCTCGGCGTGGCCATGTCTTCCTCCTTCTTCGATTCCGCCGAGACCCGCCGGGCCTCGCCTGCGCTCACGAGTACCAGGCCGAGCTGCCTCGTGCGCGGCTCGGATCTGGCGTCCGTAAGGAACCTAGCTTCCCAACCCGACCAGATGCAAGAGGATCGGATAGTCCTTCACGACGAGGCCGTCGACCACCAGTCTTCCTCCTGCCTGGCTCGTGATCAGTTCTTGCTGGAAGCCGACGAGCGCATCCGTCCACTCCCAGTCCTCGCGATAGGCGGAAGACCGGCTGCGCCGAACACGTTCAGCCACTACGCCGAGCACACCGAGAAGGTCCGCTGCTTCGCCGACTCGCTCTGTGAGATCTACGGGTCGAAGCGCATGAACCAGATGTGCGGGCCAGCGCCCGGAGCGTTCTCATCGAGCACGACGCGGAAGCCGAGGTGCTCGTAGAGTCCGACGTTCTCGGGCCTCGCGGTCTCGAGGAACGCCGGCACCCCGTCCGCCCGGGCGTGGTCGAGGCCGAACCGGACGAGCCCGGAGCCGACGCCCTTCCCCCGCTGCTCGGGCGCGACGGCCACGTGGTCGAGGAACCAATGCGGCTCGTCCGGGGAGTGCGCCTCGATCCAGTCCCAGAACTCGGCGTAACGCGCGGCGCCGTCGTCGGTGAGGGAGGCTACCCGCGGGCGCACCGCGCGGTCGATCTCGAGGAAGCGCTCGTCCTCGCCGGGTGGGAACCAGGCCGCTGCGCCGAGACCGCGTCCGGCCTCCCAGAGCATCCCGAGCGGCGCGAGCATCTCGTCGAACCAGAGGAACCAGAGCCGGACCTCCTCCTCGGCCGCGTCGGGGTGCAGCGGCCACAGGGCCATCGGGTCGTCGGAAAACGCCCGGCCGATGAGCGTCGCGAGGTCGGGGACGCGATCGGGGGTCGCGCACGTGATCTCGACCGTCACCGGCCGAGCGTACTCCCTCTGCGGTACGCCCGAAAGCGGGCTCCTCGTGTGAGTGAAACAATAGAAGACTGGTTCCGCGACTACTACAACACCCGGCGGCCGCACCGCGCCCTTGGCCCGAGGCCCGAACACCCCAAGCCCGTCCATCTGATCAAACGCACGGCGATCCCGCCTAGTCGAGCCAATCGGGGCGCTCGCGACCTGCGCCACTATGGAACTCCTCGACCACCCGGCGGGCCGCGTCGACCGCCCACCGTGCCACCTCGACCGAGAGCGCTGGGGGCACCTCCGGCAGCACGGCTCACCTTGTCCGACCGGGCCAGTTCAGGGCGATTCTTGCCCTCGGGGCGATTCAGAGGTCTTCGCCCACGCGGGCGAGGATCCATCGATCCTGGAAGCGCCAGCTCACGGAACTGTCGGAGGGATGTTGTGGTTGAAGCGAAACACGTTGTCAGGATCCCACCTTGCCTTGACCGCGCGAAGGCGGGCGAAGGCTTCGAGGCCGAATGCGCCGGTGACGGTCTCAGCGGAATCGTCGGTGGCGTAGTTGAGATAGCCACCGAAGGACAGTGGCTCCAGCAGCCCTCGTATGCCCGCAGCCCACTCGATCTCCTGTTCGTCGAGCGACGGATCCTCCCAGATGGCCATCGGGCTCACGTTGAATCGCGCGTCCCGGTGCCCGAACGCCGTGTCGAGCGGGTCCACCCTGCGTGCGGCGCCGTGAAACGGCTCGAAGAGCACACAGTTGTCGGAGGAATCGGGGCCCTCGGCGAAGCGCTCGACCACGGAGTCAATCACATCGTCTGGCAGCTCCCGAAGGAATCGGCCGGTCCAGTAGTGCCGAAGACCGAACGGCACTGGCGGGAACAGTGCCTGCACCTGCAAGTAGCCCATCGGTCCGATGGTGTCGTGGACAGGCGCCGCGGCCTGGTAGAGGGGTTGGATGAACGGCTCCGCCTCATCCGGCGGCCCGAGGTAGGCGACCGACGTGAGAAAGATCCGCTCTCTCTCGCCGAGCAGCGATGAGGGAAACAGCTGCGGCATGCACGTGAGGGCATCCGGCGTACCGTCTGACATGTCCCGAAACGCTCGAAGGACACGGGTGGCGTACTGGAGCCGGTGGGCCAGGAGCCCTCCCGTCATGATGCCGACCTCATGCACACGAGAGACGAACTCGGTCACGATCCCGAAGTTGCCGCCTCCGCCGCGGAGCGCCCAGTACAGGTCGGGCTCCTGCTCAGCATCCGCGCGGACGATGCCGCCGGCTGCCGTAACCACCGTGGCCGAGACGAGGTTGTCAAGGGTCATGCCGAAGGCCCCAAGGAGGTGACCGATGCCTCCCGAGAGTGTGAGGCCACCGACCCCCGTGTCGCCGTAGGTCCCGCCCGGCATCGCTAGACCGTAGCCCTGGGTCCGAGCGTCCACATCGCTCCATAACGCCCCTCCGCCGACCGTCGCCGTGCGACCCACGGGGTCAACTGCCACCTCACGGAGGAGCCGGAGATCGATCATCACGCTGTCATCGCCAGCGCAGTGGCCGGCGACGCTGTGGCCCCCGCCCCTGACCGAGATGGGGAGTCCGTGATCACGGGCAAACGCCACCGCAATCACGGCATCGCGGGCGTCCACGGGCCGGACGATTACTAGGGGGCGCCGGTCAGAAAGAGCATTGAACGTCTGCCTGGCCTCGACGAAGGACGGGTCGGCCGGGTCGATCACCGGTCCACGGTGATCGCTGCGGAGTTTCGCAAGCGAACGGCCGTCGAGCACCGCGTCATTATCCCACTGGGGGCGGGCCGGCTTGGACTCAACCCACATACACACGCGCCTTCGCTTTACGACCCCCCCACCAGTCTTACATCTCCGAGCACAGTCGGGCAGGTGACAGGGGTCTTCGCCGCTACTGCGACGCGCGTCGGGCTCGTGGAGCCACCCACCACCAGGCCCTCCGCGCTTTGGCCAACCGCCTGGCCGGGATCCTTCACGGATCTCTGCGACTACGAGACGGCGGTAGTGGCCATCGGCGAGTGGGAGATGCGGGCATTAGGGGTGCTGGCACCAGCACGGGACTGCCCGAGTTCCTTCCCCGACGCTCGTGCCGGCACGCTTCCTTGAGGAGGTTCCCGCGCGCAGAATGTTGCCAGGGATCCCGGTTCCGGAGCTCGCGGCGCAGGAGCAGGTAGATGAGCAGGGCGCTGCCGGAGACGAACGCCGACCCCTTGAACGTCTGCACCCGGGTGAGGAGGGAGTGGCTGGCCACGAGCGCGCCGACGATTCGATCGGAGAAGATCACCCAGGCCAGGGCCACGATGAGGTAGATGAGGGCGATCCGCGCCGCCGATCCTTCGACGGAGCGCTCGGGCCGCGCCCCGTACGGCGAATCGGGAGGAGGCGTAGCAGGGAGACTCCGCCCCGCGTCGTCTCCTCGGGCGTCCCTTACGTCCTCGGGGGATGTCACGGCCATCGTTGAACCCTCGCCGGGATCCCTGCCGGCTCGCGGATGTGCTCGTCGAACGCGTCCCGGAGGTGCACGAGCTTCTTGTCCACGGCGAGGGCCCACTCGTGGACCCGTCCGGGGGCCGGCGCCGAGATTGCCTCCTCGACCTCGACGAGGGCCTCGTGCAGGTCGAGCCGGCGGCGTCGTGCCGCCTCGAGAGCGGGACTGAGCTCCTGGTCAGACGGCTCGTCACGGATGTCGAAGACGGCTGAAAACTGAACACTTCTGGCCGGTGGTTTCAAACGGTGATCGCAACCCGGCCGCTCAGGATCTCGGCCGGAGTTCTCCATCCGAGGACTCGTCGAGGCCGGCTGTTGAGCTCTCGGGCGACCCTGGCGAGTCCGCGGCCGTGTGGGTCGATAGATCGGTCCCCTTCGGGAAGTACTGCCGCAGCAGGCCATTGGTGTTCTCGTTCGAGGCGCGCTGCCACGGTGAGCGAGGCTCGCAGAAGTGGACCGGGACGCCCGTGTCGCGGGTGAAGGTGGGCGGCGCGCTGTTCGTCCACAGCCGGAACAGGACGGTCCTCTTCTATCCGGACGCCAACACCGCCGCGCCGCTGCGGATGTCCAAGAGCCCGACCGAGTACTTCACGGTCTCCCCCAACCGGCGCGCAACCCGTATGGCCGATTTCCATGGTCTGGGGTGCGCTTGCAGCGAGCAGCGCGCATTCGAAGTACCAGGCGTGGCTCGCTCGGGGTGCCGGTCAGGCACCGCCCATACCGCCGCCGCCGCCCGTTCCCCCGACCTAGAGCTACTGGCTCTTACCGCAGCGACACTACCGACGCGTCCGGCGCTGGTGCCGCGCCGACCGCCGCCCAGTCTCTGCTCTCCGCGGACGCTCTCGTTACACTCTCCCCACAGGGGGGGACGAGATGGACCACGGTGTGGACCTCGACCGGGTGGCGGCGCTGAAGCATGCGGAAGACGAACTCTTCGCGGCCACCCATCCACGATCGCGGGAGCTTCTGGCTCGGGCACGCCAGACCATGCCGCTCGGCGTGCCGCTGTCGTGGATGAGCTTTCTCTACGACCATCCCCCGATCTTCGTCGACGCTGCGGACGGTGCCTTCTTCACGGACGTCGACGGGCACCGCTACCTGGACATGAGCCTCGGGATTACGGTCGCATCCACCGGCCACACCCCCGTCCCGGTCGTACGAGCGGTCACCGAGCGCATGACCAAGGGGATTCAGTTCGTCCTGCCCACCGAGGACGCCGCGGTCGTCTCGGAGGAGCTCGCCCGTCGCTGGAGGCTTCCGAAGTGGCAGTACCAACTGAGCTCGACCCAGGCCGTCACGGATGGCATCCGCCTCGCTCGGATGCGAACGGGGCGCGAACGGATCGTCGTGTTCGAGGGCAAGTACCATGGACACCTCGCCGAGCTGCTCGCAGTGGCGGGCGACGGCGGGACGGTTTCCGAGTACCTCGGCGTCACGGGCCACGACACCGCCCGCACGACGTCCGTGCCGTGGAACGACCTGGACGCCGTGTCCCGCGCGCTCGCGGCCGGCGACGTGGCCTTGCTGATCCAGGAGCCGGTCCTCACGAACTCAGGCATCGTCTTCCCCTCCGACGGGTTCCACACCGAGCTCCGCCGCCTCACTCGCGAGCACGGAACCCTCCTCGCGATCGACGAGACGCAGACCCTCCCGATGGCGTTCGGGGGGCTCGTCCGCGAGTGGGGACTGGAGCCCGACCTCGTGATCCTCGGGAAATCGCTCGGTGGCGGAGTGCCCGTGGCTGCCCTCGGGATGACCGAGGAGATCTCGGAACTAATCGACCGCGAACATCTTCCGTACGAGGTGTCGGGCGAGACCGTCGACGAGCCGGGGATCGGTGGCACGCTCTTCGGCAACGCGCTCTCGATGGCGGCAGCACGGGCAGCCCTGCTCGAGGTGTGGACCGAGGAAACGCATCGGCGCATGCAGGAACTCGCAAGCGTCCTCGCGGCCGGTATGAAGTCCGTCATCCGCTCGCACGGGCGGGACTGGGACGTCTATCAGCTCGGCAACCGCGCCGGGTACCGCTTCGCGCCGCGGCCGCCGCGCAACAACCAGGAGGCAGGCGAGTTCGACCTCCCGCCCGTCCGACACCTCCAGCGGGTGTTCATGGCGAACCGTGGCGTCTGGGACTTCGGATGGTGGGGTGGTCCGGCGATCTCCGCCCAGACGATTGCCGCCGACGTCGATGCGTATCTGGGCGTCTTCGCGGAGTTCACGGACGAACTGCTCGCGTGAGGCCGGGATCTCGATGCCCTCGAGGGGCTAATGGATACGTCCACTCGACCGGGGTACGCCACCCTCAGCCGCCGAGACGGGCGATAGCCGCCAGGTTCCCCTTCGCTCGAAGTCGCATCTTCTGCGGTGTACCAAGCGGAGACGGGTCCAGAGCCTGGGCAGGCTAGGTGGTGCTGACCCCAGGAACAAGGGAGAGATGAGGATCTCGGCGGTGGACGGCTCTCATCTCGGGCCCGGCGCATCCCATCCCCTGATTTCATCACGTTCGACCGCCGAAGCCGCCTGGCTCACCGGCCGGTTCCCGAGGCCGAGCGCGGCTACGAGGAGGCGATCGCCGAGCTACGGGCCCAGGGAAACGCCCTCGGCACCGCCGACCAGGGCCTGCTGGCCGCTCTCCAGGCGCAGGCGCGCAAGGTGCCCGTGCCAGTTACCGTCGAACCCGCCTCCATCGGCCGGTATCCGCAAGAGGCCGAGGCCGCCGTGTACTTCTGCTGCATGGAGGCCCTCCAGAACGTCGGCCTTTCGGCCGATAAGGGCGCGACGTTCGGCCGATGTATGTCGTCCCCCAGACGCCTTACGGTAGCCGCCATGCAGTCGGATCAGATCCAGCAGTTCGTGCACCGCCGCCGCCTCGATCGCCTCCAGATCTTCTGCACGACGTGCGAGCACTCCGAGTTCGTTCACCGCG
>Ga0184639_10001106_pt1 | contig 11416 bp, 9 predicted proteins | sample PLM31_170_b2_FD_133155 | JGI IMG/M metagenome (GOLD analysis project Ga0184639, IMG submission 133155) | Groundwater sediment microbial communities from an aquifer in East River, Colorado, USA - PLM3-1_170_b2 | ecosystem: Environmental > Terrestrial > Soil > Riparian zone | place: USA: East... | reverse complement strand
TTGTGCAGGATGAGCCAGGAGTCGAGCTGATTGGGGGGCAACGGCCCGCCCGAAGTCTTGAGCGCCGGCGTGCTTTGCGCCGGTAAATCGATCGGCAAGCCGAACGCGATGACAAGCGCGCCCGCGCTCGTGAGAAACTGACGACGGGAAATCTCAAGATTGATGCTCATAGTTTTTTCATCACCATTGCGGGATGCCATTTCAAAACTTCACTTGGTCGATATCCGCAGGCTCATCAAGACGCCGTGATCATCGCCTTGCCCGTTCGGCGAACGTCCAGTCGTAAACCACCTGGGGTTTGACGCTGATTTTTTCTTTGGCGCGAAATGTTCCGACGGCGATCCATTCTTCGGCGACGGAATCGGGCACGGTCAAGTCGGGGTTATACTGATCGCGATAGATCGAGTAAAAGCGTTCGGCGGCGGCGCGGTCGATGTTCAACAATTTTTCCAGCAGCCCGATACCGACCTCACGCTGGCCTTGCAGAAACAGAATCGCGGCGCGCTGCCCTCTTAACATGCGCACGATCTCGTCCGGCTCCTTGTCGATTTTTCGCTGCGTCGTGCTCAAACCGACGATCGGGATTCTGACGAACTCGGCCACCTCGCGCACGGACAACAGCGTCTTAAAACCTTTCTGTTCGGCCCGGTATTCGAAGGGACTGTTGACGACCGTGGCGTCGACCGAGCCGCCGATCAGTGCGGCGAAACGGGCGTCCGGGCTGCCGGCGACGGCGAGTAACGTAACATCTTTGTTCGGATCGAGACCGTTGCGGCTGAGCAGTTGGAAAATCGCGAAATCCGCCGAGCTGCCGAAGGTGTTGATGGCGATGCGTTTTCCTTTGAGCGCTTTGACGCTGTCGATGTCCGGCCGCGAGATGATCGCATAACCGCTGGCCTTGGTGGTGGCGCCGACGATCTTGACCGATAGTCCGCGCGTCGCCGCGCCGGCGATGAACGGCAGGATGGTGACGTAATCCAGCTCATTCGCCAGCAGGGCGTTGAGCATGAGGTTGGTGCCCTGGAACTGGATGTAGCGAACCCGCAGCCCCTCCTTTTCAAAAATCCCCCTCTCGGATGCGATCCGATCCGGCAGCGCGGTCCAGGCCGAGCCGCCGGTCCAGCCGACGTTGATCGTTTTCGGCTCCGCGGCGCCGGCCAGGGTAGTCCAAAAGGCAGTGAGCAAGAATATTAAGGTGAACCGGGCGCAATCAGATATGAGCTTCATGGATGCTTCGTTGTCGGCCATTTTCGACGCGGGCTAGGGGGTCGGGAGTCCTGAATTCAAAGACTCCCGACCCCTTTCTCCTCCTGGTCAGCCCACCGCCGCAACTTTCTTGGTGATCACACCGCTCAGATGCCTATTAAAAAAGTCCAGAGTCCGGGCCCAGGAAGTCTTGTCATGATCCGGTTTGTAACCTTTCCAGCCACTTCGATTAAATCCATGGGGCGCGTCGGCGTAAAAGAAAAATTCATGTTCTTTTCTTAACCTCGTCAGCTCGGCGTCAAGGGTGCGCATTTCATCCGGCGGCGGGTTTTTATCCAGCTCGCCGAAGTGGCCTTGAACGGGGCAGGAGACCTCGGCCGCCAGCTCCTACGGCGCCGGGCGATCATTGCCCCATTGCGAGTAGACGCCGCCGCCGTAAAAATCGACGGCTGCCTTGAAGGACTTACTGGCCGCGGCCATCAGAAACGCCACGCGCCCGCCCATGCAAAAGCCGACGACGCCCAAACGCGTCGCATCGACGTTGGCGCAGCCGCGCAGGAAATCGATCGTCGCATGGATGTCGTTGATCACATGGGTGTCGCGGCGAAAATTCTTGAAATTCGCCGTCTCCTCAGACGTATTCGGTTCACCTTCACGGTGATAGAGTTGCGGCGCGACGGCGACGTAGCCGGCTTCGGCAACCCGCCGGGTCATTTCCTGCGTGAATGAGCGCACGCCGTCTTGATTTTGGATGACGACGATGGCCGGAAACGGGCCCGGGCCCTCCGGCTGGGCGACATAGAGCCCCATCGGGCTGTTATCGACTGTGACTTTTTCCCAAGAACTGTTCATCAAAGACCTCCGGAAGCTTTAAGATATTGCCACTGCATTCTTATTGCGCATTGCATGGGCATGTCAACCGGAAAAGTTTTTCACCGGCGAGGGATACAAATTATCTTCGGCTGTTGCTATATAGGATACACGCCGTTGCCGGTACGGTTGGTAACGGGGATTGGAAATTTCGATGAATCTCTTCATCAACCTAAGTCCCGCGACGTGGATAGCCAGGCGCAATTTTTTCTTAGCGGCGTGCGTCATCGTCGCGTGGCTGGGGAGTGCGGTTTTCGAGGTGTCGGCCGCGGCTGGCGCCGCTCCGGCCATCCACGCTTCGGGAAAAACCTTCGACGTCGCCTTCAAAGAATTTAAACTCAAAAACGGCTTGCGCGTCATTCTCGCCGAGGATCACAGCGCGCCGACCTATTCGATTTGCGTCACCTACAACGTCGGCTCCCGCGACGAACGGCCCGGGCGAACTGGCTTTGCCCATCTTTTCGAACATATGTTGTTCCAGGGTTCCGAGAACGTCGGCAAGGGCGAGCATTTCATCTTGGTGCAAAACAACGGCGGCAGCGCCAACGGCACCACCAGCGCCGAACGCACCAACTATTTCGAGACTTTGCCGGCGAACCAGCTGGAACTGGGGATTTTTCTCGAGGCCGACCGAATGCGCTCGCCGAGCATCACTCAGGCCAATTTCGATAACCAGCGGCTCACGGTGCAGGAAGAACGGCGGCAAAGCTACGACAACCGCCCCTATGGGCGAACCTACGAAACGGTCATCGACACGGCCTATGACAACTTCGCTTACAAACATTCCACCATCGGCTCTATGGACGACTTGAACGCGGCAACCGTGGAGGAGGCCGCCAGGTTTTTCCGCGATTATTATGCGCCCAATAATGCGGTGCTGTCGCTGGCGGGGGATTTCAAGACGGACGCCGCGCTCGCGCTGATCAAAAAATACTTTGAGGATATTCCTGCCCAGCCGCCGCCGCCCGCGCCCGATGTCGGCGAGCCGGGGCAAAACGCCGAACGGCGCCGCACCATCGAAGACGCCTTCGCCCAGGCGCCGCGCATCGATATCGTTTATAAAATTCCGCCCGGCAACACGGCGGATTGGTATGCGCTCGCCATGTCGGGCCAAGTGTTGTCGAGCGGCGTGTCGTCGCGGCTGTACCAAAAGTTAGTAAAGGAAAAGGAGCTGGCGTTGAGCGTTTCTGCGGGACCGGACGAGCGGCGCGGGCCGTCGCTCTTTTGGTTTACCGTCAACGCCCGGCCGGGGACCGATCTGGCGGCCCTGGAGACGCTTTTGTACGAAGAGATCGCCCGTTTGCAAAACGAGCCAGTGGCGGATTCAGATCTCGACAAGGTGCGCATGCAGCTCAAGCGGCAGCGCGCCCAGCAACTCTACAGCAGCCGCTCGCGCGCGAACACCCTCGGTCACTACGCCGTCTATTACAACGATCCGCAGCTGATCAATTCGGTCTGGCGGAAATATGACCAGGTCACCCAAGCCGATATGCAGCGGGCGGCGCGCGCTTATTTTTCCGAGAGCAACCGCACCGTCGTCACCACCTTACCGAAGGCCGAAGCGGGGCGGCAGCGTTAAAGCGAGATGAAAATGGGATCAAGAGTGGCAGAAAACAGCGCACGACGACTAATCCGCTCGTCGGTTTTCGTTTTGGCCTTGCTCGCTCTGCCATCCGCCCGTCTCGCCGCGCAGGAATCGCTGGAGACGCCGGCGAGCAAAGTCGAGCGCAAGAACAAGGCGCCGGTGGCGCGCGAGATCCTGCGGGTGAAACTACCCAAGCCCGTGGAAGCCAAGCCCAAAAATGGGCTGACGGTGCTCATACTCGAAGATCGCCGCGCCCCTTTCATTTCCGTTCAATTGCACGTCAACGGCGCCGGCGCGCTGTTCGAGCCGGCGGCGCTGGCCGGCTTGGCGAGTACGGCCGCGCAGATGCTGCGCGAGGGCACCCGGTCGCGCACGAGCATTCAAATCGCCGAGGAAGTCGATCGTCTCGGCGCTACACTGGGCGCAGGCTCCTCCTTCGGCTCGCCGGATGCCGTGCTCAGCGCCTCCGGCTTGAGCGACAACTTCGCCGCCTGGTTTGGCTTGGCGGTCGAGATTTTGCTCAATCCCAGTTTTCCCGTCGATGAGCTGGAAAAGCTCAAACAGCGCCAGCGCGCGCAGTTGCGCCAGCAGCGCGCCGCGGCTAATTTTCTCGTCAACGAACGCTTCAGCCGCGCGGTGTACGGAGAGCATCCCGCCGCTACGGTTTCCGCCACGCCGGAGTCCATCGACGCGCTCACCCGTGAAGCGCTGGTCGGGTGGCATCGAGAGCGTTACCGTCCGCAGAACGCGATCCTCGGCATCGCCGGCGATGTTCGCGCCGCCGACCTCATCGGGAAGTTGGAGAAATGGCTGGCGGGGTGGCAAAGGAGCGAGCTCGCGGAAGTCTGGCCGCGCAACCCCGCCGCCGCTGGCGCGCGCAAGATCTTTCTCGTCGACCGGCCCGGCTCGGTGCAAACGACCATGGCGCTGGGCAATATCGCCATCGACCGGCGCAGTCCGGATTACCTGCCGATGGTCGTGATGAATCATGTGATCGGCGGCGGCGCCGCCGGGCGGCTGTTTCTGAATCTCCGGGAGGAGAAAGGCTACACCTACGGCGTTTATAGTAACTTTACCGCGCTGCGTTATCCTGGACCCTGGCAAGCGGGCGGTAACATGCGTACGGAAGTCACGGCCGGCGCGCTGGTGGAATTTTTCAACGAGATCCGGCGCATTCGGGAGGAAAAAGTTCCCGCGGCTGAATTGGCGGCGAGCAAACGGGCGATTGCGGCCAGGTTCGCGCTGTCTCTGGAACAACCGGCGGCGATATTGGGTCTGGCGATTGCGCGCAAGCAGTATGACCTGAGCGCCGATTATTGGGATACTTACCCGGCGAGGATCATGGCGGTGAGCGCCGATGAGGTGCAGCGGGTGGCGCGCAAGTATCTCGACCCGGAGGCGATGCAGTTGGTCGCCGTCGGCGACGCGGGCAGGATTAAAACGGCGCTGGAGAAATATGGAGCCGTCGAGGTCTATGATAGCGAAGGCCGGTTAGCTGCGAAACCGGCGCAGTAGCACGGTGCTGAAAAAGTCTCCGTTCACCCTTCGACGCGCTCAGGGCGAACGGATAAACAATTGAACTAGCAGTAAATGTTCCGTTCGTGCTGAGGCTCTCGAAGCACGAGAATGGGTTTTTCAGCAGCCTGCTAGAAAAAGGACGACCCATCGTGCCTCAAGCGGATGAACCGGGAGGCGCCGGCGCGCTCGCCGGGTTGCGCGTGCTCGATCTCAGCGGGCGCAAGGGCGGTTATTGCGGCCACTTGCTCGCCAACCTTGGCGCCGCGGTGATTCTCGTCGAGCCGCCGGACGGCGATGCGCTGCGGCGCGAGGGACCGTTCAAAGATGACCGGCCCCATGTCGAAGCGAGTCTTTCCTTTGCCGCCTATCACACCAACAAGCATGGCATCGTTCTGGATATCGACACCGAAGCGGGACGATCCACCTTGGGCGATCTCGCGCGCAACGCCGATGTGTTGATCGAAGACAAGCCTGTCGGGTATCTCGATCGCATCGGCTTGGGTTACAACACCCTTAAAGCGCTCAATCCCGCGCTGGTGCTGACGTCGATCACAGGCTTCAGCCTGGCCGGACCCTATCGAGATTTCAAAGCGCCCAACATCGTTGCCTTCGCCATGGGCGGCTTGATGAATCTCTGCGGCCATCCCGGCCGGGCGCCGCTCGTGGGTCCGTGCGATGTTGCCTACCACTTGGGTTCAGTGCATGCCGCCTTCGGCACGCTCGTCGCGCTTTTAAACCGCCGCGAAACCGGGCGCGGCGAGCATGTCGATGTTTCGCTGCAAGACGTGCTCGCCGCCGATCCCTTTCTGCGCATCATCACGCGCTACAGCGTCACGGGGGAAATTCTCGAGCGCACCGGCCACAGCCAGGCGACCACGGTGGCCGAGACCTACCGATGTAAGGACGGCTACGCGCGCATCTTTTGCAACCAGCCGGATCATTGGAAGCGTCTGGTCGCGTGGCTCGGCAATCCGCCCGAGCTGATGGACCCGAAATACGAAAACGTGCAAAACCGTTTCCCCTTGCGCCCCGTGCTCGACCGGATCATCGAAGCGCGAACTTGCGAGTATACGGCGATGGGATTCTTCGAAGAATTCCAGGCGGCGCGCCTGGCGGCGTCGCCAATCAATTCGCCTGGCGCTTTTCTCGCTGACGCGCAGACGCAGCATCGGCAATTTCTCGTCGAAGTCGATCACGCTCATCTGGGCCGGCATCGCTTCCCTGGCGATCCTTACAAGTTTTCCGAGAGCCCTTGCCGCTTCGCGCGCGGCGCGCCGCTGTTGAGCGAGCATCAAGCGATGATCGCGGAAGATTTTTCACGGCCATCGGCGTGGCTGGCTGAGCTTGCCAAGCACCCGTGCGGCGGGGACGCGCTGCCCTTCGCCGGCGTGCGCGTGATCAGCTTTCCCACCGGTATCGTCGGCCCGGCGTTGTCGGCTCTCCTCGCCGAGCATGGCGCGGAAGTGATTGCCATCGAAGCGAGCCGAGGATTGCGCAGCCCGCAGCGCGGCCAACGGTTTCAAGCGGCATCCGACCTCGAAGCCAACCGCAATAAGAAGCGCGTGGCGATCAACATGAAGCACGCCGAAGGCTTGGCGCTCGCCAAGCGGTTGATCGCGGTCGCCGATGTGGTGGCGGAAAATTATAGCGCGCGGGTCATGGCAAGTTGGGGCCTCGACTATGCGCGCATGAGCGAAGTGCGCGGCGATATCATCATGGCGAGCCTGCAAGCGTTCGGCCAGAGTGGACCGCGGCGTGAGTTCGTGAGTTTCGGGCCGATCCTCATGGCATTTTCCGGCATGACTTACCTCTGGCGTGATCCGGAGATCGAGAAGCCCGGCGCCGCTTGCCAGACCGCTTTCCCCGACTACGTTGCGCCGTCGTACGGTGCGCTCGCTATTCTTGCGGCGCTCCACTACCGCGCGCGCACGGGCAAAGGACAGCATATCGATATCTCCCAGGCGGAGACCGCGGCGGCGATGCTCGGCCCGGCCTACTTGGAGTACTTGATCAACGGCCGCGAGCCACAGCCACAGGGTAACTTCAGTCCCTTCGCTGCGCCGCACGGCTGTTACCGCTGCAAGGGCGACGATCGCTGGTGCGTCATCGCGGTTGAAACGCAGGAGGAATGGATGCGCTTCTGCGAGATTGTCGAACATCGTGAATGGGCCGCCGATCCGCGCTTCGCCGATCTTGCGGCGCGCGTAGCGAACCGAAAAGAATTGGATGATCTGATCGAATCCTGGACGACGCAGCGCACGCCGCATCAGGTGATGATCATTTTACAGCGCGACGGCATTGCCGCCGGTGTCGTGCAGACGGCGGAAGATCTTTATCGCGATCCCCACCTCCGCGAGCGGGGCTTTGCCCGCGAAGTCTTTCGCCCGCAGGTCGGCTCGGTGACGAGCGTCAGCCCGTCGGTGCGGCTCAGTGAATCGGGTTTCACGCCGAAGGACGCAGCGCATTCCGCGGGTGAGGATAACGAAGCGGTGTTCGGCGAGCTATTGGGGCTGACGATGGCACAGATCAAAGAATTGGCGAAACGGGAAGTGCTAAGGTGACAAGGGACGCCGGATCCAGGTCCGTTCTGGATGGCAAGGTTGCGCTCTATAGATCCGCCGTCGAAAAGGCGATCAGTAAAGCGGAACGCCACCTGGCGAAAGTCGATACAGTGATGAAGCGGCTGGTCGCCAAACACGGTCATTGCCCGCTGGCTGAGCGAGAGTTCCAACCGTTTCACATGCTGGCGAATTCGATCATCAGCCAGCAGCTTTCCAGTAAAGCCGCCGCGACGATCAAAAAGCGAGTCGGAGAGATCGTTGGAGTGCCATTCCATACGGAGAGGGTTCTTGCAGTATCGAACGAGAAATTGCGCGGCGCTGGTTTGTCTCGAGCCAAAACCCGCTATATCCGCGAGCTCGCCGCGCATGTAAGCGATGGCCGGTTGGCATTCGAAGAAATGATCTCACTGGACGACGAATCCGTTATCGAAAAACTTGTCGAAGTCCCCGGCATCGGCCGGTGGACCGCAGAAATGTTTCTGCTCTTCGGCCTCAAACGGCTAGACGTGCTCGCCGTCGGTGACGCGGGCTTGCAACGCGCAGCGAGAGTGCTGTACGGGAAAAAACGAAAATCAAAGACTCTGCTGCCGCGCGTCGCCGAAGCGTGGCGGCCGTTTCGTTCGGTGGCATCGTGGTATCTGTGGCGGTCGCTGGAAGACTTTTGATTGTAAGACTTGGAACCGCTCCTATGGGTAAATGGCAAGAATGAAACGCCTGAGCTTCATGGGGGTCCGAGTGCTCTTTCAGATGACCGAGCCATGAGCGATATTTAACCCCGCCATAAAACCTACAAGCTTATAGCCTGTCGCGAGTTTCGTGAATCAAATAGTTCTCTGACCCCAATTTTCCACCAAGGGATCGGCAAACGCCGTGAGAGCTTCGTCAAAAGAAACTCCGTGATCCGTCAAATTGGTTTTCGCCTTTCCGGGGTCCCATTCGAACTTCAGACTCATGCTGATTCAGTAACCCTTACCGCCCATCCGGTTTCTTATGCTTCACCGTCCCGCCGCCTTTTTGGAATCGGTAAATTCGGTCACACGCTCATACGTGGCGATGGGTGTCGGGGTACGGCATTCAACCCCTTCTACTTTCTGACAAGCTATCCTCAGCTCTTTGTCGGTCTTCAGGAAAAAAATGAGCGGTGCCACAATGAGATCGGCGCTCCTGATTACAGGATTGGTATTCCTTTCGGAGTTGTCCTGACGCCCTGGGATCAAAATCTCTTCCCAGTATTTGGACCCGTGGCCACCGCTCGAAGGTATTCTCGACAACTGGACTGGTTAAGTCAAGGCCCGCTCTGAGCATTCCTACTGAGGCCGTCGCGCCTTTACGTAGACTCGCTCGATCGTTTCTAGCGCCTGACGGTAGTCATGACAGTGGCAGCCCTGGTTCCACTGCTTGTTGAAGACAAGTTTGGCGCTGGACGGCCACCATTCGGCGATAAATTTGTCTTTCGTGAGCTGCCAGTGGTGGCCGTCGTTGGTAATACGGAGGGCGAAGTCGTGCTTGCGGCACCATTCACGAACCTGTGCCTCGTAGCGCAAGTTGCTGCGGAGTCGCCGCGTGTGGCGCTCCATCGGCGCTTCGCCGCGCCGGTACGGTACCAGAGAGCTGCGCCCAGCGCGTTGCACGTCAGGAATTCGGGATCTACGGGACATGGCAGAATGTGATCGTGTGTCTGTACCAGTTACCGTGGCGCTTCCTCTACGTCGGAGTAGCAGTCTTTCAGATCATTCTCATCAGTCACATGCGCACATTCTCACTTCCGATCCTCCGGATTCTTGTACTTGACCGTGCCGCCGCCTTTTTGCGAGTGGAGATAGCCCTCCACGTCGCTCAGCGGGTTGGTGTAGTAGCGCAGGCGGTGCTGCACGAGGTCGTCGGCTTTGAGAGCCATGTCGAAGGGCAAGTCTTTTTGCATGTAGGCGGCGATCTTGGCGTTCTCCAAGGTCGCGCCGTTGCGGCTGGCGAGTTCTTTGGCGAGGGTCTCGACGTAGCCGTCGAGTTCTTGCTCGGGCACGACCTGGGAGACCAGGCCGATCCGCTCCGCTTCGATTCCCGTGAGATTTCTTCCTGTCAGCGAAATGAAAAAGGCTTTCTTCAACGGTATGCCGGCGTGAAAGAGCGTCGGCGTGGCGGTGGCGCCGTAGCTGCCGCGAATGATTTCCGGCATGCCGAACTTGGCGCTATCGGCGGAGATGACGAGATCGTGGCCGTTGATCAGGGCCAAGCCGCCGCCGAGGCACCAGCCGCGCACTTTGGCAACGGTGACCTGCGGCAGCTTGCGCATGATGTCGACGATTTCCGCCACGCCGCCGAAGCCGCGAGTGCGCCGCCGGTTGTCCTGGCCTCTCATGTCGTAAAGATCGCGCCCGGAGGAGTAGGTGTCGCCGGCGCCGGCCGTCACGATGCAGCGGATTTTGTCGTTGTCCGCCAGGGCACGGAGAACGTCCGCCAGCTCAGCGAGCAAAGCGATGCTGAGGGCGTTTTTCTTTTCCGGCCGGTTCAGCGCGAGCCAGGCGATGCCGATGTTTTCGTCGATGTTCGAGGCAATGAGTTTGGCGTCGGGCATGGGGTTCTCCGCAATAAAATAAGACACCGGTCAAATCGTTCAAGTCGTTCAAATAGTTCAAACCGTTCGAAAGCCCACAAGAAATTTACCGGTCGAGCTAGCTTTGCAGCCCGTGGCGCTGGGCGAGCCGGAGAAAGATCGAGCCGACGATCACCGTGCCCATCGCGATGACGAGACTGAAAGCGGCCAGCTCGCCGACGTGGCCGTTGTCCCATAGCTCCCAGATTTTCACCGCCACCACCTGGGAACCCGGTGAATACAGAAGCAGAGCGATGGAGAGTTCCCTGAACGTGATGAGAAAAATATAAATCCAGCCGCCGAGCAGGGCGGGCAAGATGAGCGGGACGACTACCTGGCGCACCATCTGAAACCAACTGGCCCCGCTGACCATGGCGCCCTCTTCGAGCTCCTTGTGCAGGCTCAGCAAAGCGGAATGGCTGAAGCGAATTCCGTAGGGGAGGTAACGGGCGATGAAGGCGAGGACGAGAATCCATATCGTGCCGTAAACCGGAATCGGCAGCATCAAATACATTTTCAAGATCGCGATGCCCATCACGATCCCTGGAAACACCAGCGGCAACATCGCCATCTGATCGAGCACCCAGCGCGCCTTGATGGAAGCGCGCACGATCAACCACGCGGCAAAGAAAGTGATGGCGATGGCGACGGTCGCCGAAGTCACGCTCACGGTCAGGCTGTTCAAGACCGAGCCGACGATGCTGCTGTCGGCGAAGGCGGAGCGGTAATTGTTGAAACTGACCATGGACAATGCCTTCCACGACGGCGCCTGGGCGAACGGCAAGAGAGACGACCAGGCGATCGCCGCGATGGGCAATACCTGCAAGAGCGGCAGAACCAGCATGAGAGCGCCGCCCAGCCATCGCCACCCGCCCAGATCGACGCGATGAGGACGGTAAGCCTTGCCGCTAATAGTGGTGTACTTGTACGTCTTGCTGGTGATCCGGTAATAGGGAATGAGACCGAGTGCGACCATCACGATCAGGATGATCGAGTAGGCGCTCGCTTCGCCGTATTTGGGAATCAGGCCGCCTCTGATCTGAAGATAGATCTTGGTGGTCAGCACCTCGACGCCGGCGGGAATGC
>Ga0184639_10001105_pt1 | contig 11416 bp, 8 predicted proteins | sample PLM31_170_b2_FD_133155 | JGI IMG/M metagenome (GOLD analysis project Ga0184639, IMG submission 133155) | Groundwater sediment microbial communities from an aquifer in East River, Colorado, USA - PLM3-1_170_b2 | ecosystem: Environmental > Terrestrial > Soil > Riparian zone | place: USA: East... | reverse complement strand
TCTTCCTCGTACTCCTCTTCTTCGTCTTCGTAGTCGTCGCGCTCAGGGCTCATCTGGTCACCCTCAGGCGGAGATTAGACGGCGTTCATATTACCACGGACGGGAACCGTCACAAACGGATTTTGCTTTGGGTTCTGATGAGTTAGCGCACCCCCGTAGGGTCGGCGCTTGAGGCCTGGGGCGGCGCCCGGCGAAACGCGAGGTCGTCCACGAACACCTCGGCCTGGCTCCGCGTGTCGTTGGAGTCGATCATGATCGCGATCTGGCCGACCCGCGGGGGCTCCTTCCCGAAGAGCTCGACGTAATCCTGGTAGACGTTCCGCTCTTCGCGGACCCACTGGCCCAGCCGCAGGCTTCCGCTCTGGAGGACCACCAGCTTCACGTTGGTGGCCTGGGGGCTCGCCACGCGGAGTCCCGCCGGCGCCAGGCTGTCCCAGATGTAGCCGATGACGTCGCTGTTGATGCGGGGAAACGGCCAGCGGGGGAAAATCACGTACACCTGCCCCGCCTGGTCGTCGGTGGTCCGCTCCCGGATATCGCCCCCGGCCGGCAGCTTCGTGACTTTCCACGACCACGTCAGCAGCGGGAACTCTTTCACGTCCAGGACCACGTCGCGGTAGAGGGCGTACGAGCTCCGCTCGCTCGCCAGCCGAAAGACGATCCGGTCCTCGTCCATCACCACGTCCACCTGGGCCCGGCCCGCGAACTCCTTGAGCTCCCAGGCGAGCGGCACCCCCGCGAAGGGGAGCCGGGCCGGGATCTCGTCCACGATCTTCACCGCGACCTGCTCGCCCGGTCCGCCGCGGGGGACCTTCGCCACCATCAGGCTCGACTGAGTCGAGGGGGGCGGAATCTTCTGCTTCAGCTCGGCGGGCGGCGGGGCCGCGCTGCGGCTCGGCTCGGACGGAATCGGCATGGCGTAGCCCGGCGGCCGTGGGCTCGCCGGCGCCGGCTGAGCGGGTCGGGGTGGGACCGCCGGCGTGGGCGCGGGGACCGGACGGACGGCGGCGGGAGGCGGCGTGGGCGCGGGGACCTCCGGCGCGCCGGGCGCCTGGCCGAAGAGCCGGCTGTAGTAGGCGCGGTGGCGGGGGCTGGCGATAAGGAGCACCGCAATCGCCACCGCGATCCCCGCGGCGAGGGCGATCCCGACCCGCGAACTCCGCCGGCGACGGCGGCGCTTCACCGGTGGCGCCTCCTCGCCTTCCGCACGGGGGCGCGGCGAAAGAGCAGGCGCACGGGGGAGCCCGCGAACCCGAAGGCCCGGCGCACGGAACCGACCAGGTAGCGCTCGTAGGAGAAGTGAATCTTGTCCGGCTGGTTGACGCGGATCGCGAACGTCGGCGGCCCCACCCCCACCTGAGCGGCCGAATGGAAGGTCAGCGGAACGCCCTGGATGCTGACCGGGCGCCGCTCCATCGCCGCCCCCAGCGTCTTGGTGACGAGCCCCGGCGGGATCCGCTTCACCGCCTCCTCGCCGACCTGGTCCACGAGGTCGAACAGCTCCTCGAGCCCCAGGCGCGTCACCGCGGAGGTGAAGGCCACCGGGGCGTACTCGATAAACGGGAGCCGGTCGTGGATCTGCGCCACCACCTCGGCGCGGCGCACCATCCCGCGGGGCACGAGATCCCACTTGTTCACGGCGATGACGATCGCTCTCCCGGCCTCATGCGCGTAGCCCGCGATGTGGGCGTCCTGGGTGGTGACGCTTTCGGAGGCGGCCAGGAGCACGATCGCCACCTGGCAGCGCTCGAGGCTGCGGAGCGCCATGACCACCGCGAGCTTCTCGAGAGGCGTCGTGACCTTCCCCTTGCGCCGGATTCCGGCCGTGTCGATCAGCACGTAGTCGCGCCCGCGGAAGGAAAAGGGCGTGTCCACGGCGTCGCGGGTCGTCCCCGGGGCCTCGTGGACCAGGACGCGCTCCGACCCGAGGAGTGCGTTGACGAGAGAGGATTTCCCGACGTTGGGGCGCCCGACGACCGCGACTCTCAGGCCCTCCCCGGCCGGCGCGGGAGCCGGCGCCGCGCCCGGCGCCGCCTGGCTCAGCGCCTCCAGCAGCTCGGCCACGCCCCGGCCGGTCTCGGCCGACACGGCGAACACGTGCGGAAACCCCACCCGATACACCTCGCCCAGCAGGGCTTCCTGCGCGGGCCCCTCGGCCTTGTTGGCGGCGACGAAGACCGCCCGCCCGCTCTTCCTGAGGATTCCGGCGATCTCTTCCTCGAGCGGCGTCAGGCCGGCCCGGCAGTCCACCACGAAGAGGACGAGGTCGCACTCCTCGATGGCGGCCCTCACGTGGCGCCCCACCGCCTGGACCAGATCCTGGTCGGCGGAGGGGTCGAACCCGCCGGTGTCCACGACGGTCGCCTCCCACCCGCCGAAGCTGACGCGGCCGTAGAGACGGTCGCGGGTGACTCCGGGGACATCGCGGACCAGCGCCTGGCGCCGCCCCACCAGTCGGTTGAAGAGGGTGGACTTGCCCACGTTGGGCCGCCCCACGATCGCGACGACCGGCTTCAGCATCACCGGCGGGGGATCGTGCCGAGCAGCGCTCCGAGGAGTGCCCCCGGAGCCGGCTCCACCGCCACGACCGGAACCCCGAGCTGGGCTTCCAGGTCGGCCGGGGTGAGGTCGTCCAGGAAGACGCCAGCGGAGTCCCTGAGCGCCACGGCAGGAATGAGGACGAGGTCCCCGAGCGGCACACGGGAGAGCTGCTTCACGATGTCCCGCCCGGTCAAGAGACCGGCGACGCCGATGTTGCCGCCGAAGAACTCGTTGGCCACGGGGCTCACGGTGACACTCAGCCCCTCAACGGTGACCTTCTCCAGGAGTACCTCCAGGCGCGGGGCGAACATCTCTCCGGTGACGACGCTCACGCCGCGCGCGGGCTCCACCGCCGCGGGCAGGCGGCGGAGGGCGCGGAGGAACCCGTCGCTGAAGCGGCGCACGAGCCCCACCCCGTCCTCGACGAGCGGATATCCCTCGTAGTCGCCGGCCCCCGGGGGCTCGAGCCCGCCCTGAAGGTAGACCTCGTCCGCGGCGAACACGAAGCGCGTGCCCAGCCGCGGCAGGAACTGGTACTGCCATCCCTCCACCGTCCTCACGACCTGACGGGCCTCCTCCGGCGTGTGGACGCGGAGCCGGGGAAGGCGCTCGCGATGGGCCGTGAGCCCGACGGGCACCACGGCGACGGTCGCCACGCCGGGATGGAGCTCGCCGAGCTCCCTCACGCTCCGCTCGAGGTGCGCCCCGTCGTTGAGATCCGGGCAGAGTACGATCTGGCAGTGCATCCTGATCCCGGCGCCGGCCAGCCTCCTCATGCGCGGCAGGAGATCACCCTTGATGCGGGGCGAGCCCAGAAGGGCGTGACGGAGCTCAGGGTCGGTCGAGTGGACCGAGACGTAGAGCGGGGACAGGCGCTGGCTCTCGATGCGCCGGAGCTCCTCCTCAGGTAGATCGGTGAGCGTGATGTAGTTGCCGTGGAGGAATGACAGCCGGTAGTCGTCGTCCTTGACGTAGAGGCTCCGGCGCATCCCCTTCGGGAGCTGGTGGATGAAGCAGAAGACACACTTGTTGGCGCAGGTGGAAATGTCCGCGGGGCGGGGCGGCAGCAGCTCCACGCCGAGTCCCCGCCCCGCTCGGCGGTGGATGGTGAGCGCGGCGGCGCGCCCGTCGCGCTCGAGCTCGACGCGCAGGGTCGCCTCCCCCGCCTGGAAGTGGAAATCGATGCTGTCCCGGAGGGGCACGCCGTTGATGGCGACGAGCCGGTCGCCGGCCAGAAGCCCGGCGCAGGCCGCGGGGCTCCGCCGCCGCACCCGCGCGACGATCACGCCGTCAGCGGACGAGGGTCGGCTCATGGGGCTCCCGGGGAGCGGGCGGGTTGAGGAGCCGGGTTCCCTGGGAGAGGTACTGGATGCCCGAGGCCGTCGTGAAGACGGCCGTGATCCAGAAGAAGGGCTTGGCCGCCGCCGGCAGCTTGAAGACGTAGACCATCACCATGGCGGCGAGCACCGTCAGCATCTGGAAGAACGTCGAGGCCTTGCCGAGCCACGTGGGAGACGGGTGGATCGTCCCTCCCGACATGTGGATCAGCACCGCCCCCAGCATCAGCACGAGATCCCGGCTGATGACCACAGCCGTGATCCAGAACGGAATGACCTTGAGGTACGTCAGCGTGATGAAGGAGGCCGTCAGGAGGAGCTTGTCGGCCATCGGGTCCAGGAATGCCCCGAGGCGGGTCTGGTCTCCCCGGCGGCGGGCGAAGTAGCCGTCCAGGGTGTCGGTGAGGCTGGCCAGCAGGAAGACGACGAGCGCCATCCTCGGACGCCGGTACACCAGGAGCGTCACGAACACGGGAATCAGGATGATCCGGACGACCGTCAGCCAATTGGCGAGTCCCACCAAAACCCTCGGAGTTCCATTTTAGCATCGTTCCCCCTCACCCTGCCCTCTCCCCCACCGGGGGAGAGGGCAGGGTGAGGGGGCACCTGGTCAGGCGCGCCTGACCTGATACGCGGCGACCTGGCCCAGGAGCGGGCGCGGCAGCGCCACGTCGAGCAGCACGCCGCCCTCGCCGTCCTCCCGCCTGAGGACGCGGCCCCGCCGGTAGCAGAGGGCCAGCGCCGAGCCATCGGCGTAGGGGATGCGGAGCGTCACGTGGCCAACCTGGAGGCGGAGCGCCCCCTCGAGGGCGGCGAGCAGCTCGGGGAGCCCGACGCCCGTCTGGGCGGAGAGGGGGATCCCGCCCGACTCCTGGGCGAGCCGCTCGAGATCGCGCGGTTCCTCGACGCGGTCAACTTTGTTCAGCGCCAGGACGACGGAGCGGTCGCCGAGGTCCAGGTCGGACAGGAGCCGCTCCACCGCCCGCATCTGCTCTCCCGCCGTGGGATGGCTCGCATCCAGCACGTGCAGCAGCACGTCGGCGTCGTCGAGCTCCTCCAGCGTCGCCCGGAACGCGGCGATCAGCTCGGGGGGAAGCTTCCTGATGAAGCCGACCGTGTCCGTCAGGATGAACGACTGGCGGTTCGGCAGCGCCACCAGGCGCGCGGCCGGATCGAGGGTGACGAAGAGCTGGTCCGCCACGCGGAACTCGGACCCCGCGAGCCGGTTCAGCAGCGTGGTCTTCCCCGCGTTGGTGTAGCCCACCAGCGCCACCACCGGCCACCCCGACCCGCGGCGGTGGTCGCGGAGGAGGCGGCGGTGACGCTGGACGCGCTTCAGCTCGCCCTGGATGTGAAGGATGCGGCGCCGGATGATGCGCCGGTCGGACTCGAGCTGGGTTTCGCCGGGCCCCCGGGTGCCGATGCCGCCTCCGAGACGTTCCAGGTGGGTCCACCGCCTCACGAGCCGGGGAAGCAGGTACGTGAGCTGGGCCAGCTCGACCTGGAGCTTGCCCTCGCGGGTCCGCGCGCGCTGGGCGAAGATGTCGAGGATCAGCGCGCGCCGGTCGATCACCTTGAGGCGCAGGGCCTTCGAGAGGTCGCGCTCCTGGGCGGGCGAGAGGTTGTCGTCGGCGATGACGACGTCGGCGCGCTGCTCGCGTCCGAGGGCGCGGAGCTCCTCCACCTTGCCCTTGCCGAAGTAGAGCCGCGGCGAGCGGGAGGGCCCATCCTGGGTGAGGTTCCCCACGACCACAGCGCCGGCCGACGCGGTCAGCCGCGCCAGCTCGGCCAGCGACTCCTGGACCTCCCACCGCGTCTGCTTGGGGGAGCGGCGCGTGACGAGGACGGCGCGCTCGGGACTGCCGTGGGTGTCGATCATGCGCGACCGATTCACCGGGCGAGTCCCTCCTCGACGACCCACTTCTCCACCTGCTCGGCCGCGCCCTCGACGCCCCCGGCCGCCTCCACGTCCACCCAGCGGATCCCCGGCTCGCGGGCGAACCAGGTCCACTGGCGCTTGGCGTACTGCCGGGTGTCGCGCTTCATGAGGCGGATCGCCTCGGGCTCGGACCACTGGCCCTGAATCACCCGCACAAAGTGCCGGTAGCCGATCGCCGGCAGTGCTGGGCTGTACCCGGCGTCAAGAAGGCGGCGCGTCTCCTCCTCGAGCCCGCGGGCCACCATCCTCTCCACGCGCGCGTCGAGCGCGGCGTAGAGCGAGGGGCGAGGCCGCGTGAGCCCGACGAGCAGCGTGGTCCATTCCGGACGGCTCCGGCGCCAGTGGGTCGGCGGTCCCAGGGGCGCTCCGGTCAGCCGATGGATCTCGAGCGCGCGGATGATCCTGACGGGGTCGCGGGGATGGATGCGCTTCGCGGCCTCCGGGTCCACGGCCTCCAGCCGCGCGTGGAGCGCCCGGACTCCCTCGCGGTCCAGGAGCGCCTTCAGCTCGCGCCTCACTTCGGGATCGGCCGGCGGCGCCGGCAGGAGGCCGCGCAGCAGCGCGCGGATGTAGAGCCCCGTGCCTCCGACGACCAGGGGGAGCTTCCCGCGCCCCAGAATCGCCGAGATGGCCTCCCGGGCTTCTTTCCTGAACCGGGCGGCGTGATAGCGCTCGTCGGGGTTCACGACGTCGATCAGGTGATGCGGCACGGCCGCCCGCTGGTCCCGGGTGGGCTTCGCCGTGCCGATATCCATCCCCCGGTACACCTGGCGCGAATCGGCGCTGACGACCTCGACCCGGAGGCGCGACGCCAGGCGGACGGCCACCTCGGTCTTGCCCGTCCCGGTCGGCCCGGTGATCACCGCGAGCGGCGGAAGCATCCGGCTCACCACGTGCGCCGGAGCTCGCGCTTGATCTCGCGGAGGGAGAGGCGCGAGACGATGGGACGGCCGTGGGGGCAGAAGTACGGGGTCTCGGTGTGCGAGAGATCCGCCAGGAGGCGCGCCATCTCCTCCCGGTCGAGGGGGGCGTGAGCCTTGATGGCGGCGCGGCACGCCACGAACGCCAGCGCGCGATCCACCAGCGGCGGAGCAGAGTCGCGGGGCGCGCCGACCTCGCCCACGAGCGCCTCGAGGAGCCGGCGGGGCTCCTCGCCCTTGAGCAGCGCCGGCACCGCGCGGAGAAGGAGGCTCGCGCCGCCGAACCCCTGGAGGTCGAAGCCGAGCTCGGCGAAGGCCGGGGCCCACTCCTCGAGAAGCGCGCGACTCGCGGGCGCCAGCTCGAGCGTGAGCGGAAACAGGAGCTCCTGGGACGGCAGCGGACCCGCGGCCAGGTCGGCCTTGAGGCGCTCGAAGAGCACGCGCTCGTGCGCCACATGCTGATCCACGAAGAACACTTCCTCCTCGTTGGCGGCCACGACGAACGTGTCCTGCAACTGCCCCACGACGGCCCCGAAGAGCGACGCCGCGTAGCCCGCCGGCGCCTCCTGGAACAGCGCGGGCTGGTCGCCGGGGACAGGCACCGCCGCCTCCCCGAGAGGAGCGGCCGTGGCGGGAGGCCGGGGCGAGGACACCACCTCGGGAGCCCGGAGCGCGTCCTGGACGGCGGCGAACACCAGCTCCTGAACCAGGCGCGGCTGGCGGAACCTCACCCACGCCTTGCTCGGGTGGACGTTGACGTCCACGTCCGCCGGGGGGAGGTCCAGCGTCAGGACGGCGATGGGGAACTGGTCTCGCGCGAGGAGCGGGCGGTAGGCCTCGAGGAGAGTCTGGATAAGCTGGGTATCGCGCACCGGCCGGCCGTTCACGATCAGGACCATATCGTCCCGGTTGCCCCGCGCGAGCGCGGGCGGGCCGATGAGGCCCCCGACCGTCACTCCCCGCTCCTCCCGCTTGACCTCCAGGAGCCGCCCGGCCACGTCGTAGCCCAGGAGCGCGCCGACCCGGTCGCGGAGCGACGCCGCCTGGGGCGCCGTCAGCGCGGAGCGCTCGTTGTGGGTGAAGCGGAGGTGGAGCGCGGGCTGGGCGAGGGCCAGCTGGGTCGCCACGCGGAGCGCCGCTGCCAGCTCCGCGTGCGGGCTTTTCAGGAACTTCAGCCGCGCCGGAGTGTTGAAGAAGAGGTCGGCGATCTCCACCGTTGTCCCCTCGGAGCACTCCACCGCCCCGCGTTGCCGAATCTCGCCCCCTTCCCCTTTCAGAATGGCGCCTCGCTCCGACCCGCGGGCCCGTGACATGAGCGAGAAGCGCGAGACAGCGCAGATGGCGGGGAGGGCTTCACCCCGGAACCCCAGAGAGCGGATCGCCTGGAGGTCAGCCTCCGAGGCGATCTTGGAGGTGGCGTGGCGCTCGAGCGCCAGCTCCATCTCCTCCGGCGTCATCCCCATGCCGTCGTCTACCACCCTGATCAGCCGCCGGCCGGAGTCCTTCAGGCCCACCTCCACCCGCCCGGCGCCGGCGTCCACGGCGTTTTCCAGGAGCTCCTTGAGGACGGAGGCGGGCCGCTCGACGACCTCGCCGGCCGCGATCTGGTTCACGAGGTGATCGGGCAGCCGATTGATGCGGCTCACGGCGCCTATGCTCGGAGGGGGGCTCCGCCCCCCTTCCGATGCCTCCCCCCAAGGGTTGCGCGGGCGAAGCCCGCGCTCGAACCGCGCTTCGCACAATCCGCGCGGTTACCTGGTCGCGTGACGAACACCGTCACGGCGTCTCCCTCCCGTCCCTCGCCGTGGCGAGAACCGAGCCGGGTACCCACCGAAGGTGGGTGGAGGCCCGAGGGAGGAGCCAACCGGAGCGTAGCGACCACGCCGGCCTGCGGCCGGACGCGGTGCCCGCAAAGGAACGGATTGGCGACGACCGAGAGCTGATCAGTCGCCGAAGGCGATCCATGGCGGGCACCCACGAAGTGGGTCGTGCGACGGTTATCGTCACGGTGCCTCCTTCAGCGTGGCTTGCCAGCGGGCCAGGAGGTTGAGCGCCTGGAGCGGCGTCAGGCCGGCGAGATCGAGCGCGGCCAGCTCCCTCAGCAGCGGGTGGGGCGCGGCAGGAAAGAGCGCGAGCTGGGCCCCGTGCTCGGGGGCGGCCGCTGGCTCGACCTGGCGCGCGGCCTCCAGCTCGCTGAGGAGCACCTTCGCCCGCTCGATCACCGCCGCGGGGAGCCCCGCCAGCCGGGCGACCTGGATCCCGTAGCTCCGGTCGGTCCCGCCGGGGCGCACCTTGTGAAGGAAGATGATCTCGTCGTTCCACTCGCGCACGGCGACGTGGAAGTTCCGGACGCGCGGGAACCGCTCGGCCAGCTGGATCAGCTCGTGGTAGTGGGTGGCGAAGAGCACCTTGGCGCCGCTGCCGCGCTCGTGGAGCTCCTCGGTCACGGCCCAGGCGATCGCCAGGCCGTCGAACGTGGACGTGCCCCGCCCGACCTCGTCCAGCAGGACCAGGCTCCGCGGCGTGACGTTGTGGAGGATGCTGGCGGTCTCCAGCATCTCCACGAGGAAGGTGCTCTGGCCGCGCGCGAGGTTGTCCTGGGCGCCGACCCGGGCGAAGATCCGGTCCACCAGCCCGATCCGCGCCTCCCGCGCCGGGACGAAGGCCCCCATCTGGGCGAGGATCACGAGGAGGGCGGCCTGGCGGAGATAGACGCTCTTGCCCGCCATGTTGGGCCCGGTCAGCACGATGATCTGCCCCTCCTCTCCGTCGAGCTCGAGGTCGTTGGGGATCACCGGCTGGGCGCCCACCGCCGCCAGGACCGGGTGGCGCCCGTCCACGATGCGAAGTTCGCGGCCATCCGTCACCTCCGGTCTGACGTGGCCGCTCGCGTGGGCGACCGCCGCGAGGGCCGTCAGCACGTCCACGGCGCCGACGGCCCGGGCCGTGCCGAGGAGGGCGGACGCCTCTTTCGCTACGCCGGCGCGCACCTCTTCGAACAGCTCGAATTCGAGCCGGTTGATCCGCTCCTCCGCCCCGAGCACTCTGGCCTCGTATTCCTTGAGCTCGGGCGTGACGAAGCGCTCGGCCCCCACCAGGGTCTGGCGCCTGATGTAGTCCTCGGGGACCTTCGCGAGGTTCGCGTTCGACACCTCGATGGCGTAACCGAACACCCGGTTGAAGCGCACCCGGAGCGTCCCAATCCCCGTCCGCTCGCGCTCGCGCGCTTCGAGCCCCGCGATCCACTGCCGGGCCTCCCGGGCCTCGCGCTTGAGGTCGGCGAGGGCCTGACTCCAGCTCTCGCGGATCAGGCCCCCCTCGTGGAGGCTCTGCGGCGGGGCGTCCGCCAGGGCGTCCGCCAGGAGCTTGGCGATCGCCTGAAGCTCGGCCAGCTCCCCGGCCAGCGCACCGAGGAGCGGCGCCGCGAGCCCAGCGAGCACCTGCTTCAGCCGCGGGAGTGGTGCGAGACAATTTCTCAGCGCGATCAAATCCCGGCAATGGGCCACGCCAAGCGCCACCCGGCTCGTGAGCCGCTCGAGGTCCCCAATCGAACCCAGCAGCCCCGCGATCTCGGCACGAAGAGCGGGGGCATCTACCAGCGCAGCGACCGCCTCCTGGCGGCGGCCGATCTCGCCCAGGTCCAGCAGCGGGCGCAGGAGCCACTGCCGGAGCATGCGCGCTCCCATGGGGGTTCGGGTTTCGTTCAGGCTGGCAAACAGTGATCCCCGGGCAGACCGCTCCTGGAGGGTCTCGAACAGCTCGAGGTTCTCCACGGCGCTCCGGTCGAGCAGCAGGGCGTCTCCCGGGACGAAGCGCTGGAGCCGGGTCAGGTGGCCGAGGGCATCCCCCTGGGTCTCCTGGAGGTAGCCGAGCGCGGCCGCGGCGGCCTGGACCCCCCACATCATGCCGCCGAGACCGAAGGCCTCGAGCGTCGGCGCCCTGAACTGGGCGCAGAGCGCCTCGCGGCAGACAGAGAGACTTGATCCCGCCGCGGCAGTCGTCGTGAGGGTCGCGCCACTCGCCTTCAGGCGCTCCACCAGGCGCTTGTCCTCCTGGAGCGCCCCCGGGAGCAAAATCTCCGCGGGCCGTCTCAGAAGCGCGGCGTCGAGGAGCGCCGCTCCCTGCCCCGCCTCCTCCCCCACCCAGAAATCGCCCGTGGAGATGTCCACGAGGGCCACGCCCAGCCCGTCCCGGCCCCGGACCAGGGCGAGCAGGAAGTTGTTCGCGGCGCCTTCGAGGAACTGGGTGTCGGTGACGGTCCCGGGGGTGATCACCCGCACCACCTCGCGGCGGATCAGCTTCCGCCCCTTCCCCGGCGCCTCCATCTGCTCGCACACCGCGACCTTCTGCCCCGCGGCCAGGAGCCGGGCGATGTAGCTGTCGGCGGCGTGGTGGGGGATGCCGGCCATGGGGACGGCCCCCTCCCCTTTCTGGCGCGACGTCAGCGCGATCTGGAGGAGACGGGCGCCCACATGGGCGTCCTCGAAGAAGAGCTCGTAGAAGTCGCCGAGGCGGAAGAAGAGGAGGTAGTCCGGGTAGCGGAGCTTGAGCTCCCGGTACTGCCTCATCACCGGCGTCAGCTCCGGGGACGTCGCCACCCGCGCCTACTCCTGGAGGTGCCGGGCCGAGAGCCGAGCAGCCCAAGGCCCGAGGGAGGAGCCCACCGGAGGCGTACGCAG
>Ga0184639_10001104_pt1 | contig 11426 bp, 12 predicted proteins | sample PLM31_170_b2_FD_133155 | JGI IMG/M metagenome (GOLD analysis project Ga0184639, IMG submission 133155) | Groundwater sediment microbial communities from an aquifer in East River, Colorado, USA - PLM3-1_170_b2 | ecosystem: Environmental > Terrestrial > Soil > Riparian zone | place: USA: East... | reverse complement strand
GCAGACGGTCGGGCGAACGGGGTGGCGGGTGAGCCGCGCTGGTTACGGCCGCCTGCGGCGGCCGAACCAGCGGATGGAACCGATGGCCCTGCGGGCCACGGCTCACCCGCCACCCCGTTAGGCTGTAGGAGATGTGGGATGAACGTGAAAATCGTTACGCTTAGCGTCATCTTCGCCCTAGGATTGGTCTTGGCGCGCGTTTCCTCCGAGGCGCAGCAGGCGGCGAAGATTCCGAGGATAGGTTACGTGTCAGACACCGCCGATCCCTCCGTTTCATCGCCTAACCTCGATGCATTTCGGCAAGGGCTGCGAGATCTCGGTTATATTGAGGGGAAAAATATCCTAGTTGAGTATCGCTACATGGGGGGAATATCGGACCGTAGCCCGATCCTCGTAGCCGATCTCGTGCAACTCAAGGTCGATGTTCTCGTCGCTACCGTTCCATCGGCAATTAGCGCAGCCAAGCAGGCGACCAAGACCATACCGATTGTCATTGTGACGTCTCAAGACCCTGTTGAAAGAGGGGTAGTCGATAGCCTGACACGCCCGGGCGGAAATATCACCGGGCTGACCAGACTCACCCGGCAGTTAAGCGGGAAACGCCTGGAGTTGTTTAAGGAAGTGGTGCCGACAATATCGCGGGTGGGAGTCCTCTTGGTTGCGAGCCCAACATCCACGAGTAATTACGATGCCACGGCCCGAGCCCTAAAAATTCCGCTCCAAGCCCTAGAGGTACAGCGCCCGAACCCTGATTTGGAGGGTGCATTCGAAACTGCGGCCAAGGAGCGCGTGAGCGCACTAATAACAATTACGAACAGTGCACTCCTCCCCTACGCGAAAAAGATTGCTGACCTTGCAATAAAGTACCGACTGCCTTCAATGTACGAGAGAAGCGAGTACGTTGATGCCGGTGGGCTCGTATCGTATTCAGCCGACGATGCTGATAGTTACCGCCGCGCCGCCACTTACGTAGACAAGATTCTGAAAGGAGCGAAACCTGCTGACCTCCCAGTGGAGCAGCCGACGAAGTTTGAGTTTGTAATCAATCTCAAAACGGCGAAGCAGATTGGCCTGACGATCCCGCCCGAGGTGCTCAAGCGGGCGGACCAGGTACTCCAGTGATGAAGGGAAAAAGGAGATCAAGTCCAATTGTTGATACGGTTGCCTAACCCTCGACTTGAGTCCGACGCCGAAGGCGCGGCTCACCCGCAGACCCGTTAGGCACCAATCACCGTCTGGTACACGCACGTAGCTGAGGAAGGCCATGCACGCCGATGAGCAGTCGCCAGTGGTCGCATTGCGGCGCATGATCCTAAATAGGAATAGGGGTCAAATAGGAAATAGAAATAGGGGTCAAGTCCGCTCTTGGCTCTTGACGCATGAAGCAAGATCGACTATACAGCGTTTATGGCTCGCCCACTGCGCATCGAATACCCGGGGGCCTACTACCATGTCATGAACCGTGGCCTTTCGAGGAGAGACATCTTTTTACAAGACAAGGACCGGCAGACATTCTTGGACTTGCTCGGCGACATCTCGCGGCTGTGGAAGATAGAGATCAATACCTACTGTTTGATGGGCAACCACTATCACCTGCTGATTCAGACCCCTCAGGGAGGACTATCCCGGGCGATGCGGCACCTCGATGGGATATACACTCAAAGGTTCAACCGGAGCCATCGCCGAGACGGTCCCCTATTTCGCGGGCGGTACCGAGCGATTCTGATAGACGCCGAGGAGTACTTTTTGTCGGTGCTCCGTTACATTCATCACAACCCGGTGGAGGCCGGGGTTGTATTGGACATGGATCGCTACCGCTGGTGCGGCCATCGGGGATATCTGTATCGGAGCGAGCGGCCAGTGTGGCTTAAGACCGACGTGGTGCTGTCACGATTTAGTCGACTCAGGGACTACCAAGATTTTATGCACTCTGAGGTGGAGAGAGAGGTAGTGGATTTTTACACAGGGGCGTACCGGAAGCCGATCTTAGGAGGGCGGGATTTTATCGAACGGGTTAAGGGCCGGCTTGGCGACAGGGGTAGGGTGGAGGAGGAGAAGCCCGAGTCTCGGCGGGTGTTTGGATTGGGAATCGAACGGATTGTGGAGGTGACGGCACGGGTGTATGGCAAGCGGTTAGGGGAGCTAAGGAGAACGCGGCGAGGGGAAGAGAACGAGGCGCGGTCGATGGCGATGTACTTATGTCGGACGATGGGAGGGCACAAGCACGGCGAGATCGGCCGGGTGCTGGGGTTGGAGAAGGCTTCGTCGGTGAGTTCAGCCTGTTTAAGGATGAAGGCGAGAGTGGAGGCGGATAAGAAAATAGCTCTTCGGGCGCGTAGGATCGAAGAACAAATACAAAAGAGCCAAGAGCGGACTTGACCCCTTTGTGACCCCTTTGTCTTTGTCCTTTGTTGACCCCTTTGTCCTTTGTTACTGCACCAGATGCATGGGTTGGAGGGCTTTACGAACTCTGCCTTGAATTACCCGGACGGGACAACTTTATTATTACGCAAGCTCTGGCCACACTCTGGCAAGTCCCCGGTGTAAGAGGATGTTATTTGAGTAACGATATTGAACCAGATGCCCAGAGTCGGGTCAACGCATGGCACGTTCCACACGATCGACACGTCTACGGTATTGCACAACTTCCAAACGGCAAATCATCCGCTTGTGGAACTTATGTCTCGGACTTTGATGCTGATGGACTTTGGGTCGCGTTGTATTTGCCCTTCGGCTCCCTAGGACGAGCTTATTATATTGGCGGTTACCCTTTCGGAGATTGGAACCGAGCGATTGAATCCTCCTTCGTTGCTGTCAATATTTGGCTGAAGGAGATAGCTGAGGCGGTATACAAAGATTTTCACTTTATTTTTGGTGTCATCGGATTTGAATCGGGATTTGAAGAGCTTAAGAAAGAAGTAGTTGCCGGGGGCATCCCGGAAACGCGTTCGGAAGGTCTTTTAATTCCCGACAGGGACACGTTGCGTTGGTATCCTCCGACGTATGACAGACATTTTTGAGACTTTTGACGCTCTAACCCGCGGCTTAAGACTGATGTCAAAAACGCTCGCGTTTGAGGCTCGCTTTATTCGCCACGGCTTAGCCGCATAGCGTTAGGCACGTTCGACTCCTCATCACTTCCACAGCCGTTGGATGAAACCTTCCTTTTCCAGCTCCTGAAAAAAGCGCGCGTCGATAAATTGCTCCGGTTTGAGATGGGCGACGCGCGGGTCGGTTTCCGCCATTTGATCGAGCACGGTCTTCAGCGCTTCCGGCGACGGCCGCGGAATGCGCGGAATGTTGCGCACGATGTACATCTCGTAGAGCTCGTCGAACATCGCCGCGTCGCTGCTGCGCAGGTATTTTTTCATGATGCTGATGGCCGGCGCCCGTTGGGTCTTGCCGAAGTGCACACCTTCGACGAAGCCACGGACGAACTTTCGCACCGTGTTTTCATTGCGTTTAATATAGGAGCGCGTGGTGACCACCGAGGAAGTCGGAAAGTTAATGCCCATTTTGGCGATGTCGATCAGCTCGCGGTATCCGTCGCGGCGCGCGAGGATCGCGAGCTCGGCGTTGACGACGCCGGCATCCAGGGCGCCCGCGCGCAGTGCGCCGTAGACGTCGGTCACGCCGCCCATCTGAATGACCGCGAAATCGCGCTGGCGCTTGACCGGCCACTGCTCTTCGGCGTAGCGCAGACCGAAATCGGTCGCCGAACCGAAGCGCGAAATGCCGACTTTCCTGCCCTTGAGATCCTCGGCGCGCTTGATTTCCGGGCGCGACATGACGACGAAGGTCATCACGTTCATCGAGCTGGCGATCGCCGCTAGGTCGCCGCCGGCAAGATTGGAGTTGATCACCGCGCCGCCGGTAAACAGGCCGATGGGCACCTCGCCCGATTGCACGACTTGCGCCGCGCGCCCGCCGCCGGCAACGTAGAGCAGCTCCACGTCCAGCCCATGCCTGCGGAAAATCCCCGCTTCGTAGGGAATCCAGAACGAGGCTTGCGAGCCGCCGATGGCGCTATAGACCAGGCGTAGCTTCTCCAGCGGCGTTTGCCCGTATGCCGGCCAGGCGAAAATGACGAACGAGATAAAAAGAAAACGACAGGACGCAATCAAGCTGTTCATAATCACCCTCATATGCTAGGTAAGGCGGCATGTTCAAGTCCGCTCTTGCATTGGCAGGCGCAAAGTTCGACAATCCGAGCGAGATCGAGTTTACCAATTCCGAACCGGGAGGGATCCGATGAAACGACTCAGCGCAATATTTCTCGGCGTCTTTTTCACCGCCCTATTCAGCCTCGCCGCCGCTCAGGTTTCCCAGGCCCAGGAGCCGTTCTATAAAGGGAAACAAATTCGCATCGTCGTCGGCCTGAGCACCGGCGGCGGTTACGACCGCGCCGCGCGCATGCTCGCCCGGCACATGGGCAAATACATACCCGGCAACCCCGATATCGTCGTCCAAAATATGCCCGGCGCAAGCTCGGTGACCGCCGCGAATTATGTTTGGGGCGTAGCCAAGCCCGACGGGCTAACGCTCTTGGCGCCGCACAACAACGTCTACCTGAGTCAGTTGTCGGGGCAGAAGGAAGTGCAATTCGACTTGCCGAAATTCCAGTGGATCGGTTCATTGGAAAACGACGACATGATGCTCTTTGGTCGAGCTGACGCGCCGTACAAGTCCATCGGCGACATTATCAGGTCGAAGGAGCCGCCGAAGTGCGGCTCCACGGGCGTCGGGAGTTCTGACTACGTCATGTCCAAAATCCTGGAGGAGACCATCGGAGCCAAAGTCAGCCACGTCACCGGCTATCCCGGCAGCAGCGAGATCGCCATCGCCCTCGAGCGCGGCGAGGTGATGTGCATGGGGCTCACGATCGCGACTTTTTATGGACGCGAACCATTCCTGACATGGCTCAAGACCAAATTCGTTCGCTTCCTCGCCCAAAGCGGTCGCAAACGGAGCGAGCGGGTGCCGGATGCCCCGACCATCTATGAGCTGATGGACGAGCACAAAACATCGGCGACCAAGCGCCGCGTCGCTGAAGCGATGCTCCAGGGCGGAGAATGGGCCCGGCCTCTGATGGCGCCCCCGGCCACGCCGGCGGACCGGGTTGGCCTATTGCGCGCCGCTTATGAAAAGGCGGTCAAGGATCCCGAGCTTCTAGCCGAGGCGAAAAAGTTGCGCATCGACGTGACCCTGGCGCGGGGCGAACAACTGCAGGCGACGGCCAAAGAGGTCATGACCCAGCCGCCGGAAGTCATCGAGCAAATCAAGAAACTGTTCGTGCAGTAGGCGCGGCGCATCGATACGACCGCGAATTTTTCATCTCACGGCTCCGGCGTGCGTGATTCTTTTACGGACCAGCATGCCGCAATTTTTTCCACGACGACGCGAAAGGTCGCGTCCGCATCACAGCCCCAGCGCCCACAGATCTATTTTTCCGCCGCGCATCGGCGGGCACCAGAAGTAGCTGCCGGAAACCGGACGGGTAAACTTGAAAAGCGCATCGGTGATGCCGTCTTCGGCGCCGACCATTCGTCTCAATTGCGCCTCGAACGCGTCGAAGGACTTGCCGAACGCAACGAAGTTCAAGCCGCCGCTCATGCCGTCCGCCCAGGGCATGGAGCGGCGCAGGACGAAGGCTTCGGGCGCGAAACTTTCCTGCGCGGTGCGCTTGATATGCGCCGAGCGCGGCGCATCGGCCAGCTCCTTATTATCGCGTTTTCGCCGACCGATCGAGTTGTCCTGTTCCCTGGCGGGGATGGACGCGAAGCGCTCGAAGTCGTGCACCCATCGTTGCACGGCGACAAAACTTGATCCGTCGATACCGACGCCCTGCCCTTGCACGATCGCCGCCTGGAAAGCCTTTTTTCCTTTCGGATTCTCAGTTCCATCGACATAGCCGGTCAGATCCCGACCGGTGTCATATTTGAATCCGTCGATGACTGTTTCCGGATCGAATGCCGGCGAAACCGCCGCAACGACCTTTCGCGACGCGTGCAACAGGGCGCCGCGGTCGCCGCCGCGCAGCCAGCACCAAAGAGCGGAAGAGGTCGAAGGCAAAACCAGACCCAAGCCGAAGCCGGTGGGAAATATGCGCAGTCCGCGAATCCTGCGCCCCAAGGCGAGCACGGCGGGCTGGCCGATGCCGACGACGATTTGATCGCCGTCGGCGATACCGCTTAGCGAGCGCAAGGCATGACCTGGCTTCGCGTCGGTTTTAAGCGACAAACAGAGATAGCGCGCAAATTTTGGAACGGGAGCCAAGATACCCGGTTGGACGTTCTTCACGATGCCTCCCTGAGTGACATTCAACCAACACCCGTCGGCTCGAAGCCGAGCTGTTTCAAATGCCGTCGGCTCTAAGCGGACAAAAAACATTCCCTCTCCACCACGTCTTCGTGGGGGAGAGGGCGAGGGTGAGGGGGCGACGCATGCGAACCCTCACCGCTGCCCTCTCCCGCAAAGCGGGCGAGGGCCTGTCCTGAGCTTGTCGAAGGAGTGATTCCGCTTGTCTCCCTTGGAAATATCGCGCGACATAATTCGTCTCGAACCTGTCCTGAGCACTATCGAAGCGACAAAGGATTTTCGCCATCCCCGAGATAGATATCAAAAATCACAAGACGCCGCACGACCACGAATGGCGAGCGCGGCCCGGCTTTACCACCGCCCTCGGCCGGGACCGTAGGAGCGATTTCTGCGCGAGCGCCCGCCGCCGAAAGCAGGCTTTGGATTGGGGTCGAGGAGGCGTGTGAATTCGTAATTGAAGTTTTCCAGCTTGACCCGCGGGATCTTCTGGCCGATAAAGTGTTCGATGGCGGCGACCTCCTGGAGATCTTCCGCGGTCATGATCGTAAAGGCGTCGCCCACGCTCTGCGCCCGCCCCGTGCGCCCGATGCGGTGAACGTAATCTTCCGGATGATGCGGCACGTCGAAGTTGATCACGTGGCTGATCTTTTCCACGTCGATGCCGCGCGCCGCGATGTCGGTGGCCACCATCACCTCGTAGCGGCCGTCGCGAAATCCATTGAGCGCCCGCTCGCGCTCGCTCTGTGTGCGGTTGGAGTGGAGCACGGCCACGGCGTGGCCCTGTTGCTGAAGCTTGCGCGCGACGCGATCCGCGCCATGTTTCGTTCGGCAAAAAATCAGCACCTGATCATAATCGGTGCGTTTGAGCAACTCTTCCAAGAGTTGCTGTTTCTGGCCGGTATCGACGGGATATATGGCGTGGGTCACGGTCTCCGCGGGAGCGCGGCGCAGGCCGATCTCGATGGTTTCCGGATGGCGCAGCGCCCAGCGGCACAGTTGCTCGATTTCCGGTGGAATGGTCGCGGAGAAAAGCATCGTCTGGCGGGCGCGCGGGCAGCGCTCGACGATCTTGCGCACGTCGGGAAGAAAGCCCATGTCGATCATGCGATCCGCTTCGTCGAGAACCAGCGTCTCGATGCGGTCCAGGCGCAGCATCTTGCGCTGCAGCTGATCGAGCAGGCGGCCGGGCGTCGCCACGACGATATCCGCGCCCTGGCGCAGCGCCTGATCCTGCCGGCCGTAGCCGGTGCCGCCGTAGATCACCACGGTGCGCAGACGGGTGAAACGCCCGTAGTCTCGGATGGCGGTCTCGACCTGGGCCGCGAGTTCCCGCGTCGGCTCGAGCACGAGCGCGCGCAGCGCGCCGCGATCGCCGAGGCGCGACAGTATCGGCAGCGCGAACGCGGCGGTTTTGCCCGTGCCGGTCTGCGCCGCGCCGATGCAGTCACGGCCTTCCAAGATTAATGGGATGGCGCGCAACTGGATCGGCGTCGGTTCGGTATAACCGGCGGCGCGCACCCCTTCGACGACTTTGGGCGAGAGTCCGAGTGTAGTGAATGGCATAAGCTCTTATAGGCATGATCGCTCTAGATTCTCAAATGAGCGGGCCGAGCAACCGCCTGACTTTTTCCTCCCGGTTGCGATGAAAATCCTTACGCAGGCACGACGCTGCGCTCGAACCGCGGCTCACGGATCGGCAGATTACACAACGCCGCCATTGCCGCCAACAAAGCATCGGCGTACCACATCCACAGGTAATCGCCGCGGTACGTGATGGCAATGCCGCCCAGCCAGGCGCCGAGGAAGCCGCCGGTCTGGTGCGAGAGCAGCGTCAAGCCGAACAACGTCGCGAGATAACGAGTGCCGAACAGTTTGCTGATCACGCCGGCGGTTGGCGGCACCGTCGCCAACCAGGAAAAGCCAAGCCCGACGGCGAAGAAATAGAATGTCCATTCCGTTTTGGGCGCGGCGAGATACAGCAGCACCAGCAGCGCGCGCGCTCCGTAGACGTAAATGAGCACGACCTTGCCCAGATGACGGCTCAGGCACCAACCGGCCAGGAGACTCCCGGCAATGTTGCCGAGCCCGATGATCGCCAGCGACCAGCTCGCCACCGACGCCGGCAGCGACCACAGAGCCACTTCTCCGGGAAGGTGCGTGACGATGAGCGCGACGTGAAACCCGCAAGTGAAGAAGCCGGCATGGAGCAGCAAATAGCTGGGATCGGCGAGCGCGTCCTTCACCGCCAGTCGTACGCCGCCGAAAGTATTTCTGGTTAAGGCGCCATCGAGAGAAGTCGCCGGCGCGCGGATGAGACGGAGAAGCGGCAGGGACGCTAGCGTGATGACCGCCAGCGACCACATGGCGCCCATCCAGCCGAGCAGCGTGATCAACGTCTGCAATAGCGGAGCGAAGACGAATTGCCCGAAGGAGCCACCGGCATTAATCACGCCCGCGGCGGTTCCCCGATGCGCCACCGGCAGGCGGCCGGAGACGGCGCCGATCAGCACGGAGAAACTGGCCGCGCCGGTGCCGACGGCCGAAAGCAATCCGATGGTCAACACCAGACCCGGACCGGTGGCCCACAAAGGCGTCAGCGCACTGCCCAATGCGAAAATCAACACGCCCGCGACCAGCACGGGCGTAGCGCCATAGCGGTCCGCCATTGCCCCGGCAACCGGCTGCGCCGCGCCCCAGACAAACTGCCCCACGGCCATCGCAAAACTGATCGCCAAGATGCCGACCCCGGTCGCGGTGTTGATCGGGAAGACGAATAGCCCCTGCGACTGCCGCACTCCCATCGTCACCATCAACATCGCCGCGGCGGCGAGGGTTACCACAATCCATGGCCGCTCTGTCGTTTTGTCATTCATCCGTCGAATAACCGAAATCACCGTAACAGCTCTACCGTCGATTATCCTCCCCTTCGGCTCATTCAGTCTGCCACTAACCGCCCGCGTGGCTCGCCAGGTACGCGCGCCACGGCGTCCAATAATACTTCTCCCAACCCTGGCTGACTCCGGCGAAATCTTCCTCCGGGACGTTGGCGTGAACGAGCTCGATCCGCGCGCCGTTATTCTCTGGCCAAAATGAAAGCGTCAGCACCGAGTCGATGGCCGTTGCCGGCCAGTTGGCCGAGCGCCAGGTTTGCACGATCAGACGCTTGGGCGCGACGTGAATGATTGTTCCGGAAAGCATATCGTTGAAGGCGCGAAACGGCGCGCCGGCGCGCGCCGCGATGGTCACGGGAAACCCGGTAAAGGCAGCATGGGCCTTGGCGTCGAGGTACATATCGAAAAGTTTGTCCGGCGCCGCCGGCAGCGAAGCGGCGATGATTACGTTTCGTGGCATATGTTATCGCTCCTCAATTTCAAGCTGCGGGATCGATCATGCTGGGCGGAATTGAAGATGTTTGCCCGGCCACCTCCCCTAGAGTTTTACAGACACAACGCTAATCCTCTGCGAGGTACGACGGGCCGTAAAGTAAGGAGTGCATCGTTCTTAAGGCACTTACGGCGTGCGCACCCCAATGGTGTTCATATTGAAAACGCATGTCCCATAACCCGTCATTGCTCAATATATCAGTCTCGCTGGCAGGGAGCGCGCTTCGTAAGTCGCGATAGATATCGGAGAGGTCGTCCGCAAGCGTGTGCTGAATCGCTTCTTTGTCGGCGGGATCGGCGGGGTCGAACACCGTCCAATACCCGGCGGCATCTCCTAGCTTCTCAGAAATCGCCTTATAGACTTTTGACCACTGCTCGTGGCTGACACGATCCCGAGTTGCATCATCAGAATCAAGTTCAACGTGCGGAAGTAAAGCTCCCATACGATACAAGTCCGCCAAGAGCCCGTGTGCGAGCTTGACAAATTTAGCACGTGAGCATGACGAACAGTTCTCGATAAGATCGCAGAACTGTCCCGCCACACTGCGAAATTGTGCGATTAGCTGTGCGGTAGTTGCTTCCATTTCATTTCTTCAGAGATCCGAGCGATTTAGACTTGTGCCACAACCCGCCCAATGATCGTACCCGCCTTCAGCTCGTCCAGCGTCCGGCTCACTTCCGACAATGGACACGTCTCGATCGGAATCGGCTTGAGCTTTCCTTCGCGCGCGAGGGCGACCACGGCTTTCAACTCGGCGATGCTGCCCACATGGGAGCCCTGAATCGTGAGCGCGCGCAGAATCGTCGAGCCGACCGACAGCGGAATTTGGCCGCCGAAGAGACCGACGAGAATTAATTTCCCGCCTTTGCGCAGCGCGCCGAGAGCCAACTGCGCCGTGTCCGCACTGCCGACAAAATCGACGGCGCCGTAGAGCGCGCCACCGCTAGTCTCCTTGAGTTTGCTCGAAGCATCCGTGTCACGGCCGTTCAACGTCACAGCCGCACCCCCCTTCTCTGCCTCGACCAACTTCGTAGAATCGACATCCACCGCAACGATTCGCTCATGCCCCAGCGCGCGCAACACCGAGATGGCCGAGAGTCCGAGTCCCCCCGCGCCCATCACGGCGATCCATTCATCGCGCGGGACCGGACTCAACTTCGACACGGCGGAATACGTCGACAATCCCGAACAAGACAACGTCGCCGCCCAAACCGGAGCGATGCCGCTCGCGTCGATGAGGTAACGCGGATGCGGCACGATCAAATGATCGGCGTAGCCACCGCGCCGCTGAATGCCGATCATCCGCGGCGCCATGCAATAGTTGTCCAAGCTTTCGCGGCAGCGCACGCAGTCCCCGCAGCCGGTCCACGGATAGACGAGGCGATCGCAGCCGATCGCGACATTTTCCGCTTCCGGTCCAGCGGCGACGACCGTACCGAACGGCTCGTGGCCGAGGGTCGCGGGCAAGCTCATGCCGCGTTCGCTCATCGGCAAGCGTTTGCCGCCGCCGAGATCGAAATAGCCGTCGCGAATATGCACGTCGCTGTGGCATACGCCGCAGAATTTGAGCCGAACCAGCACCTCGGTGCCCGCCGGCTTCGGGGTTTCGCGCTCCATCTTTTCGAGCGGCTTGCCCCACTCGACAACGTCGTAGCTCAGCATAGCGCCTTACCTCTGTTCGGATAGATATTTTTCCACCGCCTTCAGAACCGGTCCATTGATCT
>Ga0184639_10001103_pt1 | contig 11426 bp, 10 predicted proteins | sample PLM31_170_b2_FD_133155 | JGI IMG/M metagenome (GOLD analysis project Ga0184639, IMG submission 133155) | Groundwater sediment microbial communities from an aquifer in East River, Colorado, USA - PLM3-1_170_b2 | ecosystem: Environmental > Terrestrial > Soil > Riparian zone | place: USA: East... | reverse complement strand
TTCTTCTTGGCGAGCTCAATGGTCCCCTGCACCGTCGCCTTGGGGAAGAGCGTGTCCTCGTTGACGATGGCCACGGTCTTGAGCCCCTTCTTGGCGGCCACGTCGATGAGCCCCTCCAGGTACACCTCGGCCGGAGATTGCATCATGAAGATGAACTTCCGCCCCTTCTTGAAAATCGCCGTGGTGGAAGCCATGGGAGCCACCATCGGCATCTTGTACTTCTCGTTCACGTTGGCCACGGCCTCGGTGATCGCCGAGGAGTACGGCCCCATGACCAAGTCCACCTTGTCCTGGGTGATGAGCTTCTCGTAGAGGCGGACGCCGGTGGCGGGCTGGGACTGGTCGTCGTAGAGGACGAATTCGATCTTCCGCCCCAGGACCCCTCCCTTCTCATTCACGTGCTTGGCGCAGAGCTGGTAGCCCCGCTGCTGGTTCTGGCCGAGCGCGGCGTAGGTGCCGGTCAGCGAGAGAGACGCCCCGATCCTGATCGGCGCCTGCGCTGCCGCCGGTGTCCACAGCCCTCCTGCAACAACGAGCGTCGTCGCGAGCCCGGCGATCTGTCTCATCCATCGAGCCATGTCATGTCCTCCTGTGAAAAGTGCCACCACGAATAACAGAATCCCCGTGACCTGTCAAGGCCGCCCGCCCTTGACAGCCGCCGACGGGAGTTCATAGACTGCCGCCCATGACCTCCCCGGCTGCCGCGCCACCGCTCGAGGGCCTGACGGTCCTCGACCTTTCGACTCAGCTCTCCGGCCCCTACTGCTCCATGCTCCTGGGCGACCTCGGGGCCGATGTGATCAAAGTGGAGCGACCGGGTCAGGGCGACGACGCGCGCGCCTTCCCGCCGTTCGTCAACGGCGAGAGTGCCCCGTTCATGACCTTCAACCGGAACAAACGAAGCCTCACCCTGGATCTGAAGCAGCCGGCCGGCCGGGAGATCTGCCTCAGGCTCGCGGCGCGGGCGGATGTGTTCCTCGAAAACTTCCGTGCCGGAGCAGCGGAGCGGCTGGGCCTCGGCTACGCGCACATTTCGGCGGTCAATCCCCGCCTCATCTATTGCTCGATCTCGGGTTTCGGCCAGACCGGCCCCTACCGGGAGCGCGGCGGCTTCGACCTGATCGCCCAGGGAATGTCCGGCCTCATGTCCATCACGGGAGAGGAGGATGGCCCGCCGCTCCGGGTCCCGATCCCGCTCACGGATCTGGGGGCCGGAATGTTCGGCGCCATTGGGATCCTGGCGGCGCTGGCAGCGCGCGAGAAGAGCGGCAGAGGCCAGTGGGTGGATACCTCGCTCCTCGAAACACCCATCGCCTGGTCGGTCTACGAGGCCGCGGGCTATTTCGCCACCGGTGAAGTTCCACCGCGGCTCGGGGCCGGCCACCGCGCGAGCGCCCCCTACCAGCCGTTTCGCACGAAAGACGGGTGGCTGAACCTGGGAGCCGCGGGCCAGCAGTTCTGGCCGAAGATCTGCGAGGTGCTCGACCTGCCGGACCTCAGCAAGGACCCGCGCTTCGCCACCAACGCGGAACGGGTCAAGCACCGGAAGGAGCTCGCCGCGCTTCTTCAGCGGCGGTTTGACCGCGAGACCACCGCCCACTGGCTCTCACGGCTTGAGGCCGAAGGCGTGCCCGCCGGCCCGATCCTGACCTACGACCAGGTCTTCGCCGATCCTCAGGTGAGGCACCGAGAAATGGTGGTAGAGGTTGACCACCCGGTCGCGGGGCAATCGCGGGTTCTGGGAGTGCCCATCAAGTTTACTGAAAGCCCGGCGGGGATTCGGCGGGCCGCCCCCACGCTGGGCCAGCACACGCCGGAAATTCTGAAAACCCTAGGTTACTCCGACGACGACCTGGCCCGGCTCCGCACCGAGGGCGTCATCTAGAACGCCGCTGCGGACGGCGAGCGCGGGACTCGGCCCGAGCTCGAGTGACCCGCGGCGCTCCGACAGGAAGTCGGGTTGGGCGGTAGTGACCATATTCCATCTGCTGAGCGATGCGCCCGCGCGCCTTGTCCCCCCAGAAGCGCTCGACGAGGTAGAGTCCCAGGTCGAGCGCGGACGACACGCCTCCCGCCGTGATCACGTTCCCCTCGTCCACGATGCGCCGGTTTCGGACGACCTCGCGACAGTACGGAGCCAGCAACTCGTAGGCGTTGTGATGGGTGGTGGCGCGCTTACCCCGGAGGTAACCGGCCTTGCCGAGCAGGAGCGCCCCGGTGCAGACGCTGGCGATGGGGCGCTCGTCCCCCCACTTCTTGAGATAGCCGATACACCCATCGTCCCCCATCAGCCGCCGGGTCCCGAGTCCTCCGGGAATGTAGAGGAGGTCGAAGGCCGAGAGGTCCTCGAAGACCCCATCGGGGGACAGCCTGATGCCGGTCTCGTCCGAGATCTCCGAGTCAGTCCCGATGAGCCGATGGGTCACCTCCGGATCGATGCCCATCAGGGCCACGCGCCGGAGGCTGTCGTAGGCCCCGATCAGGTCGAGGAGGGTGAGACCGGGAAAAACGAAGAAAGCGATCCGCTTGATGGGACGCATCGGGGTGCTCATAGGACGCCCGCCCGGCGGGATCGCTCGATTACCTTCTCGGCGCGGTTCAGATGGGGCGCGTCCACCATCTGCCCCCGAAAGGCGAAAGCTCCGCTCCCCTTCCGCCGGTGTTCCTCAAAGGCCGCGATGAGTTCCTGGGCTTCCTGGACCTCCTCGCGCGAGGGAGTGAAGGCTTCATTGATCACAGGGATCTGGCTCGGGTGGATAGAGATTTTCCCGGTGAAGCCCATCGTCACCGCCTCCTGACACTCCCGACGCAGCCCCTCGACGTTGGGGATGTCCGCAAACACGGTATCGATGGCCTCGATCTCCGCAGCGGCAGCCGCCAGCGCGGTCATCACCCGCGCGTACCGCGGGATGTCGAGGAAATTACCGGTGACGTCTCGGGTCCTCGCCAACCCCATCGCCGCCCCGAGGTCTTCGACTCCCCACGACCCCGCCACGATCCGCGGGCTTGCCCGGACGACCTCGACGATATTCAAGAGCCCTTCGGGAGTCTCGGTGGCGATCAGAACGAGCTTGGTGGACCCAACCGGCACACCGTGCTTCTCCTCCAACCTGTCGAGGATCGCCGAAACCCCGCGCACGTCGGCCGCGTTCCGCGGCTTGGGAACCACATAGCCGTCGGGGCGCCCCTGAATAGTGCCCTCGAGGTCGGCCTCGCCGAACCCGGTGGCCAGAGGGTTCATGCGAACCCACCGTTCCCTCGGGCCAAAGTCCAGGGTCTGGAGCCAGCGGAGCACGACCCCCCGGGCTTCGGCTTTCTTCTCCGCGGTCACCGCATCCTCCAGGTCCAGGATCAACGCGTCGGCCGGCAGCGTGAGCGCCTTGGCGATCATCTTCTCGTTTCCGCCAGGGACAAAGTGGAACGAGCGCCGCAGGCCGCTCATAGACCCTCGGAGGGGGCTGACATAGCGTGTCTCATGCCGAGGGCCCCGGGATCCGGCGCCGCATCATTGCAGCCCGACGGCACCGCATGACGACTTCCCCTCGCTGATTCTTCGCCCGGTGCTCGAAGGTCACGATCCCCCACTGGGGGCGGGAGCGCGACTCGCGCTTCTCGATCACCTCCGTCTCCGAATAAATGGTGTCCCCGTGGAAGACCGGCTTCAGAAATTCCACCTTCTCGAACCCGAGGTTCCCGACCGTGGTCCCGAGCGTGGTGTCCCCCACCGAGAGCCCCACCGCAATCCCCAGGGTGAGGAGACTGTTCACCAGGGGCTTGCCGAACTCGGCCTTCGAAGCCGCCTCGAAGTCAAGATGGAGTGGCTGGGGGTTCATGGTGAGGCAGGTGAAGAAGACGTTGTCCGCCTCGGTGATGGTGCGACCGGGCTGATGCTGGAACACTTGGCCGACGATCAATTCCTCAAAGAGCTTCCCCGCCACGGCCGTTACTCGACGGCAACCCCTGCGACCCTGAACTTCCCACCTTCCTCGTCAAGCGTCACCGTTCCCTTCCCCTTCTTTTCCGAGCCCCCCGCCTTGATCGTGATCTCGTCCACGGTCACCCCCTTGACCTTCCCCTCCACCCGGACAGTCGAGAGGCCGCGGAAGGGGAAGACCAGCTCGACCTCGGCCTTCTTCCCCTCGGCGTCAAGGGTGTAGTCCGTGCCGCCGACCTTCACCGTCACCTTCCCGCCCGCCTGGGCCTTTACCGCGTCCCAGTTCTGTTTTCCCCAGCCCAGCAGAAACTCCTGGGTCGCCTGGATATGCGAGGGTATGCCGGGGGTGGGCGTCTCCTTCTTCTCCTGTGGCCAGGCGGGAGCCGGACCGAGCAGGATGGCCAGCGAAATTACCACGATCGTCCCGAATCGAGCCATGGCACCCTTCCTCCTTTCCCGATGCGCTTCAGCCCCGCTCGTCCTTTGGAACGCCCCCGACTCTACTGGTGGCGAGCGCGCGTTGTCAATTGCCGAACCCTCGGAAAATCCAGCATTCGCGGCGGAATTGAAACGGAGTTTCGCCTGAGCCCACCTTACATGGTCTTTATCCACAATTTACCAACACCTGGTGGATAAATTTGCCTTCGAGCCCCATATTTAGTGTCAAGACAGACTTGAGGGCGGATAATCCTCTGTTGACAGGGGTTTGGGCTTCCTCTAAAGTGAGTGATCCGGTAAAAACCCATGATCACCGTGCCCGCACACCGGGTAAAACAGTTCGGGCTCGAGTTCTACCAGGCCTCATTTTCCGCCAAGGACATCGATCGCCTGGTAAAGTTCGAAGTCCTCGGCTACGCGGGGGGGATGCCCAACGAACCCCCGAAGGCCAAGCGCGCGTACCGCGCCCGCGTCAACTGGGAGATGCTGGAAAAGCGGATTGGCGAAAGCGAGGCCGCCTACCAGCGCCCGGTCATCCGGCGAAAGATCGAAGAACTCGTCTCGTACTACCGGGACTGCAAGGAGGCGGGGACTCTCCCGGCAATTCCCGGGGCGGTTATCATCACCTCTGAGAAGCGCTTCACCTTCACTCCGATGGCGAGCCACCACGACCTGGGACTGCTTCAGATTCCAGAGGAGCACGGCGTCCTGCGGGTCCTGGACGGCCAGCACCGGCTCCTGGCGCTCCACTCCCTCACCCTGGCCGGAGAGGTAATGGGCATCGAAGTCCCGGCGGTGCTCTTCGACACCCTGGACGCCCGCCAGACCGTGGAGCTCTTCGTCACGATCAACGCCAAGCACACGCGGCTCAACCCCTCCCACATCGTGAGCCTCGCCGGGCGCAAGCTCTACCCCGACCCCAACCAGGCCCTGGCTCACGACGTGATCCGGTCCCTGAACGAGGACGAGACCTCTTCGCTGCACGGCGAGATCAAAATGCTCGGCACCGGGCGCGGGAAAGTCTCCCAGGCCCCGCTCGCCGAGGAGATCGTGGATTTCCTGGAAACCGTGGAGAACGTGGGCGGCAGCGCCAGGATCCAAGCGCTCCGCCAGGGGGCCAAGCGGTTTTTCCTGAACTACATCAAGGCTGTGGGAGGCGTGTTCGCGACGGCCTGGGCGGGCCGGAAGTATTCGATCAAGACCGGGGCGGCCCTCCGGGCCTTCATCCGCGTGGCGCCGGACGTGATGGCGCGGGCGCGCGAGCTCAGAAAGGATCCCTTCGACCTTCACGCCATCCGCGAGGCCATCAAGCCCTGGGGCGTCCGGTTGGGCGACCGCCGCTTCGAGACCGAGGGAGAGTGGAAACAGAAACTCGCGGGCGGCACCCGCGGCACGGTCGAGACGCTCACGCGCGAACTGCGCGAGGCGCTTCGAAGCTAGTTATCGTCCCACCTGAAGTTGGCGTCAAGGATCTCGTAAGTCTTCTTCCCGCCGGGCACCTGAGCCACGACGGTATCGCCGACCTCCTTGCCGATCAGCGTGCGGGCCAGCGGCGACATGATCGAGATCTTTCCCTTCGCCGGCTCCGCCTCGTCTGAGCCGACGATCCAGTAGCGGATCTCTTTGCCATCCCCGTCCTGGAGGCGGACGGTGGAGCCGAACGTCACCCGGCCTCCGTTGGCGGGGGGATCGATGACCTCCGCATGACCCACCTTGGTCTCCAGCTCCTTGATCCGCCCTTCGACGAAGGACTGCTTTTCGCGGGCCGCGTGGTATTCGGCGTTCTCGGCGAGGTCGCCATGGCTCCGCGCCTCGGCGATGGCCTTGGTGACGCGGGGCCGCTCTTCCTTTTTGAGCCGCTCAAGCTCGGCCTTGAGCCGCTCGAAGCCCTGCCGGGTCATGGGGGTGCGTTGGATTGCCACGGATTCTCTGACCTCGCGAATCCCCATTTTACGACATGCTCTGTTTGGTCGTCGAGCCCCGATGCGAGGGGCTGTGACTTGACAGAGAAAGGTTAAGATGATTAACTAATGTGGCCTCCGGGGGCCCCTGTGCACGACGACCTCAGCGACGCCAGCCGCCATCTGGTCGATCTCCTTACCACGCTCCTGTCCTCAACCTTCCGCCAGATTCTCTGGAAGCAGGCGCTGGAGCTCGATCTCAACTACTCCCAGGCCCAGGTGCTCTTCCTCGTGGCCAAGAATCCCGGCGCGCTCATGGGCACCGTCGCCCGGAGCTTCGGAATCACGCTCCCGGCGGTCACCCAGGTGGTGGACCGGCTGGAGTCCAAGGGCTTTCTCGAGCGCAGCGAGAACCCACAGGACCGCCGCCAGGTCCGCCTCTTCCTCACGCGCGAAGGAGAAGGCCTGGCCCGGAGACTCGAAGCGCTGCAGGTGGAGGGCCTGGGCCGGGTGCTGAAACGGCTCTCAGCCGCCGACCGCAAAGACGTGATCCACGGCATCGAGCGGTTGGTGTCCGCAGCGCGGGGCGAGGCATGAGACGCGCGGGATTGCTGCTCCTCTTCGCATTCCTGCTCGCGGCGTGCGGCCAGTCCCAGGCCCAGGACCCTAGGAAGAAGGAGCAGGCCGAGCTCAAGCCGCTCCCGGTGACGGTGGCGAAGGTGGAAACCCGCTCGGTCCAGCGGAGCGTGGAGACCGTCGGAAGCCTCCTCGCCTGGGAAGAGAGCCAGGTTAAGGCGGAAGTTGCGGGTACCGTGGATAAGATTTTCGCGGACCTGGGAGACCGGGTGAAAGCCGGCCAGATCCTCGCCACCCTGGACGCCCGCGAGTTCAGCCTTCAGGTGGAACAGGCAGCGGCGAGCCTCCGCATGGCTCGCCAGGTCCAGGAGCGGATGCGTGCCGAGGAAGAGGAGGCCAAGGCCAACTGGGACCGGGCCGAGGAGCTCTCCCGGCGAGAGCTGATCTCCGCCCAGGAGCGCGACCGCTGGCGGACCCAGTACCGCGTCATGGAGGCCCAGATCCACCTGACCGCCGCCGACCTCCAGCGGCTCGAGGCCGCCCTGGGGGTTGCCCGGAAGAAGCTCGAGGACGCGACAATCCGGGCCCCGATCTCCGGTGCGGTGGCGAAGCGCCATGTCAATGCCGGGGAGTTCGTCAAGGACGGCGCCGCGCTCTTCACCCTCGTCGTGGCCGACCCCCTCAAGTACACCGGCACGGTCCCCGAGCGGTATGCCCCCGAGCTTCGGGCCGGCCAGTCCCTCCAGTTGACGCTCGATGCCTATCCCGGCCAGCCGTTTTCTGGCCAGGTGACCCGCGTGGCGCCGGCCGTCGAGGTCCAGACGCGGAGCCTCTCGCTGGAGGCGCGGGTGCCCAATCCAGACGGCCGCCTCCGCCCTGGCTTCTTCGCCAAGGGCGCCGTGCTGACCCGGAAAGACGAAGCGGTGCCCTTCGTTCCCGCCGAAGCCGTCACCTACTTCGTCGGCATCACCAAGGTGTTCGTCGTCATGGAGGGCAAAGCCCAGGAGCGCCTGGTCAAGCCGGGGACCCGCCAGGGCGGCTTGGTAGAGATCCTTGACGGCGTGAAAGGCGGCGAGGTCGTAATCACGACCAACCTCGCCCAGCTCTTCAACGGGGCGCCCGTCACCGTGGTCGAAAGATAAGCATGAGCTTCCTGGAAGTCTTCGTTCGGCGGCCGGTCTTCACGACGATGCTGATTGCCTCCCTCGTCGTTCTGGGGGCGGCCTCCTTCGTCCAGCTGGGCGTGGACATCTTCCCCAAAGTGGATCTGCCCACGATCACGATCACCACCCGCCTGCCGGGCGCCAGCCCCGAAGAGATCGAAAGCCAGATCACCAAGCCCATCGAGGAGGTCGTCAACACGATCAGCGGCCTCGATGAGCTCCGCTCGAGCACCATTGAGGGCCAGTCGCAGATCTTCGTCACGTTCGTGCTGGAACGAAATGTTCAGGAGGCGGCCAACGACGTGAGGGAGAAGGTCGCCACCGTCGTCTCCCGCTTCCCGGCGGGCACGGAATCCCCGATTATCGAGAAGTTCGATCCGGACTCGGCCCCGGTCATGGCGATCGTGGTCTCGGGCCAGCGCTCGTCCCGTGAGATCACCGAGATTGCCGACAAGCGGATCAAGCGCCAGCTCGAAACCGTGAAGGACGTGGGCGCCATCACACTGGTGGGCGACCGGAAACGCGAGATCCAGGTGTTCGTGGACCCGCACAAGCTCACCGCGTTCGGCCTGTCTATGCAGCAGATCAAGGACGCGCTGCTCCGCCAGAACGTCGAGATCCCGGGCGGCCGCGTGACCGAAGGCGGCCGCGAGGAGGGGCTCCGGACTCTGGGCCGCATCGAGTCCCCCGAGGCCTTCAATGGCCTGATCGTGGCCGACTTCAAGGGGAGCCCCGTCCATGTTCGCGACGTCGGCACCGTCGTGGACGGGGAAGAAGAACCCAGGACGCTCTCCCGCCTGAACGGCCAGAACGCCGTCAGTCTTCTCATCCGGAAGCAGTCCGGCACCAACACCGTGGCGGTGGTGGCCGCCGTGAAGGCCAAGCTGGAACAGATCAAGAAGGGGCTCCCCCCCGACATCCAGTTTGAGGTCGTCCGGGACCTCTCCCGCTTCATCAAACGCTCCTTCCACGAGGTGCAAGACCACCTCCTCCTCGGCGGCCTCCTGGCCAGCCTCATCGTCGCCGTGTTCATCGGCAACCTGCTCTGGTGGGAAACGACGGCCATCGCGGCCATCGTGGCGGCAGTCAGCGCGGCCTTTCTCCGGGGCGACCCCGAGTTCCTCCTCCAGGTGACGGGCGCCGCGATCCTCTTGACGATGATCCTCTTTCTGTCCATCCGGAAGCTCCGGCCGGCGTTTGTGGCCGCCCTGGCGATTCCCTGCTCGATCATCGCGACCTTCACGGCCATGCGCATCGCCGGATTCACGCTCAACAACCTGACGATGCTCGGGCTGTCCCTGACCACGGGGATCGTGATCGACGACGCGATCATCGTTCTGGAAAACATCTTCCGCCACACCGAGGAGGAGGGCCGCGCGCCGTTCGAGGCCGCCATCACCGGCACCCGCGAGATCGCCCTCGCCGTCATGGCGACGACGCTCTCCCTCGTCGTGATTTTTCTCCCGGTGGCGTTCATGGGCGGGCTGGTCGGGAAGTTCTGGAACTCCTTCGGGCTCACCGCCACGTTCGCCATCCTCGTCTCGCTGGTCATGGCGTTCACGCTGACTCCCATGCTGACGGCCCGGATCCTGGCGGCCCGGGGCGAGGAGCACACGACCGGCTCGTCCAAGGAGTCCCCGTTCTACCGGGCGATAGAAGGGTGGTACGAGGCGGCCCTCGCTCAGTGTCTCCGCCACCGGGTGCTCGTGCTGGGAGCGACGATCCTGATCCTCCTGAGCGGCGTCTATCTCCTGAGCCGCTCCAAGCTGGAGTTCGTGGTGGACGACGACATGAGCGAGTTCGAGATGGTCGCCGAGGCCCCACCGGGCTCGTCGCTCGAGCGAACGACGGAGATCACCCAGGCGCTCGAGAGGGAGATCCGGAAGGTCCCCGAGGTGCACACGCTGTTCACGACGATCGGCGTCCGCGGCCAGTACCAGTCCAACGTAACGGACATCTCGATCTACGTCGGCCTCACGCACCTCTCCGAGCGCAAGCGAAGTCAGCAGGAGATCATGCAGGACGTCAGGGGGCGGCTGGCCGGCTACCCCGGGCTCCGGACCAGCGTGCAGCAGATCAGCTTGATCGGGGGCGGCGGCTTCCGCCAGACGCCCTTCAACCTGATCCTTCGCGGTCCAGATCTTCAAAAACTGGATATGTACGTGACCGCGGTGATCCGGGACCTTTCACGCGAGCCCGGGTTCGTGGACCTGGACACGGCGCAGACCCAGCGGCAGCCCGAGCTTCAGGTTCGTATTGATCGCCAGAAGGCCTCCGACCTGGGGGTCAAGGTGGATGGCATTGCCTCGGCGCTCCGCACCATGGTGGGCGGCGAGAAAGCGGGATTCTATCGCGAGCTGGGCGAGCAGTATGATGTCCGCGTCCGCCTGAAGGAAGACTTCCGCAAAGACGCGTCGGTCATTTCGGACCTCACGGTGCCGGGAGCGGGCGGTGAGCCCGTCAAGCTCTCGAACGTTACCACGCTCGTGTCCGGGATGAGTCCCGGCCAGATCGAGCGTTACGCCCAGGAGCGGTCCGTCACCATCATTTCAAATCTCTACCAGAAGCCGCTCGCCGATGCCCTCAAGGAGGGCTTTGCGGCAGTGCAGAAGCTCAAGATGCCGCCGGAGTACGGCATCGTTACGATCGGGCGGGGCAAACTCCTCGCCGAATCGATCCAGAACTTTCTGATCGCCTTCGTCCTCTCCCTGCTCTTCATCTACATCGTGCTCGCGGCCCAGTTCGAGTCCTTCGTCCACCCGATCACGATCATGGTCTCGATGTTTCTCTCGATCCCGTTCGGTGTCCTGACGCTCCTGCTGGTCGGGAAGACCCTCAACATCTACTCGATCATGGGGCTCTTCCTCCTGATGGGCGTGGTCAAGAAGAACGCGATTCTCCAGGTGGACTACACCAACGTGCTCAGGGAGCGAGGCCTGCCACGCTTCGAGGCTCAGATGCGGGCCGACCGGGCCCGACTCAGACCGATCCTCATGACCACGCTTGCGATCATCGCGGGGATGCTGCCGGTGGCGCTGGGGCGGGGGGACGGGTCGGCGTCGCGCGCCTCGCTCGCCACCGTGGTAGTCGGCGGCCAGGCACTCTGCCTCCTCGTCACGCTCCTGGCGACGCCGGTGATCTACTCCATGTTCGACGACCTGCGGGGTCTCCGCGTCTTCTCCAGGATCCGTTTCCCCCGCTGGAAGGAAGCTCTTGCGACGCGGTGGCAGTGGGTGAACGGCCGCGTCCCCAACAGCCGCCGCCCCTCTACCTGACGCGCGTCGAGGCGCCGGCGCGAAGGCGACGGCCAGGGGGTGGCGCGGGGAGCGGGGCGCCCACCCACGCCTTCGGCGCGGGTACCCGGCCCGCAGCGGGAGGGCGGTCGGGAAGAGCGAGGACGGATGGGGCTGCTCC
>Ga0184639_10001101_pt1 | contig 11436 bp, 10 predicted proteins | sample PLM31_170_b2_FD_133155 | JGI IMG/M metagenome (GOLD analysis project Ga0184639, IMG submission 133155) | Groundwater sediment microbial communities from an aquifer in East River, Colorado, USA - PLM3-1_170_b2 | ecosystem: Environmental > Terrestrial > Soil > Riparian zone | place: USA: East... | reverse complement strand
CCATGAAGCGCTCGCCCTTAGAGTTCCGGAGGAGGCCCCCCTCGCCGCGGACCGCCTCGGTCACGAGGATGCCCTGGACGCCCGGGGGCCAGACCATTCCGGTCGGATGGAACTGGACGAACTCCATGTCGATCAGCTCGGCGCCGGCCTCGAAGGCGAGCGCGTGCCCGTCGCCGGTGTATTCCCAGGAGTTGGAGGTGACCCGGTACGCCTTCCCGATCCCGCCTGTTGCGATCACGATCGACTTGGAGCGGAAGACGACGAAGCGGCCGGTCTCCCGCCAGTAGCCGAAGGCGCCGACCACGCGGTCGCCCTCCGTCAGCAATCGGGTCACCGTGCACTCCATGTAGACCTCGAGACCGCGATGGACGCCGCAATCTTGGAGCGTGCGGATCATTTCCAGTCCCGTGCGGTCGCCGACGTGCGCGAGCCGCGGGGCGCTGTGGCCGCCGAAATGGCGCTGGAGGATCCGGCCGTCCTGCGTGCGGTCGAAGACCGCGCCCCACTCCTCCAGCTCGCGGACGCGATCGGGCGCCTCCTGCGCGTGGAGCTGTGCCATGCGCCAGTGGTTGAGCATCTTCCCGCCGAGCATCGTGTCGCGGAAGTGCACCCTCCAGGAATCCTTGGGGTCCACGTGCGCGAGCGCGGCGGCGACGCCCCCCTCGGCCATCACGGTGTGTGCCTTGCCGAGGAGCGACTTGCAAACCACGCCCACGCGCGCGCCTTTCGCCGAGGCTTCGATGGCCGCGCGGAGCCCGGCGCCGCCCGCGCCGATGACGAGCACGTCGAGATCGTGGGTTTCGTGCCGGCCGCTCACAGGAATCTCGCGTCCTGGATGACTCCCATCGAGAGGAGCCGCACATAGAGGTCGGCCGTCGCGACCGCGAAGAGCGAAACCCAGGCGTGGAGCTGGTGGTGCTCGTTCAGAAGGGTGAGCCGCTGCCAGATGCCGTGGCGCGAGCGCGAGGCCGCGGAGCAGGAGAAGCAGTCGAGCTTCCCGCCCGCCAGATGGCGCAGTGAATGGCACGAGAACGTGTACAGGGTGAGGGTGCCGGTGCTCGCGAGGATCACCAACGATCCCAGCCCGATCCCGAATCGGCCGTCGAAGTGGAACGCGTGCCAGACATCCTGCCAGAGGAAGATCAACCAGAAGAGCGCGAGATAGAGCGCGAATCGGTGCGCGTTCTGGAGCACGAACGGAAAACGGGTCTCGCCGGTGTACTTCCGCGCCGGCTCGCCGACGGCGCACGCGGGCGGATCGAAGAAGAAGGACCGGTAGTAGGCCTTGCGGTAGTAGTAGCAGGTCGACCGGAAGAGGAGGGGTGGGATCAGGATCAGAAAAGCGGGGGAGAGCGGCCACCACGCGGGATGCACCTCGGGCGAGTAGACCGGCGAAAGGTAGCCGCCGACTCGGAAGTGGGTGTTTTGAAACGCCGCCCAGGTCAGGTAGAGGCCGACGATCCCGAGTCCAACCGCGACGGAAACCGGCGTCAGCCACCAGGCGTCCCTGCGGCCGGTCGCCCCAAACCCGTCCCTCGAGACCGCCTCGGCCGCCTGCGGCATGGATCTCCCTCCTCAGAGTCTGATCAATTGAATCGAGAGCCGGACAGCCGAGGAAGATAGCACAGCGGTGCGGATCAAAAAACAGCCAGCGCGACGGGGGTGCCGCGCTGGCCGCCTTCCTGGGACCTTGGGCGTCCTACGGGTCGAGGGCGCAAGTGTGTCCCCGCGACCGGACCCAAGGATCCCGGCCCCTGCTTCCGGGGCGATCGTCGGCGATTTCCGGCCGACGCTGGATAACGATAGCCACGGTTTGAAAAGAATCAAGGGGAGGCCAAGGGTTGGCCTCCCCTTTTCTTCGCGCCCGGCCGGTCGAGGTTTCAGCCCCGGCCTCTAATCGTGGTCGTAATCGCGCTCCCAGTGGCCCTGGCGCTCCTCCTGGTGGCCCTGCCAGTCGTCGTCCCAATCGCTGGCGACCACGTTGTAGCCGTGCGGAGCCGCGGAGCAGGCGCCGACGTGCGCGCTGTAGGCGCCGTAGGTTCCGAACTGCGCGGGGCAGAAGTTGCAGCCGTAGAAGTAGGCGGGGTTCGCATATCCCCCGTAGATCCCGACTCCGCCGACCGTCACGCCCGCCGAGAAGTAGAATCTCACCGGCTGCACGTAACAGGCCTGGGTCGGATAGTAGTAGGTCGGGTACGCGTAGTAGCGGTAGATCGGTCCGCCCGCGTACCAGGAACCCGGGCCGTAGTAGCTGCCCGCGTAATAGCCGCCGCCATAGTACCCGGCGCCGACCGTCACGACGTCCCGGTAGACGCGATAGCCGCCGTACGGGCGCGAGTATCGCTGTCCATACGCGTAGCCCCGCGCAACGGGTGCGGCGTATTGCGGCGCGACCACGTAGCCCTTCCCGACGCGGCGGTACGTTCTGGGCGCGAGCACGGTGCTCCGAGTTACGGCGCGAGCGTCTCGATGCACGACCGCTTGGCCGCGGCCCGTAGCGCGATTGGTTCGGGTGGGGGTCGCTTGGCGCGCCTCGCGATTCTTCCGGCCCTGGCTGTTGGATTTCCCGCCTTGGTCGGGATTCCACCACTTGCCCTGATCCGCCAGCGACGTCGCCGGCTCTCCCATGAGGAGCGCGGCGCCGAGAAGCCCCACGATCAACGAGCGTTTGTCAGTTCTCCAATTGGCGTACATGCGTCCGCTCCTTTCCGGCGTTTGGGGGGACCCCCAGTTTGCCATGCCCAGGGAAAGAGCAGCCCGCGTGCCAAAGCCTTGCAATACGTGCAAACGATTGTAGTTCAATCAGATATCGCGCCGGATGGCACTAGCCTTCGCGGCGGACCCGTGACCTGGCAGCGTCAGGTGTGGAGGGGACTCACCTATTCCTCAACCGTGCCGCCTCGTCTGCCGATAGATCCCCGGGCGCCGCCAAGGGCGGCAGGTATTCGAGAAGGACCAGACCGGTAGGAGGATGCGATGGCCACAAATGGAGATTGGGAGAATTCGGAGTACATGGCGCTCATGATGCGCGGACGGGACGCGGAACGGACCTCTCTGATCTGCTGGACCGCCTCCGGCCTGGTGGCCGCGGTGCTCCTCTCGTGGGGGATCGCCGCGCACAACTCGAGCCTCATGTTGCCGGTGGTATTCGCCGCAGCGTTCGGCTACTACGGCACCATCCACGCCCGCCAGCAGGTCCGCCTCATCGCGGGTTACGTGAAGGAGTTCATCGAGTCGCAGCCGCAGGGGCCCCAGTGGTTCACGCGACTCGGCCACCTGGAAGTGGTCCCGGGTTTCAATCCGTCGAGCGATTGGATCTCGACGGTCCTCGTCAATTCCGCGGTGGCATTGGCGGTGGTTTGCGCCTGGCTCTACGCGTCGGCCAGCGCCCGCGGCGATCTCATGGCGGGAATCGTGACCGGGTGCGGCGTGGCCTTCTCGTTCCACTCCATTTCGGAGACGGCGCGGCTCAGGCAAACGAATCCGGCGGGTTTCTGGCGGCAGGTGAGCGCGGGTCCCGTCGAGGAGAGGCGCCCGGCGCGCGTCGTGTCGAAGTAACACGTAGAGAGGCGAACCGGCCCCGAGCATCGGGATCGAGGGCCGTTTGAATCATCGGGCGGGCAGGGTCTCATCGATCCTGTCCGCCCGCTTGTTTGCGCCCCGCGCGGCGCTAATGCCGGTACATCCGTATCTTGGGCGGTGGCGCGGCGCGATAGGGAGTCCTGACGAAAGCAAAGATCCTGTCGCGCGCCGCGATCGTGTTGTGCTGCAGATGAACGCCGAAGAGTCCCCAATACCGGAACGTGGAATCCGTGTCGTCGAAGTATGAGTTCGCCCTTGCGGAGTCGGTGTGGGCGTACCCGCTGTACCAGCTGGGGAACACGATCAGATATTTGGGGCGGTAGGTGGTGAGCATCTCCGGGAGGGGCTTCAGGGGCGAGATCAGCCCTGCCACGTCGACGATGTAGCGATCGCTGAAGAAGCCGATCGCGCCGATGTCGTTGGTGGCCAGAGTGTCCGAAGGGGCGGTCATCGCTTGCAGTCTCTCGCCGAGAAATCGGTGCATGCCGTTGATGTTCTGTACATTCCACCCGTGCACGTCCGCCATACGGATGCCACTTCCGGCCAGCGGCAGGAGCAGGAGTCCCGAAGCCGCGATCAGCGCGGACGACCTCCACTTCGATGGGACTCCGTTTCGGAACCGGTCCAACCCCACGCCGGCGAGAAGCACGACCACAGGCACGAGCGGGAGCACATAACGGAATTGTGGTCCCGGGCTTGCAGAAATCAGCCCGAACGCGATCGGAAAGAGCGCAGGCAGAGCCGACAGCACGGGGCAGCGCCTCCACGCCAGGAGGCCCCCGGCAAGCGCAAGGCCAGGCAGGAGCGGCGAGCCCAGCGCGGTGAAGCCCGGCTTCAATGGGATTCCCCAAGGTCCCATCAGCTGCAGGAGAAATCCCAGGAGCTGACCCGCAGGCTGATCGGCGAGATGCGCTTTGACCGAAACAGTGGCCGGCAGCGGCGATTGCCCCACAATTAGATTGAATGCGAGGTAGGGGAGCAGGATGCCCAGGGACACGACGAGCCGCCGCACGACGCCGCGCCCCAGGAGCGCGATTCCCATGGCCATGAGCAGGAGCCCATCCGGTCGGATCCACACACCCAAGGACCACACGGCAGCCGCGAGGGTGGACCGGCCCTGAAGGGCCCACAGAAAACCGAGCATGACCGTTAGGATGTAGATAGAAATTTCCATTCCGGAGAGCGCGGCCCATACAAGTGGAGGGAACACCGCCGTCACGGTCGCGGTAAGGGTGGCGATCGCGAGGCTCCTTGGAACCAGCAGAAGGGACACCCGAAACGCCACGATGATCGTGACAACGTGGGCCGCGATCCCCAGCGATTTCGATATCCAGACCGAGGATCCGAATATCGCGTACATCCCTGCGAGGAGGAGGGTGAACAATGGGCTGGTCGAGCCGCCGGTCAGCTCGCCCGGGTTGAAGGAGAACCCCTCCCCTCTCGCAAGATTTCGGGCGATGGTGGCGTGGATCCATGAATCGTCCAGCGAATATCCCCACGGTCCCGCGTGTTGATGTTCCCTGGTGAGGAAAAGCAGGACCGTCGCCAGCCCGACCATCACGGGTAGCGTGGAGCAAAGAACACGGACATCCCGCTTCGCTAACACCCTCGCTCTCGCCTCACCCCTGCGTGCATGGCCGACCGATCAGGGGATGAGGCCGGTCTTGGTGAATTCGGGGAATCCTCCCTGCCAGATCCCCCAGATGGCGAACAGCGCGACCGAAACAATGGCCGCAACCGTGAAGAAGGACCGCGCGGGGGCGGCCTGTCCGCCGGAACGGCGGGACCGCGCGAATCCCCAGGCGGCGAACGCCATGGAGCTTGGGAGAGCGAGCGGGACCGTCTGGCCCTCCACCGCTGTCGCGAAGTAGATGAACCCGTAGGCGATCGCCCCGATTCCCAGGGTTGTCCATGCCGCGGCGCCCAGTGCGCCGCCGGCGGCGGGTCCCGACCCGACACCCGTGGACGCAACGCTTGAGCTACCCCGGCTCTCGAGCCGGAGCAGCGATACCGCGAATCCGACGCGCGCGGCGTCCACCATATAATGACTGGCGGTCTCATCCCAGAAGTAGGCCAGGAGCCACGGATCGCGGCCGCCGGTCGCCTCGAGCATGTCGTGGATCGAGTTCGCCGCGAGGTGGACGCCGGTCCCGAGCGCATACGTGACGGTGGCGAGTAAAAAGAGGAGCGTCGCGCCCCCGGCCGGTCCTCCGGGCCGCGAGGCGGCATGCCTGCGCCCGAACCCCGACGCGACCCAAAGGTAGAGCGCGAGCACGGCATAGGCGCCCACGGTGGTGATCCAGTCCCCTACAGTGACGCCGAGGGGGCCGAGCGGCGACTTGATGTACACGCTCCCGAGATCCGCGGCGGCGGCGGCAAGGCCCAGCGCTGCGAGCCGCGTCGGCAGCGACGCTCCCGCTCCCGTGGGTTCACCGCGTGGCCCGTCGCCACCCAAAGGCGCTCCCTCCTCGCCGGTCAGGGACCGAGCGTCTCGGCGACCCAGCCGGGTCCCTCGCGCCGGTAGAGCGTGCGGACGTGGAGGCGGTTCTCACGCCCCTCCCAGAATTCGAGGCATTCCGGGACGACCCGAAATCCGGACCAGAAGGGCGGCCGCGGCACGTCCTCGCCCTCGAACTTCCGCTCCATGGCGGCGTAGCGCGCTTCGAGATCGGATCGGCCGCCGGCGAGCGGCTCGCTCTGAGGAGACGCCCACGCGGCGACCTGTGACCCGCGTGGGCGCGTCACCCAATAGGCGTCCGCCTCGGCGTCCGTGATCGGCGACGCCAAACCATCGATGCGGATCTGCCGTGTCAGAGGGGGCCAGTAGAAATTGAGCGAGACGGGCACGTTCTGCTTCGCCCCGCCGCCCAGGTCGCGGCCCTTTCGGCTCTGGAGATTCGTGTAGAAGACGAAACCGTTCTCGTCGAAGTTCCTCACGAGCACCACGCGGACCGAGGGACGGCCGTCCGGGCCGACCGTGGCGAGCGCCGCCGCCGCCGGCTCGGGCAGACCGACGTGGCGGGCCGACTCGTACCACGCTCGGAACAGCGCGATGGGATCGTGGATCGTGCTCACGGAGCGGTTCATCGTACACCAGACGTGCGCGGGTCGCGATAGAAAGGGCCGTCCTCCGCCGGCGCTCCCATCCATTCTCTCCCCGCCTGTGCTATCGTTTTCTCGTCCATGAACCAGCTACCGCTTTGGGGCGGCTCGACCGCCCGGCGCTCCTCCATCAAGCTTCTCTCCAAGTCGCGCGTTACGGCGGGGCTTCAGTGCCCGAAGCGGCTCTATTTGGAATGTTACGAGTCGGAGAAGCGGGATCCGATCGACCCCGGCCGGCAGGCGCTCTTCGACGCCGGAAGGCAGGTGGGGGAGGTGGCCCGCGGACGGTTCCCCGGGGGCGTCCGGATGGAGGAGGATCCGCTCCTCCACGACAAGGCGTCGCGCGACACCGCCGCGGCGATGGCCAATCCGGCTACTCGGGCCGTCTACGAGGCCGCGTTCACGTTCGGGGACATCCGGGTCCGGGTGGACATCCTCGCGCGTGATGGAAGCGCGTGGGATCTCATCGAGGTCAAGTCGAGCACCGGGTTCAAGGAGGAATACCTCGCGGACATCGCCGTCCAGGCGCACGTCGTGCGGGGGAGCGGCGTGGCGCTCAACCGGGCATGCCTGCTCCACGTGAACAACCAATATACGTGGCGCGGCGGCCCCTACGATCTGGACTCGCTCTTCGCGATCCAGGACCTGACCGAGGCGGCTTGGGCCGCGGTCCCCTCTCTGCTCGAGAAGATCGAGGAGATGCGCGAGCCCCTATGGGCAACCGAGCCCCCTCCCGTGCCCGTGGGACCGCACTGCGAGAAGCCGTACCGCTGCCCCTTCTTCGATCACTGTCACGCCGACGGGCCCGAGCACCCCATCACCGACCTTCCACGCCTCACTCCCAAGCTATACCGCACGTTCGCCGAAGCCTCGATCGAAGAGATTGGGGAAATTCCAGAGGACTTCGACGGCCTCAGCGAGCTGCAGCGCCGGGTCCGCGACTGTGTCGTGCGGGGAGAGCCCTTCACGCATCCCGCGCTCGTGCCGGCGCTCCAAGCGATCCGGCATCCGATCCACTTTCTGGATTTCGAGACCTGTAACCCCGCGCTCCCGATCATCCCAGGTACGCGGCCCTTTCAGCAGATGCCGTTCCAATATTCCGACCACGTCCTCGAGGAGGACGGGACGCTCCATCATCGAGGCTACCTGCACCCCGACCGGAGCGATCCGCGCCCCAGGCTAGCCGAGGAATTGATCGAGGCGATCGACGGTGAAGGCTCGATCGTCGTCTATTCCGGGTTCGAGGCCCGCGTGATCCGCTCGCTGGCGGAGGCCATCCCCAAGCTCCACGACCGGCTCCTGCCGCTGGTGGAGCATCGGATGGTCGACCTGCATCACCTGATCCACGAGCATTATTACCATCCGAAATTCCGCGGCTCGTTTTCCATCAAGGGAGTCCTTCCCGTGCTCGTCGAGGGGCTGGATTACCGCGACCTCACGATCAAGGAGGGAAGCCAGGCTGCCGGCGCGTTCATGGACATGACGAATCCGGCCACGCCGGCCGCGAAGCGGGACGCGCTACGCGAAGGACTGCTCGCCTATTGTCATCGCGACACCGAGGCGATGGTACGGCTGTTCCAAACGCTAAAGGAGGTTACGTGAAGGTGCGGCGCGCGATGGCCCTGCTCGTGCTGATCGGTCTGGCTTCGGCTTCGTCGGCGTCCGCGAAGTCGCGCCCGGCCTACCGCCCGGGGAAGACATGGTCCTGGACCTTCGCGACCGACACGCTCGGCCAGGCCCCGACGAACACGTCGGTGTTCGGCGGTACATGGGTCGTGCTCGCTGATTCCTCGGCGGCTCCGGCGCCCTCGCCGGCGGTTTCCGCGCCTGCCGCGGCGACGCCGGCTCCCACCGATTCAGCCGTCGCCACGCCTGCGCCCTCCGATTCAGCCGCGGCGGTGCGGCCCGACTCGGCCGTCGCCACGCCGGCTCCCTCCGATTCTGCCGCGGCGCCGCGGCCCGACTCGGCCGTCGTCACGGCGGCGCCCGTTCCGGCGGCGCCGCCCCTCCCGCGGTTCCTTCGACAGAGCGAGGGAGACGACGGGCAGCGATTCCACTCCATCGAGTTCAAGAAGCCCGTCCTCGAGGACATGAAGGCATCCGTCCGCTTCCGGATCGTCTCGGCCGAACTGGATCCATCCGCCGGGATCCTGTTCCAATTGGATCCCAAGGGGAAGAACGGCTATCTCGTGCGGGTGCGGGGAGAGGAACAGGATATCGTCGCGCACTACCTGCTGGGCGGGAAGCGACGGGATCTCAAGTTCGTGAAGATCGCGCCGCTTGAGACCGGCACGTGGCACACGATCGCCGTCTCCCGGAAGGGGAGCCTGCTCACCGCGAGCTACGACGGTGTGGAGTTGATTCAGTTGAGGGACGAGCGCTTTTCGAAGGGGAGCGTGGGGCTCTGGACCGAGGACGACACGGTCGCGGACTTCTCCGACCTGAAACTCACGACGCAGTAGGAGGGGGGAGCCTCTGGCGCCGCCACACCCAAGCCGGCGCTGCGGGTCGAGTGGGGCGCGCCGTCACGGTCAGGCCTGAGTCGGGTGCCGGTGAGAACCGCGAGCTCACACCCAAGCCGCCGTACGCGCCCCGTCGTCCTTGACGCGGGCACTGCCGACCGGCCCTCCATGGCCGGGTGGCGCACCTCATAATCTACCGCTTAGATGCCGACCACGGCCGACAAGATACTCGATTCCCGTCGCAAGCGCTATCTCCTTTCGCGGCCGCCACCTGTCGGCCAGCGGCGCAATCGCGCGGCTATCTCCGGGCCGTCGCGGCGGCTCGGACGGAGACCTCGTTTAGAAACGCCGCGGCTGCCCGCGCTCCCCCGAGGAAGCACCAGACCGGGAAGTTCTCGTTGGGCGCGTGCAGGTTATCTGTGGGGAGCCCGAACCCCATGAGCGCGCACGGCGCCCCGGTCACCTCGACCAAGGGGGCGACGATCGGGATCGACCCGCCCATGCCGATCGCGACCGCAGGCTTTCCAAACGCGGCTTCGAGCGCCTTGAGCCCTGCCTGCACGTAGGGGTTGTCGAGCGGCGCGCGGAACGGGAGGCCGGCGCCGAACCGGCGGAACTCGACCGTCGCCATGTCTCCCACCAGCTCGCGGACGTAGCGCTCGAATCTCTCGTAGATCTGACCGGGGTTCTGGTCGTGCACCAGGCGCATGCTGATCTTGGCTCGCGCTTTGGCGCCGATCACGGTCTTGAACCCCTCGCCGGTGTAGCCGCCCTCGATGCCGTTCACTTGGAGGGTCGGCCGCACGGCGCCTGATTCGATGCTCGTGAACCCCACTTCGTGGAAGAGGCGCTTCGCGCCCAGGCCCTTGAGGATCACCTCCTGGTTCCACGGCCTCGCGTTGATCGCCTTTCGCTCCTCGGGCCCCGGAGTCTCGACCTCGTCGTAAAAACCGGGCACGAGCACCCGCCCGGTCTTGAAGTCCTTCAAGTTCTGGATCACCCACCGCATCACATCGATCGGCTCGTAGAGCATCCCGCCCCACTCGCCGGAATGCTTGTCCCCGGAGAGGCCGACGAGCGTCACCTCGACCGCCGCGATCCCTCGGAGCGACAGGGTGATCGCGGGATGGTCGGCGTCGGGGAAGCTGGAGTCGGACACCACGATGACGTCACACCGGAGCTTCTCCCTGTGCTTCGGCAGCTCGGCTGCCATCGCCTCGCCGTCGAACTCCTCGTCGCTCTCGATGATGAACTTCACGTTCACGGGGAGGCCGCCGCCTCCATGGAGCGCTGCCTCCACGCCGCAGATCTGCGCGTAGTGCTGTCCCTTGTTGTCGTCCGCCCCGCGCGCCCAGATCTTCCCGTCGTGGATGCGGGGCATGAACGGCGGAGACTCCCAAAGCTCCAGGGGATCCACCGGCTGCACGTCGACGTGGCCGTAGATGAGCACGGTGGGGAAGTCACGATTCACGATCCGCTCCGCGAAGAGGCCCGCGTGCGCGCGGGTCGGCCAGACTTCCGTCCGGAAACCCAACGATTCGAGTTTCTGCTTGTCGAATTCGAGCGCCGCCGCGACGTCGGCGTTTCGGTCCGCGTGGGCGCTGATGCTGGGGATCTTCAAGAACTGCACCAGCTCATCGACCATGCGCCGCTCGTTTTCTTTGAGATAGCCGAATGCCGCTTCGAGGTTCATGGGGGCTCCAGGGTGGCGATCTGCAACGCGAATCGCGAAGTGCACATCTATCGTAGCCCGCCCCGGCGATTGGGACAATTCCCTGTAGCGCGTGGGGCAATTCACCCAGAAGCGGCCGGCGCGCAACGCGCGGGCTCAGCGTGCGGTGACCCGCGAACTCTCCAATCGCTTACCTGCACTTCTCTTTACTTCGAGCGTGGTCACCTCGGAAACCACGGCCCGAAACTTGCGAACCCCCGGAATGACCATAGTGGCGGAACCCGCGGCGGGGACCACGAGGCCACGAGGTCCAGTGGGTAGCCCCCCCGGGAGAGACCGAGCGAGTGTCTCGGACCGTGGCAGGGCAAACGCAGTACACCGGTTTTACGGAGGGTTTCCCAATGCTGCAGATCGCGAAGAGCTTCATCCATGACGAGCGTGGCGAGGATCTCATTGAGTACGGCCTTCTGGCGGCGTTCGTGGCTGCCATTGCGGTCGCTGTGATCATCGCGGACCCGATCGGCTTGGCGGCCGCGGTCGAGGGTGCGTATCAGGACGCGACTGACGCCCTCAACGGGATGTAGTCCCAAAACGACACGAATGCACATGACACACTGG
>Ga0184639_10001100_pt1 | contig 11439 bp, 11 predicted proteins | sample PLM31_170_b2_FD_133155 | JGI IMG/M metagenome (GOLD analysis project Ga0184639, IMG submission 133155) | Groundwater sediment microbial communities from an aquifer in East River, Colorado, USA - PLM3-1_170_b2 | ecosystem: Environmental > Terrestrial > Soil > Riparian zone | place: USA: East... | reverse complement strand
CAAGGAACCTTTTTTCGTCTTCCATTTCTGGAGGCCAGACTAATGCGTGATGTACTTCCTTCTATTGACCGCTGGCTCGCACGGGGCGAACCGATTGCTCTGGCGACGGTGATCCAAACGTGGGGGTCGGCTCCACGCGGTGTCGGCGCGAAGATGGCCATGACGGCCGGCGGGGAGATCGCCGGCTCGGTCAGCGGCGGCTGTGTGGAAGGCGCGGTGTTTGAGACGGGCAGCGAAGTTCTGAAGACCGGCCGGCCGCAACTGCTGCATTTCGGGGTGGCGGACGACACGGCCTGGGAGGTAGGGCTGGCGTGCGGCGGCACAATTGAGGTGTTCGTCGAGAAACTTGACTTGGCCCATTATGATACTCTCCGCACCGCGCTGATCGAAGAGCAACCGGCCGCCACGGTAACTGTTGTGCGCGGACCGGAGGAGTATCTCGGCCGCACGCTGACCCTGTTCGCGGGCGGAGAAATTTTTGGAGCACTGAGCAATGGCCCGGATTCCATAGCCACCTCAGCCGCCCGCGAGGCACTTGCCAGTGGCGAGTCGAAGCGCCTCACGCTCACACCTCCGGACGCTGCCCCTCTGGAAGTATTCGTCGAAGTGCTACTGCCCTCCCCAACCCTGGTGATCGTCGGCGGAGTGCACATCGCCATCGCCCTCGCAAGCCTGGCCAAAACGCTGGGCTACCGCACCATCCTCGTTGACCCGCGCAAAGCGTTCGGGAGCGAGGCCAGATTCCCGCATGTGGATCATCTAATCCAGACCTGGCCGGAGGAGGCCCTGGCGCAGGTTCGTCTGAACCGCTCCACTGCCGTCGCAACTCTCACCCACGACCCTAAACTGGACGACCCTGCGCTGAGAGTCGCCTTGCACAGTCCCGCGTTCTACGTTGGCGCTCTCGGGAGCTTAAGGACGCAGGCACAGCGGCGAGAGCGGCTGGCCGAGGCCGGATTTACCGAGGCGCAGCTTGATCGCTTGCATGGGCCGATCGGCCTCAGTATCGGCGCCAGTACCCCGGAAGAAATCGCTCTGGCCGTAATGGCCCAGATCGTCGCCGTGCGCAACAAGCAGATCTGAACAACGATTCCCGAAAACAATACAAGAAAACCCTGTTTTCACATAATGTTCTCGAGCCGCTCTTTGTCTGACTGATGGACTATCGCTCACTCGGCCACACCGGAGCCAAAGTTTCTCCTCTTTGCCTCGGCGCGATGACCTGGGGCAGGGAAACCGACCAAAAGGAAGCGGATCGGATCGCCCACGCCGCCTTGGACGCTGGCGTCAACTTTATTGACACCGCCAACATTTACAACAACGGCGAAAGCGAGTTAGCGGTGGGCGAAGCCCTGAAGGGAAGACGTGAACAGGTGATCCTGGCCACCAAATTTCAGGGCCGGATGGGCGACGGCCCTAATGATGCCGGTCACTCGCGCCTTCATATCATGAAAGCCTGCGAGGACTCTCTCCGCCGGCTGCAAACCGACTGGATTGACCTCTACCAGAGCCATCGCCCTTCCCCGGACACACCGATTGAAGAGACGCTCTCGGCGCTGACCGACTTGGTGCGCCAGGGCAAGGTGCGGTATATCGGCTGCTCCACCCATCCTGCCTGGCAGGTCATGGAAGCTCTGGCGGCCAGCGAGCGCCGCGGTTACGAGCGTTATGTGACAGAACAGCCGCCCTACAACCTGCTTGACCGGCGGATCGAGAACGAACTCGTGCCGCTATGCCTCAAGTATGGAATCGGCCTACTGCCCTGGGCGCCCATGGCCCAGGGGGTTCTGGCCGGACGCTATGCGGGCGGCGGGCGCCCGGCGGATTCACGGCTTGTGCTGCGGGGTGGAATTTCTGCGGAAAGAGTCACACCAGCAGGGATCGAAGCCGGCGATAAATTCGCGGTGATTGCACGGAACAAAGGCATCACACCGGCCCAACTGGCGCTGTTGTGGGTAAAGGACCAGCCCGGGGTCGTGGCCCCCATTGCCGGATTCCGGGCATTCGAGCACTTGCAAGAGGCACTACCCGTCGTGGAGATGGCGCTGAACGAAGAAGACCGGGCGGCCTGCGACGAGATCAACTCGCCCGGCAGTGCGCTGGTGGATTTCCACAATACTGCGGGGTGGATGAAGATGCGGTTGTGAATTTGACATCGTGAGCTCCTTCACTCCGATCAGGTTGACACAATCCGGCTGACCGGCGGAGCCAGATTTCCGTCTAAAACACCATTTGGGGTGGTTATACGGAAAAATTCCGTATAATCAATAGTTAGACGGACCGTACAGAGGGTCAACATGGCTGATCAAGCAATCATTCAGGCTCGCATAGAACGCGTTCGGAAACTGGCTCACGAGAATGCTGAGGCCCAGGAGTTCTACGAGGCGGCCTCGATCGCCCAGTCAGTCATCTACGACACGCTCGGACGCGGTCACCCATCGATGCGCGCGCTTGACGAAGCGGTCAAGTCAGGAGACTGGACCAAGATCCTGGGAGCTTGCAAAGCTGTGCTCGCGCTCTACGACGAGGGTGCGCTTCCGAGCCCAACTCTGCGGATTGCGCACGAGATTGAGGGCGGGATCCTCGATATTGCCCAGGCTCAGACACAGGCCGCCGAGGTTGCTGGCGATCCATCTGCCAAACAACTTGGACTGGCGATCGCCGCATTCCTGGCTGGCGCCGCTCTTGAGGACGCCCTGCGCCGCTTGTGTGACGAGGGTGGTTTGGCATACGACCCACAGCGGTCGACCATTGCGAAACTCCAAGCCGTGCTGTATTAGCCATCAAAGAACATCGAAGTCATCACACAGTCTGAGAACAAACAGATCACCGCGTGGGGAGACACGCGCAACAAAGCAGATCACGGGAAGTTCGGCGAGATCACCCAGACCGAGGTCGTTGCCATGCTCATGGGGATCCGCGCTTTCGTGGACAAGTACCTACCCTAGCGAAGAGGCCGTCTAACAAGCGCGTGGAGCCGACGGCGTTGACCGTCTGCGGCACAATCCGCGCATTGAGCCGCCGCGGCTCACGCGCCGGTCGTTAGATGGCCCGTTGTCGGGAGCCACAAGAGGAGGAACTGATGGAAGACAGGCCCAGCGCACGAGCAGACGTAGGCGCAGAGATGGGAGAACAGTACTCGCTCGCCAGAATCCTGGGCATCTGGGCGCTTGCCGCCGTCCCGATGGGAGTCCTAAGCTGGATCGTGTTTCCTGCCATATCCCCTGACCTCGCGTCGGATCCGCTTGGGGCGGGCGTCACCCGTCTAGTGTTGCTCATGATTGGTTTGATTTGGCTGTTTGTCCTTTCCATGATCATCGTCCGACGGGAGGAGGGTGATCTCCGTTGGGCGACGGTCCAGCGGAGGCTCCGGCTCGACACGCCGCGCGATCCCAAAACCGGTGAATCTCGACCCAGGCTATGGCTGTGGGTGATTCCGTTGCTTATCGCGACGGTCGTGTGGGAGCTTGCCTTAACGTCATACGTCGACGGCCTATGGGTATCCGTCTTCCCCTTTTTCGCCGAGCCTCCGGGCTATAGCCTTGGCGCGGTCCTCGAATCGCAAGAAATCCTGGATCGACTGGTGGGTGCCTGGTGGTTCTTTGGCCTTTTTGTGGTTAACGCTGTCTTCAACACGATCCTGGGAGAGGAGTTTCTATTCCGGGGCGTGTTGCTGCCTAAGATGGAGGGGGTATTTGGCAAGTGGAGTTGGGCGGCAAACGGCGTTCTCTTTGGCTTCTACCATGTTCACCAGCCCTGGGTTATCGTGGGGGCTGCCATTAGTGGTGCCTTGCTTTACACATTTCCGACCTGGCGCTTCCGCAGTACTTGGATGGGCATCATCGTCCATTCTGCACAAAGCGTGTATTTCGCCTTCTTAATCCTTGGGATCGTCTTGGGGTTGGCTTAGGCACTTAGTACAGAGATCACTTGCACCCTGCGTGCCCGGAACGCTTCGGGCCATCTAACCCCTCGCCAGACTGTGTGAAAACTAGCCGTATGATAGCATCGTCGGTATTCAGCTGCGAATCAGGAGGCGACGATGCCCCACCTGCAAGGCGTGAGCCGTGAAGCGGTCATTCCTTTTCCGCCATCACTGGATGAATACATTGCCGCCGACAATCCAGTACGCTTCATTGATGCCTTCGTGGATCAGCTGGACTTGCTGGTCCTGGGCTTTCAGCGTGTGGTGGCGGCGGTTGAAGGTCGTCCGGCGTATCACCCGGCGGACTTGCTCAAGCTATATCTCTACGGTTATCTCAACCGGGTGCGTTGCAGTCGGTGTCTGGAGCGCGAGACCCGGCGCAACCCCGAAGTGATGTGGTTGCTCAAGAAACTGACGCCCGACCACAAGACCATCGCCGACTTCCGTAAGGATCACGGAGATGCCCTGCGCGAGGTGTGTCGGGCGTTCGTGCAGTTCTGCCAGGCACTCGAGCTCTTTGGTGGGGAGCTGGTGGCGATTGACGGCAGCAAGTTCCTGGCGGTCAACAGCCGCCGGCGTAACTTCAGCGAGAAGAAACTTAAGCGCGTGCTCAAGGACCTGGATGAGAAGATCGCCGCTTACCTGAGCGATCTGGATCAGACTGAGCAGCAGGACGCCGAACACCCGGCCTGCACCCCGGAAGATCTGCGCGCCAGAGTGGAACAACTGCAGGAGCGGCGGGCCGGATATCAAGCCCTTCAGCAGCAGTTAGAACAGAGCGGCGAGAGCCAGCTTTCGCTGACCGACCCGGACAGCCGCTCGATGCTGCTGGCGGGGCAGCGGACAGCAGTCAGCTACAATGTACAAATCGCCGTCGACTCCAGGCACAAATTGATCGTCGAGCATGAAGTGACCAACAACGTCACTGACCAGGATCTGCTCTCCCCAATGGCCGTGCGGGCGAAAGCAACCCTTGAGGTTGAGCATCTTGACGCCGTGGCCGACCAGGGCTACTACGATGGCCAGGAGGTCAAGCGTTGCCTGGCAGCGGGCATCACGCCGTACATCGCCAAACCACATACCTCGGTCAATCAGCATCGTGGCCTGTATACCAGAGACGACTTCCGATATGATGCGGCGCGCGATGTGTATCGCTGTCCGCAGGGAGCGGAACTGGAGTTCCGCTTCGACACGATTGAAGCCGGGCGGCACATTCGGTATTACAAGACGTCCGCCTGCCACACCTGTTCGGCCAGGGCCCTCTGCACGAACAACAAAGACGGGCGGCGGATCACGCGTTGGGTAGATGAGCATCTCCTGGAAGCGATGGCCCGGCGCGTGGCCGACAACCCCGCCCTCATGAAACTCCGCAAGCAACTGGCCGAGCATCCCTCTGGCACACTCAAGCGTGGGATGAACCAGGGCTACTTCTTGCTCAAGCGATTGGTGAAGGTGCGTGGCGAGATGGCGTTGAGCGTGCTCGCCTATAACTTGAAACGCGTGATGACGATTCTGGGCGTGGCGAAGATGATCGCGGCGGTGACTCAAGCGTGAGACCCACACAGACTGAATGTCGGAGCCTCCCGACGGAATGGACGCCAGCGGAGCAGATCCCGGGCATTTGTCGAGAAGCAGCCGCTCAGTTGGTCGCGCCCGTGCTTTCGTGCCGCCGCGCCGAGTTTTCACACAGTCTGTCGCTGGAGCCGACCCGGCCAGCCGGATCTTGGCTCTAGCGCGATACCAGGCTTGGCTGGCCGGGCGGCTCAGCCCAAGCCACCACTACTTCGCCAAACACCCACACTCACCGGAGCAAGGCTAAGTGGCGGTTGATAAACACAGTTGTCCCTGCCGCCCGTGAGCACAGCGTGACCCCGATGCTCTGCCGAATAATCAGCCAGTCATCAGTATCGGTGAATTGAATGCAATCGCCTTTCAGTTGCGGTCTTCGGTCCAAGTTCACCTTCAAGCGTCGCGCATACCATCTAAACACCCCGGTCCAGGTATCGGCGGTCTGATAGATGACGGACTGGCGGATATAGCCATCGGGCAAAGAGTCCAATCGGAATTCTGGCGCGGTGAGCCGTACCGCCCCCGGATACCGCACCAGGCCGTCCGACTGTGCCAGCTCGATGAGCAGGCCGGCCCAAGCCAGTCCCACCGCCAGCCAGCTAGCTGCCAATCCGAAACTGACGAAGCGCACAGCGGGCGAGATTTTCATTGTCTGCGCATGTGGCCTTTCCACCTCACCCGATATGCTATTCGCCTTCCTGAACCTCGATGATCTCATCAGCAACAAGACCATGGGCCTCGCGGTGGACTGCTACCGCTGCCTCTTTGTTCGGCGCCTCGCTCAGGCAGAAGACCGTGCCAGTGCTTTCATCGAACCAGTATTTCAGGTATTTCACGCCATGCTTCGCTTGAACTTCAAGGTCTCTCGCATGGGCCCCGGCGACTGCTTCAGCCGTTAACCTTGGGACGTGCTTGTGAATATCCATGTAGAGCGGCATCGCGGGTTTCCTCCTTATCACCGTATCCAAAGAAGCGGGATGGCGAATACAAAATACACCTGTGCGCCGTATTAGCGCATCGGTAGAGGCTGCCTATATTGGGGAGGAGCGGTGCCTATTTAGGGGAGCAGGCCGCGCTCGGCGGCCAGTTTGGCCGCGGCCTCGCGCGAGGGGACGTCGAGTTTGGCGAGGATGGCAGCAACGTGGTGGTCAACGGTGCGAGGGGAGAGGTGCAGCCAGGAGGCGATTTGCGCGTTGCTCATGCCTTTGGTCAGCAGCGTGAGGACTTCCAATTCGCGGGCTGTGAGTCCGAACGGATTCTGGCGGGTAGCAGCCCTCGGCCCACGCGGGATGCTGCGCGCCCCTGCTGCCCGCAGTTTCTGCCGGACGAGGGCTGCGGCTGGGGCCGCGCCCAGCCGCTCGAAGATTGCCAACGCTTCCCGCTGCGCCGTTTCGTCGCCGTCAATTAGCGCCATCGCTTGTTCGTAGGGGCAGCCAAATCGTTCCCACATTACAGCCGCCTCCTGCCAGTCTCCAGCAATTTGCCTGGCGTATGGCTCGGCGGCGTTGGGCGGGGACTGAGTGAGGGCGCCGGCGCGCCACATCCAATAGGCCAGATCGCCAATTCCGTTGGGTGCAGTTCGCAGGGAGGCAATTTCAAATATCGGCTCTGCCTCAGCGCGGCACTGCGCTAGATCGCTCCTCAACCACGCTGCCTCGGCGAACAGCGCGGCGACACGACACACGACGTCGATCGTGATGGTTATGCCTGCGAACTTACGCCCAGCGTCCAGCGCTTCTTGCGAGATGGCGTCACCGCGTCGCACCCACAGACGCAACAGGACCGGCTCCACTATGGCGCGGGCTTCCATCGTGCCCAAAAACTTATGCGAAGCCCGAACATCCTGCTCCGCTTCTGCCCATTGCCCCTGCTCAAACCGAGCCTGGGCACGAATGCCCAACAGCCCGAGACGCCAGTAATCGAGGTCGTGCTGGACAGAATAAGCCATGCCTTCGTTCGTATAACGCAGGCTGGCCGCGTAGTCACGCGCAGCTCTCAGCGCGCTGGCGAGGTTGTAGTAAGCCCGCGCCGCGTGATTGTGAAGGCCATGCGACAGCGATAGTTGTAAGCTGCGCTCTAGCTTTGCCTGGCCTTCAGTGCGCTGGCCATTGTATATCTCAATGGAACCCAAGCTGCTGAGGGCGTGAACCAGGGTTTCAACATCTCCCAGTCGCTCTGCCAATTCAATCGCGCGCGATCCCCAATGGACAGTTTCGGCAAGTTGCGCGGCCGTATTGTGCATCCTCGATTTGTGGCTATAAGCCATGGCCAACTCTTGCGACGGTGGCAGCGTCTCCAGCACGACGATAGCCTCGATTGCATACCGATTTATCTCAAGTTTCTGATTTAGTTTGAATGCAATCTCCGAGAGCCGTCGGAGCGCGCGTCCCTCTTTATCGCGCCGCCCGAGTGCCCGCCAGAGGCGCAAGGCCTCCTGCTGTGCCCGCTCCGCCTCGGCCATCTGGTCTAACAGATCGCACTCATCGGCGTATGCGTCGAGCAATTCGCCGCGTACCTCGGCGGGCAGAAAGCTGGCATACCGCAACGCCGCATGATAGTGAGCCACCGCTTGGCGGTGCGCGCCTAGAGCGCTCGCCTGCTGTGCAGCGGCGGGCGCATAGCGCAAAACCGCCTCGCTATCGTCCGCGTGGGCGGCATGGTGGACGAGCCGCGCGAGGGGCATACGGTCAACGCCATGCTGAATCAAGGGTTGCAAGACCTTCGCGTGGAATCCCTTCGCCCGTGTGGCCGTGAGCGAGTCCTCGATGGCTTGGCGCGCCAGTTCGTGGCGAAAGGCCAGCATCCCCTCATCAGCGCGCAGCATGCCGTGTTCGGCGCACTCGTCGAGCGCGGATGAGGCCGGTTGAAGCACGGCCTCTACCAACCACTGCTCGATCGCGCCCGGCGCCACCGACGTCAGGTCAAGCACCTCGCGGGCGGCCTGCGAAAGCCGGGCGGCGCGCGCCAGGACCGCATCGCGCACAGTGACGGGCAGGCCTTCGCCCGCACTCGCCAGAACTTCAGTCACGAAAAATGGATTGCCGCCGGTGGCGGCGTGAAGGCCCTGCGCGGCGCGGTTCGCGCCGCGCGCCAGCACCACCACCGCCGATTCGGATAGTGGCGGCAGCGAGAGTCTTACGACTGCGTCGGGGGCCAGGTCGCCGAGGACAAGGCGCAGCGGGTGCTGCGCACCTACCTCATCGTCTCGGTAGGTGAGGATCAGCATGCTCGCCGTCCGCTGGATGCGGCGGCCGAGGAACTTGATCAGGTCGAGGGTCGCCTCATCGGCCCAGTGCACGTCTTCAAAGACGGCGATAGTCGGTGAGGCGCCGTGCTGCAGTTCGGCCAGGAAGGCTGAGAAAATGGCGCGATGGTCATCCCCTGAGTTGAGGCGAGCGAGCAAGTCTGGTTGGGCCTGGAGGGCGATGTCGTACAGCGGGCCGAGCGGGCGCGGGGTGAAGAGTGCGTCGCACGCGCCCCACAGGACCCGGGCGGCCTTCTGCTGGCTGCGCGTGAATTCATCCACGAGGGAGGTCTTGCCAATGCCGGCTTCGCCGCCAACCAACACCACACGGCCATCGCCTGCAATGGCCTCGGCCAGCACCTCGCGCAGGGCTTGCAGATGGGGCTCGCGCTCCAGGAGCATCATCTATGGAAACTCCAGTTGGGAGGCCTGGCCGAAAAAACCCCCCACGAAACTCCGTTTCGTGGGGGGGTTTTTTCGGGGTGCTGTCTCAAGTCTCATTCCGCCGGCCCTTGCCCTGATCCTTTTCTATCGGGTAAGGCACCGGGATGTACTCCACCGACGGCCTCCGCTGCCCCGCCTGGGGATACAGATTCATTAATTGGTAGACCTCTTTGGGCATCTCCGTGCTCACCGGCAGGCCCAGATCTCTGGCCTCCGTAACGGAAATGGGGTAATCGTGGGTCCAGACGCCGCTCGAGAGTGTCTGGGCCACGACCTCTGCTTTCCCAGCCTCCATGCGGTTGCTGACAAGGATTTCCACGATGGAGCGCTTGACCTGCCCCTGCGCCTTGCGGGCCACATCCGCCAGGATCAGGGTCTCGTCGTCAATTTCGGCCACGGGTTTCTGTTCGACCGCAGCGAGTATGGAGGCTGCCGGCCACTGCCCAAGCTGCGGGTCCACCGGCCCGAGCACGGCGTTCTCATCCATCACGATCTCGTCGGCGGCCATGGCGAGCAGCGTCCCGCCCGACATGGCATAGTGTGGGACGAAGACGGTGACCTTCGCTTTATGGCGGCAGAGCGCCATGGCAATCTGCTCGGCCGCCAGGACGAGGCCACCAGGGGTATGCAGGATCAAATCAATCGGCACCTTCGGATCGGTGAGTTTGATCGCCCGCAAGACCTGCTCCGAGTCGTTGATATCAATATAGCGCGCCAGCGGAAAGCCCAGCAAGGCCAGAGTCTCCTGGCGATGGATCAGCGAAATAACCCGGCTGCCTCGCTTCTCCTCGATCTGGCGCAGCAGACGGACCCGGGCCGCCTCCAGAATCCTCTGCCGGATCACAGGTTGAAGCGAAGTGATGATAAGAAAGATCCAGAAAATGTCGAGAAATGACATGCTTGATCTCCTTGACATGAGGATGGCGACTGAAGTCGCCACTAGCGGTAGTGACGTCTTCAGTCGTCATCACCAGGGCGAGTATTCGTCGTCGTAGCGGCGAGCAGGAGCCCGTGACCGGTGAGCAAAGAAACTCACCAGCAGCAGCCCCGAAAGGAAGCCGCCGATGTGCGCCCAGTAGGCAACCCCACCCTGAGCAGAAGTCAGGCCGAGGGCCAGCACCCCACTGTACAACTGGGATATTCCCCAGAATAGCAAGTACAGAACCGCCGGGATTTCGATGAACCAGGGCAGGAAGAACACGGGTACCAGCGTGATCACGCGCGAAGTGGGGAAAAGCACCAGGTACGCGCCCAGCACGGTGGCGATTGCGCCGCTGGCGCCAATGGCCGGGATGTTCGAAGCGGGATCCACGTATACCTGGGCCAGGCCGCCAATGAGGCCGCCCAGCAAATAGAAAACCAGATAGCGCAGTGAACCCATCCGGTCCTCGACGTTGTCGCCAAATATGTACAGCGCCCACAGGTTGCTGATCACGTGCAGCCAGCCGCCGTGCAGGAACATGCCGGTGAACAGCGTGATAAACTGCGGCGGTCCTCCCGCGAGCAGCCGCGCCGGCACAACCCCATACGTGGTCACCAGCCGGTCCAGTTGCTGCGGCCCGAGCGACGTCTCGTAGAGAAACACGACCAGGTTGGCGATGATGATCAGCCAGTTAATTGCCGGAAACGAGTAGGAGCGGATCGTATCTTTGAGAGGCAGCATCTTTCATGTCCGGGCCCAGGGTTGGGACAACAGTTGAACTCCCGTCTCGACCCTGGGCTGTGAAGTTATTCTTCCATCGCGCGCCACACGCCTTCCAGTCAGGTATCCCGGCTGTTCAATTCGCCCACCCGCGACCGGTCAAGCTCATTCTGCAAAGTCTCGATCTCGTGCCGCATGCGCACGATCAGGGCGGCGCCGGCCGCGTTCACTTCCAGGTCGCGCATCAAGCGCCTCATGCAGCGCAGTATGCCCCGGTGGCTTTCCAGCGCCTCTTCAGGGGAAAACAGGCCGCACTCCAGACCAAAGTCAACTGCCGAAACCGGCAGCGCCAGCTCGCGGGCCACTTGTCGCAGCAGCCTGATCTCCGGTGTCATTTCTTGCCTCCCCGCCTGTCCGCCGCTTCTCGCAGCGCCTCCAGTTCGCTTTCATCTAAATCGTCTGGCAGGACAATCCGGATTCTTACCAGAAGATTTCCCCGCCCATCTCCACCCGGTCTGGGCATCCCTTTACCCTTCAGCCGGAACGTCTTCCCGGCCTGTGTGCGTGGCGGTATCTTCAGGTTTACGATGCCTTCCGGGGTGGGCACGCGCACTT
>Ga0184639_10001099_pt1 | contig 11445 bp, 11 predicted proteins | sample PLM31_170_b2_FD_133155 | JGI IMG/M metagenome (GOLD analysis project Ga0184639, IMG submission 133155) | Groundwater sediment microbial communities from an aquifer in East River, Colorado, USA - PLM3-1_170_b2 | ecosystem: Environmental > Terrestrial > Soil > Riparian zone | place: USA: East... | reverse complement strand
GGCTTGCCCGCGACGAGGTGCGCGTACTCCCGGCCCTTCTCGTGGCGGTGCAGGACGTCGAGGAGGTCCATCTCCTCCGCCATGCCCAGCGGCGTGAACCGCACGTCCTGGGGGAGGACCGCGCGGTACGAGAACGGCGGCCGGACCTTGTCGAGGTCGTGGATCCCGATCGCGACCTTGCGGCGACGACGGCCGAGGGTGAGGTGGAGCTTCTCCTGCAGGTCGACGAGGGACCGCAGGAGGCGGTCCTCGAGCTCGACGCCGCGCACGATGCCGCCGACCGCGCAGGGCCGGACGTCCGCGACGCTCGCGTCGACGAGGAAGTCGATCCCCGACGGCACGACGGCGTACGTCGGCAAGCCGCTCTCGAGTCCCATGTACCCGCGCAGGCCGCGCGCGATCCCCTCGACGGAGTACATGTCCGGGCGGTTCGGGAAGACGTCGAACGTGAGGACGTCGCCCTCGACGCCCTCGGGTCCGGAGCCCATCATCGTGATCCGATCGACGAACTCCTCCGCGGACAGCTGCTTTCCGACGAGGTCCACGAGGTCCCTGTAGGACACGTCGACGTTCGTCACGCGCCGCGCGGATGCCCTCGTGCTATAATTAAGGTTCGAGAATGGAAAGGAGGTTCAGGTCGCGCGCCCCCGCACGGAGGCGCACGACCTATTCGCGGGCTAGCGTCGTGGCCGAGGACGGTGGTCATTCGCGAGCTCGGAGATGATGTCGCCAATCCCTTCCCCGGGCTCACGGTCCTCGAGCGCATCCTGGACGGCCGAGGGGATATCTGAGCGCGGGTGGTCGCCCGCATTCCGCGACGCGGCCCCGCTGAGGGCAACGGCGCTCGCGACAACACCTCCGACGGCGAAGGCGGCCAGGACGAGGGTCCCCACGACGACAAGTCCGATCGAACGGGAGACCATGTGCCTCACGAAAGGACTCGTGGCTCCAGGAGACTACTATCGTTGTGACGCGAGAATCATGCGTGATTATTATCGACGGGAAGAACGTCCCCGGCGGTGGCCCGGGGAGCGACGAGACGTTGGACGCGGCGCGCGTCCGTGTCCGCCCGAAAGTGCGCATCGGGACGAGGCAATCCACGACGAACGATGCGCTTCGCCGGGCGGGCGACGGTCTAGTTATGACCACGTTCAGCGGAGAGCCGACCGAAAGCGGGATAAGCCGGAAGCAGCATGATTGCAAGGGGGAGGGGCACCACGGCACGATCCCGCGTGAAGCGGCCCAACTCACTCGCGATGGCGGGCGGACTCGCGGCCCTTGTCGGCCTCGTCGCCCCCTGGGCGTTCATCGACGTGGAAACCCAGGCCGGACTCGAAGGCCTGGAACTCGGTCTGTTCCACATGTACGATTTCGTCCAACGCATCGGCGACGCGGTGGGTCCGGCAGGCATCCATGCAGCGTACCTGGTCTTCGTGATCATCGCCCTCATGCTGATCGGGGGAGTCATGTCCTTCGTCCATCCCGGTTGGGGCGCTCTCCCTGCAGCGGGTGCGCTCCTGTTCGCCCTGGTCGCGGAGGACCCTCGTTCGTTCGGCGCGTCCGCCGCTTTCGTGGCCTACAGCTACGGATTCTGGATCGCGGGTCTCGGTGGAGGGGTGGCCCTTCTCGGGCTCGCACTCCGAGAGGCGGCGGCCGCACCTCGAGCGGCCGAGGCGGTCGGCCCGTCTCCGACCCCGGCCGCGCAGATCGATCCGGACCCGGCGCTGCACGACCCGGCCGACGGCGCGGCTCCCGGCTCACCCACGGGGCTGCCCGAGCACTGGGTGTCGCGCGTCGAGACGACCCTCCGGGAGTTGCAACGCTCGTTCCGGGAGCAGCAGGATTTCCTCTTCGACCTCGATCGAGGTCTTCTCGATGGGCGGGTGGACAACGCCACGTACCACGAGATCCGAGTCGGGCGGCAGGAGCGGATTGGGGAGATCCGGGAGGAAGTCGAGACACTGCGGCGGCAGCTGTCCGCCACGAGGTCGTCGGGCCCCGGGGACCTTGGGACGGCCGAATAGTCGATCCTCCCCCGAGGAGTCGGCGGTCCTCCGTGCGCAGGGATGCCTGAGGCGAGACCCAGGACTCGGAGCCCTCGCGGACATCGCGGGGTGGGCCCCGGCCGGAGTTCTCGGGTGCGCAACGAATCGCCAAATCGCGCCCTCGGTCTATACCGGTTAGCCAAAAGTTCATGGTCTTTCAAGCACATTCGGATGACGTGGAAGAGCTCGACGAAACGGACCGGGAGATCCTCGACCTCCTCGTCGTCGACGCATCGCGGAGCATCGCGGAGATCGCCCGCGCGCTGAACATGCCCCGCCCGACGGTCCAGTACCGCGTCCAGAAGATGCGGGAACGCGGGGTGATCAAGGCGATCAAAGCGATCCCGGATTTCGCGAAGCTCGGGAAGCAGGTCACCGCGTTCGTCCTCGTGAACTTCCTCCCGAACCCGGACGTCTCCCAGAGGGAGCTCGCAGAAAAGATCTCGAAGCTCCAAGGCGTCCACGAGGTCCACGTGATCTCGGGAGAGTGGGACCTGCTCCTGAAGGTCCGTGTCGGCTCCATGGAAGAGCTCGGCCGCATGGTGATCGACAAGCTCCGGGCGATGAAGGGCGTTGGACACACGGTCACGTGCGCGTCCTTCACGGCAGTCAAGGAATGATCTTCACCGACGGCCACACGGTTACCCTTAAGGAGCGGGTGCCGATGTGCCTCAGGGGGTCTCCTCAAGAGCCCGGCAACATCGCCTGCGGTTCGCGAAGCGGTCCGTGCGCAGATCAAGTCGATGAACCGCGCAATCATGGAGCCGCGGAGCCACATCACATGGTACATGATGGGCGTGGGCTTGTGGATGCTGGGTTGGTGGTTCTTCTTCCGGCCAGACCCGCACGTCGACGATCTGGTGAATGTCGACGCGGCCCTCAAGGCGCTCCGTTCCCGCGATCCGAAATCGGCTGCCGGACACCTCCAGAAGGTCTGGATGATGGGTTGGGGTCACCGGGTCGGCACGGAGGCCTTCAACCTTCTGTGGCAGCGTTTTTACGCGGACCCGAGTTGGCGTGGCGCCTGGGACCACCAACAGGAATGTGTGAACGTGCACGCGGACTACGTCGCTCTCGCGAGAGGCGTTTTCTCGACGGACATCGAGGCGCATCTCGCTTCGGTCCGCGCAGATCTCCAGACGTGGATCCAGGAGGACCTGCGGGCGATCGCACACCACGTCGAGATCGGGACACGACTGCTTCCCGCAGCCTGACGGGAGCCGCTCGCCTGCGCGACCTCACCGGGGACCCAGCCCGAGGGACGAAGGATTATCTTTGCGCCGGGCCTTGACAATGGGGCGATGAAATGAAGGTCGGGATCTTGGGGACAGGGTCGGTCGGTGTGGCGCTTGCGAAGGGGCTCTTGCGGGCAAGGCACGAGGTCCGTTTCGGTTCCAGAGATCCGGCGGCGGCAAAAGTGCCACCGGGCGCCCTCGCGGACAAGATTGATGCGGTCTCCCGCTGGGCCGAGATTGTTTTCCTCGCCGTCCCATATCGCTTCGCGAAGGATACATTGAAGGCGGCCGCCTCCGGACTCATGCAGGGGAAGATTCTCGTGGACGTGACGAACCCCATCGCGTCCGCGGAAGACCTGCTCCTCGGGTTCTCGACATCCGCCGCGGAAGAAGTCGCGCAGATCGTGCCGGGCGCGAGGGTCGTCAAGGCGTTCAATACGGTCTTCGCACGCTACATGTCGACCGGCAAGGCCGGCGCGGAGACGCTCACCTTATTTGTAGCGGGCGATAATCCGAGGGATAAGGACGCTGTCATGCGGCTCGGTCGCGAAATTGGATTCGACCCGGTGGACGCAGGTCCCCTCCGGTCCGCTCGTTTCCTCGAGCCGATGGCGATGCAGCTCATCGCCATGGGACGACGGACGAAAGTCGGGTGGAACATCGGGTTCCGGCTCGTCCGCGAAGCCGCGAAGTAGCGCCGGGACCGGAGGAGATCCGCAACTATGCGTGCCGTCCCGAAATCTGGGCCTTTGCCCACAGGAGCCGGTTCAGGGCCTCCATCGCTGCGTCCACGCTCGTCGTCACGATGTCCGGGCCGACCGCACGACCGAGGGCCGACACGGGCGCGGGGTCCTTGTCCCCGAGCCGGACCGTGACTTGACACAGGCTGTCGGACCCGCCCGTGATCGCCTCGAGGCGGAACTCGTCGAGCGTGATGTCCTTTGAGACCGCGGATCGGATCGCCTTCAGAGCGGCGTCGATCGGGCCGACGCCGGACTCGGACGCTCGGCGCTTTTCGCCGTTCACGATGAGCACAATCGTCGACGTCGGGGTGAAGTTGAATCCCGTGATCGCCGTGAACTCCTCGAGCTTCACGAGCCGCTCCGTGTCGACGCCCTTGCCCTGGGCATCGTACGCGAGGGCGAGGAGCTCCGCGTCGTCGACCTGCTTCCCATCCTCCGCAAGCTTCTTGATGCGCGCGGTGACGTTCTCGAGCTGCTCTTTCGACAAGGCGAAGCCATACTCCTTGAGGCGGCTCTCGACGCTGTGCACGCCCGAGTGCTTCCCCACGACGATCTTGCGTTCCTTGCCGACCATGTCCGGCGTCACGGGCTCGTACGTGAACGCGCTCCCGAGGATGCCGTGCACGTGAATGCCCGATTCGTGGGAGAACGCGTTGTCTCCGACGATCGCCTTGTTCGGCTGGACCGTCACGCCCGTGAGGCGGGACACGAGCTTCGACGCGTGCGTGAGCTTCGTCGTGTCGACGCCCGTCTTGATCCCGAAGAACGCGTGGAGGCCCATGACGACCTCCTCGAGGCTCGCGTTCCCCGCCCGCTCGCCGATCCCGTTCACGGTGACGTGGACCTGCTCCGCGCCCCCCTCGACGGCCGCGAGGCTGTTCGCCGTCGCGAGCCCGAAGTCGTCGTGGCAGTGCACGGCGATCGGGATGCGCGCGACGGCCCGCAGCTCGCCGATCAGGTGGCGCATCGCGGGGGGCGTGATCGATCCGACCGTATCGGCGACGTCGAACCGGTCGACCTTCGCCTCCTGCACCTTTAGCAGGGTCTGCTTGAGGAACGGCAACTCCGTGCGCGTGGCATCCTCCGCGGAGAACTCGCAGACGAACCCGTGCGCCTTCACGTAGTCGACGGCCCACGAGGCCTTCTCAAGGACCTGCTCCCGCGTCATGCGGAGCTTGTGCTTCAGGTGGATGTCCGACGTCGCGATGAATACGTGGATCGCGTCGACCTCCGCCTTGATCGCGGCGTCGATGTCCGTCTGATGGCAGCGCGCGAGGGAGCAGATCTCCGCCTTGAGCCCGGCATCCGCGACTGCCCGCACGGCGTCGAACTCGCCCGGCGAGTTCACGGCGAACCCCGCCTCGATCGTGTCGACGCCGAGGGCGTCGAGGACCTGCGCGATGTGGACCTTGTCCTGGAGGCCTAGGGCCACGCCAGGCGTCTGCTCCCCGTCGCGGAGGGTCGTGTCGAAGATCCGGACCTTGCGGTCCGCGTGCCGTCCGAGGAAGGGCTCGTTGTACGGGCTCACGAAGACGGTGCGGTCGGTGTCGGCTTGTGCCATGGGGGTTCACCAAAATGCGGGCCCGAGGAGGGCGGGTCCGGTGGAGTCCGGGCGCCGTCCTCCCCTAGGCCAGGGGGAGGCGAAGCAAGGTCCGCGGAAGCCGCTTCCGGAATTGGGGCTCCATTGTCTCGCCTCCCTGCATCTGGATAGCAGAGCATGCGGACGTAGCGAAGGAATCGGCTTAAAGTTTAGTGTTACAGGCATGAATGAGCGAAACGCCAATCGGGCGCCGGATATTTGCGACTTCCGCACGCGCCCCGCGAGGTGGACCCCCAAACGTTGATGTACCATCGCGAAAATCCCACAGTACGCGCGACCGGCGCGCGAGGCACGGACGACATGGAGCGAGCGACGCGACGCATCGGGACGGCACCCGCCGCGGGCGCCGGGCCCTTCCGCCTTATCGCCCCGCGCCCCTTCCCGAAGCCTCGGGCCGGCGCCGGCTCCGCGTGACCGTCGCGCATCGACGGTCATGAAGGGTGGTGAGGCGCATGGACGGACAACGCACGATCGGCATCGCTGGCGTGGGCAAGATGGGGGAAGCGCTCGTGAGGGGACTCGTCGTCGGCCGGTTCGTTCCGCCGTCGAAAATCCTCGTTAGCGACGCGGTCCCTCAGCGGGCGAAGGAGATCGCCGCGAAGTACGACGTCGAGGCGGTGGCGACGACCGCGAAGCTCGCGGAACGTGCGGACGTCCTTGTCCTCGCGGCGAAGCCGAAGGACATGCCCGGCCTCGTCGATTCAATCGCGGGCCAGGTGAAGAAGGACGCCCTCGTGATCACGCTCGCGGCGGGTGTGCGCACAGCGTTCGTGGAGAAGATCCTGAAGGGCCGCGGCCGCGTCGCGCGGATGATGCCCAACCTGGCGTGCGCGGTCGGCGAGGGCGCGACAGCGTTCGCCCTTGGCTCGACGGCCACCGACGCAGATGCGCTCGTCGTCGAGGAGATGATGGGCGCCCTCGGCCGCGTGATGAAGGTCGAGGAGCGGCACCTCGACGCCGTGACCGCCCTGAGCGGCAGCGGGCCCGGGTTCATCGCGGCCCTCGCGCACTTCATGATCGAAGGTGGCGTCCGATCGGGTCTGCCGCGCGACATCGCGTCGCGGCTCGCGCTCCAGACGATGAAGGGCACGGCGGAGCTCCTCCTGACGGACGGGATCGAGCCGATGCAGCTTTACAAGATGGTCGCAACGCCGAACGGGACGACGGAGGCGGGGTTCAAACTCATGGAGTCCCGCGGCGTGCCGCAGTCGATCACGGACGCCATCGTCGCTGCGGCGAAGCGCGCGGAAGAGCTCGCGGAGGAGACCGCGCGGGCCCACAAGTGAGGCGGGTCGGTTGGCCTCGAGTCGGAGGAGACCTCGGGTCGCCTACCAGGGCGAGCGCGGGGCCTACAGCGAGGACGCGGTGGCCACGGTCTTCCGCGAGGCGGTCGAGGTGGTCCCCTGCCTCGAGTTCCGCGACGCATTCGAGGCCGTCGACACGGGGAAGGCGACGCACGCGGTCCTGCCCGTCGAGAACTCGATCGAGGGTACCGTGGCCCAGGTCAACGATCTCCTCCTCGAACACGATCTCACTGTGACCGGCGAGGTCATCGTGCCGATCGACCACTGCCTCATCGCGAATCCGAGGGCAACGACGGACGACATCCGGATCGTGTACAGCCACCCGCAGGCCCTCGGACAGTGTCGGAGATTCTTGGCGCGCCATCCCAGGTGGCGGCAGGTCCCCACGTACGATACGGCAGGCAGCGTCAAGATGATTCGCGAGCGAGGGCGCCGGGAGGAAGCCGCTATCGCGAGCCGCCGGAGCGCGGGAATCTACCGCATGAAGATCCTCGCGGAAGGGATTCAGACGGACCACGAGAACTACACACGGTTCTTCGTCCTCGAGAAGCATCCGAAGAAAATCCGGGATGCGGACAAGACGTCGTTCGCGTTCATCGCGAAGAATCTGCCCGGGTCGCTCCACGCATGCCTGGGCGAATTCGCGAAGCGTGGGATCAACCTCACGAAGCTCGAGTCCAGGCCTCGGCGAGCCCGTCCGTGGAACTACGTGTTTTTCGCGGACTTCGAAGGGACCATGGACGACGTGAGGTGCCGCGAGGCGGTCGGAGCGCTTGTTACGACCGCGGGCTTTGTCAAGGTATTCGGATCCTACAGAAGGTGGACGGGTGACGCGTATGTCCGAGACGCACACGGGGGGAAGCAGAGATAGAGTTCTTCGATGAAACGCAGGGCGAGTGGTTTCGCCAGGCACTGGAGAAGGAGGTCCTGAAGTGGCCGGGAGTGACGGCCAAACCGATGATGGGGTGTCTCTGCTACTTCTACAAGAACTCGTTCTTCGCCTTCTTGGTGATGGACGGAATCGTGATAACGAAACTTGGCAAGGTGGAACGGCCGGCGCTGTCGCCTCTCGCGGAGGCAGGCCCGTCCCAGCTCGGCGGCAAAGCCCTTCCGAAAACGTGGGTCAAGGTACGCTTGTCCAAGGCCGCAGACGTGAAATCCGTGATGCCCTTCGTCCGGAGCAGTTACGTCAGCGCGACGAAACGGTAGGAACGCGGTGGACCGGGTCAGCCGCACACGGCACCCGTCGCCGCGGATGAAACGAGCTTGGCATACTTCGCCAAAGCGCCGCGTCGGTACCGCGGCTCAATCCTCGCCCACGTGCGTTGTCTACGCGCCAGCTCTTCGTCGGCGAGCTCGACCATCAGCCGTCGGTTCGGGACGTCGATCTGGACGGCGTCGCCGTCACGGAGTAGCGCGATGGCTCCTCCCTCCCAGGCCTCCGGGGAGACGTGTCCGACCATCAGCCCGCGGGTCGCTCCAGAGAATCGCCCGTCCGTGATCAGCGCGACCTGCTCCCCCAAACCTTGCCCCACGAGGATCGCCGTGAGCGCGAGCATCTCCCGCATACCGGGACCGCCCTTCGGCCCTTCGTATCGCACGACCACGACGTCGCCAGGACGGATACCCCCTCGACGCGCGACCTCGAGAGCGGCTTGCTCTCCGTCGAAGACGCGCGCGGGTCCGCGGAAGACGAGTTGCCTCACGAGGGCCGTCTTGATGACCGCCCCGTCCGGGGCGAGGTTCCCCCGGAGAATCGCGATCGTGCCCGCTGGGTTGATCGGCTTTTCGACCGGGCGTACGACCTCATTCGGGACATCGACCCTCGCATGCGCCAGCCGCTCCTTGATCGTCTCGCCCGTGACCGTGCGGGCTTCGCCGTGGAGCTTGCCCGCGTCCAGGAGACGGCGCATCACGGCAGGGATCCCGCCCGCGCGAAAGAGATCCACCATCACGTATTGGCCACTGGGCTTCATGCTCACGACGTGCGGGACCTTCCGAGCGATGCGGTCGAAGTCGTCCAAGGTCAACGTCACGTCCGCCTCGTTCGCGATTGCTAAGAGGTGGAGGACCGCGTTCGTCGATCCGCCCATCGCCGCGTCGAGGGCGATCGCGTTCTCAAAGGCTTCGAACGTGAGGATGTCTCGCGGACGAATGCCGAGTTCGAGCGCACGCAGGACCGCGCGGCCCGCCCGCTCCGCGATCGCCTCGCGGTCCGGGGCCACGGCCGGGATCGCGGCGTCGCCAGGCAACGTGAGGCCGAGCGCCTCGGCCATGGACGCCATCGTGTTCGCGGTGAAGAGGCCCGCGCACGTGCCCGCGCCCGGGAACGCGCACCGCTCGAGGGCGTCCAGCTGCGCGTACGTCATCTTTCCGGTCGCGTACGCGCCCACCCCTTCGAACACGTCTTGGATGGTGACATCGTGGCCTTCGTACGACCCGGGAAGGGCGCTCCCCCCGTACGTGAAGACGGCGGGGACGTTCACACGGGCCATCGCCATGAGGGAACCGGGGATCGTCTTGTCGCAGCCCGCGCATGCGACGAGCGCGTCGTACCGGTGCGCGTGCATGACGAGCTCGATCGAGTCTGCGATGACCTCTCGGCTCACGAGGGACGCGCGCATGCCCTCGTGGCCCATCGCGATGCCGTCCGAGATCGCGATCGTCAGGAATTCCCGCGGCGTGCCGCCCGCGGCGCGGACGCCTTCCTTCACGCGCTTCGCGACGCGGTCGAGGCTCATCTGGCACGGGGTGACCTCGTTCCACGAACTCGCGACGCCGACAAAGGGGCGGGCGATCTCCTCGTCCCCGAGGCCCATCGCCCGAAGGTACGCCCGCGCGGGCGCGCGCTCGGGGCCCTCCGTGACCTCCCAGCTCCGGTGCTTCAGTTTCGACCGTTTTGGCTCGGACAGGTTGTGGCCTCCTCGCCCCTGACAGGAATCACTTCGCCCGCAAATGGATGTCGATGAGGTCCCGGAGCAGGGCCGCGGACGTCTCCCGCCCGCCGGCGCCCTTCCCCAGGAGTGTGATGGGCCCGAGGTCCTCCGTCGTGTACGTGATCGCGTTCAGGGCCCCCGGCACGTTGAGCGGGTCGCCCTGCGGAATGAGCTCGGGTTCGACGCTCGCCCTCGCCCCGTCGTAGCGGGCGATGAGCTTGATCACCTTGCCCTGCGCCTTCGCCCGCTGGATGTCCGCCTGCGCGATGCCCTCGATGCCGCGCGTCGAGACGTCCGTCACGTGGAGCTTCGCGCCCATGACCCAGTTCGCGAGGATCGCGAGCTTGATGCTCGCGTCGATCCCTTTCGTGTCGTACGAGGGATCGGCTTCGGCGTACCCGTGCTTGATCGCCTCCCGTAGCGCCTCGTCGAACTCGAGGCCCTCGCCCATCCGGGTGAGGATGTAGTTCGTCGTGCCGTTCACGATCCCCGCGATCTGCACGACCCGCTCGCCGCGGAGCGCGAGGCGCGCGAGGTCGAGGACCGGTGTGCCGCCCCCGACCGTCCCGCTGAATCTCAGGACGACGCCCATCTCCTCCGCGAGGGACGTCAGGTAGTGCATCGCGAGGGCGATCGGCCCCTTGTTCGCCGTGACGACATGGCGGCGTGCCTTGAGCGCGCCCCGGATGTGAGACATCGCCGGCTCCCCGTCGAGGATGTTCGTCGGGGTGATCTCGACGATCGCGTCCGCGTCGACCGTGTGGATGATCTCCAGAGCGCGCCGCCCGGGCCGGTACCAGGGCTGGAGGGACGAGAGGCCCTCGCGGGACCGCTTCGCCTTCAGGAGGACCGCCGGGTCGACGCCGGTCGGCCGGACGACGGCCCCGCTCCTGTCGAGGGCCGCGACAATCTTCACGCGCAGGCCGTACGCATCGAGGAGGTGCTGCTCCCGCGCGTCCAGGTGATGCAGGAGGCCCTGGCCGAGCGCGCCCAGGCCGACGAGGATCACCTTCATCGCGCACCTCCCTCGACCGCGCGCACGATCGCGTCGACGTCCGCGTCGATCGGCAACGATTCGCCCTTCGCGCGGAGCGCGCTCTCCGGATCCTTGAGGCCGTGCCCCGTGCAGACGCAGACGACGCGGTCGTCCTCGTCGAACGTCCCGTCGCGCGCGAGACGCATCGCGCCCGCCACGCTCGCCGCGCTCGCGGGTTCGACGAAGAGGCCCTCCGAGCGGGCGAGGATCCCCTGCGCCTCGAGGATCGTGGCGTCCGGGAGCTTGACGGCCATGCCGTCCGACTCGCGGATCGCGGTGATCGTCTTGCGCCAGTTCGCCGGGTTCCCGATGCGGATCGCACTCGCGACGGTCACGGGGTTCGCGACGGGCACGATCGCGTCCTTGTTCTGCAGGATCGCGTCCGCGATGGGCGCGGCGCCTTCGGACTGCACGCCGACGAGGCGGGGCAGGCGGTCCGTCGCGCCGATCTCCCGGAGTTCCTTGAAGCCCTTCCAGTACGCCGCGATGTTCCCGCCGTTCCCCACGGGGCAGACGAGCCAGTCCGGCACGCGCCCGCCGAGCTGC
>Ga0184639_10001098_pt1 | contig 11446 bp, 14 predicted proteins | sample PLM31_170_b2_FD_133155 | JGI IMG/M metagenome (GOLD analysis project Ga0184639, IMG submission 133155) | Groundwater sediment microbial communities from an aquifer in East River, Colorado, USA - PLM3-1_170_b2 | ecosystem: Environmental > Terrestrial > Soil > Riparian zone | place: USA: East... | reverse complement strand
CCTTGTACTCCTGGATGCGCTGCCAGATGCGCTCGACCCGGTCGGGGTCCCGCGCTTTGAAGTGCTGGACGGCGTCCACGATCGTGCGCGAGAGCCGCACGAGATCGACCTGCTTGGGCGAGAGGCCCCGCTCCTCCTGGAGTTCCCGGATCAGATCGCCGCGGTGGAGTGCTTCCACCTCGCGCACCAGATCGTCCAGATCGATCCGCTCCACGTGGATGACCTGAGCCTCCAGCCCCCACTGGATCGCCGTCGTCAAGGCCTCGACGGCCTTCCGCGGATCATCGCGGTAGCGGTCGAGGTACGCGTGGAGCTCGATCGGTTCGCCGAAGGCCACCAGCACGCGGCTGCGGAAGGACTTCCGCGCCTCGAATGTGAGCCCGACCGGAATGAGGGCCAACCCCAGATTGCCGTCGTGGCGGGCTTCGCTCTCGAGCGCGATCCGCGCGGCGCCGCTCTTGATCCGCTGCACCCGGGGCTCGGCGTGGGTCGTGCCCTCGGGGTAGATGGCGATCAGATGGCCCTCGCCCAGCGCGCGAAAGCATGCCTCGAAGGTCGCCGTGTTCTTGTCCATCTGAGCGGGGTCATCCTGGCGGCGATAGATGGGGATCACCCCGACGGCGGTGAGGAAGCGCGCCAGGAGCGGGTTTCTGAAGAACCGGCCCGCGGCCAGGTAGTGGACCTTGCGCGGGACGGCCGCGCCCACCAGAAGCGAGTCGATCAGGTTGTTGGGATGGTTGATGCAGAGGAGAACCGGGCCCGTGCGCGGCACCAGCTCCGGATGGCGGATCTCAACGGCCTTGAAGAAGAACCAGATCCAGAACCGGCCCACGACCTGAACGAAGGCGTAGAGCGGGTCCACGGCTCCTCCTACTGGGCCAGGAACCGCTTGAGGGTGTAGGCGAACGCGCTGGGATGCTCGACGGCCTTCTTGCCGAGGAAGTCGAGACGCGTGCCGCGCTCGGTGGTGTGATTCTTGGGATCGAAGCGGGCGACGACGGTCGCCGTCAGCGAGCCAGCCCGGACCAGGAGGCGCTCGCCAACGCTCTCGTCTCCGAGGCGGGCCACGATCGCGTAGAAGCCCCGGGCGTCGGTCTCGGCCAGGTAGGAGAATCCGGTTTTCCCCCGGATCAACTTGACGGAGACCCCGCGGAGCGGGACGCCCTTGACATCCTTCACGTAGCCCAGTACCACGTAACGGTAGAAGACCTCGTGCTCGGCCGTCGCGCCGAACGGGAGCGCGAGGCCGACGAGACAAAACGCCAGCGCTCGTGCCCACTTGCCTGCCACGGCGCCAGTGTAGTGAGCCGGGGCAGGGGAAGTCAAGGGAGGATGAAATATGACGGCTGTCGATCGGCTGAATGAACTCCTCGAGGCGGAGCGCGCCGGCGTGGAGACGCTCTCCCGCCTCTTTCCCGAGGCCCGCACCCCTGAAATGCGGAAGCTCTTCAAGGAGGTCAGGGACGATGAGGCCTGGTCCTGCGCCGGGCTCGCCCGTTCCATCAAGACGCTGGGCGGGGTCATGTCAGAGAAAAAGGGGGACTTCGCCGACAAGGTGATGAGCGAGCCCACCCTCGCCGCCCGGCTCCGGCTCCTCAACCGGGGTCAGGGATGGGTCGTCAAACGGCTGGATGGTCTCCTCGGCGAAACGCTTCCCGCGCCCGTCAGCGAGTTTCTCAAGGAGATGAAGACGCGCCACATCGCCAACATCGAAGCCTGCGACCGGCTGGCCGACTCCCTCAAGTGACCATCGTGCGCTGTCTACTGAACCAGGAAATGCCGGATAGCTTTTTCTTCCCAGATTATGCCAACTCCTGGGACGTTGGAAACGAGCGCGTGGCCACCCTCAACTTTCAGTGGTTCACACAGGATCGGGTTCGCCCAATCGACATACTCCAACCAGTGACAGGTTGGAGTGATGGCCAGAAGATGCGCACTAATCTCGGGGAATAGATGGCTCGACATTGGCACTCCAGCAGACTCGGCGAGTGCTGCGGCACGTAGCCAACCTGTGACTCCGCCGATCTTCATCACATCCGGCATGACGAAGTCTGAAGCGCCAGCGGCTAGCGACTTGGACATGTCATGGGGGCCCCACCAGTTTTCACCAATCTGAACCGGTGTCTTTGCCTCGCGGCTGATTTGTGCATGGCCGACATAATCATCTGCCAGAGTGGGTTCTTCGACCCAGAAGAGTTGTTCCTCGTCCAGCGCGTGGGTACGCCTTATCGCTTCCGGCACAGAAAGGGACTGGTTGCAGTCCGCCATGAGCAAGACGCCTTTCCCGACGGACTGCCTGACGGCGCGAACTACGGCGACATCGGTTTCTAGATCCGGATACCCCAACCTGACCTTTATCGCGTTAAAGCCGGGCGCGACCAACTCCTGCGCTTCGGCCCCTGCACGTTCACTCCCGATGATCCCGAGCCCGCAACTATTATAGGCAGGGATCGGACGCGGTTCCCCACCCAGGAACCGCACCAGCGGCATCTCGCTCGCCTTCGCGAGTGCGTCCCATACGGCCATGTCGATACCCGCGAGCGCCATTCCCGTAAAGCCCTGCGGGCCGAGTAAGCGAAAACGCCGCTGCAGTTTCTGCTCGATTGCAAACGGAGCAAGAGAATCACCCTTGATTAGCTCTTCAAGATTGGTGAGAAGCTGCGTAATTGGCTTGAGCGCAAGCGGTGTGTAGCAAAAGACGTAGCTGCAACCTGTTACTCCTTCCTCTGTCCGGATATCTATCAGGACCAATGGGGCTGTGCCAACCAGACCGCCGCTTGTCTGAAGCTGCCGCTGCATTGGCACGTTAACGGCGCGCGATTGTAAGCTCCGAATTGTGAGTTTTTGTTCCGGCATGAACCACGGCAAGGGGGGTCTTACCCGCGCCCCTCCTCCTTCTTTGGCTCCTGGACCAACTCCACAAGGAGCCCTCCAAGGGGTTTGAGAAAGTTGACCAGGAGCCCTCGGACGGCGGGAGCTGGCTCATCGAATATGAAGTCACCCACTGAAAAAGGAGTAGGACAGAGGATGTTCTCAACGGCAAATGCGATATGGTGGAGGACGGACTTGCCCCCAAGGAACTTGACAAGCTTCGACTCCGCCTCAGGGACGACAAATTCAATCATTGGAAACTTGGTCGAGAAGGCACAAAAACACTGAAACGCCGGCACCGGCCCCCAGACCAACGGGGCATCGTCTTTGAGCCGCTCCTGGCAAAGCTCATTAGCAATGTTGACCGACCGAACCACCATTCCGACATGGTGAAACTTCATCATGGCCCCTTTGACTCCGCCGTTGCCGTGTCGGCGATCACCCTGCTACAGTCGCCCTGCAGCACACCCACAGCACTTTCTGCGGTTTTATTAAACTCGTCAAGGGGTCTTTATTCGCAGCCCCCGCGGAGAGATTCTAGCAAAGAAGAAGGGGGCGGGTTATACTTCGCCCGCCGATGCGACGGAAATTCGAGAAAGTCACCCTCCCTGACGCTGTCGGCCGTCTCCGCCCGGGGATGAAGGTCCTGCTTCCTCCGGGCTGCGGCGAGCCGACCGCGTTCATCCGGGAACTCTGCCGGCAGGCCGACCGGCTCGCCCCGCTGACGCTGATGGGGGGGCTCTTGCTCGGCGATTACCCCTTCCTGCGCCCGGAGTACCGCGGCAAGTTCAGATGGGTGACCTGGCAGTTGATGCCGCCCGCTGTGGCGGCGTGGGAGCGCGGTCAGGCCGAGTTCGTCCCGGCTCGCTACTTCGACGCGGTGAGGCTGTTCGGGCGGGATGGGGCGTGGGCTCCCGACGCGGTGATCGTTCACACGAACCCCCCAGACCGGCACGGGTACGTGAGCCTGGGGGTATCAGTCAGTTATTCACTCCCTGCGGCCCGTGAGGCGCCGCTCGTCATTGCCCAGGTGAATCCCCGGATGCCGCGTACCCTCGGCAATGCGTTCCTCCACTCCTCCCAGATCGACTGCTGGACCGAGGTGGATGAACCGCTGGTCGAGTATCCCCCGGCCGCCGTGGGCGACGTGGAGCGCCAGATCGCGGCTCGCGTGGCCGGCCTGATCCCCGATGGCGCGACGATCCAGATCGGCGTGGGCTCCATCCCTCAGGCCATCATGGAGGCGCTGCGGGACCAGCGGGACCTGGGTGTGCATTCGATCCTGGTGGACCACATGCTGCCCCTGGTCGAAAAGAACCTGATCACCCGCACGAACATCTGCGAGGTGATGGGCACCCGGCGCCTCTTCGACTTCGTCCACGACAATGCGTGGCTCCACATGGAGCCTTCGGACATCGTTCACGATCCCCAGGTCGTGGGCCGGATCCGAGACTTCGTTTCCATCAACTCGGCGCTCGAGGTGGACCTGACCGGGCAGGTCAACGCGGAGAGCGTGGGACCGCGCCAGCTCACGGGGATCGGGGGGCAGTTCGATTTCGTCCTGGGCGCCTCGCGGGCGCCGGGCGGCGCTTCAATCATCGCGCTTCCCGCCACGGCCAAGGGGGGTGCGGTCTCCCGGATCGTCCCGCGTCTGGCGATGGGCGCCGGCGTGACCACGCCGCGCTACCTGGCGGACTGGGTGGTCACCGAGCACGGAGGGGCCCGGCTCACGGGGCTGAGCACCGCTGAGCGGGCGCGGGCCCTGATCCGAATCGCGGAGCCGAAGTTCAGGGACGAGCTGGAGCGGAGTCCGGCTACTTCTTGAGGGCGCGGATCTTTTCGAAGATCTCGGCGTTCTCGGGGAAGCGATGGGTGACCTGGTTGTCGTACACGGTCTTGCCGTCGATGGCGACGGTGAAGATGCCGCTGTGCCCCTCTTTGAGGTTGGCGGTGATGCCGAACTCCTTCTTAATGGCGGCCTGCAGACCGGAGGCCTGGGGAAGGTAGTTTCACTCCCCGCAGTAGGTGATCCGGATATCCAACCGATCCTCCTTATGAATGATCTCTTCCTGATGATAATGAGACGTCACGAGGCTGTCAAATGATTCCGTTGCTCATCGACACCGATCCCGGCATCGACGACGCCTTGGCACTCCTCCTGGCGTTCCGGTCCCCGGAGTGCTCGGTGGAAGCCATCACCACCATCGCCGGTAACGTCCCCGTCGAGCGGTGCACGCTGAACGTGTTCAGAATTCTCGAGGCCGTGAAGCCCGAACGCCCACCCGTGGTGGCCCGCGGGGCCGACAAGCCGCTCGCCCGGCCGCTCGTCTCCGCCACTCACGTTCACGGCGACGACGGACTGGGGAACCTGAGCCATCGCTATCCGCCGCCCCGCGTTGACTTGTCCCCGCTCGACGGCCCGGACCTGATCCTCGACACCGTCGGCCGCCTTCGGGGGGAGGTGGTGCTGGTGGCCCTCGGGCCGCTGACCAACCTGGCGCTGGCGCTCCAGCGCGATGCCCGCCGCATGGCGCTGCTGCGCCGGGTGGTGGTCATGGGCGGAGCGGTGGCGGTGCCGGGCAACGTGTCGCCGGTCGCCGAGTTCAATTTTTACGTCGATCCGGAGGCAGCGGCCCAGGTGTTGGCCTCGGGACTTCCCGTCGAGCTCGTCCCGCTGGATGTCACCCGGAAAGCCATCCTCCCCCGCAGCATCTTCGAGAAGCGGCTGGCCGCCTGCACGGACTCGGTCTCTCGCTTCATCCGGGACATGACCCAGCACGGGTTTCAGTTCGCGGAGGAGATCGGCGAGGGCGGGATCCTCCTTCACGATCCTGTCGCGCTGGGGATCGCGCTGGAGCCCTCGTTGACCCACTTCGAGCCGGTCCACGTGGCGGTGGAGTGCGAGGGGACGCTGACGCGCGGAATGTCGGTGGCCGACCGGCGCCCGATCCCGGTGGGACGAAAGGCGCCCGCAACCTGCCGGGTGGCGCGCGGGCTCAGGGCGGATAGCTTCCTGGACCTGTTCCTGGATCGATTATGCCCCGCGTCCTCGTGATCGGTTCGGCCAACGTGGACTTCACGGTCACCGTTGACCGGCTCCCACAGGAGGGCGAGACCGTGTCTGGAGGGCGCCTTCACGTGGGTCACGGCGGCAAGGGCGCCAACCAGGCGGTCGCGGCGCGGCGCCTGGGGGCCGAGGTGCGCTTCGTGGGCTGCGTGGGCGCGGATACGTTCGGCGACGAGATCGTCGCCCGCCTGGCAACTCAGGGCATCGCGACGGACGGGCTGAATCGCTCGGCGGAGGCCGCAACGGGAACGGCGCTCATCATCGTTGACGCCCAGGGGAGGAACCAGATCGCGGTGGCTCCGGGGGCAAACCGGGCGCTCACGCCCGAAATCGCGCAGAAGCGCGAAGGTGACTTCGAGTGGGCCGACGTGTTGCTGGTTCAGCTCGAGACGGCCATTCCGACGGTGACGTGGGCCCTCCGGACGGCGCGGCGACACAACGTCCTGACGATCCTGAATCCAGCCCCGGCCCAGCCGCTGCCGGAGGAGATCTATTCCCTCGTGGACTATCTCACCCCCAACGCCGGCGAGGCAGCCCTCCTCACCGGCTGCGCCGTTGATGGCCCGGAGACGGCGCGGGGGGCGGCCGAGCGCCTGCTCGCGCGCGGGGTGGCAACGGTCGTGGTCACTCTGGGGGAAGCAGGCGCGCTCGCCTGCGGCGAGAGTTCTACCCTGCACTTCCCGGCGTTCCCTGTTCGCGTCGTGGATACGACGGGGGCTGGCGATGCGTTCAACGCCGGCCTCGCTGTGGGGCTCGCGGCGGCCGGAACACTGGAACAAGCCATTCCGCTGGCGAACGCCGCCGCCGCGCTCGCGTGCACGCGGACCGGCGCCCAGGAGGCCCTCCCCGATCGCGCCCAAGTCGAGGCCTTCCTCCGATCCCTGAAGGAGGGTGCCTGATCCTGGTCACTCCCCGCAGTGAGTCCTTGCACGCTCGACGTAGATGATCCGGCGTTCCTCATCTAGGCTGTACACGATACGGTCTTTGTAGGTGAGCTGATATGAGTAGCTTCCCGCCAGATGACCGAGCAGTTTCTTTCCCTCGTAGGGGTTCTGGGCTAAGACTTCAAGGAGGATGTCTCGGAGCTTGGCTTTAAGCTTGGGTGGGAGCTGTTCGACGTCCTTCTTGGCCTGCTTCGTGAAGCGGATCTCCCAGGGGGCGCTCACTTGGCGCCCAACACCTTTTCCAGTGAGTAGGTCTCACCTCGGGCGATTTCGCGGCGAGCTCGGCGCACGCTCCTGAGCAACCCTGGCGTGGAGAGAAGCTCGAGCGTCTCCAGCAGGCTTTCGTAATCCTCCTGCGAGAGAAGGACCGCATCGCCCTCCTTATGGGTGATCCGGAACTGGCGATGCCCCCGAACAGATCGTTTCAGCAGCGTAAAAAGTTCCTTCCGTGCCTCGGTTGCCGTCAAAGTCTTCATGTCCGTACCTCTTGTACCACTTTATGTACATCGTAGCTTACCGTAGCCCGTCCCTCTCGTCAAGGGTCCACCACGTGGGACCGGCGAACCCCGGAGTCCCGCTCTCTAGCGGGCGTGGAAGCGCTGGATGCGGGCCAGAGCCGTTTCGACCTGCTCGGGAGAGAGGCGGCCGTCGGCCAGCGCCTGCCGGATGGCGTTGATGACGCGATCGGTTGCGCTCGAGTCCTGGGCGAGCGTGTTGTGGGAGAGGAGCAGCAGGTCTACCCCGGCCCGGAGGGCCAGGACGGCGGATTCCTCGATGCCGTAGCGCGCCGCGATCCCTTCCATCAGCAGGTCGTCCGAGACCACCAGCCCCTTGAAGCCCAGGCCCTCGCGCAGTCCCCCCGTGATCGTCCGCCGGGAGAGCGTGGCGGGGTAGTCCGGGTCCAGGTTCCGGTTGAAGACGTGGGCGGTCATGACGGCGTCCACGGCCCCTTCGCGGATCAGCGTGCGGTACGGGAGAAGTTCGGCCTCCGGGTCGGCTGTGTTGGTCACGTCCACGAACCCGAGGTGCGAGTCCTCGAAACTCGAGCCGTGGCCCGGGAAGTGCTTGAGAGCCGTCAGAATTCCCGCTGCGTGCATCCCGCGCAGGTACGCGCGGGCATGGGCTGTCACCCGCTCGGCGCTTTGAGAGAAGGTGCGGCCGCTCTGGACCACAACCGTGTTGAACGGGTTGAACCCCACGTCCACCACCGGTGCCAGGTTCCAGTCAATCCCGGCCTCCCGGAGCATCGTCCCGATGCGCCGAGCTTCGAGCTCGGTCAGCGCCAGATCGTCCTGGTCTCCCAGCTCCCCGTGGCCGAGGGTCGGGGGATAGCCGGTCCGCGCGTTCAGGCGCATCACAGCGCCCCCTTCGTTGTCGGCGGCAATCAAGGGGGTGCGCCCCGCGCAGGCCTGGGCGAGTGCCGTGAGATCCTGCGTCAAGCGCCCGACTTGCTCCGGGTTTTGGATGTTCCGAGCGCTCCCCGTCGCGACGTCGCGCTCGTAGAGGAGGACCCCACCCACCTTGACGTCGCAGAGGAGGTGGCGCAGCTCCGCGTTCCCCTCGACCTCGGTGCCGCGGAAACCGACGAGAAGGAGCTGGCCGAGCTGGGCGCTGAGGGCGGGATCCACGGGGCGGGCCCCCGTCAGGGGAGGGCTGGCGCAGCCGGCGAGGCCGAGGGCCAGGAGGAGAGTCAGGACCGGGAACCGGAGGATATAGGCGAGGCTCATGTTCTTTGCTCTACCCCGGCGAAGCCCCCCTCCGAGGAAGACCACGCCATCTCCCAGAAGGCGTGCTCGAAGCGGCTCGAAAGGAGGAACCGCTCCGTCATCCGTTCGCTCTCGCTCGGAGATGCGGCTTCGCCAAGGGCGTCCAGCAGATTCTTCAGCCAGCGGGCCACCTCGCCGTATTCCTTGGAGGCGTACGTCTCGATCCAGCGGGCGTAGAGCGGGGCGCGCGCCGGTGTGCCCCGCGCCAAGAGCATCTTCCCGATCTCCCAGTAGCCCCACGCGCAGGGGAAGAGGCTCGCCACGATCTCGCCCAGGCTGCCAGACCAGGCGGTCTCGAGCAGGTGGCGGGTGTAGGCGTAGGTCGTGGGAGCCGCGCGCGTTTCGGCCAGGTCTTCCGGGCTGATTCCGAACTCACCGCAGTAGGACCGGTGAAGCGCCATCTCCGTCACGAGCGTCGCGTGAAGGAGCTCGGCGAACTGTTCCATCACGGGGAGATCGTGCCCCTTGGCGACGGCGAGGGCCAACACGCGGGAGTACTCCACCAGGAAGACGTAATCCTGGCGGACGTAGAACTTGAATTTCTCCGTCGGCAGCGATCCGTCCCCAATTCCCGTGACGAACGGGTGAGAAAGGCTTCGGCTCCACACCGGGTCGGCCAGTGTTCGGAGATCGTCGGACAAGCCCATGGCGGAATTTTATCATTCCGGGGTATAGTGAGGCGACATGTCGCGGCCGAAGGTGTTTTACGGCTACGGGTCCGCCTTCGCGGTGGCGTGCGGTTTTTTGCTCCTGGGGGCGACCCTGAGCCTCACCATTGATGAGCGGTTCCAACGGCGCGCCCCGGAGCTCACCGCGGCATCCGGCTGGGAATAATCGGGAGTGCTGTAAAATACTGGTATGCGCTGGTTTTACCGTCTTTGGCCGGAGCGACGCGAGCCGGGCAGGCGAGCCCTGGTGCTGGCCGGCGGGGGCGTGATCGGCGGGATGTACGAGGTCGGAGTCCTGGCGGCCCTGGATGAGGAGTTCCGGGGCTTTCAGGTCAACGACTTTGACATCTTCGTGGGATCAAGCGCCGGCGCGGTCGTGGCTTCCCTCATGGCCAACGGCGCCCGGCCGGTCGAGCTCTACCGGATCCTGAATGAGGACCTGGCCGATCCGCTGAACTTCAGCCGGGCCGCGGTCTATGACCGCCACGCGCTCTCCGGAGCCGCCGGCAGGCTCGGCAAGCTGGTCTGGGCCATCGGGAAGAATTTCCTCACGGGTCGGCGTGGCTCGTTTCCGGACCTGCTGGCCAGAATGCAGGGTGCCCTTCCCTCGGGCTTCTTCACGGTCCAGCAGCTCGAGGTCTACATGCGGCGGGTCTTCGAGGAAAAGGGGCTTTCCAACGACTTCCGCACGCTGTCCCGCACGCTGCTGATCCCGGCGGTGGATCTGGATCGAGCTGAGCGCGTGGTCTTCGGGCTGGGCGAATCGGCCGAGGTGCCCATCTCCCAGGCCGTTGCCGCTTCCTCGGCGATCCCGGGGTTCTTCGAGCCGTACAGCATTGGCGAGCGCGACTACGTCGATGGCGGTGTGGGCTACACGGGTCACGCGGACCTGGCCGTGGAGCGTGGGGCGGACGCCGTCGTGGTGATCAATCCGCTCGTTCCGCTGATGGAGCACGATGGCGGGCGGCGGCCGGGCCTGAAGGCGAGGGGGTTCTATTCGATTCTTGAACAGGCGGGCCGGATCAACAGCAAGCACCTCCTGGAGCTCGGGCTCCGGGATCTCCAGCAAAAGCATCCGAAGGTCGAGTTCTTCCTCTTCCAACCGGAGACGAAGGAATCACCCCTCTTCGGCCCTTCCATGGGGTTCGACGCGAGCCGCGCCGCGCTCCGGTTCGGCTACGTCACCGCCAAGGAGTGGCTCCAGACCAAAGGCGCCGTCTTCATCCGCCGCTTCTCCGCGGCGGCACCCGCTCACGGCGCGACGGCCTAGCCTCCCTGCCGCCCGGGCGGGGTTGACTTCTCCTCCGGTGGCCTCGGGGGAGGCGAGGGCCACCGCGGCGTCTGCTTGACGGCTTCCTGCATTCCCGGGGTTATCCGCTTCATCTGCTCGGTGAGCTTGGCGGCGTCCAACGCCGTGCCGAGCACGCGGGGCGTGATCAGGATCAGCAGTTCGGTCTTCTCGATCTTCTCCTGGGTGGACCCGAACAGCAGGCCCAGGATCGGGATCCGGTTGAGGATGGGGACGCCGCTCCGGGTGAGGGTCCGCCTGCTCTGGATCAGGCCGCCGAGCGCCAGGGTCTGGTTGTTGGTCAGCACGACCGAGGTCTCCGCCTCCCGCTTGGTGAACCGCGGGGAACCCGTGGGTGGCTCCGGGGCCCCGACTTGGTTTACCTCCTGCTTGACGTCGAGGGCCACGGTTCCCTGCTCGCCGATCCGTGGCGTCACCGTGAGGATCACGCCCGCGTCCTTGTACTCGACCGTTTGGGTGCCGACGGCCGTGGGTGTCGTCGTGGCGGTCGTGGTCACCCCGGCGATCGGCACCTGCTGGCTGGTGATGATGGGGACGGAGTCGGAGACGTTGATCACCGCCTTCTTGTTCTCGGCGGTCAGGATGGAGGGGCTCGAGAGGACGTTGATCTTGTTGTCCACCGCCAGCGCGTTCAAGGCGGCAAAGAACTGGTCGGTGGCGAAGGTAAAGAAGTTCAACCCCGCGGCGACACCGGTGATCGTCGTCGGTGAGGGAATGGGAAACGTGGGTCGGGCGCTGAGGGTGCCGGTCGTCGGGGCATTGGACACATCAAACCGCCCGCTTCGGACCGCCCACTCGACGCCGAGCTTGATGTCGTCGGT
>Ga0184639_10001097_pt1 | contig 11450 bp, 11 predicted proteins | sample PLM31_170_b2_FD_133155 | JGI IMG/M metagenome (GOLD analysis project Ga0184639, IMG submission 133155) | Groundwater sediment microbial communities from an aquifer in East River, Colorado, USA - PLM3-1_170_b2 | ecosystem: Environmental > Terrestrial > Soil > Riparian zone | place: USA: East... | reverse complement strand
CGCTCTCCACTTGAAGGAGGGGGGGGTCATCGTTGTGTCGAGCCAGGTCCCGGTGGGGACGTGCGCCCGCTGGCGGGAGGAGGTAGGCCGACTCAGCCGACACCGGACGGTTGACTTGGTGTATTCTCCAGAAAACCTCAGGCTGGGTGAGGCCATCCGCTGCTATCTCCATCCCGACCGTATCGTGGTCGGGGCCGACGATGAGCCGACCTGGCAACGGGTCGCGGCCCTCTTCGCCCCGATGGGCGCGCCGGTCCTCTCCATGTCGCTGGCCAGCGCCGAGATGGCCAAGCACGCCCTCAACGCCTTCCTGGCAACCTCGGTTTCCTTCATCAACGAGATCGCCACCCTCTGCGAGGCGACCGGGGCGGATGTCCTCGCGGTCGTCGAGGCGCTCAAGACCGACCCCCGCATCGGGCCTCGCGCGTTCCTCTCGCCGGGGTTGGGGTTTGCGGGGGGGACCCTGGCGCGTGACATCCAAGTGCTGAAGGTGATTGGGCGGGCGCGGGGGGCCGAAACACCCCTCCTCGACAGCGTTCTTGCCGTGAACCGCGACCGCCCCGAGATCGTGCTGCGGCGGTTCACGGATCGTTACGGCAAACTCGAGGGCCTCGTAGTCGGGGCGCTCGGCCTCACCTACAAAGCCGGGACGAGCACCCTGCGACGGTCGATGGCCCTCGAGGTTATCCGGGTTCTTGTCCAAGCGGGAGCCAAAGTCCGGGCCTATGACCCTAAAGCGGATCTCTCAGAGCTGGAGGGTCCGCCCGAGTTCGAGCCGGTCTCCGACCCCTACGAGGCTGCGCGGGGAGCATCGGCGTTGGTGATCCTGACGGAATGGCCGGAGTTCAGGCAACTCGACTTTGAGCGCATCAAGTCCGGGATGGCGAAGCCGGTGATTCTCGACGGAAAGAACCTCTTGGCCGGGTTGCGCCTTGGCGAGAGAGGGTTTGACTATATTGGAGTCGGTCGGTGAGACTCAGGGACCGGGTCGCACTGGTCACGGGGGGGAGTCAGGGGATCGGGAAGGCCATTGTCCGCCGCCTCCTCGAGGAAGGGGCGAGGGTTGCCTTCTGCGGACGGAACATCCAGCACCTGAAGGCCGCGGCGGCTGAGCTTTCGGGGGTTGGGCCGGAATGCTTCCCGTTTCAGGCCGATGTCGGGGATCCGCACGAGGTCGAAAAGCTCGCGAGGGTCACGCTAGAACGCTTCGGGCGGATTGACATTCTCGTGAACAACGCGGGCATCTACGGGCCTATCGGGCCTGCCTGGGAGAACGACCCTCGCCACTGGCAGGAGACGGTGACGACCAATCTCGTGGGTGCTTTCCTCCTCTGCCGAGCCGTCGTCCCTGCCATGATCCGGGCAGGGCGTGGGAAGATCATCAACATGTCGGGTGGCGGTGCGGCGACGCCCTTCCCCCGTTTTACCGCCTACGCTGTGTCTAAGGCAGCCCTCGTGCGTTTTACGGAGACGCTTGCTGTCGAGCTGGCAGACCACAACATCCAGGTGAATGCGGTGGCCCCGGGGTTCGTGGCGACCCGCCTCCACGAGCAGACGCTGGAGGCCGGGCAGAAGGCGGGAGCCGAGTTCCTTCGCAAGACCCGGGAGCAACTTGCCCAGGGGGGGGTGGACCCCGCCATCCCGGCAGCCCTTGTAGCGTTTCTGGCCTCGGAGAAGGCGGACCGGATCACGGGAAAGTTCATCAGCAGTATCTGGGACAATTGGGCAGACTTTGAAAGCCACCTGGACGAGATCGCCAAGACCGACCTGTACACCCTGAGGCGCATTGTGCCGGCCGACCGGGGGATGAGCTGGAAATGACCGATCGCCCCCTTGGCGTTGGGATCATCGGGTGCGGAAGGATAGGGTCCCGCCGGGCTGCCGTGGCTGCCGGGAGCCGGGGTAGCCGGCTGGTGGCGGTGGCAGACCGGGACCTGTCCCGCGCCAACGAGGCGGCCGGATCATCCGGCGCCACCGCGACCACCGAATGGGAGGCGGTCATCGGGCACCCGGATGTCGATGCCGTGGTGGTGGCCACGACGCATGACTGGCTGGCGCCGATCTCCATCGCCGCCCTCCGGGCTGGGAAGCACGTACTCTGCGAGAAGCCCATGAGCCTGAATAGCCGGAAGGCTGAAGAGGTTGTCGCGGCGGCCGAGAGCAGCGGGCGCCTGTTCAAAGTGGGTTTCAACCACCGGCACCACCCGGCGCTGCGCCGCGCCCACGACATGGTCCGGGAGGGGACGGTGGGAGAGCTCCTTTTCATCCGCTGCCGCTACGGTCACGGGGGACGCCCGGGGTACGAGCGGGAGTGGCGGATGAACCCCGACCTCTCCGGGGGGGGAGAGCTGCTGGACCAGGGGATGCACGCCATTGACCTGTTCCGGTGGTTCCTGGGGGAGCTCTCCGAGGTGACCGGCGTGACCGCCACCTGGGTCTGGCAGGCCCCGGTGGAGGATAACGTGTTCGCCCTCTTCCGGTCCCCCAAGGGTCAGGTCGCATCTCTGCACGCCAGCTGGACCCAGTGGAAAAACCTCTTTTCCTTCGAGGTCTTCGGGGAGCGCGGGGCGCTGGTGGTGGAGGGGCTCGGGGGAAGCTATGGGGTCGAGCGGTTGACCCTTTACCGCCGGCCAAGCCGCGCTGGCCCGCCGGAGGAGGAGCGGGTGGAGTTTCCCGGACCTGATCGGTCCTGGGAATCCGAGTGGGAGGAGTTCCTGGCAGCCATCCGGGGGGGGCAGGAGGCGCCTGGAGGACCCGAAGACGGCCTGGCCGCGCTCAGGCTCGTCGAGGCGGTGTACGAGGCGGCGCGGTGCGGTGCGACGGTCCACCTGTCGTCCGACGGGAAGTCGGTGCGTCCTGCATCGGGGGGAGGGTGCGATGATCCTGGCGAGGGCCCCGTTACGCGTCTCGCTCGGAGGCGGCGGCACCGATCTACCGTCATACTATAGCGAATACGGTGGCTTTGTTCTGAGCGCCGCCATCAATAAGTACGTCTACATCTACGTCAACCGCCCGGCAGCCGATAGCCTGCTGCGCGTGAAATACTCCCGCTACGAGCAGGTCTCGTCCGTGGACGAGATCCAGCACGATCTGGTTCGCCCCGCCCTGAAGACCCTCCGTATTGACGGGAGCCTGGAGATTGTGTCCATGGCGGATGTACCGGACGGCACCGGGCTGGGGTCGTCCGGGAGTTACCTTGTCGCGCTGCTCACCGCGCTCTACGAACTCAAGCGGGAGAGAGTCCCGACCCAGGCCCTGGCCGAGTTGGCGGTGCATATCGAGATGGACCTGGCCGGCCACCCGGTGGGCAAGCACGACCACTACCTGGCCTCTTTCGGTGGGATCACCTGCCTGGAGATCGAGCCGGACGGCAAGGTCACCGTCAGCCCGCTGAGAATTTCCGCCACGGACTGCGAAGAGCTGCGGGGCAACACGCTTCTGTTCTTTACCGGACTCCAGCGGAGCAGCCGGGAGATCTTACAGGCGCAGAAAGATGACATGCGGCGCGCCGATCCAATCGTTGTGGACAGCCTGCACCGCACCAGAGAGCTCGGCTATCGCATCAAGGAGGTCTTGGAGCAGGGTAACCTGGACAAGTTCGGTCACATGTTGGATGAGCATTGGCAAAACAAGAAGCGCCGGTCCGGCAAGATCAGTGACCCGCAGATCGATCGCTGGTATGCACTGGCGCGAGAGCACGGCGTGCTGGGGGGCAAAGTGATCGGCGCCGGCGGTGGCGGATTCCTGATGCTCTATTGCCCGAGACCGGCGAAGGGCGCTGTCCGACAGGTGTTGGTGGCAGAGGGGTTGCGGGAAATGCCCTTCGACTTTGACTTCGAAGGGGCCAAGGTGCTGGTGAACTTCTAGCGAGCAGGGTCGGCGATGTCGTTCACTACGGACTACCTGCGAGAGGCGGCCCAGATCCTCGCTCGGCTCGATATTCCGGCCATCGAGAAGATCCTGGCCTTTCTGGTCGAACTGCGGCAGCGCCAAGGCAGGCTCTTTGTCCTGGGTGTGGGTGGGGGCGCAGGTCATGCTTCGCATGCCGTCAACGACTTTAGGAAAATCGCCGGTATCGAGGCGTATACGCCTACGGACAATGTATCTGAGCTAACGGCTCGAGTGAATGATGAAGGGTGGGAATCCGTGTTCGTCAATTGGCTGAAAGGTAGTCATCTCCGCAGTGACGACATGGTCTTTGTCTTTTCGGTTGGCGGTGGGGATCTCGAGCGCAATATCAGCCCCGGCCTGGTGCGCGCCCTGGAATACGCCAGAGAGGTGGGCGCCACCATTTGCGGAGTCGTGGGGAGAGATGGTGGGTACACCGCGCGCGTGGCCGACGCATGCGTCATCGTTCCAACAGTCAATCCGGGTACGGTCACACCCCACACGGAGTCATTCCAGGCGCTGGTGTGGCATCTGCTGGTCTCTCACCCGGCCCTGCAAGCGTTCCCGATGAAGTGGGAGTCCGTGCGCTAACCGTGGTTGCCAGGAGGTGGGGTTAGCCGATGACCCTGAAGAAGCGGGCGGTCTTTCTGGACCGTGATGGCGTCATCAATGCCATGTGGCTGGATCCTGAACACGGGACAGTGGATTCGCCGGCTCACCCCGACCAGTTTCGGCTTCTGCCCGGCGTGCCGGAGGCGGTTCGCAGACTTCGAGGTCTTGGGTTCCGGATCGTGGTCGTGTCGAACCAGCCCGGCATCGCCAAGGGCAAAATGGTGCCGGGCCTGCTGGACGCGATTACGCGGAAGATGGAGGATGAGCTGCGAACGGCCGGCGCTTCTCTTGACGGGGTCTACTACTGCCTGCATCACCCGGCAGCGGTGCTTCCCGCCTACCGGCAGGACTGCGGGTGTCGGAAGCCACGACCGGGCTTGCTCCGCCGAGCCGCCGAGGAACTGGGAATAGACCCGGAGCGCTCATACATGATCGGCGATGGCCTGAGCGATGTGCAGGCAGGAAAGGCTGTTGGATGCACCACAATCTGGCTGGGCAATTTGAAGTGTGAAATATGCAAGGCGATGGATGAGAACGGGGTACGGCCGGATTACGCCGAGTTGACTCTCCACGACGCGGCCCGCCTCATCGAGGAAAGGGAGAGTTCCGGCTCGAGCGGCCTGCCGGAAGGCAGCAGCGCCTGCCGGAGCGATGAACTTCCATGAGCATACCTCATCTCAAGATCAAGGTCTTTGCTGACGGCGCCAACGTGACAGACATGGTGGCCGCCTATAAGGCGGGCCAGGTCAAGGGCTTCACGACCAACCCGACGCTCATGCGAAAGGCGGGGATTACCGATTACGAAGAGTTCGCCCGCGAGGTTCTGGCCGAGATCCGGACCTTGCCCATTTCCTTCGAGGTGTTTTCCGACGACATCGCCGAAATGGCGCGACAGGCCCGCAAGATCACCGGGTGGGGCCCCAACGTCTATGTGAAAATCCCGGTGACGAACACGCGTGGTGAGTCCACAGAGCGGATCATCAAGGAGCTGAGCGCGGACGGGATCAGGCTCAATGTCACCGCCATTCTGACGCTCGAGCAGGTCCGGACGGTTGTCGCGGCCCTGAGCCCGAAGACGCCGGCGATCGTATCTGTCTTTGCCGGCCGGATCGCGGATACCGGGCGAGACCCCATTCCGCATATGCGGGAGGCGCTTGCCATCGTCCGGAGGTCCCCGCTCGCCGAGTTGCTCTGGGCGAGCCCGCGCGAGGTGCTCAACATCTACCAGGCTGAGGCGATCGGGTGCGACATCATTACGGTCACGAGCGACGTGTTGCACAAACTGCCGCTTCGAGGGAAGGATCTGGCGGACGTCTCGCTCGATACCGTGAAGATGTTTTACAACGACGCCGTCTCGGCGGGATACAAGTTGTAGGCGATGGGCGTGAAGCTGCAGGGGTAGTCATAGCGGACACCTTACAGTCGTTGCGTTGGTGGACTGAAGGAAAAGTGCATACAACCGCCGCGGTCCGCCTTGCTCGCCCTCCACTCTCCTGTGTGCCGTGTCGGACCCCCCCACAGGTCAATCTCGTAGGTAAGGATGTGCTTGCCGGGGACGTGTTGGTGGGGCGGCAAAGCGAGGGCCAAGGTTATGACATTGGAACGGGATAACAACCTAGCCAGCCGAATCCTGGGGACCTTGCCTCGAGGGCGAGGAGCGATCGATGTGATGATGCTCGTTTCTCTGGGAGCAGTGAACAAAGGGTTAGGATTCTTACGCGAGGCCGTCATGGCGGCCAAGTTTGGCGCGGACATTCGCATGGATGGCCTGCTGGCTGGGCAAACTATCCCTGCCGTGCTAAGCAAGGTGATGGATGAGATCCTGGGCGCCAGTTTGCTTCCCTTGTTTGCAAGCTGGACCACGCAGAAGGGTGAGGCGATTGCCTGGGCCAGGCTTAAGCAGATCGTCTTTTACCTCCTTTTGGGTGCAAGCGTAGTCGTCCTCTCCCTTCTAGTCTTTTCAGGGCCAGTTATGACGGTTCTCGCGCCCGGCTTGGGCGCAGAAGGCATACACATTGCTGTCCGATCCCTGCAAATCATGTTACCGAGCATCGCGTTTTTCCTGCTGGGTTCGATGCTGACTGCCATACTGAATTACTACGGTCGGTTTTTCTGGGGCGGGCTCGCAGCGACGCTGGGCAATGCTTTTTCGTTGCTCTGCATCCTGCTGTATGCCCGCCAATTGGATGTCTATAGTGTGGCCATCGGCATTACCGGCGGCGCTCTCTTGCTCGTGATCTTTCAGGTTCCGTTCGTGCCTAGGGCTGCACGCACCTGGGATACGGGAAACGAGGCCGGCGCCCGTTTCGGCGAGTTCGCTAAGATGGCTGGCCCCTTTGGGTTTGCGATCTTGCTGTTTAATGCGATCCCGTTTGTAGAGAGATTCCTCGGGTCTCTATTGAGAGAAGGCAGCCTGGCTATCCTCAACTACGCCTTTAAGGTTGATTGGTTGGTGTACTCGGTCTTTGCCATCCCCGTCACTACCGTCACCTTCCCTGCCTTGGCGTCAGCCGCTGCCCTCCAGGATACTACCCGTTTCCAGAGGGTGTTGGCATTGGGTGTGAAGGGAACTCTGTTGCTCATTGCCCCCTGCATGGTCATACTAGTTTCCCTCGCAGTGCCAATCATTCAACTTTTGTTCCAGCGCGGGATGTTTGGTCCGGAACAAACTGCCCGTACAGCTTCCGTATTGGTGATTTACGTCTTCGGTCTTCCAGGAGCATCAATCTCACTAATCCTCTTCTATGCGCTTTATGCGCTCGGACAGCCTGCGGTGCGTCTTACGGCTAGCGTGCTCTCTGTCCTTCTCAGTATGATCTGCGGTTGGGTGTTCACGCGATTCTGGGATGTGCAGGGAATTGCGTGGGCGCATGTGGTTACCCTGTCACTCGTGGCCGCCTACATGGCGTGGGCGTTGAGGGTCTTGCTGGGACAGTGTTGGTCTGCGCTCATTTCCTTTGTTCTCCGCCTTTGCGGCGCTGGGCTGGTGTCAGCAGTCGTTTGTATTGTGATTTATCACCAACTCGCCCTTTGGATTACGGGGGATCCTATTCCGGCTCAGGTGGCACGTATCGGTGTTCCCTCGGCTGTCACGTTGGTAGTGTTTTACCTTCTTTGTTGGCTTTGGAAAGTGGAAGAAGTGAAGCGGATACCAGACATTCTGTGGAAAGCCAGAAGAATCCAAGCCAGCGGGATTCTCTAGTGGTTGGGAAAGCCACGGTGCGAGTTGTTGGAGTTGCGCGAGCGAGAGGTGTTGAATGCGCAGTAGGTCTTCGTACCAGAAGATGGGAATCTTTCATTTAGGCGCGGCCACAAGATGGGCCTGTGCAGAGCCAGTAAGAGAGCGGCGATGCGCCTAGGTCTATTGGAATTGTTGGCGTGTTCGCTTTGCTACGGCAGAGACTTTTCAGTCGCAGTCCACGAGGAAGATTCGCGGGAGATACGCGTGGGGAAGGTTGATTGCAAGGGGTGCGGGGCAGCTTCTGAGATTGAGGAAGGGATTCTGAACACATTGGGTACCCCTACGGACATTGTCAGGGCGGAAATCGCTGGGAACGCCTTGGTGGCAAAGACAGAGCGGTCTTCTGCTACGGACGAATGGCTATTGGGATTACCGCGGACGTACGCGGAGTATTATTCTGATAAGGACGAGTCCTGGCAGAACGAGGAGAAGGAGGTCCGGGCGCTGGTGGAGCTTGTGGATCCGAAACCGGGAGACGTTGTGCTCGATCTTGGCGCGGGCACAAGCTGGACTACAGATCTTTTGGCTCGACGCGGTTGCTGCGCGATCGCTATCGATGTGTCTACAGAGAAATACGTCGGGCTGTCTTCCAGCGATGTGTATATGAAACATCATGGGAGTTATTATGAGCGGGTTGTGGCGGACATGAGCAGTCGGCTTCCGTTTAACGACAGTAGGTTCGACGTGATTTTCGCGTTCAGCGCGGTTCACCACGCGCCCGATGTTGAAAGTACCTTTCGGGAGGTCGCGCGGCTTCTGAAACCGAGTGGGAGCTTCGCGCTGGTGGAAGCGACGCGGGGGATGCTCGAATCGCGGAACCGGTTTGGCTTGCGTGAGAGAGAGCAGTATGGACTGAACGAGCATAAATACAGCTTGCGGGAATACCAGCGCCTTGCGACAGCGACATGCCTGAGTCTGCAGGTGTACCCCGCACCATCCTTTTTCGCCAAAATGGATGGCTTGCAACATGGGAGCCTCAGGGTTCCCGGACCCTTGGCCTTGAAGCACAGAATCGGAAAGATCATGGCACGGACCTTTTGGAAGCATTCAAGGAGTCGGGAGATCGCCACACAACTCTATCCACTACTGTGCCACCTGATAGGTATGCAGATGTTGGTGATTGCGAGGAAGGCATCTCCTGCAAGTGGTGTGGACCGGAGTTAGAGCAGCCAAGGGTGACGGGATCTCCGGTGGAGACTGGCTGGCCTCGGGGGGAGTTGTTACGCGGTTGACCTGAGGAATGGTTCACGGTGTGTGAAGAGCTCCACGACCCGCTCACCGATGCGGCCCGCAATGATGCCTACTACGGTAAGCGGGCACTGTACTGGAGCTTTAATGTTGTAGGGAAGGCGCGGGCTTTTCGCCGGCTTTGCCGTGTGTTCGGAGTGCCGACACGCGGTGTCCGTGTGCTTGACGTTGGTTTTGGCGCTGGCGCGATGCTTCTTCAGTTCGGCAGAGGCTGTCAGCTAACGGGCCTGGAATTCTCCAGCAGCGCCATACAGCGGCTGAAGTGGAAAGCCAGGCACCGTGGGATGCAACCGCTGGACCTTCGCATGTGGGACGCCAGGAGTCTCGGTTTTCCTTTTGACGATGCCGCCTTTGATGTGGTTGTCATGTCGCATGTGCTTGAGCACTTTCCCGACGATCGCGCGCTCTTGGTGGAAGCGCGACGGGTGCTCGCTCCGGGCGGCATTTTAGTGCTGATGGTCCCCACGGAGGATGCGTCGTGGAGAGATAATTCCAGCCACCTGCGGGTCTACAGTGCTCCTTCCATACGCCGATTGGTCCAGGCGGAAGGCTTCACCATACTCGGGATGCAGGCAGATCATAGCGTGGACAATCTCTTTCATTTGATCTCCACTGCTCGTTGGTTGAACAGGATTCCTACCGTCCGCTCTCGGCTCCTCGGAGCCCTCAGTCTCACGTGTAGCCTGGTGCCGGCCGTGGAGCGAGTAGGGATATTTGGCCCGCCACGCAATCTCGGGTTGGTTGCTCTCCCCAGGGTCACCAACACCGATGGCAGTGGTCTCGGTACGCCAAGCGCTGTTTCGACGTGAGATTCGCCATATTGGAAGTATGTTTCTGGAGGTCGCGCGGAGTCTGAAACCGATGCTGTGCCAGGTGGTAGGTGTGCAGAGTTTAATGATTGCAAGGGAAGCCGCTTTTACGAGTGATGTGGACCGGGGTAAGGGCAGCCAAGGATGAAGGGATCTCCGGACAAGCGGATTCGCGTTTTATACCTAAATAATGTCCCCTTCATCGGTGGTGCCCAGCTCAACATCAAGAATTCTATCCGCGTGATGAATCGCCAGGAGTTTGAACCCATTGTGGCAATTCCGAATGACCGTCTTGGAGTGGCAGGCTTCTTCGAGGAAGTTGGGGTTCGCGTGGTTGGAATCCCTATGCGATCAGTATTTCCCTTGAGAGCCAGGCTTCCGATAGACCTGCTTCGGAGTATCGGGGCGCTCGCTCACTTAGTACGTCAGTATCGGATCGATGTAATCCACAGCCATATGCAGAGAGCAGGCGCGTTGGTGCCTATGGTTAAGTGGTTGACTGGCGTGAAGTTTGTTTGGCACTTGTGTGATGGGGCGACACCTGGCCCTGTCAAGTTGCTTACTCGTTTCGCGGATCGCTGTACGTGTGTTTCGCGGGCTGTGTATGAGCAATATGATGGTCGTGCACGAGGCCACTTTCAATTGATTTACACGGGTGTGTGGACCGAGGATCTGAGTGAGGAACATCTGCGGGCAAGGCGAGCGGAAGTAAGGAATGAGCTGGGGATTCCGCCGGACGTCTTGGTCCTGGGAAGCGTAGCCAACTTCCAGTACTGGAAAGGTATTCATGTCGTCATAAGGGCCCTGGTGGAGGTTGTGCGCGCTTTTCCGAAGTGTCTGTTCTTGCATCTCGGGGGAAGGGTATCCCAGTATGAGGGGTACGAACAGAGCATTTATGACCTGGTGCGGGATCTGGGCGTTCAGGGAAATGTCCGTTTCTTGGGCTTCCGAAAGGATGCGTTACGGTATTATCCGGGATTTGATCTCTTTGTCCATGCGCCCGTGTTCGAGGATGGCTGCACAGAAGCCTTCGGGCACTCGATTGTTGAGGCTATGGCGAGCCGCCTGGCGGTGGTCACTTCCCGGTGCGGGGGCCCAAAGGAGATTGTGAAAGAGGGTGTGACGGGCGCGCTCGTGACGCCGGGCGACTCCGAGGGACTTGCGAAGGCAATCATCTCTCTCTTGGCGAACGCAGGGCAGCGCGGGAGGATGGGGCGGGCCGGATATGAACGCTACAAGCGTTTTTTCACGCAGGAACGGGAGGTTCGTGAATACGAGCGCCTCTATGCGGAGCTGGTGCGTGGGAGTGTCCGATTTTGCATGCCGGAGGCCCCCGTTGCCGTCAGTTCCGAGATGATCGAATGAATGAACGTAAGCCCGCAAGATAGTGGCATGTCTCGATTCGGCAGGCTCAGCACAGAATTCCACTATCAGCGGGTGACTTCTAGCATTCGGAATCCTGCCCAAACCGTTCTGGACCTCGGCTGCGGGACGGCCGAAACCGTCCGCCAGTACGTTGTGGACGGCACCGCGCGCCTCGTGGGCATTGAGAAACTCGAGCCGCTCGCATTTGCCGCCAAGCAGCGGCTGCACGTAATCGTAGGAGATCTCGACCGGGGGTGGTCTTTTCAGGATTGCAGCATCGACGTCGT
>Ga0184639_10001096_pt1 | contig 11454 bp, 9 predicted proteins | sample PLM31_170_b2_FD_133155 | JGI IMG/M metagenome (GOLD analysis project Ga0184639, IMG submission 133155) | Groundwater sediment microbial communities from an aquifer in East River, Colorado, USA - PLM3-1_170_b2 | ecosystem: Environmental > Terrestrial > Soil > Riparian zone | place: USA: East... | reverse complement strand
CTGGGCCGCGGTCTGGTAGCGATCGGCCGGCACCTTGGCGAGCGCGCGGTCGATCACCTCTTCGAGTGCGTCGGGAATCGTCTGGCGGACCACTTTGAGCCGTGGCACCGAATCCAGTGAGTGGCGCGCCATAATCGCCTGCGCCGTCGGGCCCGTGAACGGCGGCTGGCCCGCGAGCGTCTCGTACAGCACGCAGGCGAGGCTGTAGATGTCGCTGCGGCGGTCCACCTGCCCCGTTCCCGCCGCCTGCTCGGGGCTCATGTACGCTGGCGTCCCGATCGCGAGCCCCGTCTCGGTGAGCTTGTCCCCGCCGGCCGCGGTGATCGCGCGCGCGATCCCGAAGTCGGCCACGATCGCGTGGCCGCCCGAGAGCATGATGTTCTCTGGCTTGATGTCGCGGTGCACCACGTCGTGGCCGTGCGCGTAGGCGAGCGCGTCCGCTACCTCGCGCGCGATCTGGAGCGCATCGTCCAGCGGTAGCTGTGGCTCGCGGTCGAGTCGGTCGCGCAACGACTCTCCCTCGACATACGGCATGACGTAGTACAGCACGCCGCCGGCGTCGCCGGAGTCGTAGACGGCCAGGATGTTGGGGTGTTGCAGGCGGGCGGCGAGCTTGATCTCCCGCAGGAACCGGTCGCGGCCGACGGCCAGGGCGATCTCGGCCCGGATGGTCTTGAGCGCGACGAACCGCTCGTGCTTCACGTCGCGCGCGAGGTACACCACCGCCATGCCCCCGCGCCCCAGCTCGCGGTCGACCACGTAGTGGTCCGCGAGTGCGGCGTTCAGCCCTGCGATCGGGTCGGTCACGGGGATTAACGTACGGCCCGCGCTCCCCTGCGGCTATGACAGATGGTTATGGCCGGGGCACCGTGGGAGAGGGAACGGCATAGTTGTGCCGCACGTGCTCGGCGATCCTCCGGGCGAGCTGGTCCGGATCGCGCATGGGCCAGCGTAGCACCACGCCGAACAGCACCCGCCCGGAGCCCGCATCCGCGGCAATGACGCTCGCCCGTACCGAGTCCGGCCTTTGGTCGATAGGGTCAATCCGTCCGTAGATGGCGACGCCCGCGCTCGTGCGCCGGGCCAGCTCGACGGCGGCGATTTCGGGACGCGCCGCGGCGCGCCACCGTTCCCGCACCACGGCCTGCGGGACCGCCGAGAGCGGCGGCGTGGTGCCGAGCTGCTCGGTGAGGACTTCCGCCAGCCGGACGCGCCAGGCGTCGAGGCCGGGGACGAAGATGTCGAACGGTGCCACCGCGACGAGCTGCGGGTTCGGGGCGTGGCGCCGCGCGTAACGCACGAAGCTCACCGCGCCGGCGATCGTCAGAAGCACGACCAGGACGGCGAACGCCAGCAGCAGGCGTCGCGACGACGCCGACCTCGGGATGTCAGGACCTGTCATTGGCGCCCCCTCCGAACCGCGCGTAGCTTCGCATCCTACCCACCCCTTCACAAGGAGTCCCCGCATGTCGCTGCGCACGGCGTTCGGTGCCGTTCTCGCTTTCGCCCTCATGCTCCCTGTTGCTGCCACGGCGCAGGACGCGAGCCTCGCGGACAGCGTGCGGCTGCGGCGGCTGTTTGCGCAAAACTGGGAGTACACGATGCGGGAGTACCCCGAGTTCGCGACGGCTGTCGGGTACCCGGGGCAGAATGCGCGCTGGACGGATTACTCCGCAGACGCCGTAGCCAAACGCAAGCGCGACGTGAACGATTTTCTGGCGGCGCTACGCGGCATCGACCGCGCTCGCCTCGCTCCTACGGATCAGCTCAACTACGATCTGTTCCGTCGTAACCTGTCGGACGCGGCGGAGGAGAACCGGTTTCCGGGTGAGCTCATGCCGATCACCCAGATGGACGGCATCCAGCAGCAGGTTCCCAGCACGATCGCCCAGATGCCGGCGGCCGGCGTCCGGGATTACGAGGACATCATCGCCCGGCTGCGCGGCGTACCGGTGGTCGTGGACCAGACGATCGCCCTGCTCGAGCGCGGGCTCGCCGCCAAGGTCACGCCGCCCCGCATCACGCTCCGCGATGTGCCGGCCCAGGCCCTCAACCTGGTCGTGGATGACCCCCTGACGAGCCCGTTGCTCGCGGCGTTCACCCGGTTTCCGCCGCCGGTGCCCGCGGCCGAGCAGGAGCGGCTGCGCGCCGCCGCCGTTGCCGCGTACCGCGATGCGGTGGCACCGGCGTTCCGCAAGCTGAACGCATTTCTGGCGGCGAAGTACGTGCCCGGCGCCCGCACGTCGATCGCGATGCGCGACCTGCCCGACGGCGTGGCCTGGTACCGCGTGCGGGCGCGGGCCTCCACGACGACCGACCTCGGCCCCGAGCGGATTCACGCGATCGGGCTCGCCGAGGTGAAACGGATCCGGGGGCAGATGGACAGCGTGATCGCGGCGAGCGGCTTCCGGGGCAGCTTCGCCGAGTTCGTGCAGTTCCTGCGGACCGACCCGCGCTTCTACTTCACGACGCCCGAGGATCAGCTGCGCGCGTCACGCGACGTCGCCAAGCGTATCGACCCCGAGCTGGTGCGCCTGTTCGGGACCCTGCCCCGCTTGCCGTACGGCGTCTCCCCCATCCCGTCGTACGCCGAGCGCTCGCAGACGACGGCGTACTACCAACCCGGGAGCCCGCTCGGCCATCGCCCCGGCACCTATTTCGTCAACACCTACAACCTGCCCGCGCGGCCCCGTTGGGAAATGGAAGCACTGACGCTGCATGAAGCGGTGCCTGGCCATCACCTGCAGATCGCGCTCGCGCAGGAGCTCGAGGGCGTCCCCGAGTTCCGTCGCTACGGCGGCTATACGGCGTTCGTGGAAGGCTGGGGGCTGTACAGTGAGAGCTTGGGCGGCGAGCTGGGTCTCTACACAGACCCCTACAGCAAGTTCGGCCAGCTCACCTACGAGATGTGGCGCGCGATTCGCCTCGTGATCGACACCGGAATTCATACCATGGGCTGGAGCCGCGAGCAGGCGATCGAGTATTTCAACGCCAACGCCGCCAAGACCGAGCACGACATCACGGTCGAGGTCGATCGCTACATCGTGTGGCCGGGACAGGCCCTCGCGTACAAGATCGGCGAGCTGAAGATCAAGGATCTCCGCGCGTACGCGACCACGACGCTGGGCGACCGATTCGACGTACGCGCGTTCCACGATCAGGTGCTGGGTGCTGGCGCGGTGCCGCTCGACGTATTAGAAACGCGCGTGCGCGCGTGGGTCGCGGCGGTGCAGGCGCGGTGAACAACTCGAAGGAGGGATTGCAGACGGTTTGACGCCCGTCGTTTAGCATAACGGTGCATGGTCACCGTCTGCACCGTTCTCCCTCCGCGCGAACGCCCGCGCATCGATGCCGCGGGTGACGGCTGTTTCGACACCCTGCACGCCGATTCGCTGCGCGAGGCGCTGCACGTCGCCCGCCGGCGCCGCGTGGACGCCGTCGTCATTTCCGTTCATCGCTGTCAGGGAGAGGCGCTGCCCGCCGTCGCACGGTTCGTGCGGGAGTTCCCGGCGATCCCCGCCGTCGCGCTCGTGTCGCGGTACGACCGCGAGGCCACCGAGACGCTGCTGCGACTCGGCGCGACGGGTGTCCGCACCGCCGTGGACTGCACGCATCCCGACGGCTGGCGCAGGCTGCGGGATCTCGTGGGCCACCCCGCGTCGCCGGTGGCGGCGCAAATCCTGGCGCGACTCGTGCCCGCATTGGACGAGCCCTCCGCGGAAACGCGGCTCTTCTTCGAGGCCGTCGCCCGGCTGGCGCCGGCGCTCAGCACCGTGCGCGGACTCGCCCGCCATCTCCGCGTCCGCCCCAGCACGTTGATGTCCCGGTTTCACCGCGCCGCAATTCCCTCCCCCAAGAGCTATCTCGCCGGCATGCGGCTGCTGCACGCGGCGTACCTATTCCAGAACCCGGGCTTGTCGGTTTCGGATGTGGCCTATCGGATGGATTACTCGTCGCCCCAGAGCTTTGGACGTCATCTCCGGGCGGTGCTGGGCGTGACCGCGGGAGAGTTTCGCCGCCGCTTTCCGTTCGACGTGGCGCTGGCGCGCTACATCGACCTGCTCGTCACCCCGTACCGGGAGGTCCTGCGCGCGTTTCACCCCTTCAACGCGGGGTTGTGGGACCAAGGACCCAACGCCGGAGCGGCCTTCCGGGCGGGGTGACTCTCCTCAATCCGCCGCGGGGCGGATGGCGTGCTCGGCGGTACGCTGGTCGCGCCGCAGCATGGAGAAGCGCGCCATCCCGCTCCGCAGCCGCTCCGCGAGCTGCGCGAGCTGCTGCGACGTGGCCGTCAGCTCGCCCATCGAGGTGATCTGGGTCTGCGTTGCCGCGGCGGAGCGGTTGGCGCTCTCTGAGGAAGCTGTCGAGATACTGGCGACTTGCTGTAACGATTGTGCCAGCTGCGCGAGCCGTTGCGCCTGGCTGCGCGATACTTCCGCCGTTGCGTTCACCAGGTCGCCCATCAGCTGTACGCCCTGGTGCAGCTCCTGGAGCGCGCCGTCGGCTTCCGCCGCCACCGCCCCGATGTCGCGCACCTTTGCTTCGCCCGACTGCATCGCCCGCGCGGCGGCCTCGATACCGGTGCGCAGATCGCTCACCAGCTCGGCGACCTCACGCGCCGACTTCCCCGCTTCCGCCGCGAGCGCGCGCACTTCGTCGGCCACCACGGCGCACCCCTCCCCGTGCTCTTCCGCGCGCGCTGCTTCGATCGCGGCGTTAAGCGCGAGCAAGTGGGTCTGACGCGCGATCCGCGCGATCGTCTGGGCGAACACCCCGATCCGCTCCGACATGCCCGAGAGTCCCGCGACGGTGGACGCGGTCGCGCGCACTTCTTCGCCGACGGCGCGCAAGGTCGCGCTGGCGCGCGCCACCCGCTCCCGCCCCCGCTCCGCCGCCGCCACCAGCCGGGACGCATCCACCTGCATCAGCTCCGCCCGTACGCGCAGCGACTCGGCCTGGTCGGCGGCCTTGGCGCTCTCCCCCCGCGCGCCGTCGGCCAGGCCGCGCTGCTGGCCGAGGTCGCTCGCCAGCCCCTGCGACGTCTGGGTGAGCGACTCGGTCGTCGCATGCAGCTGCTGCGCCGCCGCCGCCAGCTCTTCGGCGAACGCGGCGACTTCGTCGGCCTCGCGCTGTACCGACGAAATCGTCGCGCCGATCTCCTCCAGCATCCGGTTGAAGCTTTTTTCGAGGAAGCCCAGCTCGTCGGCTTCCGCGGCCGCCGCGCGCACCGCGAGGAACCCCTGCTCCGCTTCACCCATCACGCTCCGTGCCCGCCGAATCCGCGCGATCAGCGTCGCGGGAATGCGCTTGATCGCCATGGCGACGACGATGAACAGGCCGGTTTCGAGGTAGGCCGTGGCGTCGAGGCCGGGCGCCCCGGGGTAGAGCTGGCCATGCAGCCAGCTCGCGATCAGGTAGGCCAATGAGGCCACGAGCACGAGGAAGTCGCCGACGGCCTGGCCCTGGTCGAAGGCGTAGGGCAGCACGGCGATGAACAGGGCCGCCACCACGCCCCCATGCCCGAACCACACGACGAGCACGTTGACGAGGATGACGTCGAGCAGCGCCAGCATGTAGATGAACCACCAGCGATACCATCCCCGTTCGTTGATCATCCCGACCAAGGCGTTGACGACCGCGCCCGCGCCGGCGACGAGGACGATCGTCCCGAGACGCGTCTCGATCATGCCACCCAGCCGGCCGAGAACGCCGAGCGCGAACAGCGCCGCCGCGATGGCCCAGCGGCGCCGGTGACTGCGCTCGAACGTTTCGAGGTCCTTGAGGCGCTGCTCGAGTGCGGTGGCGTCGTCGTGCCAGCCGCGCACTCGCGATGCAAAGGAGGGGCGGGGAAGGGTCACGACCACATCCTAGTGAAGGGTCGACCCCGCGGCGAGCCCGAGATCGGAGGCCGAGAGGAATGCCTCCACCAGATACCCGGCCCGCTCGAGTGCCTCGCGGCCGCCCTCCTCCCGGTCCACGACCGCCATGACGCCCAGGACGTGGCCTCCCTCGCTTTCGACGGCGCTGATGGCTTCGCGCGCCGAGCTGCCGGTGGTGAGCACGTCTTCGACCACGACGACGGGGATCCCGGGGGCGAAGCACCCCTCGATCCGCTTGCCGGTCCCGTGGTCCTTGGGCTGCTTGCGCACGGTGAAGGCGTCGAGGGGCAGGCCGCGGCGGCGGGCGGTGAGGGCGAGCGCATACGCGAAGGGGTCGGCGCCGAGTGTCAAACCACCGACCGCGCGGGGAGCCCAGCCGCGGAACGCCAAGCGGTCCAATCCCAGCCCGCCGATCACGGTGAGGCCCTCGCCCGACATCGTCGTGAGCCGGGCATCGATATAAAAGGACGACCGGCGGCCGGAGGCGAGCATGAAGTCGCCCCGTCGCACCGAGCGGGCGAGCAAGAGATCTCGGAGTGTGTTTCTAAGGTAGTAGTAGTCGCTACTACTATTCACTGCGCCTGCCGACAAAGTGCTTCAGCGCGCCCAACAAGCCCCGGCGCGCCCCTCCCGCCGCGCCCTCGGCGAGCCCCGTCTCGAGCTCCTCCGCGAACGCGGTCACCGTCGGCTGGCGGTCGGCCGGGTAGCGGGCGAGTCCCTTCATCACGGCGGCTTCGAGTCCGGGCGGAAACTTGGTTCCCTTGATCGCCTGCGAGAGCGGTGTGGGCGCTTGGCTCAAGAGCTGCTGAAACAACTCCCGGGGGCTGCGCCCCAGATGTGGATGGCGGCCCGTGAGCATGTAGTAGGTGATCGTCGCCAGGCTGTAGATGTCGGCGCGCCCATCGACCAGCTCACCCGACAGCGCCTCGGGAGCCACGTACTGCAGCGTCCCCACGAAGAAGCCGGTGCGGGTCAGCCGGTCTTCGGGAGGCGATTCGGCATCACGCGCGATCCCGAAGTCGAGGAGTTTCACGGTGCGCGTGGCCGGATCGTACATGATGTTTTCCGGCTTCAAGTCGCGGTGGATGATGCCTGCCTGGTGGGCCGCCGCCAGGGCGTTTGCCAGTTGGCGCACCAGCGCGACGGCGTCGGCAGGAGCCAGGGGACCGCTGCGGTGTAGGAAGTCGGCCAGCGACTCCCCGTCCGCCCATTCCAGCGCGAGGTAGTGGAGGCCGTCCGCTTCGCCGTAATCGTAGGTCCGTACGACGCCGGGATGGACGACGCGGGAGCCGTAGCCTGCCTCTCGCAGGAACCGCTTTACCGCCGTGGGGTCGCCCCTGAGCCGCTGGCGCAATACCTTGAACGCGCAGGCCCCGCGCTCGGCGTGCTCGGCGCGGTAGACCTCAGCCGTGCCGCCCTCGCCCACGCGCTCGAGGAGGCGATAGCCGGCCACGAACCGGCCAGCAAGGTTCTCGTTGGACATTGGGGTTGGCGCGAAACTAACGTCCCGATTTGAGGCTCGGCAAGTGACACGACGCGCGGCGGCGCTCACGGCGCTGGTCATCTTCGCGGGCGGCTGCGGATCCGGTCAACGGGTCGGCCGTCCGGACGCCTCACCTACCGGTACGACGACGCTGCCGCGCTTGTTCGACGCGACGTCGGTGTACCGCTCGATGGGCTTCCTCATGGGGGGGGCGTCGCTGCCCTTCGTCGCCTCGGTCCGTTATCTCGCCGGTCCCACGCCGGATTCGACGCTGGCCTTGCTTTCGGTGTCGCTCACGAACAACACGATCACGTTCCAGCGGCGCGGTAACGAGTTCATCGCGGAATACCGCGTCGAAGCGGCGTTCCGCACCGACAGCGGTGTGGTCCCGGTGCGGCAAATCGCGCGCGACGAGCAGGTACGCGTGCGCTCCTTCCAGGAAACGCTGCGCACCGACGAGAGCATCATCTTCCAGCAGTTCATCACGCTGCCGCCGGGCACGTACCGGGTGGCGGTGATGGTGCGGGACCGGCATGGGCCGGCCTTCGCGCGCGCCGAGCGCGTGGATACGACGCTGCGCTTCGCAGCGGGGGGTCTTACGCGCCCGATCGCCATCTACACCGCGGAAGGCCGGACCCAGCGCTCGGCGCTGCCGCAGCTGGTGGCGAACCCGCGCGCCACGCTGCCCTATGGCGCGGACTCGATCCGCTTCTACGTCGAAGTGTACGGGCGGGGGCCTGGAGGACTCGTAGCCCGCGTGGTGGATGCCGGCGACCGCGAGCTATGGCGCGACACGATCCCGCTCGCCGGTAATGCCGAGCTGGCGACGGCGACCCTCGCCGTGGCACCGGGCAATCTTCCGGTAGGGCAGGCCGAGCTGGAAGCCATTCCGGCGGGCAGCGTGGATACCACGCGCGCGCGCTTCCTCGTGAGCTTCTCGAACCAGTGGGTGATCACAAACTTCGATGAGATGCTGAGCCTGCTGCGCCACTTCGATCGGCAGGAGTGGGTGGATTCGCTGCGGCGCGCGCCGCCCCAGCAGCGGCCCGATTTGTGGCGCGCCTTTTGGAGAGCTACCGATCCGGTGTCGATCACGCCGGAGAACGAAGCCCTCGACGATTACTTCCGGCGCGTCCAGCAAGCCAACATCCGGTTCCAGGACGAAGGGCAGCCGGGCTGGCTCACCGATCGTGGCGAGGTGTTCATCACTCTGGGAGAGCCGGATGAAGTGCTCGACCTCTCAAGCGGTCTGGATCGCAGCGGCGTGCGGGCGATCCGCTGGACCTACACGAACCTGCGGCTCGTCCTCTACTTCCAGGACCAGACGGGGTTCGGCCGCTTCCGACTGACGCCGGCGTCGCGCGCCGAGTACCAGCGCGTGCTGGCACGGGTGCGAAGATCCCGGTGAGAGGTGCCGCCGCGCTCCGGATGGCGGCGCTGGCGGCGCTGGCGGTCGGGGTATCGTCGGTGGCGCGGGCTCAGGACGCCGTCCGGCCCGACCGGACCGCGACATTCCGCGCGGACTCGCTGCGGCTGGCGGGCCGGCCCTGGCACGCGGCCGAGACCTTGCTCGCCGCCGCCCGGCGCGATCCCAACCCCAACGCGTTCCTGATCGTCGAAGGCGCCAAGGCGGAGGTCCACGCCCGCCGTCACGACCGCGCGCGCGCACTGCTCGCCGGGCAGCCATGGCTCGAGGACTACGCGGACGGAGAGGCGCTCGCCGTGCTGGGGCAGGCGGAGTACGGGCTGGGCCGGTACGCCGAGGCGGCCGCGCACTTTGACCTCGCGCGGGCGCGCGCGCCCGCCGCCCGCGCGGCGTTGCTGGCGGTGCGCGCCGGGCTGGCGTACGAGGCGGCGGCTCTGGCGGACAGCGCGGTCGGCGCGTTTGCCGCAGCCCGGGAGGGCGGCAAGCTCGCCGCCATCGACGCTTGGTTGCGCGTCCGTCAGGCGCGGGTCAGCCGCGACACCGCCGCCGCCCGCGAGCTGGTCACCGAGGTACCGGCTCCCGCGGCCCGCGAGGTCCCGCTCGCGCGCGCGCGATCGCTGCTGCTCGCGGCCGACACGGCACGCGCGCTCGACGCATTCGCGCAGGCGGGGAAGGGGCTCGAGGTCGCGCGTCTGGCGCTCGCGGCGGGCGATTCGGTCCGCGCCCGGGCGGCCTTGTACGACCTGATGGCGCGCGCGCCGCAAAGCGACGACGCGGCGGCAGCCGTGCCGCTGGCGCAGGGCCCGTTGCCGCCGCGGGCACCCGAGGAGCATGTCGCGCTGGCGCGGGCCCTGAACCGGCGCACGACGGCCAACGACGCCCGGATTCACGTCGAACACGCTGTGAAGCGCGGCGATTCGAGCGCCGGCACGCTCGTCTTTTATGGTGAGGTGCTCGTGGCGACGGGTCGGTTCCGCGAAGCGGAGCGCGCGTATCGCGCGGCCGCTCGCGATTCCGTACTCCGCCCGCTCGCGATCTACCGTCGCGCACGCGTGCTCGTGCGCCTCGGCGACCCCGGGGCGGCCGCGGCGCTGTCCGGATTTGCGCAGGCGTACGCCACCGACACGGCGGCGCCCGGCGCGCTGTACACGTTGGCCGACATGCTGGACGGCCGGGGCGACTGGACCGGGGCGTCGCGGTGGTATGGCGAGCTGATCGCGCGCTATCCCGCCGACACCCGCGCCTCACTCGCCCGCTTCCGGCTCGCGAGCCGCGCCGAGAGTGACGGGCAGCTCGACAGCGCCGCGGCGTTGTACCAAGCGGAGATCGACGCGGGAGGGCCGCAGCGCACCGGCGCGCGGTTCTGGCTCGGCAAGGTCACGCTCGCGCGGGGCGACTCGGCGCAGGCGCGGACGATCTGGATCGCACTGGCGCGCGAGGACTCGCTCGGCTACTACGGCGTGCGGGCGCGGCGCGAGACCGGGCTGCCACCGCTGTCGTTCGCGCCCGCGCTGCTGCCGCTCCCGACGCCCCCATCCGCGGTGTCCGCCGGACTCGCACGCATCGATACCCTCCTGCTCGCCGGCCTCGACAGCGCCGCCCAGGCGGAGGTGCGCGTGGTGCTCGCACGGCCGCCGCAAGACCTCGACGTGCTGCTGGCCTGGAGCGAGGGGCTGGGCCTGCGCGGCTACGGCTCGGCCGCGGTGCGCCTCGGATGGCAGGCGGCGCTGCAAGCGCCGGGGGATCCGCGGGTGTTGCGCGCCATTTTTCCGTGGCCCAACCGGACCGCGGTCGAGGCTGAAGCCGAAGAGTTCGGCGTCGATGCGCTGCTGCTCGCCGCGATCGTGCGCCAGGAGAGCGTGTTCGATGTGGAGGCGCTCTCGCCCGCGGGCGCGCGCGGGCTCGCGCAGCTGCTGCCCAGCACCGCCGCGCTGACGGCGCGGGGCCTCGACGTCACGTTCTATCCCGCATGGATCACCGTCCCCGACCTGAATCTGCACCTCGGCGCCGCGCATCTGGCGGAGCTGCTCAGGCGGTTCGGGCGCCTGGACGCCGCGGTCGCCGCCTACAACGCCGGCCCGTCCCCCGTGCGCCGCTGGTTGGAGCGGGATGGCGCCGCGGATCCCGATCGGTTCATAGAGCTCATCCCGTATCCGGAAACGCGCGGGTACCTGCGCAGCGTATTGCGCAATCGCGAGTTGTATCGTGCGCTGTACGGGGGTCCCGAAGTATCCCCGAGTCCCCCCGCCCAGTAGGCTGCTTGACAGCCTTTCAGCCGACCGATCATTTGTAGCGCGCCCGACAACACGGCCGGGCAGGCGCCCCCCCGAGGGGCAGCCCCGTGTGTGACTCTGCAGGAGGCGGATCGTGATCAAGGGAAAGGTGAAGTGGTTCAATGACGCCAAGGGATACGGCTTCATTGAGCAGGAAGGTGGCGAGGACGTCTTCGTGCACTTCTCGGCTATTCAGATGGACGGCTTCAAGACGCTCGCCGAAGGACAGGTAGTGGAGTTCGAAGTGAAGCAGGGTGACAAAGGGCTCCACGCCGCGAACGTCATGCGCGTTTGACGCGCGCCCTTCACCGGTCGTTCCGCCCCGCCCGCGAGCAACGGGCGGGGTTATTTTTTTCGTCATGACCGAACGGGTCTTCCTCGTCGATGGCTACG
>Ga0184639_10001095_pt1 | contig 11459 bp, 13 predicted proteins | sample PLM31_170_b2_FD_133155 | JGI IMG/M metagenome (GOLD analysis project Ga0184639, IMG submission 133155) | Groundwater sediment microbial communities from an aquifer in East River, Colorado, USA - PLM3-1_170_b2 | ecosystem: Environmental > Terrestrial > Soil > Riparian zone | place: USA: East... | reverse complement strand
TCTGCACAGATCTCCGCGCGCCGTTTGGTCACCGAGGTCGAAAATCTCGGCTACGAGACCAGAACCGAGGAGATCACCGTTCCCATTCGCGGCATGTCCTGCGCCTCGTGTGTGGATAAGATCGAAACTGCCCTGCTGGGCCTGCCGGGCGTAACTACGGCGCAAGTCAATTTTGCCGCTGAGAAGGCCACGGTGAATTTCATCCCCTCGATCCGCTCACCAGCCGATCTGAGAAAAGCGATCCGAGAGATCGGCTATGAGCCCTTGGAGATCGCGGATACGCCGGCGGCTGACTACGAAAAAGAAGCTAGGGATCGCGAGATCCGGGAGCTGCGGGTAAAGACTTTGGTCGGCGCCGTGCTTAGTACTCCCCTCTTGTTGGGTATGGTTTCCGACTGGTTTCCGGGAATGCCCAAGTGGCTCACCAATCATTTCGTGCAGTTTCTCCTGGCTACGCCTGTTCATGTCTGGGTCGGCTGGCAGTTCCATGTAGGCTTCTGGAAATCATTGAAGCATGGGACCTCTGACATGAACACTTTGGTTTCTCTGGGAACCAACGCCGGGTATCTCTACAGCAGCCTGGTCACTTTTGCTCCGGGCTTCTTTGCGGCCGAAGGATTGACGACGGGGGTTTACTTCGAGACCGTTGCTATCCTGCACACATTGATCCTGCTCGGGCGTCTGTTTGAGGCGCGCGCAAAGGGGCGTACCTCCGAAGCGATCAAAAAGCTTTTGGGACTCCAGGCAAAGACCGCGCGAGTTGTCCGTGATGGCCAGGAAACAGATATTGCCATCGAAGCGGTCGAAGTCGGTGACATTATTGTGGTTCGTCCCGGAGAGAAGATTCCGGTGGATGGCATCGTTCGCGATGGAGCTTCTGCGGTGAATGAATCGATGCTTACGGGCGAGAGTATACCTGCCGAGAAGCGGCCTGGCAGCGAAGTATTCGGCGCGACAATCAACAAGACAGGTTCGTTTCGTTTCGAGGCCGCCAAGGTAGGAAAGGACACCGTGTTGGCACAGATCATCAAGCTGGTCGAAACCGCGCAGGGATCCAAGCCGCCGATTCAACGGGCTGCTGACAAAATTGCTGGGGTTTTTGTTCCGATCGTAATCAGCATCGCCGTTTTAAGCTTTGGCGTTTGGTACTTTTTCGGCCCGCAACCCGCGCTCATCTTCGCCCTCACGAATTTTATGGCGGTTCTTTTGATCGCTTGCCCTTGTGCCATCGGCCTGGCAGCGCCCACTGCGGTGATGGTCGGAGTCGGAAAAGGCGCTGAGCATGGCATTCTTTTCCGCGGCGCTGAAGCACTAGAGCTTGCATCCAAGCTCTCTACCGTCGTTCTCGACAAGACCGGAACATTAACCAAAGGCGAGCCTTCCGTGACGGATGTGGTCGCGGCAATTGGCTTCTCGGAAAAGGACATTCTTCTCTATGCAGCATCCGCCGAAAAAGGTTCCGAACATCCTTTGGGCGAGGCAATCGTTAAGCGTGCTATAGACAACGACCATCTCTCGCTGGAGTCGGCACAGTCTTTCAATGCCATTCCGGGACATGGAATTGAAGCCAATATTGGCGGAAAGGAAATTCTTTTAGGCAATCTCAAATTGATGCGGGATCGAAGGGTCACTCTGGACGGCCTCGAGGAAAAAGCGCAACAACTAGCGGATTCGGGAAAAACTCCGATGTTCATCGCCATTGATGGGCGCCCAGCTGGGATTATTGCGGTGGCGGATACTTTAAAGCCCAATTCCAAACAAGCGATAGACGCCCTGCACGGGCTGGGGTTGGAAGTCGCCATGATCACTGGAGACAACCGACGAACTGCCCAGGCCATCGCTCGTCAAGTCGGTATCGACCGAGTGCTGGCCGAAGTCCTGCCGCAGGGTAAGGCGGAAGAAGTAAAGCGTCTGCAGGCCGACGGAAAAGTGGTAGCGATGGTCGGAGACGGTATCAATGATGCGCCGGCTCTGGCTCAGGCGGATGTGGGAATCGCTATCGGCACCGGAACCGATATCGCCATAGAAGCCTCGGACATCACTCTTATCAGTGGGGATTTAAGAGGCATAATTACTTCCATCGCGCTCTCCAAGAGGACCATGAGAACCATGAAGCAGAATTTTTTCTGGGCGTTTGCCTACAACACCGTCCTGATTCCCGTGGCCGCCGGCGTCCTGTATCCATTTGCTGGAATTTTGCTCAGCCCGATCCTTGCCGGGGCTGCGATGGCTTTCAGCTCGGTCTCGGTGGTTTCAAACTCACTGAGGCTCAGGACTTTTCGTTCCAGGTTAGCGGCCGCTCCAGGCGGATAGGATGCAACTAGGCCTCGTGTGGCAGAGCACATAGAAGTTCCTGTGCAGTAGATTAGGAGAGAACCCATGGAAACTCTGCTCTGGTTGGTTCCTGTTTTAGGAATTTATTACTTCCTGTGGCGCAAAGGATGGATGGCTTGAAGCCGCAAGAGCCCTGCGGCGCAGGGCTGTGCGCATAAAACCAAAGATCCCAAGGATAAAGCGATCGAGGAACAAATTGAGAGAGGAAAATGAAGCGTTGGGTCAGACTCGCCATCGCCGGCGTAACCGTGGGAGGAGTGATCGGGCTGCTCGCCTACGGCTTTACGCGAGACGCGCGCTACATACAGTCTCCTCTGGTCGGCAGGCAAGCCCCTCCATTCACGTTGACGGTTTTCGACGGGAAAGCGATTAGCCTTGAGGATCTTCGCGGCAAGGTGGTTTTTCTTAATTTCTGGGCGTCCTGGTGCGTGCCATGCCGTGCGGAGGCCAAAGCTTTGGAAGCGGCATGGAAGAAATACAAGGACCGCGGCGTTGTTTTTCTGGGAGTTAATATCCAGGACAAGGAAGAGGACGCTCGGGGTTTTCTTAAGGAGTTCGGGATTACTTATTCGAATGGAAGAGATTCGAGCGGAAAGATAGCTATTGATTATGGTGTCTGGGGAATCCCAGAGACGTTCTTCATCGACCGCCAGGGGCGGATCACTTACAAGCATGCCGGGGCTTTGGGAGTGCCGGTTATCACTGCAAAATTGGAGCGGGCGCTCCTGGGTATTGTCAGCGCGGAAGAAGGCAAAGGCGAATACCGTTCGGTTCGGTAAATTTAAACAAGATACAAAAGATGCTTTCCAATCGCAACCTAATTGCCCTGGGTTTTGCCGTAATTGTCCTGTCCGTTTTGTCCGGGGTCGCTCTCTGGAACTGGCAAGCAAATCTACAACGTCAGGGAGGTGGGGAAGAGAGACCCTTGGAAGGTCTCAAGGATTTTGGCGCGGTGCCGGAGTTTTCACTCATCGAAAGAGACGGACGCCGGATGACTCTGTCAGATCTCAAAGGCAAGGTGTGGATCGTCAACTTTATTTATACGAATTGCCCGGACACCTGTCCTATCCAGAGCGCCCAGATGAGGCAGATCCAGGAAGATTTGCAAAATGAAAAAGACTTGCGGCTTGTTTCGATCACGGTTGATCCGACGCGGGATACTCCGCAGGTTTTATCTCAATACGCGAAACGGTTCAGCGCCGATCCGGCACGGTGGTTCTTTCTCACCGGAGAGAAAGAGGAAATTCACAACTTCGCTCAAAATGGCTTCCGCTTGGGCGCTGCCGAAATACCTCACGAAAAAAGGCCCGAATCAGGTGCTACGCATACCCACAGCCCGCGATTTGTTCTTGTCGACCGAGACGCCCAGATTCGAGGCTATTACGTATCCACCGACGCCGAGGCTATGAAACGACTCCGTCGAGATTTAAAGGTTCTGCTTGGTAGCGAGTGATTTAAATTCAGAAGGAATCACAGATGTATCCGGTCCTCTTTCAGTTCGGTGGTTTTCAGATTCGCTCCTATGGACTCATTGTGGCTGTCTCGTTTGTCCTCGCGCTCTGGGTGAGCACGAGAGAGGCGGAGAGAAAAGGTGTCGATCCCAAACTGGTCCAGGATTTTTCTCTCTACGCCATTTTGGGAGGAATCGTAGGGGCGCGGCTTTATTTCGTTCTTTTTTCTGCGCCGGATTATTTTTTGAAGCATCCCTGGGAGATCTTCGCGGTATGGAGCGGTGGAATCGGCATCATAGGTTCGCTACTCGGGGGGTTCTTAGTTGCTGTTTGGTTCTGCCACAGAAAAAGGATCTCGTTGCTAAAGTTCGGCGACACTCTCGCACCCGGGGTCGCTCTCGGCCAAACAGTAGGTCAGTTTGCTTGTCTGTTAAATGGCGATAGCTACGGCAGACCAACTGATCTTCCCTGGGCCATCACTTACACGGATCCTCGTTCTTTGGCGCCGTTAAATATCCCGCTTCATCCCATAGAAATTTATGAAATGGCGGCTTACTTTTTGGTGTTCGTGGCGGTCTGGTCTTTAAAAACAAAATTCAAGTCAGATGGGGCGGCTTTTTTAACCTATCTCGCCGGCTACGGGATGGCGCGTTTTGCGGTTGAATTTTTCCGCGGCGAGCCGGCGATCTTTGCATGGGGGCTTCCTGCCGCTCAAGTGTTCGGTGCAGCAATGGCTGTCAGCTCTTTAGGCGGGTTTTTGTGGCTGGGTAGAATACAGAAAACTCGCATATGAATCTGGAAATACGAAGAATGTTGATTCGGGTAACCAGGATGGCCCTTTTGATTATCCAACTCGTGCTGGTCGTCTTGCTAATACACTCCGTATTCATTAACTTTTCGAGCTCCGTTGGTACCCCTCAAGAGAATATGTCCTTCGACCAATGGTACGGCAACTGGATGGTGGCTGCCACGACTACTATCGGCCTGCTGCTCGCGGTCTTTCTTTTGACAAAGCCCCGCAAGCCCAAGGAATGGAAGGGTGTGGGCGTGATGGCGGCTTTCTTCATAAGTCTATTCACCGAGATGTACGGAATTCCGCTTACCATTTACCTTGTGGCGCCTATTTTGGGAGTTGAGCCCAAGACATTCGGCATGTATGAGAGCCATCTTTGGGCGTATCTCCTTTCACGGGCCGGTCTCATGCCTCTTGAGACCGGAGTCAATCTGGTGATGCTCGTGAGCACCGCTCTAGTGGTCTTGGGTTTTAGCTTGCTGGCATTCGGATGGAAAAAGGTTTATCGCGGCCGGGGACAATTGGTGACCACCGGTTTGTACCGTAGATTCCGTCATCCACAGTATTTGGGATTAATTCTCATTGTCGTCGCGTTTCTGATCATGTGGCCGACTATTCTCACCATTCTGTTAGCTCCATTTCTTATCGTCAGATACATCCTTTTGGCCCGGGAAGAAGACCGCGAGCTTGAGAAGGAATTTGGTGAGGATTTTAGGCGTTATAGAGACAGGGTGCGACCGTTTATTCCTTCGATGTGGGGACAAACATTGACCAGCTAGTAAGGTGAAACTCTTATGGGACGAACCGCAACGAGAAAACGCGAGAAGCGCGGCAGGGAAAAGCTGAAAAACAATCATCGTGGAGTTGGTCGTAAATGGATGTTTGGTGCGATGCTGGCTCTAGTCATTGCGGCTGGTATCGCTGCCTGGCAGTGGCCAGATACGCTCTGGGGCTATAAGAAAGCGCCGTCCTTCACTCTTCAGGCATCCACGGGTCGAGCAGTTTCCTTGGAGGATTTTCGGGAAAAGAAGGAAGTCGTCCTTATCTTTTACATGGGCGCCGGCTGAGGGATGTGTCGCGAGCAGCTCGTGAAGCTGCGCCCGCATGTGAAAGAGTTGCTGGCCGAGAATGCGGCGGTGCTTGCGATGAGCATGGATACCCCCGAGGAAGCGTCTAAGCTTGCCCGGGACTTAAGTCTCGCCTTTCCGGTTCTTGCAGATCCGAACATGGGAATTTTCCGGGAGTACGGGATGTATGGAAAACAGATGCGAATGCCCGAGATGGGTTATGCCGTGATCGACAAACAGGGGCGGATTCGCACAGAAGAAGTCGACCGTCAGTTCGGTGAGAATGTAAATGACATACTGCGTGCGCTCCGTAGTGCAAACAGTGCGACGTGAGGCGAGAGAAAATTCTTTGCCGGCCCTTGATAAATTGCGAGTCCTAGGAAGACGGCTTCGATGGGGAACTCCCATTGCAATTCTGCTGCTGGTTATTTCAACGGGTTCTGGCGCGACGGGAGCTTCACGATCCCTATCCGTCGAAGAAACACTGGCGGCGTTGGGGAAAGGGCCGGCTCTGGGCTCGGAGGGCGCGCCAGTAACTATCATTGAATTTTCCGACTTCCAGTGCAGCTTCTGCAGAAAATTCTGGTCCGATACGCTTCCCAAGCTCAAAGACACTTATATCAAGCAAGACAAGGCGCGATTTGTCTACCGGCATCTTGCCATCTTGGGAAATTTTTCCGAGCAAGCGGCGATGGCGGCCGAGTGCGCCGGAGAGCAGGGAAAGTTTTGGGAATATCACGACAGGCTTTTTGCCAATCAGGGTGGGTTGGCATTTACGCAGTCCAAACTCGAACAATATGCACAGACGTTAGGGCTTAAGGCCACGAATTTTAAACGATGCCTGACAACAGAGAAATTCCGCAAGAAGGTCGAAGGCGAAACGGCAATCGCCGCGTCTTTGGGAGCCCGCGGTACTCCGACTTTTTTCGTGAACGGGCGATTAATGGTAGGGGCTCAGCCCTTCGAGGCATTTCAGAGTATCGTTGAAGAAGAACTTAGAAAAAGCACATCTAAAAAGAAATAGGAAGGTTGGACAGCGTTAAGGCTTAAGAGCCCTGCGGGTCAGGGGCTGCAGGCAGATTTCCAAGGCCTGTAAGAGAAACGACGGTTCAGACCATCACCGGAAAGAATCGGAGTTTATTGAGGGAGTGAAACAATGAGTTGTAAATTCAACAGTCGGCTTTTTCTGTTTGCCTCAGTCTTATGTCTCGGTATGCTTCAGATTTCGGCTTCGTATCTGCTGTCCGCTGAAAAACAGCTAAGCAGTAAAAGGGTCAATTACAAGCTCGTTTCCAATCTGCAGGAGATAAAGGATCCCTCCCCTGCCCCGGGCTTTACGCTTCCTGATCTTGAAAGAGGAAAGGTCAGCCTTAAGGATTTTCGTGGGAAGCTTCTTATGCTCAATTTCTGGGCCAGCTGGTGCGTCCCTTGTCGCGAGGAGATGCCGGCTATGGAGCGCCTCTACCAGAAATACAGAGACCATGGCTTCGTGATACTGGGTGTGAATGTCAAGGACGACAAAAAGAGCGCCATCTCCTTTGTCAGGAAACTTAAGATCACTTTTCCGATAGCGTTTGATCCGGCCGGTGAGGCGGGCCTGCTCTACGGCGCATGGGGGCTTCCTGCCACCTATCTTATCGATACAAAGGGAATCGCTTTGGCGCGAGCCTGGGGCCCTGCCGATTGGTTTAGTCCCGGGGCCAGAGAGCTTATTGAAGCACTGTTGGATGCGAAGAGTGATCCGAGTAACCATTAAGGAAAGGAGGCAGCTCCATGTTCAATTGGCATATGCAAAAACGCGTAATATTCTTGGCGGTGAGCTTCATCGCTTTCTCTGCTTATACGCGTTCGGTCTTTGCCTGTGGGGGAGTGACGGCAACAATTGCCGACGATCCCAAAGCCTTTGCCGTCAAGACAGAAAAGGGTCCTGGAGACTCGACCCTGCATTTCGATAAAGCGGGGAATGTCTACGTGGCGACCAAAGAGATAAATATATCAAGCGCCTTGGCCGAAGCGATTGCCAAGCGGTATCTGGAGAACAAATACAAGCGCTATGAGCATTTGGAGTTTGAAGCGTTCACCTACGATCACGACGATCTCGTCTATATGTATCACGCGCACGTGCCCAATCTCGCCTACAGCGTTCACGTCGGACCGTTGAAGAGCGTTGCCGATCACGCTCACATCCACGTCTCCGCGCTGACCGGGGATATCTACGGCCCTGGCTGCGGTTTCGGTTCCGGCTCCGTCGAGATGAAATACGCCCCAAAGGACTCCACGGCTGATTTACAAAACAAGCGCCTGCCCTATTTGCAGTTCAATACGAACTTCATCGCGCGGGAAGGAAAACCGCCTACGATCGATGGCCGTATTGACAACGACGAGTGGCAAGGAGCGGGTCATGAGATAATCCACATTGGCACGTCAAAGAGCGAAGTTACCGAGTATGGTTGAGGAGGGCCCGGACAGGCGGTCGCCTACGAGCCGGAGCGATATAGAGTTGAAATCTATTCTAAGATTCATAACGGCACCATCTATTTTGGCGTGCGCGCGGATACCACGAAGTGGTTAGCGCTTTTGCTCAAGGATTTCGAGCATCACGGCATGATCGGGGATTTTAACGATGCGAAGTTGTTAACCGCCAAGGGCATCGAAGATTACTTTCTGGCCGAGTGGCCGGATCAAAAGGAGCCGGGGCCGCGCAAGCTCGCCGGGGTTCACACGTGAATGGCTGCCGCGTCCCTGGTCAGGGACAGCGAAAGCAATGTGAAAGAAGCAGCGTTCCGTAAAGCCGGTAAGGGCATGGAATACGAATTCGCCTTTCCGTTTCGAAATGAAGCGTTGGATGATTCGTTTTGGCAGTTGGGAAAGGCCTACCAGATCGCCATTCTTGTTGGGTCCGGTGAAGAGTTTGAAGCCGTGACTGAAAATACTTGGATGAGCGATCAAATCTACATCCGGCTTGGTTCTCCGTCTAAGCAGTCGATCTATCATCCACCTTACTTATCTCAAGGTGCAAACGAGCATCATGATGAACATTCACATAGAGGAAAGGATGAGCAAAAAAGCGAGAAGAGATAGAAAAGAAAAGGCAACAAAGCTGCAAAACAGACAATCGTCCAAGTTTTGGAAACTTGGCGGTCTGATAGCAGGAGTCGCCCTTGTTGTCGCGCTGATTGTTTTATTTCCCAAGAGCGAGCCGTGGGGATTGCCGGCGATTCCGCGTAGTCCGAGACCTGCGACTCTTTCCCCCGAATTGTTTTCCGGGCGAGTGGCGAAAGTCTATCGAATTGCCAAGGAAGCGCCGGATTTGGTGGAACAAATGCCCTGTTACTGTGGCTGCTATGTGAGCGATCAGCACCGGAACAATTTGGACTGCTATACAGATCGCCACAGCGTCGGCTGAAAGATCTGCCAAGACATTACGCTGGATGCGTATGCAATGTACCAAAAAGGTCGCAAGGTCGAGGACATCAAAAAAGCTATCGATGCGAAGTATTCGCGGTTTTGGCCTTATGAAAAAAAATGGCCCCTATAATCCGACTCTGAATCCGTTGGACGCCGTTTTAAAGGAGTGGGTTGCACTGAGACGGACAATGCTGGGGAGGATGCCGTTGCATACTACGCGACATCACCTTGTGCCCGAATTAACGAGGCTGTCGGTGATCCTGTCCGTTCTGAATAAAATAAAGACGATTGCCTCAGAGACGGGGGCGTTTTTAGCGGAATTGTTCACGAGACAAGTTGCGAGAGTGTGTCGGATTTGGCCTTTCTATTCTTTACTGCCGTAATCATTGGTTCCGCCGCACCCAAGCTTGCATGGGCTCATGCCGCAAGCAATTCGGCATCCGCGTCCGATTGGCACTGGCGGCCAGAGATCCTTTTCGCCTTAATCCTTTTCGGGACACTATATGCACGGGGTTGGTTTCGGCTCCGCAGTTTAAATTGCAGCGCGGTGAGCGCAGGCCAGCTCGCTCTTTACTTACTGGGGCTTTCGGCTATTGGCGTCGCGCTGATTTCTCCCATTGATTCCCTGGCAAGTAGCCTTTTAAGCATGCATATGGTGCAGCACCTGCTGCTCCTAATGATCGCGCCTCTTTGCATTCTTTTAGCCGATCCTGTGGCGGCGTTTCTGTGGGGATTGCCAAGCCAATTGAGGCTCAGAGCGGGATTCCTTCTTGCTCCGGGTTCCCTGGTTCGGCGCGTGCTCTGGGCCTTAACTCTGCTGCCTGTGAGTTGGGCGTTATACGTTCTGAACCTGTGGGCTTGGCACTCGCCTGCGCTGTACCAGATGGCCCTTAGAGAACCGATGATCCACGATGCAGAGCATCTTTTGTTCTTTCTCACTGCCCTTCTTTTTTGGTGGCCTATCGTCAACCCATCCCCCAGATTGCACGGCCAAATCTCTTACGGTTACCGGCTCATTTATCTCGTCGCCGCAACCTTGCAGAACACGCTTCTCGGCATGGCGATCTCGATACCGGAGCGTGTCGTCTATCCGTTTTACGCGACCCTTCCTCAGTTACGAGCGCTTGCTCCGATCGACGATCAGGCTTTGGGCGGCGGAATCATGTGGGTGAGCGGGCACATGTATCTGATACCGATTCTATTGCTGGTGGCTCGCATGTGCGCTTACGAAGAGCAGAGACTTCGGGAGGACTCGGCTTGAGTGCTGCTAACGATTCAGACCAGATCCTTTCCCCACGGCTCGTTACCTCGCAAGTCGTCCTGCTATCAGGGCGAAGGTTCTTACTGGCATGCGGGGTGGTTGCCGCAGTCCTTCTCTTCTTGGGGCGGTTCTTTGTCATGCCGCTATGGTTGTTGGCTGCAGAGGTCTTCGCTACGGTTCTCGGCTTATTTCTCTTTGGTTCTTTCAAGTATCAAATTCACAAGAACGCGCTTACCTATGGCATGTCACTCGTCGTTGTCGCCACCTTTTCCGGACTGGCCACTTCGCAGTGGCACGTTGAGATTTCAGAGCAGGGCTGGTGGAACTTCGCACGCGGTCATCTCCTGTCGTTCCACGGGCTGGATGATCTGATCCATGCCGATACGATGTTGTTCATTCTCGGCCTGACGTTGTTCGTATCCGTTATTGCGCAAACCCGATTGTTGGAGCGGATTACTTTTTTCCTGCTGCACCACTTCCGCGGCGCGATTTTGCCCACGGTGATTTCGGTCACCGCTGTCGTCGCCTTCGCTTCGGGCATCCTCGACGGCGTTTCGATGATTGGGTTGACGATTCGCACCCTGGTCATCATTCTGCTGCTCGCTGCCGCGCCGACCGCCGCGATCCGTCGTGCCGTAATGGTCTGCACGGCGGTGACTACCGTTTGCGGCATCTGGTTGGCCTACGGTGAACCGCCCAACCTTATTATGAAGGCGAACCTGTATCCCTATTTGACCGATGCTTTTTTTCTCCGCTACGGTGGCCCGGCTGCGGTGGCGAGTTACTTGGTCATTGCATGGCAATTGCGCAAAGAGCTGGGGGGCCAACGCATCAATCTGGAGACGATGGATGTCATCGACGCGAATGCCGAGGATGTTCGTTTTCTTCAGGCAACCCGCCATGGGGAAGTGTTGACGCCCGTTGAGCTTGTCGAAGATCACGAGGATGATCTGAAAGCGAAGACGGATCCGGTGCTTGAGCGACTGCGCCAAGGTGAGTCATTGGGTATCGCCCTGGTTCGCGCAGACGTGCCCGAAGCGACGCGGAAAGAGTTGCTTGGCCATTTCGTGAGCGAAGAGCTCGCCGATACTCTCGATCGATACTACGTTCTCGACGCGGCTGGGGATGATGAAGGCGCGCGTGAG
>Ga0184639_10001092_pt1 | contig 11465 bp, 6 predicted proteins | sample PLM31_170_b2_FD_133155 | JGI IMG/M metagenome (GOLD analysis project Ga0184639, IMG submission 133155) | Groundwater sediment microbial communities from an aquifer in East River, Colorado, USA - PLM3-1_170_b2 | ecosystem: Environmental > Terrestrial > Soil > Riparian zone | place: USA: East... | reverse complement strand
TAATGGGAACCTTTACCTCATGACCAAAACCGCCGGGAACTTCAAATTTAAGAGCAAAATCAGTAATAACATCTTTATATACCATAACAGTAGGCATAGAGTTTTGGGCATCAAAAGTAAAGTCAGCCATATCATCTGTAAAAATACCTGCAAAGACTTCGCCTGTAGGATTAACAATAAATCGACAGGCATTAGCAGAAGTATTAATTCCGGTTGTGTTTGGATTTGGTTCAATAGAAACGTCTGAAGGATTATCAGGATTATTCGCAAAGACAGTCCAAACAAAATTTTGTCCAACAGTTTCAAAATCAATTGTAGACTGTGCGAACACAGAAACAGAAATGAAAAACAAAGAAAGTATCAACAAATGTTTCATGATGATCTCCTTTTATTAATTTAAGTAAGTGTGTTATAAATTATGAAAACATAAATGTAAACGTTTACATTCTTCGTCAAAAGTAAGAAAAGATTATGGATTTGTCAAATAATTATTTGTAATACCAAGATAGAAATGTCATAGATTCGCCAAATATAGAAATGTCAGTAAAATAGTAGGAACTAGAGGTTCTCAAAAAAATGGAGAAACCTTAAATGAATGGAGTACTGACATTGAGCAAAATGATATACAAATTAAAGATAATAAAATATCTGTTTTGGAAGCTTCGGATATTTTGGAACTAAGCCAAAGGCAGATTTACCGGATATTGAGAAGAATAAAAGCAGAAGGATCAGCACTAAAGTATCATTTGTCCCAACTTAAATTAATTTTAATGAAAGAAAAAAATTATAAGGTAAGATCCTAAGAGAAGGAGAGTTTGCTGTGGATGCGAAGTTATTTGTCTTTGTTGTGAGAGACAGTTATTAAATTATTATTTTTGATATTATACAGCTCATAAAAAAATATTAACAGTACAGGTAAATATTCAAGAATCAAAACCAAAGGATAGCTCTTCCATTCACCATATAATTGATAGTTTAAAATTGTAAACACGGTTAAACTAATCAGCGTTGTGTATAAAATCCCACTCCACCTTGGAATGAAAGGAAGCAACACAGCCAACCATGTAACATACCAGGGATGAACAATCGGTGAGAATATAAATAATAGAAAAACTGAAAGATATATCTTAATTAAAAAATTTTTGCGTGAAAAAATTATTAGAATGTAAACTAACAAAAAAAGGATTCCGCAGATTAATCTTGCTTTCTGGTTATCTGCTAAAAATGAATTCATAATTTCAAATGCAAACCCGTTAAAGGTCCAGTTAACAGTAAAGTTTAACAAAGCTTCAAACACATTTGCTGAAAAAACAAAAGGAAGATAAATTATTAAGCATATAATTAACGGAATGATAACAGTTTTAACCTTGGCTTTAGCTCCCTTTTCAATCATAAATATTATCGGAAGTAATATTAGAGCTAATGGTTTAATGCAGATTGATAATCCTATAAAAATCAGACTTAATATTTTTTTCTTCTGTGAATAAAATAGAATTGAAAAAACAAATAATCCTAATCCAAATCCATCAACATGAGCATCAATAAAAAACTGAAATACAGGCAGAGGAGCGAGAGCATATATTAAAATATTTTTTTGAGGCAGTTTTAATTCTTTCAGAAGCAGGAATAACCCTGAAAAGGTAATCAGCTCAAAAAGAAGCAAAAGTATTTTTATTCCCCAAAAGCTTTCTCCACCAATTAAATAACCTAAATAAAAAAGGATAAGACTTAATGGAGGGTAAACTGTTTTAATATCCGGAAATTTAACAAGCTCAGGAAGATTGGCAGAGTGTATGTTAAGTAGTTCTTCATCGGCGGGTGCATATTGATAAGGATTAATTCCATTTGCTAAAACTTTCCCATCCCATACATACCTCGTGTAATCTTCAGAGCCGGTTGGCTGGATAAATAGTACTCCGATTCTTAGCACTACTCCACAAATTACGAGAAGGTAAACATACTTCTGAAATAAATTAACTTTAAAAATATATACGCATAAAAAAATAAAGATTAAAGATGAGGAGAGATAAACAATTGAATAAGATACAATTGGAGAAAATTTCAGAATAAAAAATAATGTATAAATAAAAAGATAAATGAGAAATGGAAGCAGAATGGTCAGCTTTTTAGATAATTTTTCTTCAGAAAGGTTGAGCATATTTGATTGCATAAATCAAATATAAAGGAAAGAGGGATTAAAAAATAAAGAAGTTAACTGAGATAATATGAAGTTAAGGTAAGAAAAAGACTGGAGGAGGTGTGAGTAGAATGTTTATACTAAAACATTGTTTTGATATCTGAGGATTTTATAGCTTAGCAAAAGCTTTTGCAGAAAGCAAAAATTAATTTTTTATCTTAACAAGACCATCTTCTTACTATCAACAAAATTATTCGCCTTAAGTTGATAAATATAAATACCGCTTGCTGCAAGGTTACCCGAATAGTTTGTTCCATCCCATTTTACATTTTGAAGTCCCGCATTCAGAACTTCCTCTTTAACGAGACTTTTTATTTTACGCCCAAGAATATCAAAAATTTCAAGAGTAACTGTACTATTTTCTTTTAACATAAAATAAATATTGGTTTCAGGATTAAATGGGTTTGGGAAGTTCTGAAATAAAACATATTCAGCAGGAAGTAATGAAATATCTTCTGAAACTCTGTTGGCATAATCTGCTGAACCGATAATTAGTCTCAACAGCCTTTCATTTTGATCTCTCATATTTATAATAGCTCTACCATTAATTAATGGAACTGCAAATTTTCCTTCTTTATCTAAAAGCCAGATTTTAAAATTTTCAGGCAACGATATTTTTTCTTCAAACAACAGGTTAACATTTTTATTTTGATACCGGGAAGTGATTCTCAGATCCCAGTAAGCTCCTTCAGATGATAATGAAATAATATTTTGAGCATATTCTTTATTATCTGATAAAATAGATAATCTGAGATCATCTGATATTGGGGGAGGTTTAAGAATATCAAATTTATCATAACTGCTTAAAGCATTGCTTTCCATTCCCACATAATTTTGATAATCCTGAATGTCCGTTAATTCCAATTTTGATTTTATCTGGACAATAAAACTATTGCCGCTAAAATTTTTTAAGACATTTTTTTCGAAGGTACCTAACTGACTTTCTACCGGTGGGACATTAAGATTAATAATTCCTACTGTTTGATTGAATACCCAGTATCCTTCCCAAGGATTTAAAACTATCTGATTTAATTGATAATCCTGTTCATCCAGATTCCATCTAACCGGAGATTGCAGTAATAAATTAGAATTCTCAATACTATCCCATTCTACTAGAAAAGCAAATGGATTAGCAATTTGATTCCATCCCGGTACAAGTGTAATTGTATAGGAATTGTTTGATGATACTGAAAGTGCATTTTCAATATCGAAGGCTTCCCCATCTCTATTTATTAACCAAAATGAATTCCCTGGTTGAAAATTATCATTAATATTATCATACTCTAAATAATTATTAGCAGAAGGATCCCATCTGAAAAGACGCCATAATTTATTATCATATATCCCATAATCATCTTCCAGGACAGAACTCAACTGGGGATCAGACAACGATAAAGGAATTGATATCATTTGGTATTTATTCTGCACTAAATTCCCTGAAAAATTTAATACCGGAATTTGTACTTGTATGGATGCCGGATTATTAACAGGATTGTTTGTTGGATAGCTAATAGATCCTGAGGTACCTGAAAAAACGATATAAAATTGAATACCTCTGATAGTTGAAAATTCAGGTGGAATGTTTGCAATATAATTGTTCCCGGAAGAATCAAGCTGGGATTGTTGATAAGTGCTTTCTCCTGTTCTTCTATAGAAAAATTGATTTGATGGAAATGCCGCACCAGGAGAATTAATATTTATTGTTGTACTCTGACCAATTAATGTTGAATCCGGTAAATCAACTATAATTGACTCTATGCCATTTCCAATTAATATAACTGAATCCGGACTGCTTGTAGAGTTACTTACAATTACTAAGCTGCTAAATTTAAACCCCGAGGCAGCCGGTGAAAACCTAACACTAAAGTTTAAGAAACCACCCGATGGAATTGTGGCAGGAAACTGTGGTGGATTAATTAAACTAAATTCACTTTGATCAATTCCTGAAATAAATGCATCACTAACAGTTATATCAAATGAGTTTTCATTTGTAATTGTTAGCGTCAGATCTGAAAAATTATTTACATCTATTGTTCCAAAATTCAACGTATCGGATGATAATGTTAGAGAAGAAGCATTTCCAATTCCTGTTAAATAAACAGTATCAGGACTGCTTACCGAACTGCTTGATATCACTAAATAACCTGCTTTTAGTCCGGGTGTGTTTGGGATAAACCTAATAGTTAAAAGTCTGTTTTCACTTGAATGAATTGTATCAGGAACGGATGGATTAATTAATTTAAACTCACTATTAGTTATTTGTAAATTATTAATAATGATATCGAATGAGCTTAAGTTCGAAACGGTGAGATTTAAATCTGATGAGTCAGGGATTTCAACGTTACCAAAATTTAAAGTATCAGTAGATAATGTTATTGAAGATGATTCACCTGTACCAGTTAAAAAAACAGTATCAGGACTTGTCGGTGCATCACTTTCAATAATTAAAAATGCATTTCTTAACCCGGCACTTGAGGGGGAGAATTCTATATCAATATTTATAGACTGTTGAGGGGATATAATTTGAGGGAAACTATTTAACATTGAGAAATCTTCCGGATTAGCGCCAGCTAATACAGCATTAAATAAAAATAAATTTGCGCTGCTTGTATTTGAAAATGATAAAGTATTAGATAAACTTCCCCCAACTTCTACTATCCCAAAATCAAATGGATTTAAACTTGGCAGCAATACCGGAGATGGAAGTTTTCCTACTAAAATATCCAGCGTCTGAGTTATAGTGCTGTAATAACTACCTGAAACAATAATGTCTCCATTACTATCATTTGTTATTCCTCCTGGAAAACCATATGAAGGTGAAGTGGCTATTAATTTATTCCACAGGAGCTCACCATCTTTACTGAATCTTTCTATAAGAATGCTATTATTTTCTGTTTGCGCAATTGAAGAACCGATAACTGAAATATTCCCGGCTGCATCGAGCGAAACGCCGGTACCATAACTATCTGTTAAAAGACTATCCTGTTTTACCCATATTGGATTTCCAAGCTGATCATATTTAGCTATAAAAATATCTGTAGAACCAACAGGTGTTAAAGTGAAATTCCCAAACAGAGCTACATCCCTGAAGTGACCCGTAATGTAAAGATCATCATTTTCATCAATAACAATACCGCCAGCCTGATCATTATTATTATTAAAGCCTGCCTGGCGTACCCAATTAAATATACCATTAGCACTATATTTAGCTAAGAAAACATCACCTCCAGGATCTGCATTAAGAATTGTTCCCGAAAAATTTACTGAATCTGCAAAACACCCGACAACAAAAACATCGTTGTTACTGTTTGCCGCAACACCATAGCCGCTATTATTTCCATTTAATCCACCTGCAGTATTTGCCCACTGCTGTATACCCTGGGGATTATATTTTAAAACAAATATTAAAAATGGTAAAGCAACAGAACCAAAGTTTTGAGAAGTTCCTGTAACCAGGATGTTATTAAGATTATCAGTTGTTACATCAAATCCATATTCATATCCACCTGCTCCATAATTTACTACCCATATTACAGAACCATCGGTAGAATATTTTGCAACAAACACATCAGAATTACCATTAGTCTGGACTTCGAAAGGACTAAAAAGTGCAAGACCCGAGAAGGTGCCAGTTACAATGATATTATCAAAATCATCAGTAGTAACACTATATCCTCTATCAAATTCCGAACCCCCTGCACTCCTTGCCCAAATTACATCTCCATCGGAATTATATTTTACAATAAAAATATCTGCTCCTCCAAAAGATGTTAATTGAAAACTTCCAAAAGCCATCGTACTATCAAAGTAACCTGTAGCAATAATATTTCCTGAATTATCTACAGTTACATCTGTCGAGCCATCAAAACCAGTTCCACCAAAATTTTTTGCCCAAATAAAATCAGGGGCTAATGACTGAGCATAAAATTCTTGTGGAAAAAATATTTGCAGAATAAGGAGAGTGATTGTACTAAGAAATTTTTTTATCATTTTATCACCAAAAATTCTTGTGAAAACTTATTAGTGGTAGTCGCAGGCTTCAGCCTGCGAATTTAATTTAAACCGCAACCTGAAGGTTGCGGCTACCTATACCTACATTTTTAGAAAGACAATCCCAGTCCTGCACCAATTTCAAAATTCTGAAGGTCAGATTCAGAACTTGTAATTCCCACAGAATATTTAAGAAAGAGAGGTATTTTCAAATTGGAAGAAATAATAAATTCAGGATTGACACTTATTCCAAATATTTTGTATCCTGAAAAGAAAGATGCAGTTTTTTCAAATATGCTTGAAAATATTCTGTACTCGAACCTTAACTGAGAAGATAACCTTTGAGAATATGACAGACTCATAAAAAACTGATTGGGATTTATTTTTTCATTATCCAGTACAGCAAAAATTCCTTCAAGTTCATCTAATGCAATATTTCGATAGAGAACAAAAATTGAGAGATAATCAAAACCAGAATATTTTCTATACAATATGTTCGCTATTAATCTGGTTCCTGATGAAAAAATTTTTTCACCATCAAGTTCATCACTACCATAGAAAATTCCTGTCAAATCTCCGGTTAGAGTAGAAGTTTCATTCAGCTTCATATCAAATCCTGCAGTAACTGATATTTCATTTGATGGATTATAATTTGAAGAACTTTCTTCCAAAGGCTGGTATTCTCCTTTTATCTGATACGATAAGCCTGTACCAATTACAAAATTATCAGAAAGTGCTTTCAGCCATGTTGCACCGAAAAAAATATTTAATCCCTGACCAAAACCGGGAGTTTTTAGATTGAATAAATCATTACTGATAATTTGTGAAGTTAAAAACTCTTCCTGGGTGAGTTTAGTTTTACCGCTGGGAATATTTATTCCGCCATTAAATGATAAATTATAATCTGTCAGAGTATGCTTAGCAAGGAATTGCATATCGGAAAACCCCTTTAAATCATTTGCATCACCACCGATAGAAGCATATTTAGCATTAAGCATTAAATCAGTGCTGCTGGCAGGATAATATCTAAGAGAAAAGACATTTGATAATTCAGAAAAATCCCTGTTATTTATTATTTCCCAGTCTTCATAAAAAGAAAAGAAATTAATGCTTAAAACTTTACTGGTTTGAGAATATCCATTAATTATAAAAGTTAAAGAGAATACTAAGATGTAAATTAATTTCATTTCAACTCCTTGTTATAAAAAGAGAAGTTCTGATAAGTCCTAATATTTATCTTACCGGAGGAGGAGGAGGTTCAGGTAGAATAAGGTCAATACCCTGATCCTGTGCCGGATTACGACTATCAATCCCCTGTATAAAATTCGAACTGATATTATTTCCAAGATTTTGCTGCCTGTTAGAAACGATATTTACTGATGATTGATCCTTAATTACAGGATCATTGGTTCTAAGAGATGTTATCATCTGTTCTGTTGTGCCGCTGCTTTTCCCAATTGACTGGGTTGTTTCTAATTTATTACCGGCAGCATTAAAGTTCGGATCAATTTGAATTGCATTTTGGTAAAAAGATTCCGCTTCTTTAAAGTTACCGGCATCTTCCTGCAAAAGACCTTTCGAATAAGAAAGGAAAGCATCAAGATTTTGAGTAGGTATATAAGCAATTGCTTCTTTTTCTTCCTGGGTTAATTCAATTCCATTTTTTTCTAAGAAAGAAAACACAACTCTTTTTTGTAGTTCGAATAAATCTTCTAACTCACCTGATACATTAACAAAGGATTTCCGCTCACTTGTCTGGACATCCCAGGAGCCAAGATTTATCTTAAATTCTTTCTCCTCTGAGATATCATAATCACCCGACACAATTGTACCGGCTCTTAATAGTTTTCCTGCTCTAGGTGCTGTGGATTGATCAACTGCAGGTGACTGGCTGAACTTTAATTCATCAATAACAGCCTGGATTCTTATTCTCTCAAGCACTGTTAAATTCTTAACCTTTGCCAGATCAATACTTATCATTTCGCTGAAGCCTCTGCTTAACGGAACATAGTCTTCATTAAACCCATTATACATAAGTGGAAAAACTGCGAATGTACTCGGCGAGACATTTTCAAAAGATAGTTGCTCTTCTTCTTTTGCAAGAGAATCTACTTCCGAATAAACCTTTTGTCTTTTTAGCCAGAGATATCTCCCTTCCAGTAATTCTCTGTAGGGTGAATCTAAAGATACCTGATCAAATTTTTCATAATAACTAATTGCTTCTTCGGGTTTATTAAAGAATTCAAGATTAATTCCTTTATATAATAATAATGCAGGATCAGCTGGGTTTTCTTTCAAAGCATGATCAAGATAATACCTGGCTTTTACATGTTCTTTTACCTGCATATAATATATGCCGAGGTTTTTAAAAGCTTCAAAGTCATGGCTATCTTTATTAATCCTGTCAGTCCACTCATTCACCTGGCTTTTATATAATTCAGGATCATCCATAATGGAACCGGATGAGCAGGATGTGAAAAACATTGCAGAGTATGTGGGTAGAATTAAGCAGATTAATTTAATTAATTTTTTCAAGCTGAATCCTTATGTTTGAATGATTGAATTCTGTATAGCTGAGTGAATGTTTAACAAAAAACCTTAGCCTTTGCCTCAACCTTTTATTGTTATCATCAATTTCAGAGTTATCATCAATTTCAGAGATAGGGCTCAATGCTTTCCGCTTTTAATTTTGCTTTTTCATAATCCGGAGAAAATTTTAAAGCTTCCTGGAATTTAGCATAAGCACTGGTGTAATCTTCTTTCTCCAGAAAATTCAAACCAATTGAATAAGCTAATATTGCATCCAAAGAAGGAGCTTGCGATACTTCTGAAACTTCATCTTCTTTTATCGTAACATTAATTTTTTCAGATATTTTTTCAGAGAGCTTATCTACTAAGTCAAAAAACTCATCAAGCTCACCTTTAATTTCATCAGTGAGAAGTATTTCACTTGTTTCAACTTTAACAAGCCTTCCTCCCAGCCATATCTGATCGTTAACAATAATAAAACTCCCCAGTAGAACTGTTTGTACCCCAAGCTGTTTTCCTGCTCTTACAGCACCTTCCATATCGTACTTATCCTGCAAATTCATTTCATCTAATATCCATTGTATTCTTTCTCTTTCAATAACCTTTAGTCCCGTAGAATTATTTAAGCGGGTTATCAATAAATCTGCAAAACCCTGTTCCATAGGATCATATTGAGCTTTTTTATCAATAGAACGATTTTTAAAATCTATTATTGCCATTGTCTTCATTCCCGGGTCGGGTCTCTCAATTAAATATGAATTCGAGAATTCTTTGCGGGATTCATAGTAAAGTTTCATAAAAACAGGAGGCTCGTAATCAGGATTGAATTCAACAACCGGAGGTTCAAGTTCAAGCAGTTTTCTTATTGATTCTTTTGCTTCATCATACAAGCCTTTTGCGGTATACGATCTGCCTAAAAATCTTAAAGCTTCTTTTTTAGTCTCTGTGTCTGTAAAATTATCTGATGAAATTTCATTTAATATTTTTATCGCATCATCAAATTTAGCAGACTTATAATATTGTTCAGCTTTTTCAAGCTTTTCCTTTGGTGTTTGAGAAAAAACCGTTGTAATCAAAAATAAGAGAAGAATGATTACATAATTGAAGTTCCAGGATATTTGCCGAGACATAATTTACCTCCTTAATTCATAAATTATTTTTTAAACTAAATCAATACTGTCCAAATTAAATTCTAAAATTATCTTAAATGGAAGACCAGAGAGCGTGATTCTTCTTTTAATGATGGATCTATCTTTACGGTAATTTCGTTTTCTACTGTGGTGTACCCTGTTTTTTTAACTGTAACTCTATGTGTACCGGCTTCAAGTGTAATATTTCCCGGTGTGGGTATTCCAGTATTATTTCCATTTACAAAAATATTTCCCCAAAATGAATCCCCGGTTTCATTAAGTGATAGTATGTTAACTTGCTGCTTAAAATAACAGGTTATATTCCTGTTTTGTTTTTCTTTCAAATCAACTATCATTTCTTCATTTAAATTTTTTTCATTTACAAATTTAATTTTATGTTTACCTGCATCAACCTTTTTGGTTAAAACCTGGTTTGCACTTACAGAATATCTTTTACCATTAATGTATATATTACCCTGCACATCCATACTTAAACTTAAAGTAGAATTAGCTGCAACCGGAACTTGTTTAAGACTTTCATTAATTGAATTATTACCTTCGGATAATTGATAATTAAGACTTGACCATTCTTCATATCCATCTAATCTTAATGCGATTGAATAGCTTTTTATCTCCAAAGAATCTAACAAAAGAGGAGTTCTACCTAATATTTTGTCATTTAATATAACCTCTGCACCGTGAGGGTTTGATTCAATATTTAGTTTTGCAAACCTAAACTCATTAATAACTTCTTTTCCCTTAATATCATTTACTACAGCTCCTTCTTCCCCATCATCTGTTTGAAAGAACATCATGTAAGAAAAGAAAAAGACCGCTGCAAGAATTATAACTGAAGCAGCAACTAAAAGTTTTTTATTCTTTTTGCCGCTATCAATATTTTTATTATCATTGTTTAAGGTCTTTTCATATCTGCTGATCACTTTTGTTACATCATCTGTTTCCTGATGCATTATATCTGAGAGTGCTCCCTGCATTTGAGAAATATCCTTAAATCTCTTATCAGCATCTTTATCTATAGCTTTTAAAATAAATTTAACCAGATCTTTTGGAATAGCAGGATTATATTTTAACAGAGAAGGGATTTTTCCATCAATAATTTGTTTTTGTATTGCAAACTCGGATTCTGATTTTTCAAAAGGTGTTCGGCCTGCAAGCATTTCATATATTGTCATACCTATTGAATAAATATCACTCCGGTTATCTACATGCTTTAATCCTTTAATCTGTTCAGGAGACATATAATATAACGTTCCCGCTGCTGCATAAGTTACAGTGCTTTGAGAACCATGTTCCTGCACTACTTTAGCAAGACCAAAGTCCATTACTTTCACTTCTCCATTTTCACCGAGCAGAATATTATTAGGTTTTATATCTCTATGGATTACTCCTATCTTATGTGCGTGAGCGATTGCATTCAATATTTGCTTTGCAATATCAACAGTCTCTTTGATTGAAAATCTTCCTTTTTCGCTTAACCATTCGGAAATTGTTTTTGCCTGAACATATTCCATAACCATAAACAAACCGAATTCAGTTTCTCTTAAGGCATATACATTTACGATGTTATGATTATCTAATTTTGCTAAAGCCTTTGCCTC
>Ga0184639_10001090_pt1 | contig 11466 bp, 16 predicted proteins | sample PLM31_170_b2_FD_133155 | JGI IMG/M metagenome (GOLD analysis project Ga0184639, IMG submission 133155) | Groundwater sediment microbial communities from an aquifer in East River, Colorado, USA - PLM3-1_170_b2 | ecosystem: Environmental > Terrestrial > Soil > Riparian zone | place: USA: East... | reverse complement strand
TTTTTGCGCCCAAACAATAAAGTCAGTAACATATTTATTGTAATAAACTGGTTTTGACTGCTACGTATCACCATGGTAATTAATGAGGAATTGCTTGCAGCCAGGAGAAAAGTTTCCAGCAAACGCCCGCGCTTCATACGTCAGGAGAGCTGGAGGTACGACAGGCTCGCGGAAAATTGGAGAAAACCCAAGGGTAAAGACAACAAGATGCGACAGCAAAAAGCGGGCGTGCCTGCGCTTGTCAGGATAGGATATAGAGGCCCGAGAATAGCCAGAGGTCTCCACCCATCAGGATATACTGATAATCTCGTTCACAACGTAAGCGAGCTAGCTAGACTTGACCCCAAGAAAGATGCCGCAAGACTTGCCCACACGGTTGGCAAGAAGAAAAGGATAGGCATGATTGCAAAGGCTTCCGAGCTCGGGATCAAATTATTGAATGCCGGCAAGCTCGCACCAAAGAAAGCAGAAGAAAAGGAAGAAGCTCAATAATGGTTGTAAACATAAGGAAAAAACGCGAATTAGTGGCAAGAATTCTTGGAGTAGGAGCAAACAGGATACGTTTTGAACCTGACAGGCTAGAAGATGTCGCTGATTCCATCACCAGGGAGAACATTCGCTCGTTAGTGAACAGCGGAGCCATATGGACCGTCAAGCCGAAAGGAACCTCCAGAGGAAGAGCAATTGCCAGACGAGCCGTTTGGAAGGTTCACGGCAAGGGCCCCGGTTCAAAAAAAGGAAAAAGGACAGCTAGGGTTGGCAAGAAAGAAGTCTATGTCGTCCGAGTAAGATCAATGCGTTACCATCTGAAGGTACTGAAGGAAAGAAAGGACATATCCAACGACGTATACTGGCAGCTTTACAAGAAGGTAAACGGCGGCCAGGTCAGATCGCTCGCGCACTTGCGTGATCTTGTAAAAGAATCAAAGAGCCGCTAGCGCAGTTCCGCAACTGTTAGCCGCAGCCTCGAAAAGTTGGCCATGCTGTTGCCGAAGAAGCGCACTCCTTCCTGAGTCAATATCTGTTTTTTCCTAGCCTGACCAAAGGCGTAGCCACCAATCGTTCCATCAGACATGACCACTCTGTGGCACGGCACTACGATCGGGTTGGGATTGTTATGCAGGATCCTTCCTATGGCACGCGAAGCGCGTGGAAATCCTAAAGCAGCGGCAAGATCTTCATAAGTTGTTACTCTCCCTTCGGGAATGTGATGCAACATGTCGTAAACTTCTTTAGCCTTTAGCGTGCTTGTCTTTTTCAATTACGGCTTCATCCATGCATGAGGGCTATTTCAAACTTGTGTGACTTCAAGCCCGCTGCTTTCTGCCAGTTTCGTTATCCTCTCTTTATGGATTCCAAGGCCCTTGGGGTCCAGAATTACATTCGTAACCTTCTCGATGCTCTTTGAAGTCATCTGGTCTAATATCTGTGCGTCTATTCTCTCAAGGCTATGTTTTGAAGCTATTGCGGCAAGACCAAATTCTGATTCAAGTAAAAGTTTGTTGAACTTGGTGGGATAGTGAGTCCCTCCGAAAGCCAGGCCGACCCTTTCGCAAGGCTCGATGACATTTTCCAATACCCCCAGAAGGACATCACAGATTACGGATGCGGCATTTGTGTCTGACCACTGCTTTTCTGACGAGCCAAGTTCAACGAATAAAAGAGGCTTTGCCAACGAAGTTGGTCCATGGTGTGTTGCTTCAATTATCACGTCATAATCTGGAACGCGTGACCTTGCAGACGTTAGCGCCTGAAGATATCTCTTCTGCAAGGCCGGATAGGATATCGCGATCTCGAATGGTTTGCCTCCGTGTGGATTGTCTCCAAAGTTACCAGTGCAATGACACGTGAGCGTGGGGATTTTGCTGTCTGACTTGTGCTTGGACAGGAAAATGAACGCCGTGGCATCAGGATATGATTGGTCAAGATTTTCCAGATAAAGCAAGTTGTTCGAAGAAACGTGCAGCTTCAAGTCATGGTATCGGGGACATGTGAAGGATCCGGGTGGATCTTTCTTGTCGTGTGATGGGGCGAACCCTAAATCATCGTGCAGGTAGCGAATCATGGTTGCGCCGGCCGGGTCCTGGTTTGAGACAACAAGAACATAGTTTGCGCGCATTTACACTCTTTTGCCGGGTATTCTAATTTTAGCATTATTCTGCCTAAGTAAATTTATAAATTGCAGGAACATCCGCATACTTGACAAGTTGAGCGATAGGATTGAAGGAATTGAGGAGCAAGATGCAGGCCTCGAAGATGTCAGTTTAGATGATAATGGTAGTTCCGAAGCAGGGGATGCACAAAGAAGCGAATCCCAGCAGCCTGCTGCTGAAGCGGCACCTGAAGTAGGCTCGTCAACGCAGGGTGCCTCGAAAGAACAAGCAACGATTGTCGACGTTGGACCAGGGGATTCTCAGGTAATTCAGGCCAAGCAGGAACCGGCAACCATCGATTCAAAGTTCTTTGCCATTCGCACAACAGGCGGTCAGGAGCGTGTTGTCGCAAGCCTACTCCAGACCAGAGTCAACGCAAAAAAGTTAGCGATACGCTCAATTATGGTCCTTGAAAGCTTCAAAGGCTACATCGTCGTTGAGGCTCCCGATTCTAACGTAGCGTACGAGGCCCTTTCGGGAATAAGACATGTGCGAGGCCAGATTAGAGGCGACCTTCCCTTCAAAGACATTGAAGGGTACCTGGTGAAAAAGCCTGTAGTATCTGAGCTTAGCGTCGATGATACCGTAGAGGTTATAGCTGGGCCATTCAAGTCCATGAAAGCCAAGATAACTCGCGTTGACTATGAAAAACAAGAGGCCACGGTCGTGCTCTTAGATTCTCCGTACCAGATACCTGTAACGGTAGACGCAAATTACTTGAAAAAAGTACTTCATTAGGGCAAGTTCTGCCTCTAACTCAACGATTAAATAAAGATTATACTCAAAATTTATTCATCCAATCCTTCGGTGTTATGGTTGATAGTTGACCTCAACTTGAAAGGTAAACATGTAGTCGTAATAGGGGGCGGTACAGAAGGCGTAAGGAAAGTAAAGGCGCTGCTAGGGCAGGACTGCAAGATCACCGTTGTTGCCAGCAGAGCCAACCGCTTCCTGACAGGCGAGGCTGCTCGTGGAAAAATAACGCTTGCAAAGGCGAGGCTGCGGGAAGCCTCCATACTTGACGATTATCCCGATGTGTTCCTGGTGCTTGCGGCCACAAATGACCGACAGCTCAATCGTGAGATCGTGCAAAAAGGAAGATCTATGGGTGTATTCGTGTATGCAGCTGACGACCCGGCGGTAAGCGACTTTTCGTACGCTTCAGTCATTAACATTGAAGGCATCATGCAGGTCGCCATTTCGACTTCAGGGAGAAGCCCAATCATGGCCCGCAAAGTGCGAATCAGAGCCGAGAGGGTTCTCCGTCGGATAATCAAGAAGGCAGACATTGAAAATGCCAAGTTGCAGGAATTCGCCCGACTCGCTGCGAGGCCAAAGATAGGGAGCGCAGGAAAGCGCAAGGAATTCTTGTATTCTCTTGTTAACGACAGCCGAATCCAGAACCTTATTAAGGAAGACAGGATTGAAGATGCTAAAAGCGCCACGCTAGAGCTGTTGCAAAAATGGGAAGGAAAAAGCAAATGACTCTTACATCTGTCAGTGCGTCTACCCCGTCATCTGCTGTCAAGACTATGCAAATTATCAATGCAAGAGTAACATACAGAAACGCGCCCATTCACCTTCTTGAAAAGTTCGCTTTCAAAGATGTCGACGCAGCCCACCAGACATTCTTGAGTTCCGGTTTTGACGAGTGTGTCATCTTGCAGACCTGCAACCGGGTAGAAGTCTTTGCGGCCGCCAAGGAAGCTGGCCAAGAGAAATTGCTTGAGGAATGGGCTTCTGCAGCTGGGCTGGCGGAAACTGATTTCGCGGCTTTCGAGGTCGACTTGGGCAATGCTGCAGTCAGTCACCTCATGAAACTTGCATCCGGTCTTGACTCGCTCGTGCTTGGAGAGGACCAGATTTTGGGCCAGGTAAGGCGTGCCATCGAATTTTCAAGGTCAAACCACTACGCCAGCTCTGGCTTGTCGGTGATATTTGACAGGGCACTGAAGGTTGGCAGCAGAGTCAGAACAGCCACCGGAATAAACAGAGGGAACGTTTCAATTGCATCTGTTGCCCTGAGCCTTGCAGACGAGTATTTTGACGATCTTAAAGGCAAGAGAATTATGCTCATAGGAACCGGCGAGGCTGCAAGTCTGGTGGCGAAGGCATTAAAAAAGCGCGAGGTTGAATTCATTGTCACGAGTAGGGTCCAGGAAAGAGCCCGCTCATTCGCCGACAGGGTTGCAGGTACGCCAATTCCGTTCGACAGCGCGCTGGAAATGCTTCGGAAAGTGGATATGATCTTCACCGCGACAAAAGCTCCGTATCGGCTTATCACCTTTGAGAGAATTGAAAAAGCGATGAAAAACAGAAAGGAAGGGATTATGATCTTTGATCTGTCAAACCCGAGAACAGTTGACGACAGGGTCACAGAAATCCATGGGGTCAAGCTTGTCAACATGGATCAGATAGCAGAGCTGGTCGGCAAGAATATGCGCTCCCGCGTCAAAGAAGTGCGTTCTGCTGAAAAACTAATTGATGATGAAATGAAGTCAGTTGATACCATAATGAAGAGATTGAAGGCCGAGCCTGTAGTTGTATCGGTCTTCAAAAGTGTTGACACAATTAGAGAGCGCGAGTTAAAGAAAGCGCTGTCAATGCTGGGAAAGAAGGTGGGCTCTGATGAAGCCAAGGTTGTAGAGCATCTTTCATATGCCATTGTTGAAGGAATACTTTCAACACCTATGAACAATCTTAGGAAGGAGATTGAAACTGGCCAAAGCGAGGAACTGATGAAGATCGTATCCAAGTTGTTCAGGTATGAAGAAAGGCAGACGCAGCAACAGCACTAACGCTTTTCCTAACGTCAGGCTGCGGCGCTTGAGAACTACATCCGCTGTTAGAGACTTGCTTCAGGAAACCCGTCTTTCTGCGAAAGATCTGATTGCACCTGTTTTCGTACAAGAAGGGCTCAAAAAGCCAGAAAACATTTCCTCCATGCCCGATGTTCAACGACTGCCACTTTCACAGCTAGTCGGCGAGATCGAGCGCATCTCGGATCTGGGCATCCGTGCCATAATATTATTCGGAGTTCCATCTCAGAAGGATGACAAGGCCAGCTCAGCCTTCGACCCCAACGGAATAGTTCCAAGGTCTTTAGATCTTTTACGCAAACATTTCGGAGAAAGGATTGCACTCGCTACCGACGTCTGTCTCTGCCAGTATACATCCCACGGACATTGCGGTCTTGTCACGAACAAGAAGGTGGATAACGACAGGAGCATTGAAGCCCTCGCAAAGGTAGCGGTTAGTCATGCACGCGCCGGCGCAGATATTGTTGCGCCTTCTGCAATGATGGACGGTCAAGTGCTGACGATACGCCGCGGCCTGGACGATGCAGGCTTTTCCGATGTTGCAATAATGGGTTACTCGGCCAAGCAGGCATCGCCACTTTACGCCCCGTTTCGAGATGCGGCTCATTCTTCCCCATATTTTGGTGATAGGCGCACATACCAGATGCCGCTTGCAAACGCAAGGGAAGCGATGCGAGAGGTTCAGACGGACATTGCAGAAGGCGTTGACATAGTGATGATCAAGCCCGCGATTCCATATCTTGACTTAATATACAAGGCAAGACAGTCCACCAACCTGCCAATCTGCGCCTACAGCGTATCAGGCGAATACGCTCTGATAAAGGCGGCTGCATTGAATGGCTGGGTTGACGAGGATGCAGTAACAAGCGAATTTCTAACGTCGATAAAGAGAGCAGGTGCAGACATGATAATTACTTACCAAGCGAAAAAAATGGCTCAGTTGTTGCTCGCCGAAAAATAATTAATTCACCTTTTTATGCCGGAAAGAAAACAATGATACTAATGTTCGCTGCCGACAGCAGTTCAGAGCGCGCGACAAGCATCGAAGACTACCAGAACACATGCACCGAATTCATAACTGACATCAGCAAAGATTACATGGACTGGGTGGATCGGTACCAGCTTGGAGAGCAGGAAACGGTTAGAAGAAAATCAATGATTGGCAAGATCGTCAAGACCACCAATGAGTGGATCGTCAAGCACGGCACGACCATCAGAAATGTGGACATTGTCATGAACGACGGTGTCAATAAGATGGCCGAAAATACGGCGGGCTATCCTTTTGGTTTTGATGTTGTTGTGAACAACATTAGCCGCTACACGGTTCACCCGGTTGGCGAAGTGCGGTTGAACATCAAGGCTGCTCCCCGGCCCAGCAGGCTTGCGCGACTAGGTAATTACCACAAAGATCAGTTGCTGCTGATAAATTCTAGCTCACCGGTCAACTTTTCAGTGAGCAAAGAGAGCCTGAGAGGCGCAGACATACTGGACGACTATATTATCATGGATGCCAAGGCTTGTCACAAGCAGGATCTCATTTCTGTTACTGCGGTCGTGGAAGAAGTTGAAGGTGATCATGTGACAGAAAGCAGAGGATACACGACAATAATACTTTTGGTCTAGAGTGGCTACACTTTAAATAACGTTTCAGTATCGTAAAAAATAGCTGCGACGGTCGTCCAGTTTGGTCTAGGACATCAGATTGCCAATCTGGTAACCCGGGTTCAAATCCCGGCCGTCGCATAGATTACGAAATCTTGTTCAGAAGATCCTTGACGTCTACCCGATCGAGCTTTTCTATTTCACGATCAAACCATGCTTCCACTTCAGTGGGATCTGATCTATTCTTTTCTCTAACCTGGAGCAGTTCTGCCTTTCTCAGTTCCGCCATTTCCTCTAATTTTGGCATGCATGCGCTCGTCGCGCTCTCCAGCAGCCTGTCCATCAGCTTATCGAACATTAGATCAGCCCGAACAAGACTCTAAGCAGAATCAACAGCACGATGATCCCCAGCACTACCCATATGATTGTCCACAACATTTTAAGATCTTCCGGCCAGCCTGCGATATAAGCCGAGTACAATAATTATCTAGGCGAGTCGTTATGAAATGAATATATAGTTTATCCGCTTGCGCCGCAGGCGCAAAATCCGAATTCGTCGATCCTCTTTTCGCAAGTTGGGCAGCGATCACCATATTCGACCTCCCAAGCGTGTTTGCCGTAAATCTCGTAATGCGTGTCAATTTCTCGAGGGGTTGCCTGGGAGTCGTCAGCAGTCTGCGGTTTCTTCTCGCGAGGCTCCATTGGCATCATATTATTATTAGCGTGACCCATTATTAACTTGCACCGGAATGCTTTTTCGCATTCCCCTTAATGATCTCCAGCGCGCGTTCCGCCGGCTCTTTTCGCGGCAGTTGAATCATGAAGATGTTCTGAGAGTTAATGTATGCCTGAGATTCTGGTGAGATCGCGATAAGCCCGCTTTCCGCTAGAGCCTCGAAAAAGTCCAGCATGTCGTTGGCGTACAAAAGGTAGTTCTGTTCAAGAGCTGTGTCAAAGAAGGTTATATGCACATCCACGAAGACATCCGTTCCGTCATAAAAAATATCAAGGACCGTGTCTGCCCTGATCTTCTTTCCATACACTTTCTGAAGCATGTCTTCGTAATCTTTTTGGCTGACTAGAATGCATGGCACTTTCTTTCCCGAAAAGTCCACAAGCGTGGCGCCTTCCTTATGGAGGTGGCTCTTGAATTCTTCGAGAGTACTAAAGTTCCTCTTCGGCATTTTACTGGTGTTCTTGTATTGTTTCCGTAAAATAATCTTTCAGCTCTAAGTTTCGCTGCAATCTCTTGTAGAGGTATTCGTGCTCAGTGCAGAGGTAAAATGGCAACTGCTGTGAATGTAGGGGACGATATCTTGAGCTTTTAGGAATCAGCTCAAGCTGGACAACGAAATCTGCTTTGCCTCCGCTTGTGTTGCACCTGAAATGAGGACCGTTGCTATCCTCTACTACTTCATCCACAAGAAGAGATTACTTTTAATCGATAAAAAGTGTTCCACCTCAGGTTCCGGTGTGTGCTTATTTATGATAACAGTTTACATTCCGGGCTAGACTAATTCCGAATCATCGTGGAGCCGTCTTCTTATTCTGTACGTTTGCCAGAGATTCTTGTAATATCCGATAATGGCTTCCCTTATCTGCTGCGCCGGATCAAGCTCGTTTCTCTTGCAGTATTCTGCGAATTCTTCCCAAATCACCGATGGGCATTCAAACCGCAAAAGGGAACCGTCAGCGGGCGGTAATTCCCTGCGATCCCGAATCTCAAAAACTTTCACCCCTTCGCCTGGTGTGGATACGTCAATAGATTTCTCAAGGTCATTAAGTATCCTGTCAACCTCTTCCACGGAAAGCTCGTTGTCTCGCAATCAAGGCACCGTAATGATTGTGGACGGTATTAACTTCTGTCTGTAGGCAGGTTAACTTACAGGGCAAGTATGCTCAGAAATCCATAATATGAGCAGTGACTGAAAGATCCACTGAATGAGCAGGCGAATGTCATTTTACGCTATCTCAACAGAAACTAACATACCTGAAGAAATCAGAAAGATCCTGTATGAGAAATTGGAGATTAGAGATGTTTTTGGAATGAAATGCTATGTGATGATTGAAGATGACGACAAGTCTCCGCTAAATTTGCTTGACGAAGAAAGTCACCGACGAGTTGAAAGGTGGCTTCAAACGGTAGGAAGCGACTCAGTTTTTGCATATTCCTGGCATTAGATTTTCTTAGGATGTGCGATGAAGGGCTTTTTTCATGCATCTAAATCTAGATCGGCCTAGGATAGCCGTGTTTGAAATTCGGCAAGGTGCTGTGATGACTTTGTCTTCGCCTTTGACTGAGTTTTTAATCTCGCCTTCTCCTGTCTAAACATGCGCAAGAGCAATTCACCACCACTTCCAAAAAGGTTTGAAAGAGCAGATGCAATTGTCTTTTCGTCGATCTCTTGGTCTCCGTCGAGTGAGATCCCGTACTCATTTTTAAGAAATCGGAAAACGCTTTCCTTCTGCTCGGCTCCTCCTAGCAGCTCAAGGGTATTTTTCAAAGCCTTTGCCAGGACAGCCGTATCGTCATCTCCGCCGCGAGCGTAGCGTCTGTTTTTTTTCTGAGTGTTCTCCAAGTGAGACCTCACCAGTATAAAGCCACACCAAAATGACGAAAAAGGTACGTATGTTCCCTTGGTGACATACTGAATTTTATCAGGTTTCTCGAAATATTAGAGCTCCTATATGAAAATACTGGTTGCAGAGGATGAGACCAACATAGCTATGCAATATCGCACCGTTCTTGAGGAGAACAAGCATGAGGTTCAGATAACTTATGACGGTGAGGAATGCCTTGAGGCATATTATAAGGAACTTGACAAATTTGCAGAAGATAAAGCTGCAGGCAAGAACAGGCGAAAGGCGCCGTTCGACGCGGTGGTCCTAGATTACAGAATGCCAAAAAAAGACGGAATGGAGGTTGCCAGAGAAATCCTCGCGATAGAACCAAAACAAAGAGTGCTATTCGCATCTGCCTACGTAGTTGATACTTTGGTAGACTCGGTGAAGAATCTGCAACAGGTTGTTGAACTTCTTCAAAAGCCGTTCGATCTGTATGAATTCGTTGATCTACTTGAGGACAAGCGCATTTGGGCAGGCCTAGAGAAGCTGAACGTGAAGGTAAGGGAAGTTAAAGACCTTAATCCCTCCCACAACGAAATTAGGGACCTGTTGGAAGGCCTTCGAAAATTACAGAAAGGAAGAGCCTGGGCATCAGTCTAGCTTCAGGTCAATTGATTCAGCTGCCTAGAAATAGGCAAACTGATCGAGAAGGTAGTACCGCCCCCGGCATTATTTGCTGCAGAGATTTCTCCATTATGAGCATGAACAATCGCTTGGCTTATGTAAAGTCCTAGTCCAGTGCCTTTCTTGGTGCCCTCCCCGTGGCCTTTTGTCACAAACTTTTCAAATAGCCTTGGAAGTACGTCCGCGGGTATACCCTCACCAGTGTCTGAAATCCTGATTTCCACGATATTCTTGTCATGGAATGCCCTGATTTCTATCCTAATGACTCCCTTCTGAGTGAATTTTATGGCATTTCCGATGATGTTGGATATCACCTGAGTAATTCGAGATCGGTCCGCGTCTATTTGCAGATCTGCTTCGGAGAGGTTATGGTCAAGTAATATTGAGATATCTTTGCTCAAGTCGGATTTGAACGAATCAATGGCATGTTGGATCAGTTCGTGAATCTTTACCTTGGCAAAATCAAATTTCAAATTGTCGCTCTCAATCCTGCTCACATCGAGAATGTCATTGGCAAGCTGTTGGAGGCGTCTGGCCTCGCCGAGGACTCCCTCCCAGGCTTCCTCTTGGCTAATCGTACCCCTTCTTGCCAAGAGTGCAAAGCCAAGAATAGGCTGAATAGGCGTCCTCAGTTCGTGTGAAGCTATTGCGACGAATTCGTTCTTCAGCCTCTCCTTTCGCTTAAGTTCTTCCTTATCTTTTTCAACGCCCACAATGGTGCTATAGTTGAAAGTGTCATCCACTATTGCCACATTTCCGAACTTTACATTCCCATGTTCATCTTCTAGGCGTTTTATGTTCACGACAGCGGGAAACGTACTTCCGTCCTTTTTCTTCAGCCAGACACGTTGGGAAAAAATGCTTCTCTGGTTATTGGTCTTGGTGAGAGCTGTCTGAATCAATCGTTCGGGTGCATTTGATGTAAAATCCAGAAATGAGGCCTCCAAAAGGTCCTTCCTTGCATATCCGAAGAGAGATGCGAAGAGTTCGTTACAATCCATTATGAATCCATTGATGTCTATTGTACAGCAGGCTATTGGAACATAATGATATGAGAAAATTCGAGAGCCCACAGTACTCCCATCATTGGCCGCAATTAACAACTCATCTCCCACCCCTGTACAACATGTGAAAAACGAGACAAAATGTAGGCATTTGTTTGTCAATCCAGATACACCTAATGACTTTAAGCACAAGCTACGTCAACCAAAGTATTGCCACGCGTAGACGGAGGGACTTGATAGATGCAGGAGGCAAATGACAGGGATGGTAATAGTACTAACCAGGTACTATTACGTAAGGCATTGGATGAAACAATCTATTCTCTGGGCGCCCCGATTTACAAGACGATAACGTGGCATATGAACAATAGAGGATTCTTTACTGAATCCAAGAACATAGACGTTATGGCTTTTTATTCAAACCTGAAAGAGCTGGTCGGGCCCGGTGCCGACATGATTATGGAAGAGGCATGGCACAAGTTAAAGAAAGAATACAAGGGTGAAATTGATTTAGGCAGCGGCACGCCGCTTGACAGGATGAGGCGAATGATCGGTAGCGACAAGGAGTTTGCATGAAATTGGAAAAGCAAGCTACTGAAATTAGCGTTGGCAAGGAACGCAGGAAGTACGTGGTAGGTCTAC
>Ga0184639_10001089_pt1 | contig 11478 bp, 10 predicted proteins | sample PLM31_170_b2_FD_133155 | JGI IMG/M metagenome (GOLD analysis project Ga0184639, IMG submission 133155) | Groundwater sediment microbial communities from an aquifer in East River, Colorado, USA - PLM3-1_170_b2 | ecosystem: Environmental > Terrestrial > Soil > Riparian zone | place: USA: East... | reverse complement strand
TAACGAAAAGTCTCTAAGAGATCTAATAGGAATCGCAGTTGAACATGATCTATATGTTATCTGTGATGAGATATATGATCAGATAGTTTTTGATGAAAAGTTTGTTGGAATAGGTAAAGTCAGTGGTGATTCTCCTGTTATACTGGTAAATGGTTTTTCAAAGGTACATCTTATGTCTGGTTGGCGAATTGGCTATATTGCATTTAACAATTCAAAAAGACTTGAACTCCTTCGTGAAAACATACCAAAGCTTGCCAGAGTTAGAATTGCATCTAATTTACCAGTTCAACACGCTGCATTGGAATCACTTGTAGGTCCACAAAATTACATTTCAGAATTTGTTTCTCAATTAAAAAAGAGAAGAGACTATGTAATCAAAAGGTTAAACGGAATGAATGGACTTAGCTGCTCAATTCCAAAAGGTGCCTTCTACGCATTTCCAAAGATTGAGAGTACAAAATATTCATCTGATAAGGAATTTGTTATAGATCTTTTAAAATCAAAAGGTATCTTGGCAGTACATGGTTCAGGCTTTGGAACTCAATATGGCAGTGGACATTTTAGGTTGGTCTTCTTACCAGAAATTAGTGTATTAGAACCAGCACTTGACAAAATTGAAGAATTTGTGGCTTAAAACTCCCACACTGTGATTTTTTTTGGCGTGATCTTTATAATACAATCTGTCTGAGCAAGAAGTTCCTGCGCAGAATTATTATTCAAACTACTAAAATATCTTAATAAAATTTTCTTGGTTATACTTGAAACAATTTTCTTATTAAAAATTAATTTGGCAACTCCTCTTCCCATCACTCCAAATATCGGTGAACGAATTCCTGCATCCACGCAAAAACTAACTTTGGGATTTTTCTTTACATTCTTTGCTTTTTTAGTATAAGTGTTAGTTCCAACATAAAAAATACCGTCTTTGTACAAATACCATACAGGAACAATATGCGGCATGCCTCTTTTGTCTATAGTAGCGAGTCTTAGGATCTTCTGTGATTTTAGAAATTTATCTTGTCTCATCTGATGTCTTCCTGAATCCTAGGTATAACAAAAAGCTTCCAAAGGAAATCATTCCTACAGAAATTTTTTCATTTGTAATTTTATTAGATAGAAAAAAGTCCCACACAAATTCTGGTCCCCAGATAAGTAAATTTCTGATAATTACTATAGCCGCAACTACAATGAACAAAACTCCCATGGCAGTAAACCAATTACGTCCATGACGATTGATCATTCTCATATTGTCATTCTAAATTTTGTAGACTTTAAACTATCTTTAATCCTGGATTCTTCATCTTGTTTCTTATCATTGCATTCAAAAGTATCGGTGTTGCAACTTCTGCTAAATACGAAAGTGAACCAGGACCAAGAATGAGAGGTCTGAGATTCTTTATTTCTCTAACTAATCCACTGACTGTTTCAATTGCTTTTTGATCATCACCGCAGATGAATATGTCAGAATCCAAAACAAGATTAGGGTCTACTAGTTTTTTTTCTGATACTGTGTGAAATGCAGCAACAAGCTTTGTTTTATCTTTTATGTGTTTTTGTACCGTTTCAAAGGCAGAGGGTTTTTTTTCAATAAAAGAAATGAATTCAAACCCTGAATTGGTTTTTATCATAGGCACTATTGGAGAAATCACAATACAGTTGTCTTTTATGTTAGAAAGTATGACAGGACAAGTTGAATCTATGTTTTCATATGGAATAGATAAAACCAAAACGTCACTTTCTTTAGCTATGGAAACATTATCGTTTCCCGTTATCTTGCCTTTTACAGAACCATAAAGTTCAGTAGCATTATTTGAGTATTCAAGAGCTGCTTGTATTGCTTTTGTTGCATCACGTGAGCCAATCAAAATATCATGATTTACACACCATCTTAAGGCAAAACCTTTTCCCATCCCACCTGTTCCACCTACGATTCCTATTTTCATAAAACAAACGCTGGTAATGTTATTATTATCTCTTCTTTAAAATCTGAAACACTCTTGTCTTTGATAATTTTTCTACGTCACGCGCAAGCAAAAAACAATGTAGAACGAATTCTTGCTGGGCGTAAAGAGGGATTTCCACTCACACAAACAGGTCTTCAACAAGCAGAAAAGATTGCTAAATTCTTAAAACCTCTTGAAATCTCAGCTATTTATTCCAGTCCTATTGAAAGAGCAATAAGTACAGCAAAATTAGCCGCCAAAAGCCTTAATCTGGAAGTCAAAACAGATTCAAGACTAACTGAGATTGAGATGGGAATGTTCTCAGGCATGTTTTATGAAGACATGTTTACAAAATATGGTAATGTGTTTCTAAAATTCTATCAAGATAATCCAATTATTGAGGAGAATGGAGTGGAGACATTTTCCAATGTTAAAAAAAGAGTGTTAGACATAGCAAACTATTGTTCAAAAGAACACAAAGGGCAAAACGTTTTACTTGTAACACACATGGATCCGATTAAAGCTATGATTTCTACAATTTTACATCTAAAACCAGAATCTCTTTACGAACTAATAATACGAAATGCTTCTCTTACAATATTAAAAAAAGAACAAAACAATTATTCGTTGGCCGCTATAAATTCAATGGATATAGAAAGATATGTTCAAGATTAACCTGTAACTCTATTATTTTTACCAGAACCAATATCTATAGGCGATGGTCATCATGAATGAATTGAAAACAAAAGCAGGGCTATTATTTCTTTTAATCTTACCAATTAATTTATCCGCAGCATATGCAGAATCTCTTCAATTATTTACTGATAACAAAGTGTATTCTGACGGACAACCACTGCTTGTTTATGGGAAAGCACTCCCTAATGATGGCTTGATTCTGAGATTGTTTGCCCCAGATGGTACAATTGCAAAATTTGATCAAATTGCTGCTGATGGAAAAGGTGAATTTCTACACGTACTAATTACTTGGCCTAGCCCATCTACCACATTTCCCTATGGGACATACACCGTAGAAATAATCTCTAATCAAGAAAAAGGGTTCTCACAAAAAGTAGATGTAAAATTTGCTCCATCATCTGAGCTTGTTGAAGTTCCAGTACAAAGAACTGTAAACACACTTGTTTTTGCACCACAGACCGCAGCCGTGAATGCTCCTATTAGAATATTTGTACAAACTACAAGTGATGGAGCATTAGTTGCGGGTTCTCCTGAAAAACTTTTAGGAACATCACATGTCCATTTGCCAACAGGCGAAGTCATAAGTTTAGCGCTTTCATTTAAAACACTTCACCAAGGAATCTATTATGCAGATTATACTCCCACTCAGGAAGGAACATACGTATTTCATATAGTTTCATTCAATCAAGGAACCGTGTCCAACGGTTCCGCTGCAACTGTTGTTTTAAAACAGGACATAGAAGGGATATCTAATCAGATTTTACAACTAAATTCTATACTACATTCTACATCTGAAGAATTAGATAAACTAAAAAATGAAACAAGAGAATTTGGGTCAACACTTGAAAAAAGTCAAGTCTCTCTAATTGAAACTAATAAAAACATCGATAATAGTGTTAAACTAATTTCTGATTCAGTAAAGAACATAGAAGAAGCATCTGGACAATTTAATTCGTTGTTTCTACCAATTGTAGCATTAATTGCAGTGATCATTGCTTTACAAATAACAATTCTTGCTAGACGAAGATAGCTATAATAGACAAAGAATAGATTTCTCTACCATGCCAAAATTGGCATTTTTTTTAATTCTCATATTGCTAGTATCAGCATTTACCAGGTCCTCTTATGGATTCTATGATGTTGATCTAGTGCAATCAACACCTCAATGGAATCTTGAAAATTCAGATATTATCAAAATATCTCCCCCCATTATAGAAAATCAAATCAAAAGATACATTGTCTTTGGTTCTGGTTCTATTTCTGATGTAGGATCATCTGCAGAGAATCTAGTATATGGAATAAGTTCTGATAAAGGATTTTTCTCAGTTGGAACTTTCTACCAAAATGAAATATATGATCTTCAATCAAAGGGATATAAAATAATTGAAGATTTTCAATTAGAGTTTGATTCTCTACCTGAATCACTAAACAACAAAACTGTTTCAGAAGCATCAAGAATTGGTCCTATAACAGGTTCTGATGAAGTTTTTAGAAAATATGGTTACGACGGTAAGGGAATAACAATAGGTATAGTTGATACAGGAACCGATTTTTCAAATCCTGATGTTCAAGACTCGCTTGCACGTGACCAAAACAATCATCCTATAATGATTGATGCAGATGGTCAAGGCCTAGTCTTGACAAATGCTACGTTTATTGCAAACATAAACGCCAAAGGAGTGATCACAAATTATACAAAATCAATTCCAAAAAATATCACTTCTTCAGTATATGTAAATTCAGATGGAGTGTTTCTAAATCTCGCAAAAAAGGGCAACGGTACTTCGGTTTTAGTCTTTAACTCGCTCTTTCCCACTGGCGGAGCTCCTGTCCTTAATGGTACTATATCAAACGATATGAAAATTGGCAAAAATAACAGAGATTATCTTGTTTCAAAAAGCGGAATATATCACTTAGGTGTAATTTATCAAGGAACGTTACAAGGCACATTTGCACGATTACAGCTTGTTCCAGTACTTGTTTTGGATTCTAAAGTTGCAGGTCTTTATGATACTGTCGTACCTGACATGTCTACCTCTTGGATTGATTTCACACGTTTTGAAGTAAAAGATAACAAACCTCCAAAATATGATTTTGATTTTACTGATGAAAATCCAATTACTTTGGGAAATGGAAAAGAATTTTTCTTGTATGACTCTGACAAAGATGGGAAATTTGATTATAGTACAGGAACTTTAGGTGCCCGAGTACTCGATATTTATGGTGTTATAAAAAAACCATCTCTTATTGAACCGAAAATCCGTGCAACAAATGGTACTTTGTTATTTCCAATTGATCCAGAAGGAAATTACTTTGGCGTGATGTATGACTTTCTAGGCCATGGTACATCAAGTGCTGCATCTATAACATCAAAAGGAATTGAAAAATACGATATTTATGGTAATTCAACAAAATATTCACTAAAAGGAGTCGCACCAGGAGCAAAAATTGTTCCAATAAAGGCATTGTGGTTTGGTGATGCAGTATATGCTTGGTTATGGGCATCAGGTTTTCATCAAGAAAATAATCATTGGATATTTGAAGGAAAACCTAGAGTTGATATAATATCAAACAGTTGGGGAGTTTCTAACTTTCCAACTCTGCAATCAGTACCCGGTCTTGATGTTTTGTCACTTATTCTGAGTACTCTCACTGTCCCAGGTTCAATTGACAAGAATTATCCTGGAGTACTCATTGTTAGCAGTGCTGGAAATGCAGGCCATGGATATGGAACTATGGGATTGCCAAATGTGGCCCCATTCGGTCTTAGTGTAGGGGCAACAACTAACAATGTCTTTGTTGGATACGGTTCATTTAAGAATCAACCAAGATTTGGAAATACTACTACATCATCTAATGAAATAGCAGATTTTTCAAGCAGAGGTCCTGGAATAATAGGAGATCCAAAACCAGATCTGATGAGTATTGGTGCATACAGCTTTACACCTTCAAGCGTTACAAAAAAGATCAAAAACGCAACCGATCCATTTACAATGTTTGGAGGAACAAGCATGGCAGGACCACTTGTTGCTGGCTCTGCTGCAATATTGATGGAAAGTATGAAACAACAAAACAAAGAATATGATCCATTCAAACTCAAAAATATTTTAATGTCAACTGCTACTGATTTAGAAAATGATCCATTCACACAAGGAACAGGAATTGTAAATGTAGAAAATGCAGTAAACTTTGTCAAGGGAAAAAGTGGTGCCTTTATTGTATACAATAATGCGTCATATGCTAATATAAAAAAAATTCTTGACGTGCCAATGAATATGATAAATTCATCCTCTTTTGGAATAGAAAATTTTCGTTTAAATGATACATCCTTTCCTATGACTCCTTGGTTTGGTGGTAGACTCTATCCTAGTGAGAGAACTTTTGCAACCTTTACAATAGAAAATCCTACAAACAGAACTCTTGACATAACAATAAAGCCACAAACCCTAGAACTCGTTAAAAAATATCAATACAACAGTACAACTGAAGTCAGATTACAAGATCCACTCATGAACAAATCAGGTACATTCAGACCGAATTACATTCCTCTTGAAAATATCACCAAAGACAAAGAAATGAACGCATTCTTTGAAAAAAAGAAACCAATACCAAACGATGCATCGTTGATGATCATAAACGTGAATTTCCCATTTGATAATTTCATGAATAAAACCGAAAAGATCTACGCTAATGACATGAAGATTTCGTCAGTGTACCTATATGATTGGCATGACAAAAATAATGATACCAAAGTAACATATGACGAACTTTCTCTGATAAATCGCGGTGGATCGTGGGGAACAGTACAAGAGTTAAGAATTGCGGAACCAAATTCAAAATTCAAAAATACTCCGTTAATAGGCGTATATCCGGTACCAACTAAATACTCATACTGGATTGGTGATACAAAGAAAAATTCTACCTCCATGGATTATACAATTACAACTAGCTTTTACAAAAAGGAAAACTGGGAATCTGTCTGGGTAAACTATGATCATATCGAGGTACAACCAAATAGCTCATCTGATCTTGTTGCAACACTTATCGCTCCACAAGATTCTCAACCTGGAGTTTATCAAGGCTTTATCTCATTCCAAGGTATTTTACACGAAGTAAACGTGCCTGTTTCTTATGCTGTCACAAAGAGAATTGCAGGGAAAGATCTTCCAACTGTGATAGAAGGTTCACAGAAAGACGATGCATTGTATGGAAATGGATACATTGGTGGTGCTTTTGATATGACAAACAGGTATAATGCAGGAGATTGGAGGCAGTATTACTTTGATGTGCAAGACAAGACAATAAACTCTGCAGCGCTAAACATTTCATGGGAAAACAAAGACACAAACCTTTCCGTATTTGTAATTGATCCTGTGGGAAGAATAATCCAAACAAATGTTCCACCAGGAGTACTTGGTCATTTTCAGGGATGGCCTACTGGCGATTGGCTTGGTACAAGTACATTTAGTGAAGGTGGAGGATTCTTTCCAATAAAAAACAAAGATGATACATCCACAATACTATATGCTCCAATAAACCAAACAGGAACATATTCTGTTTTGATGCATTCTACTCTGTTTGGAGGACAATCTCTTGCAGAACCTATAACGGTAACTGCCAAGTTTTCTACGATCTTACCAGACGAAAAAGATCCGCAAATATTGTTTGTAGTTCCTGAATTTATCAATAGTACATATAAAATTCAACCAGAAATAATAGAAGAAAACATTGACACTATGAGATACTCTCTTGATGGAAATGAAATTGAAATCAACGCAAAGTCTTCTATCCCATCTGATCTTCTCACAGAAGGCGCTCATACTCTAAAAGTAAGTGTTACTGACACAGTTGGTCACCGTGCAGAGAAAGATGTTGGATTCAAAGTTGATAACAAACCCCCTGAGATTCTCATCAAATCTCCAACAAATGGATCACTTGTCTCAAACATTATTTCTATAGATGTTGATGTATCTGAACAGAATTTGCCAGCTGCAGGAGGAATTAGCATACTGCTACCTAATGGTACTGTATCGGACAAGAAATTTATCCAGTTTGATACAAGGACACTGGAAAATGGAGAGTCTGACATTTGGATTTCTGCAAAAGACTTGGCGGGAAATGAAATATCAAAAAAGATCATAATAAACATAGACAACAGACCATTCTTTGAAAACCCAAAAGTAGCATTAGATCAAAACTTTATTTTGCTACAAGGAATAATCATTGGAATAGTAATTGCAACAGTTGCCATAATAATAGCTACAAAAACCAAAATTTCTAAGAAACACTAGAACAAGGTTTATATGCAATTTTTCAAAAACGAAAGCTTGCATGTCCGAACAGGATTCTGGTACCAAGAGTACACTATCCAGACGAGATTTTCTAAAACTATTGGGTGCTGCAGGAACAGGACTTGCATTTGCTCCATATGTTCCATGGGGAAATTTTATGCCAAATCCAGATACTACTTCATTGGAAAAGGCAAAAGTGATCCTGCCAGATGACACTCATGCTAATGTTAACACTTTTCCAGTTAATCACGCAGAAGTTATTACATATCCAAAAACGGGAGACAGTGTACTTGATGAAGAGGCTTTTAGAAAATGGCAATTTATCAGACTCCCATCAGAACTTGGTGGTGATGCAAAAGATGTTAATGCTTTTCGTGCTTATAGTATGGTGTGCTTGCATCTTTGGTGTTTATGGAAATATTGGCCAGAAGAGGGAAGAAAGAGAGGTGAATGCCCATGCCATGGAAGCATGTACAACCCTCTTACAGGAACAGCCTTTGTAGGACCAGCTTCACTTCAAGCTCCTCCTTCAAATACTCTTGCTAGACTAACACTTGAAGCCGATGCCGATGGATTCTTATGGATTTCTCCAGCAAAATGGAATGTAAATGAAAATGGAGTTGTAGGATATGGTCGTTTCGTTAAGTCGTAGAAACGGTCTTGTCGACTTTTTTTACTGGGTATGGGATGGGCTAGACAGAACTGTATTCATTGGTTCAAAGTTTTCTTTTCCAGCAAGATTTGTGAGCCCATTCGGATTTCTTGGCATGCTGACATTTGTCACTTTTATAATTCTAGGAATAAGTGGTGCACTTTTGATGTTTTATTATGAACCAATATTGAATAGAGCGTGGGATAGTGTAGAAAAAATAAACAATGATGTTCCATTTGGTTTCCATATTAGAAACATACATTATCATGCATCAAACGCAATGGTACTTCTGGCAATTTTGCACATGTATTATCAGTATTTCAGTGGAAGATACAAAATACGAAACGAAATTTTATGGGTTACAGGAGTCATACTTGGAACAGTAACTATTCTTGAGGCATTTACAGGATATGATATTATATTTAGTGAACGTGCTGAACTTGCAATTAGTATAGCTGCATCACTTACCAATTCGATCCCAATTGCAGGACCTACAATACGTGAGGCAATGTTTGGTAGCGGATTTCATGATTTTGTTTTAAGATTCTATGCACAACATGTGTTTATTCTTCCAATAGTAATGCTTGGATTGATGGCTGTTCATATGCCAAGATTTTTGGTCTTTGACGTACCTATGGTAATGGCAATTTCTGGTGCTATTCTAATCACAGGTGGTGTCTTTCCAGTTGATATGGGTTTCAAGTTTGAACCAACAGTACCTCCAGGCATTACTGTACCTGAATGGTATCTTACTGGACTGTATGCATTTCTTAGAACGCAATATGATAAGTTTGTGACTGGTGTAGCTTGGCCTGGACTATTTATCCTTTCACTACTCATAATCCCCTTCATTGATAGATACAAAAAATTCTCTTGGAAAGACAGACCATTTGTTACTGCATTTGGAATCACAGGTATTGCACAAATCATGGTTACCACGTTCTGGGGATTCTACATATCGCCAGATACTACACTGCCACTTGTACAAAGACTTGTCATAGATCCAATATTGTTCTATACTATAATGATCTTGCTTGTACCTCTTGGATTTGGATTCTCATATATGATGATAAAGATGTCAAAAGAAGCAGAAAGGAAAGCGAAACTTGCTGCGTCTAAAGGACCACAAAAAGTAGCACAAATACATCTGTCTGCAAAGTGGATAAACTGGCTAATTATTGCACTTTTGGGATTCCAAGTTTATCTTAACATAGCAGCATACAATGCAGCACTTTCAGGCATGAAGAACTTTAATCTTTTCCTTACTGGAGTGATTCTTCTTGTATTTGCAGGAATGTTCCATGTTTACAGATATGGTATGAATGAGGCAAAGAAAATTCCAACTCCACCTCCAACAATAGAAAAAGAAATTCCAAAACCAATCGCTGTTTCACCAGAAGGTGACGCAACAAAACTTCCAGAAAAAGACAAGTCCACCCCCTCTACACCAATAGAAACTAAAGTTGTACCAGAAATAAAACCAGTTTCTGCAACTAGTCGCGCTAACGCTGTATCGCCTGAAACATCTGACTTAAAAAAACCATAAATTTTTTTCTGCCACTTTTTCAATCGAATAGCTTTATAAGACTAACAAAAAGGATCATGGATCGTTGAGCAAGCCAACATCTAGCCATGCTTACGGTGTAGCGATAATCGCAATGATAGTTGGAATGGCTGCTGGCATTTCATACTATCAACTATATTATATTCCAGAACTTACTGCTAAACCAAAAATTGCTGAAGAGATTCTTAATCCAGAGGAAGAAATTGTAATAAACATGATCAAAGGTTCAGCAACTAAAGATCAACAAGATAATTTTGTACCAAAACTAGTCAATCTTCAGCTTGGAATTGATAACAAAGTAGTTTGGGAAAATATAGATGGGACTCCACACACTGTTACTCTTGATGCAAACACACCCTTTGAAGACAAATACAGTGGTAAATTTGGCTCTTTAGGTGTAGTAAAACCAGGTGAAAAATATGAATTCTTATTCACTCAAAAAGCAGAAATTGGATATCACTGTGAACCTCACCCATGGATGACTGGTAAGATAATAGTGAAAGAAGCTAGATTCTAAACAACTAGTTTTGCAAACAGTACATCACTTTCGATTTCCTTATGCTCTTGAATTATAGAAACGCGAAACTTTACGTCGTGAGGTTCAGAAGGTTTGAACTCTATTACAGCTGTAAACTCTGCTTTATTCTGTGCCATGTTGTCTTTACTTATGAATAATCTTGATAGATTTTGTGAGATGGGTTTGCCGTTGTATGATTTGTAGACTATGAGTTGGTTTGAGTTTAAGATTTGAGTGTTGATAACAATTCCATCATATCTTCCTTGATATCTCACATCGATTTTTCCTCTTATCTCACTATTAGGAACTATATTCAAATTTTCCAGCTTCAGTTCAATATCTTTCATATTATATGCGTCACACCTTGACGATAAATAAATTATGAACGAAAAGCGGGCCCGAAGGGCTTCGATCCCTTGACCACTGGATTAGAAGTCCAGAACTCTGTCCATGCTGAGCTACAGGCCCAAGAAGTTGGCTAGGGCTACCATATTAAGAGCTTTTTACAACCATTTTTTGTTATTTAGTTCTCTTTCCATTTTGAAAAGAAATTGTTGTGAATAACCAGCAAAAGGACCAAAATGTCTGACAATTTTTTCATGTATCTCTTCATATTTTTTTTTAGTAATTGATCTACTAATTGATTCACCAAATACATCAGAATAATACTTGCGTAAAATTCGTAGAGTCCATCTGTCTATTGGAAATGCTTCAATCTTTTCAAGTGAGAATAAAAGTATACAATCAGCAATCTTATCACCTATGCCGTATACATCTACAAGTATGTCCTTCGCAGTTTTGTAGTCCGCCTTTTT
>Ga0184639_10001088_pt1 | contig 11480 bp, 11 predicted proteins | sample PLM31_170_b2_FD_133155 | JGI IMG/M metagenome (GOLD analysis project Ga0184639, IMG submission 133155) | Groundwater sediment microbial communities from an aquifer in East River, Colorado, USA - PLM3-1_170_b2 | ecosystem: Environmental > Terrestrial > Soil > Riparian zone | place: USA: East... | reverse complement strand
GCTGCACCGTCCGGCGCATGACGGAGGGATCGCCCCCGTGCCAGCCGCAGGCCACGTTGGCCGACGTCACCCAGCGCAGGATCTCGTCATCCGCGCCGATGGTGTACGCCCCGTACGACTCGCCCATGTCGCTATTCAGATCGATGACCATGCGCCCCCCCTAAATGCCCAGGTAGACGGTTCTCACGAGCTCCGATTCCAGCACCTCCTTGGCCGTGCCCGAGAGGACGAGCCGCCCGCTCTCCAGGACGTACGCCCGGTGCGAGATCCTCAGGGCCAGTTGCACGTTCTGCTCGATGAACAGGACCGTCACGCCCGCCGCGTTGATCTTCGTGATGATCTCCAGGATCTCCGTGACCACCCGGGGCGCCAGGCCCAGGAACGGCTCGTCAATCATCAGGAACTTCGGCCGGGACATGAGGCCCCGGCCGATGGCCAGCATCTGCTGCTCGCCCCCGCTCAGGCTGTGGGCGAGCTGAAAGCGCCGCTCCCGCAGGATGGGAAATAGATCGAAGACCCAGGCCAGGCTTTCCTCCCGGCGCGGCCTGGCCCGGTCCTGGTAGCTCCCGAGCAGCAGGTTCTTCTCCACCGTGAGGTAGGGGAAGACGCGCCGCCGCTCCAGCACGTGAGACACCCCTCGGGTCACGATCTGGTGGGTGGGCAGGCCGTCAATCCGTTCCCCGCAGAATTCCAGCCAGCCTGCCAGGGGCCGGACCAGACCCGAGACCGTGTTGATGATGGTGCTCTTCCCGGCGCCGTTCGGCCCCAGGAGGCACACCACCTCTCCCGCCCGGACCTCCAGCGACACACCCCAGAGGACCTGATAGTCGCCGTACTTCACTTCGAGATCCTGGACTCGGAGCACTTATCCCTCGCGTGGGGGCCTGGCGAAGGCATCCCCCAGATAGGCCTCGATGAGCCTGCGGTTCTTGACGACCTCGGACGGGGGACCGTCGGCGATGACCTCTCCCAGGTGGAGCGCGATGATGCGATCCGCGATGGACATGATCACCCGCATATTGTGCTCGATGACCACCAGGGTCAACCCCTGGTCCCGCAGCCGCCCGATGAGTTGGAGCAAGGTCGGGATGGTCCGTTGGTCCACGCCCCCCGTGACCTCGTCCAGGAGCAGCAGGCGGGGTCGCGTGGCCATGGCCCGGGCCAGTTCCAGGCGCTTGCGCTGGCCGGTGCTGAGTTCCCGGGCATAGTTCACGGACTTGTCCGCCAGCTCCACGAATTCCAGGTAGCGCAGGGCCTCGGCCCGCGCCGCCGTGGGATCCCCCTCGTGCTGCAAGGCGGCGACCGTGACATTGTCCAGAACCGTCATGGCGTGAAACGGCCGGAGCTTCTGAAAGGTCCGTCCGATCCCCAGGCGGTTGACCTGGTCCGGCCGCCGACCCACGAGCGGATGGTTCTCGAATGTGATATCGCCCGCCTCGGGCCGGTAGTAGCCCGTGATCACGTCGAAGAGGGTGCTCTTGCCGGCCCCGTTGGGTCCGATCAGCCCCACGATCTCCCCCGCCTGGACAGCGAAGCTGATCCGGTAATTCGCCACCACCCCGCCGAAGCGCTTGGTGACCCCAGTAAGCGTGAGAAGCGCCATCACCGGCCCCAGGCCCGCCGAAAGAAGCCGGCCAGCCCCGCGGGCTGGTAGACGGCCACGGCGGTGAGGAGGGCTCCATAGATGATCAAATCCACTGCGCGTCCGGTCCCGCCGAACTGCACTCGGGTCAACTCCGACAGGGGGATGAGCACCTCCGCCCCCACCAGCGGCCCCCACAGCGTGCCCACCCCTCCCACCACAGCCAGCAGGCAGATCAGGATCGAGAGGGAGAGGGGCATCGCGCTCTCGGGGTCCAGGAACAGGACATACTGGGCGTAGAAGGTCCCGCCCGCGGCCACGAAGGCCGCGGAGAAGGCCATCGCGATGAGTTTGTAGCGGGTGACCGGGATGCCCACGCTGGCCGCGGCCTCCGGGTCCTCGCGGATGGCCCGAAAGTAGTAGCCGAGCCGCGACCGCTCGATCCAGGCGCTCACGGCCAGGCAGGCGAGCAGCAACGCGAGCACGATGTAGTAGTACGGGTATTTGTTCCGGTGGAACTGGAAGGCGGCGATGGAGTCGGGGCGGATGGGGAGGCTGAGACCGCGCGCGGCTCCGATGGCCTCCCAGTTGAGTGCCAGCGTCTGGACGATCTCCCCCACAGCGATGGTCGCGATGGCGAAGTAGTGTCCGCGTAGCCGGAAGCAGGGGTAGCCGATGACCTGAGAGAGCGCCACGGCCAGTACCACCCCGGCCAGCAGACCGACCCACGGGTTCATCCCCCACGTCATCTGGAGGACGGTGGAGGTGTAGGCCCCGGTGCCGAAGAAGACGGCGTGCCCCAAAGAGATCTGGCCGCAGTAGCCGGCCAGGATGTTCCAGGCCTGGGCCAGCATCCCGAAAAGGAGGACCTTGATGACCAGGTCCCGGTGGTACGGGAGCCGGGCGACGAGGGGGACGGCCAGGGCCGCGACCAGGAAGAGCCCGAGCAGGAGGAGGGTGGGCCGCCGCATTCAGAACTTCCCCAGGAGGCCCTGCGGCCGGACGAGGACGACCACGAGGTAGAGGAGGAAGACCGCCACGTATTTGAAGGCGGGAGCAATGAGGAGTCCGGCCAGCACTTCCAGGAGGCCAATGACGACGCCGGCCACCAGAGCCCCGGGGATGCTCCCGAAGCCGCCGAGGGCTACCGTGACGTAGGCGAGGAGGCCGAAGGTGCTCCCCACGTCTGGGAAGACGTAGAAGAAGGTCGTCAGGAACGCTCCCGCCACCCCCACGCAGGCGGAGCCGATCCCCCAACCCAGGGCGAACATCCGCTCCGTGTTGATCCCCATCAGTGCAGCGGCCTGCCGGTCCTGGGCGGTGGCCTCCAGGGCGACGCCGGTCTCCGTCTGGGTGATGAACCAGTAGAGGGCGGCAAAGGCTGCGAGCGCGGCGAGGCTCGCCACCATCTGGGGGAGTGCAAGGGAGATCCCGAGGAGGCGCACCGGCCCGGCGACCAACGCGTTCCCCACTTGTCGGAAATCGGGGGTCCAGAGGAACTGGGCGGAGGCCCGGAGGAAGATGGCCAGGCCGAAGGTGGCGAAGATCTGGGCCAGCATCGGGCCCTCCAGGATCCGGCCGATGATCCCGTAGTAGACCAGGACACCAAGCCCGAAGAGGGCGAAGGCCGAGATCGGGACGCTCAGGAGAGGATCGAGGCCGAAGAGGGCGTACATCCAGAAGGCCGTGTACATGGCGAGCATGAGGAACTCGCCGTGGGCGAAATTCACGATCTCCATCAGGCCGAAGATGAGGCTCAATCCCGCGGCGATGAGCGCATAGACGAACCCCATGAAGATGCCGCTCAGAATCCCCTGGATCAGCACCTCAAATGGAGGAAATGTGAGCATAAATGTGAAACGAGGGCGGGACCGCCGCTGTGCGGGACCCCGCCCCCCCTGAATCAGATTCCCATATGCGATCTGTCGAGACCGCCGGGTTTACCCAGGCGGAGCATCAGACGCTTTGGCCCAACCCCCCTGGTTTAGCCAGGGGGATAAACTCTTTGGTCTATTTTCTCTGCGACCAAGCCGGAATGGGATAAATCGGTTCCTTCGTGGCCAGCTCGAAGGGGTAGACGGTGTAGTAGGTCCCGCCCTGGAGCTGCATCAGAATCGCCCGCACGCCCGTGTTCTGGCCCTTCTCGTCGAACCGGACCCCGGTCCAGGGCATGATGAGCTGCTCCGCCGGCATGTTGGTCTGGCGGAGCGCCTGCTGGATGGCTCCCGGCGCCGTGGACCCTGCCCGGTTGATAGCATCGGCCAGGACCATGAACCCGGTGAACGCCCGGGCCGGGACGTCGCTGATGTCGCGGCCGCCGCTCAGTTTCTTGAACATCTCGTTCACCACCGGGATTAGCGGCTTGCGGTCGGCCAGGTCCATCGCGAAGGGCGCGCGGGTGATGGCCCCCTCCGCCTCCTTCCCCATCTCGGTCACGAACTTGGGGTCGGTGTAGCCGGCGTTCTGGGCAATGATCGCCTTGGGATTGTAATCCAGGTTCCTGGCCGTCCGGGTGAAGATGATAGCATCCGAAGTGTAGATGCTGGGCAGCAGGACATCGGGGTTGGCGGCCTTCAGGCGCCCGATCTCCGCGTCCAGGCTCGGCGAGCCACTCTTGAAGGGGAGCCTGGCCACCACCTCGTACCCGTACTTCTTGGCGAACTCCTCCTGCACCTTGGCCGAGTCTGAGCCGAACTGCGTACTCTCGTTCAGGATGGCGACGGTCTTGAACTTCATGCCCCGCTTTTTCTCGAAATCCCGCATGAAGTCAAACATCACCAGGCTGAAGTGGCCGTCGTGCGGACTGGTCCGGAAGAACCACTGAAACCCCCGCTCGGTCAGGGCAGGTGAGGAGGACTCCGCGTTCAGGAATGGGAACCCCATCCGCTCCGCCACCTGGCTAGCGGTGTTGGTCACGCTCGAGAAATAAGCGCCGAACAGGGCTTGAACCTTCTCCTCGGTGATGAGGCGCTCTGCCTCCGCCAGGCCGATGTCCGGCTTCCCCTGGTGGTCCACGACCACGATGCGCACCTTGGCCCCGCCCAGGTTGGGCAGTCCCGCCCCCTTGCCCAGGGGCAAATTGATGTTCACGTCGTTGTTGATGATGTCCACGGCCACCTTCACGGCGTTGACCGAGTCGATCCCGACCTGGGCCACCGGGCCGGTCATGGGATAGAGAACCCCAATGACCACCTCATTGGTCTGGGCCGAAGGAATGCTGACCACGGCGAGGACGGCTGCCACCACCATGAGGGATACCTGAAGCCATCGGACAAACATTCGCCTGCTCATGACATCTCCCCCCTCTTCGCTAGTGAAATCGCAAACCAACACACCGGAGTGGAAACCCTACCGATCCAGGCGATCCGGGGCTTGAGTGGGCGGGATTCTATCTGGGGCTCCCAGACAAGTCAAGAAATGGCCAGAGCCGGACTTGGCGTTCTTGGCGCCTTGGCGGTTAATTTTCGTGTTCGGGACTAGAAAACGGCCAGGGCCTCGTCCTGGAGATCCGTGACGAACATGTGACCCGGCGCGTGGGTGATCATGAGGGGTGGTTTGGCCTGCATGGCCACAGCCTGGGGCGTCACCCCGCAGGCCCAGAAGACCGGCACCTCTCCAGGGCGGATGGTTACCGCATCGCCGAAGTCGGGCTTCCCCAGGTCGCGAATCCCTAGCGCAGCCGGATCGCCGACGTGCACGGGTGCGCCGTGTACCGCAGGAAATCGTCCGCTGATCTGGACCGCACGGGGGACCAGGGAAGCCGGGATGGGGCGCATCGTGACCACCAGGGGGCCGTTGAAGGCGCCGGCCGGCGTGCAGGGGATCGAGGTGACGAACATCGAGACGTTCCTTCCTTCTTCGATGTGCCGGACGGGAATCCCAGCTTGGAGGAGCTCGGCCTCGAAGGTGAAGCTGCACCCGAGGAGGAAGGCGACGAGATCCGGCGTCCAGACATTCCGAAGGTCCGTCACTTCCCGGTCCAGCTTCCCGTCCCGGTAGATTCGATATTTCGGGACATCGGTCCGGAGGTCCGCGCCCGGCGCCGTGAGCTTGGGCTCCGGCGATCCGGTATCCGTCACCTCGATGACCGGACAGGGCTTCGGGTTCCGCTGGGCAAACAGGAGGAAGTCGTAGGCCAGTTCGCGCGGCAGGATCACCAGATTCGCCTGGACATACCCCGGGGCCAACCCGGCCGTCGGCTTCCGCCACTTGCCCTCGCGGATCAGGGCCCGCACCTCGGGCGGCGTGGCTGTCCTGAAGATCTCTGGCTGCTCACGCATCACCCACCATCTCCTTCATCGGCCCCGGGAACCCTGCTCTTTTTGGCGCTCATGCAAGCATACCTGATGAGACGGGGATTGTCATCCGCCGCCCGCGCGAGGACACAGCCCATCTCCGAGTCAGTGCCTCACCGTCGGCGTCCACTTGCCCGGCACGGCATAGGCCTCGCCCTCTCCAGGCCACTGTGGCATCGTCACGCCGATAGCGGCAAGCGGCTCAGAACCGAGCGACCGGACCTGGAAGTGGGTTCCAGCGGGAAGAGTGATGCAGACGCCCACTTGGACAGGGATCACCTCCTCCCGGTCGTTTATTTTTCGCCACATCTCCCCCTGCCCATTCACGAAGTACCAGATCTCCTCAATCGTCCGATGCGCCACCGCAGTTGAAGTCTGCCCGGGGGCGAACTCAAAGTGGGCAAGGCTGCCGCCGCGGAGTTGAAGAAGAACACGGACGTCTGATCCATCCGGAGCGACAGCATCTGGCCGCACCGGCAGCCGTTTGGTGCTGAAACCGCTCATTGGAGTCCCCCAACAGGATCGGCATTGGTCACTGCCCAACTGGTACCAACTTCGATCGAACGCTATCACCGTAGATTGGAGTGTCAAGCGGAAAGGCGATGGTGAGACCCCTTGCAAGGGATCGCTGATCGCAGCCCGTAACTGGGCTGTCATTCGGTGGCAAAGCGGAAGGACTGAAAGGCATTGGTCCATGGCCGCTTTCATGGTAGTGTTTCTGCGCGCCACCGTAGGTCCGTAGACTTCTGATCACAGTCGAGAGAAGCATGAACCGGAGAAAGCTGCTGGCACTGCTGACCCAGGTGCGGACAGGGAAGCTGAGCGCGGACCGGGCTGTGCACCGCTTGCGCCACCTGCCCTACGAGGACCTGGGGTTTGCCCGGATGGACAATCACCGGGCCATCCGGCAGGGATTTCCCGAGGTCATCTTCTGCGAGGGGAAGACCCTGGCGCAGGCCACGACGATCGCCCGGCGGGTCTTGGAACGACACGGCACGCTCTTGGCCACCCGCGCCTCCCGTGAGATTTTTAATGCGATGAAGGCAAAGGCGCCCCGCGCAGTGTACCACCCGCTGAGCCGAACCGTCGTGGTCAAGCCGGTCCGTCCCCCTGATCCCATTGGCCGGGTGCTTGTTCTGAGTGCCGGCACATCCGATATTCCGGTCGCCGAGGAGGCGGCGGTGACCGCCGACATCCTGGGGAGCCGGGTGGAGACGCTGTACGACGTCGGGGTCGCGGGGCTGCACCGGATCCTGGACAACCGAGCGGCCCTGGACGCGGCTCATGTCCTCGTCGTGGTGGCGGGGATGGACGGGGTCTTGCCGTCGGTGGTCGGCGGGCTGGTGGACAAACCGGTGGTCGCGGTGCCCACCAGCGTGGGGTACGGGGCAAGCTTCCAGGGGCTGGCGGCTTTGCTGACCATGCTGAATTCGTGTGCTGCGGGCATCGCGGTCGTGAACATTGACAACGGATTCGGGGCCGGAGTCCTGGCCCATCGGATCAATGCCCTGGGAACGAAATCCGACAGCGATAGCGACAGGGACAGCGGATTCAGGAAGAGGACCAGGTCTCGGTAGCTTTTTCGCTGTCGCTGTCCCAGTCCCTGTCGAGCATGGCCGGGGGCAGGACTTTCTGAGGGTAGCTAGCCGGAAACGCTAGGGGCGCAGATGCGCATCGGGTATTTCGACTGCTTCAGCGGCGTGAGCGGGGACATGATCCTCGGCACACTGGTGGATGCCGGCCTCGAGGTGGATCGGCTGCAGGCGGTCGTCGCCGGCCTCGGCGTCGGTGGCATCCACATCACGGCGGAAAAGGTCAAGCGCGGCGCGTTCGTCGGCACGCAGGTCCACGTTCGGACCGATGAGCACGGGCACCCTCACCGTCACCTGAGGGATATCGAAGCCATCCTGGACCGCGCTGACATCCCCGACCCGGTTCGGTCGGACGCCCGTCGCATCTTCCGCCGGCTGGCCGAGGCCGAGGCGAAGGTCCACGGCACCACACCCGATCGGATCCACTTCCACGAGGTGGGGGCTCTGGATGCCATCGCCGACATCGTCGGGGCCGCCTGGGGTATTCGCCAGCTTGGCCTGGAACGGATCCACGTTTCGCCGATCAATCTCGGCGGCGGCTTCATCCAGGCAGCTCACGGGACGATCCCGGTCCCGGCCCCCGGCACGTCCGCTCTTCTCGCTGGCGTCCCCGCCTATGGCAGCGAGATCCTTGCAGAACTCACCACCCCCACGGGGGCCGCGGTCCTCTCCACCCTGGCAACGTCGCACGGCCCCATGCCTGCCATGACCGTTGAGCGCGTCGCCTATGGCGCCGGCCGACGTGACCTCCGGGAGCAACCGAACCTCCTCCGCCTGATCATCGGCGAGCAGGCAGGTGACCTGGATCGCGACCAGATTACGATCCTCGAGGCGACCATCGACGACATGAATCCCCAGTTCTTCGAGCCACTTCTGGATCGCCTCTTCGAGGCCGGCGCCCTCGACGTGTTCCTCACCCCCGTCACCATGAAGAAGTCCCGCCCGGGAACCATGCTGACTGTCCTGGCAGATCCCGCCGTCGCGGACCGCTGTGCCTCCGTGATCCTGACTCACAGTACCACCTTCGGGGTGCGCGCCCATACCGCCACCCGGTGGAAGCTTCCCCGCGACATCATCAGCGTAACGACGCCCTACGGATTGGTCCGGGTGAAACGCGGCTTCTCCGGCGACCGGATCACGATCCTGGCCCCCGAATACGAGGACTGCCGGCGGCTGGCCCAGGCCGCGGGCGTCCCCATCCAGGTCATCTACGATGAGGCGCGGCGCACCGCCGGGCAGCACGGGGCCCCCACGCCTGGTGAGTCTCCAACTCGACCGGGAGTCTAATCCGTGCCCACGTCCCAGTCTCTCACCCACGCCATGACCCAGATCGAGACCGCCGCTCTGCGCCTCGGCCTTGACGCCGGCAACCGCCGGCGCATCCTGGCGTGTGACCGCAGTCTGATCGTCTCCGTCCCCACGGCGATGGACGACGGCCGGCTTCACGTCTTCACCGGGTATCGCGTGCAGCACAACAACACCCTGGGGCCCACCAAAGGCGGCGTCCGGTATCACCCCGATGTCACGCTGGAAGAGGTCACGGCCCTGGCCATGCTCATGACCTGGAAGTGCGCCCTCATGAGCCTCCCCTATGGCGGGGCCAAGGGCGGCATCCCGTGCGACCCGAGGGCCATGTCGCGGGGGGAGCTGGAGCGGATGACCCGCCGTTACACCAGCGAGATCTTCCTGATCATCGGCCCCGACGTGGACATCCTGGCCCCTGACCTGGGCACGGACGAGCAGGTGATGGCCTGGATCATGGACACGTACAGCATGCAGCGCGGGGTCACGGTCCCGGGCATTGTCACAGGCAAGCCGCTGCTACTCGGCGGCTCTTTGGGCCGGCGTGAGGCCACGGGGCGTGGGGTGTATTACGTCTCGGTAGAGGCGGCAAAGCTCCTGGGGTTGAGCCTGGAAGGTGCCCGGGTAGCCATCCAGGGATTCGGCAACGTCGGACGGACCGTGGCGCAGCAGCTCAAGCAGGAAGGTTGCCGGATCGTGGCCGTCACCGGATCGCGCGGCGGCCGGTACCAGAGCGACGGGCTGGACCTGGACCGGCTGCTTGCCACCGTGAATGAGGGCGGGCGGCTGGAGGAATGCCCGGTCGGGGATCGGATCACCAACGCAGAACTCTTCGGTCTTCCCTGCGATATTCTGGTCCCCGCCGCCGTCGGCGGCCAGATCACCGCGGCCAACGCAGACCGCATCCGCGCCCGCATCCTGGCCGAGGGGGCCAACGCGCCCACCACCCCCGAGGCGGATGCAATCCTGCGCGAGCGGGGTGTCTTGGTCATCCCGGACATCCTGGCCAACGCGGGCGGCGTGACGGCGTCCTATTTCGAGTGGGTGCAGGACCTCCAGTTCTATTTTTGGACCGAACGAGAGATCAACCTGCGCCTGCGCGAGATCATGAGCCAGGCCTTCCGCCGCGTCCACGCCATGGCAGAGGAGCAGAAAACAGACCTGCGCACCGCGGCTCTGATGATTGCCGTCAAACGCGTCACGGATGGCCAACGGCTGCGGGGTCTCTATCCCTGAAAAAGCGTTGAACGGCCAAGCGCCAAGGGCCGCCAGGGAGTCCGATGCTCTCGCAAAAAGCAAATTATCAAAGCCTGACCCCCAGTCTGTGACCCCCAGTCTGCAACTCGATCCCTGGCGTCAGCCCGAGCGGGTCAGTCGCGCCAGGTAGTGGCCTTCTGCTTCCCGCCAGATCACCTCGCAGGACCAGCCTGCCCTCCCCGCGTGATCCGCCAGGGTGGCTGAATCTACGAACAGCCACTCCAGGGGTGGTCCGATCACGCCTTTGTACTCCAACTGGAACCGCATCTCGCCGATGTAGCGGCCCGGGCGGCTTCTGGCCCCCGGAGACACTACCTCTTCCGGGTCCTGGGTCCATCCGGGATCGTATGAATCCAGCAGGATCTGCCCGTCTGGTTTCAGCAAGCGCCCGACCTCTGCCAGGAAGCGATCGAGGCCGGCAAGATCTCCCACGATCCCAATCCCGTTCATCATCAGCAAGACCGTGGCAAAAGGTTCCGCCTTGAAAGAGAAGATGTCCGCACAGTGGGCATCTCTCACGCCCCGCTTGCGCATGACCTCGACGGCTTCGGGGGTCACATCAATGGCGCACACCGAGAGTCCCTGCTCCTGGAGGACGAGGCTGTGACACCCGGACCCGGCGCCCGCATCCAGGACTCGCCCCCGGCAGAGGTCCAGAGCCGCTTCCTCCAGGGCGGAAAAATCCGCGGGCCCTCGGAAGAAGACCTGGATCTTCACGGTCTCCGTCTCTCCATCGTCGCCATGAACCACGACCTCCGCCGAGGTCTCTCCCTTGAAGTAGTCAAGGACAGCAGCCCCGTGCGGCTTCCAGGGTGCCGATTTCATGCTGCTCCAAGACCTGGCAACTCGGTGCCTTCTTCCCTCACGAACCCGGTTGCCCGGTTGCCAGATTGCCGAATTGCCAGAAGGATCGTCGTCACTGCCCTACTCCATCCTTGCGAACCTCAACGTTGGCCACCCTCTCCCACAGCTTCACCAGGGCGCTGGTATTTTCGTCACCCAACCCGCTCGCCTTGGCCAGATCCAGCACGTTGAGCAGGCTGTTGACCATCGGCAGGGGGAGGTTGTATTCCCGACCCACCGCGCTCATGTAGCTCATGTCCTTGTGGGCCAGCTTCAGGTGGAACGTCACCGGGAAATCCCGACGGCAGATGGCCGGGACCGAGCCTTCAAAGACCCGGCTATTCCCCCCGCTCACCCGAACGACATCGTACAGAGCCTTCAGATCAACGCCGGCCTTCGCCGCAAGGGGCAGCACCTCTGCGATCCCCGCATTACTCAATTGACCGAGGAAGTTATTGATGAGCTTCACGATGTTGCCGTGCCCCGTAATGCCCACGTAGAAAATGTTCTTGGCGATGGCACGGAAAATGGGAAGGCACTTCTCGTAGACAGCCTTGTCTCCGCCGATCATCAGGTTCAACTCACCCGCATTGGCGTGCACGGGGGTTC
>Ga0184639_10001086_pt1 | contig 11484 bp, 14 predicted proteins | sample PLM31_170_b2_FD_133155 | JGI IMG/M metagenome (GOLD analysis project Ga0184639, IMG submission 133155) | Groundwater sediment microbial communities from an aquifer in East River, Colorado, USA - PLM3-1_170_b2 | ecosystem: Environmental > Terrestrial > Soil > Riparian zone | place: USA: East... | reverse complement strand
CTGGACCCGATCGCGAAGCCAGTCCATGAGGCCGGCCCAGTAATCGGTGCCGAACAGGACGACCGGGAAGTGCTGGACCTTGCCGGTCTGGATCAGGGTCAACGCCTCGAACAGCTCGTCGAAGGTCCCGAAACCGCCGGGGAAGATGCAGAACGCCTCTGCGTACTTGACGAACATCGTCTTGCGGACGAAGAAGTAGCGGAACTCCATCCCGAGGGTGACGTACTCGTTCAGCCCCTGCTCGAAGGGCAGCTCGATGTTGCAGCCGACCGATACGCCGCCCCCCTCGCGCGCTCCCCGGTTGGCTGCCTCCATGATCCCCGGGCCGCCGCCGGTGATGATCGCGTAGCCGTGCCGGGCCAGCTTGCGGGTCAGGGTGCGCGCCATCTTGTAGGCAGGGTCGCTGCGACCGATCCGCGCCGAGCCGAAGACGCTCACCGCCGGACCGATCCCGGCCAGGGCGTCGAAGCCCTCGACGAACTCGCCCATGATCCGAAGCGCCCGCCAGGTGTCGGTCTTCAGGAAGGCGGCGTCTGCTCCTTCCTCGAGCAGCTGCTGATCCTCGGTGGGCCGCGTTTCGGCCCCCCGCATGACCACGGCGCCGCTCCGATGCGCGGGGTTTCGTCTGCTGGCCATCGGCCACCTCCGCTCGACAGGTCCGCCCTCGGATGGTAGGGTGAGCCATCGTTCCGAGGCGACTGCGACCGATTCGCCGTCGCGGCCACCGGCGGTTGGATGTGTGCCCCAACACCGCTACCACGAGGATTCTATTGCCGGACCTCCTGCGCCGTGTCGCCGCGCTGACGTTGGTCGGTGCTGTCGCGATCGGCCTCCTGGCCCCGCTCACCACACGCTCCGCCACGCCCCTCGCCGCCGAGTCGCTGCGCCTCCTGGCCGCCGCCGAGCGGCCGTTGAGCCTCGCCGACCGCGCCGCGGCCGAGGGGCGCGAGCGCTCCGCTCTGCTCTCGTTGGCGGCCGTGGCCCCTCCGATCGGTCCCGAGTCGTTGTCCGACGCGGGCGTCGTCTCCGCGCCACCCTCCGCGCCGATGGAAGCGACCCTCTTCCGCATCAGGACGGCCACGCCATCCTTCACCGGTGACACGATTACCGGCAAGGCGACCTGGTACTGCTGCTCGCTGAACTGGCGTGGCCAGGCTGTGGTTGCGCTGCCGGGGGCGCTCGGCGGCCACTACGACTCGCCGCCGGCCTCCCGCTACGTCACCGTCTGCGGCGATCGCTGCGTCGTGTTGCCGGTCGTCGACTACTGCGGCTGCCTGTGGGGCACCTCCAGCCAGAAGGTCGCCGACCTGTCGCCCGAGGCATGGGCGGCGGTCACCGATTCGGCCCTGTCGAGGGGAGTCGTCACCGTCACCGTCCACCTCGGCGGCTGACCTTCCCGCGGCCAGCGCGCCGCGGAGGCTGGGAGCCGATTTTCCGGCTGCTAGCATCCCTCGATGCTGCACCCGCTGCGCATCGGTCATGTGGTCCTCAAGGTCCGCGACCTCGACCGATCGCTCGCCTTCTACCGCGACTTTCTGGGTTTCCAGGTCGTCAGCGAGCTGAGCAACGTGATGATCTTCCTGTCAGTCGGTGGTGAGAACCACCACGACCTCGCGTTGCTCCGTGTCGGCCAGCAGGCGCCATCGCCCCTTCCCACGGCGGTGGGCCTCTACCACGTTGCCGTCCAGCTCGCCGACTGGGATGCGGTGCGAGCCGCGCACGCCCTGCTGACAGAGCGAGGCCTATTGAAAGGCGCCGTCGATCACGGGGTGACTCGCTCGCTATACACAGCGGACCCCGACGGGAACGAGATCGAGCTGTACTGCGACGCGCCGCGCGCCGAGTGGGAGGGGCGCGTCGACGAGGTGATGACGGTCAAGCCGCTCGTCCTGGACTGACCTCTGCGCCAGCCAAAGGCAGAGCCGGGCAACCCACCGAGATGGGAGGCCCGGCTCGCCGTTTCCTCAGCCCTCGGCCAGCAGGGCCTCGAGGCGATCCCAGGTCTCGATCGCACCACTGACCATGCCGGTCGCCAGGGCGCCTTCGATCACCTCGGGCGACCCCATGTGTCCGATCGAGGTGACCTTCGTCTTGCCGCCGACATCCTCGAGGGTGAAGGTTTCCGGGCCTCCCTGCGGGCCGATACCCTCGACGTCGAACATGAAGGTCCACTTGAAGCCCCGGGGCGGATCGACCTCCAGATACTCCCCGTAGAACGCCACATCGTCGCGATCGGGTGCACGACTGACGTATCGCCACCTGCCGCCCGGCCGAACGTCCATCTCGGCGACCGTGGTCGTCGTCCCGTGGGGACCCCACCAGCGCGGGATGAGCTCCGGATCGGTGAAGGCCTTCCAGACCTGCTCGCGCGGCGCGTCGAAGGTGCGCTCGAACACGAGGTCGCCGCCCTCCGAGTAGATGGTGGTGGTCTCGGTGCTACCGCGGTCGATTCGGGTCGCGTTCATCGGTGTTTCCTTTCTCTTGCTCCCCTTGGTCCTGTAGCTCGCGGAGATAGGCGTCCAGGCGTTCGAAGCTCTCCTCCCAATGCCGTCGGTACTGGCCCACCCAGTCGGCGATGTCCCGCAGCGGTCCCGCCTTCAGCCGTCGTGGTCGCCGCTGCGCCTGGCGGCCCTGCTCGATGAGGCCGGCCCGTTCCAGCACCCGGAGATGCTTGGAGATGGCGGGTTGGCTCATCGCGAAGGGTGCGGAGAGGTCCTTGACCGATGCCTCGCCTTCGGCGAGACGGGCCAGGATCGCCCGCCGGGTCGGGTCGGCAAGGGCGGCGAAGGTCATGCTGAGGCGATCGGGCTGCTGCATGTCCATCACGTCTTGGTTATATAACCTGACGGTACTGTACACGCCTCAGAAAAGATGTCAACCCCCTGCGCCGGCTCAAGAGCGCTGAGCGCTCCTTATCGCCAAAGAAGCACCCTTTTCGTGCCCAGGAAGGGCATCGGACGGCCTCGCGACCGACCACTGGTCCGTAGCCACGCTCACGCTGGTCGCCGGGCTCGCCCCTGTTGGGCCGAAGTTGGCTGTAAGGAGCGCTCAGCGCTCACGGCCCTACCGGGCGAAGGTGAGGATCGCGAATCCGGCGACCAGGATGAAGGCAACGAAGATGACTACCAGTCGGGCGCCCCAGCTGACGCGGCGCACAGGCAGCGGTTGGTAGGGCCTTCCACGGCGCGAGGAGCGGCGCGACATGGGCCTAACGGCCCCACTCGCGGCGCAGAAGGAAGGGCGTGGTCAGCGCCTCGCGGCTGCCCACGCTGCGCAGCTGCTTGCGGACGCGCTTCAGCAGCTTGCCGTGGTAGGTGCCGTCGCCGTACGGCTCGTGCAGGCGGGCGACGTCCCAGTCGTGGGTGCCGGCGATGGCGGCGGGCGGGAGGAATCGGTCCAGGACGGCCTTCGCCTCGTCGATCGCCACGAACCGTCGTTCGCGCGAGGCGTTGTCGAGGACTGTCAGCAGGTCGGCGAAGCTCATAGTCAGGTCGGTGACCAGCGTTGACAGCCGCTCCATGGTCCCGGGCATGCGTTCCTGCTTGAAGAGGCCGCCGAGTAGCGCCTTGCGATCCTCGTCACCCAGGTCGGCGAGCGCCTCGCGCAGGGTCGGCACGCCGGACGCGGCGTCAGCGACGGGGACCTCGTACTCGTAGAGGTGGACCATCATCAGCGCGGTCCGTCCCCGAAGCCGCCGAAGTTCCAACCGTCGACCGGCGGAGGCTGGATGCCGATCTGGGTCAGGATGGTGGCGGCGTGCGCCCGGTGCTCGGTGGCGTGGTTGATGGCCTGGACCAGCACAACCGCTGTCGGGACCTTGTCGTCGCCAACCTCGAGCTCGCCTGCTGGGTCCAGCTGGTCGGCGATCTCTGCCAGGCGGTCGCCGGTGAAGCGGGAGCGTTCCAGCAGGACGTCGATCCCGGGCCATGGCCCGGGGATCTCCCAGCGCACGGGCGGTTCCCAGCCGGTAAGCAGGTTCAGGTAGTAACTCTCCCCGCGGACGATGTGAATGAGCGTGTATCCCAGCTCGCCATAGGTCCCCTCGACCGACGTTGCGCGCTGCTCGTCGGTCAGGTCGCGGCATGCCTCGAGGATCCGTTCGCTGGCCCATCGGTTGTGGCGGAAGAGCTCGCCCAGGGTCGTGGTCATCGAGTGCGAGTATCGCGGCAAGAAGCGACCGGTACAATCGGCCGCGCGACCCGGGCGCCGCAGGCGCCATCGGTCTCGAGGCAGGAGGAGCCAGACAGGCGCATGTTGCTCGACGGCAAGAAGCTGCTCATCACCGGCGTCCTCACCGACGACAGCATCGCTTTCAGCGTGGCGCGGGTGGCGCAGGAGGCGGGCGCCGAGGTGCTGCTGACCGGCGTGGGACGCGGCATGAGCCTCACCCAGCGAGTCGCCCGCAAGCTCCCGACGGCCCCGGACGTGCTCGAGATGGACGTCAACAGTCCCGAGCAGATCGACGCGGTGCGCGCCGAACTGATGCGCCGCTGGGGCAAGGTGGATGGGGTCGTCCATGCCATTGGCTTCATGCCCGGCGACGGGCTGGGCGGCAACTTCCTGAACACCCCCTGGGAGAGCGTGGCGTTCGGCTTCCAGACGTCGGCCTTCTCGCTCAAGGCGCTCAGCGTCGGACTCCTGGAGCCGATGAAGGCCGCGGGCCACGCGTCGGTGGTCAGCCTCACCTTCGATGGGCGCTTCGCCTGGCCGATCTACGACTGGATGGGCGTCGCGAAGGCGGGCCTCGAGGCAGTCACGCGGTACCTGGCGCGCGACCTCGGCGAGCTTGGGATCCGGGTCAACACCGTCTCGGCCGGACCGATCCGAACCATGGCCGGCAAGAGCATCCCCGGCTTCGACCAGATCGCCGACACCTGGCTCAAGCGCGCCCCGCTGGGCTGGGACATGAACGATGCGACCGCGGTCGGGCAGATGGTCTGCTTCCTGCTCAGTGACTGGGCGCCGATGACCTCAGGCGAGCTGATCCACGTGGACGGTGGCTACCACGCCATGGGGACCGACATCCGGCGCTAGGCCGGCGCCGCGGCCCCCGCCGCCTCGTGGGCCAGCAGCCAGGCCTTGCGCCAGCGTCCGCCCCCGTAGTTTCCCGTCTCGCCGCTCTTGCGCACGACGCGGTGGCAGGGGATCACGACCGAGATCCGGTTCGCCCCGTTGGCGGTGCCGACCGCACGCTGCGCGTGTGGCCGACCCACGCGCGCCGCGAGCTCCGTGTAGCTGATGGTGGTGCCAGCCGCCAGGCGACGAAGCTCTGCCCAGGTCCTCCGCTGGAACGCGCTGCCCGGTGCCACCAGCGGCACGTCGAACGCGCGCCGCGCGCCGGCGAAGTACTCGTCCAGCTCCGCACGCAGCCGGTCGAGGTGGGGGTGGCGCCCGGCCACGATCGGTCGTCCGAGCCGTCGTCGCAGCTCCTCGAGCTCGGTCGGCAGCATGCGCCTGTCGGTGAACTCGGCGAGGCAGACGCCGTCGTCGGTCGCGCCCGCCAGCATCGGTCCGAGCGGCGTGTCGATCAGCGTCGTGACGATGGCGCGGGCCCCGGAACGGCGCCGGCGCGCGCGGCGAGCGGCGGCCAGGATCGGTCGCAGGGCCTCGGCGCGGCGCAGGGTCGCGTCGGTCAGCGCCGCAGTCGTCGCGTCGAGCGGCGTGCAGCGGAGGCACGGCCGGTAGCCGGAGAAGAGGGCCACCCCGGCGGACGGTAACCGCTCCACGTTGTGGGGATGGGGTGCCGGAGCCGGGCAGCCGGCGCGGCAGAAGATGCCGGTGGTACGGACCGCGATGACGGGGGAGTCGTCGCCGGCCGGGTGTGGGAGTGCCATGCTGGTCAATCTAGGTGCGTGTTCACGAGTGAAACGGGCGCGTGCATCGGGCCGTGAGGTGGCGGGCTAGGCGTTCCCCGCGCGCTGCTGCGACCAGGCCAGGTTCACGTTGAAGGGGCTGGTGCCGAGCACGCGGTCGCCGGCGCGCAGCTCGATCCGATGGCGCCCGAGCTCGCGGACCTGGAGACCCTTGATATCGGCCACGATGTTGGCGGTGGTGGTGTTGGGCGGCACCTCCATCCGCATGGTCGGCGGACGGGAGAGGACCGGCTGCCCGGAGGGCGCCACGACCTGGAGCGTCAGCTGATGCGTGCCCGGGTCGGCCTCGAGGACGGCGACCACGAAGAAGCGTCCATGGACCGATGGCAGCCGGCCGACCGTGATCTGGCTGAAGATGCCGATGGCGCTGATCTTCCCGTCCTGGGCAGTGAGGGCGTAGTCGCAGATGACGAGGCTATGGAGCTCCAGGCGCGCGTCGGCCACGGCCGGAGTATAGGCGGCGTCCGAGCGCGGCTCAGCGGGCGTCCAGGAGGCGAAGGCCCGAGTCGACCAGTTCGACGATGGCGATCTGCCCGAGCTCGGCGCGGGTGAACCATGCGGCGGCATCGGTCGAGCCGTCGACCTCGTCGCGGAGCGTTCCGCCGGCCACCCGGACGCGATAGATGATCTGGATCGCCTGGAAGTCGTCGCCCGGGAAGGCGACGATCGGGCCGCGACGGGCCCACGACTCGACCCCCGCCAGCGACAGGATCTCGCCGGTCAGGCCTGTCTCCTCGGTGAGCTCGCGCAACGCGGCCGCGTCGGGCGCTTCGCCGAAGTCGATGCCCCCACCGGGGAGCGTCCACTCACCCGGCCGTATCTCCGCGGGCGCCAGCCGGGCGAGGAGGATTCGGCCGGCATCATCGACGCACAGGGCGTAGGCCGCGACGCGGGTGACCTGGCCGCCTCCTGCTGCCGCGGTCCGGTACAGGTCGGGGTCGAGCAGCCAGGCAAGCTCGCCGGCGCCCGGCTCGGGGTCGCCCGGGAACTCGACGCAGGCGATGGCGCCCTTCCGCATGCGGATGGCGGATGCCCCGGTGAGCAGGCAGACGGCGCTCGACAGGTCGGGCTCATGGCCAACGAACATCACCCGCCCCGCCTCGGGGTGCCCCGCGACTACGCGGGCAAGAGCGCTCCAGTCGGCGCCGGGGGCCAGCCGCTCGTCCTCGATCGGCACGTTGGCGAGGCCGACCCCGGCTGCGAACAGCTCGGCCGTCTGGCGCGCCCGCGCCAACGGCGATGCGAGGACAACGTCCGGGCGCAGGCCCAGGCTTCGCCAGAGCGGCGCGGCAGCCTGCAGGGACGCCACCCCTGCGGCGGTCAGCTCTCGCCGGGCGTCGTCTGCTGCGCCGGTGTACGGGCCGGCATCACCGTGCCGGAGGAAGTAGAGGATCACCCGACGGTCAGTCGGGGAAGGCTTCCGGGCCGCGGTCGGCCAGCTCGGCGGCGTGGGCGGCGGCATCGGCGTCGGTCGGGGGCAGCCAGGACAAGGGGTAGCGCGGATCGTCAAGCTCGCCCGCCTGGCGGGTCAGACGAAGCGGGTGGAAGGTGTCGATCATCACCGCAAGCTCCTCGGTCGACTCCTTGCCGATGCTCGCCTCCACCGTGCCGGGGTGCGGGCCGTGCGGGATCCCGGCCGGGTGGACGGTGAACGAGCTGATCTCGACGCCACGGCGGCTCATGAAGTTGCCGGCCACGTAGTAGATGACCTCGTCGGAGTTGATGTTGCTGTGGTTGTACGGTGCCGGGATGGCGAGCGGGTGATAGTCGAACTTGCGCGGCACGAACGAGCAGACCACGAAGTTGCGCGGCTGGAAGGTGAGGTGCACCGGCGGAGGCTGATGCACGCGCCCGGTGATCGGCTCGAAGTCGGCGATGTTGAAGGCGAAGGGATAGAGGTATCCGTCCCAGCCGACCAGGTCGAAGGGGTGGAAGGCGTAGTGGTAGGCGGTCAGCTTGCCGCCCTTCTTGACCTCGACCACGAAGTCGCCGGTCGCGGTGTGCGCCGCCATCTCCGCCGGCGGCCGGATGTCGCGCTCGCAGTACGGAGCGTGCTCGAGCATCTGGCCGTATTCGTTCCGATACCGCTTCGGCGGCTCGATGTGCGACGGGCACTCCAGCCAGAGCATCCGCTGGTCGTCGTCGCCGGGGACGATCCGGTAGGTGGTGCCGATGGGAATGACCAGGTAGTCACCCGGTCCGTACTCGATCGGCCCGAAGACCGTCTCCAGGGTTCCGTGCCCTTCGTGCACGAAGTACATCTCGTCCATCTCGCCGTTGCGGTAGAAGTGATCCATGGCGGAGGCGGGACGGACGACGCCGAACGTGACGTCGGCGTTGTAGAAGAGCGGGATGCGGCCGCTGACCGCGTCGCCCGCGGGCTGCACGCCAGCCGAGTTGACCAGGTGGTGGCGGTGGGGTCCGGCCTCGTCATCGGTCCAGGGCTCGAGAGCCAGGTCGCGAACCTTCTCGATGCGGTGGGTCTGGGTGGGGGGCGTGTGGTGGTAGAGGAGGCTCGCCTTCCCGGAGAAGCCCTCGACGCCGAACAGCTCCTCGGCATACAGGCTGCCGTCCGGCTTGCGGAACTGGGTGTGGCGCTTGTGCGGCACCTGGCCGCGCTGGAGGTAGAACACGGTGGGGGCATTCTAGGGCGCGCGGCTTTGCCCAACGACAGCGACCAGGATCGCGATCATCACGATGAAGGCGACGGAGTAAATGCCTCCCAGTGCCAGTGCGCCGTACAGCGCCCTCCTGCCGACACTGAGCTGCTCCTTCGCCACGATCCATTTCCATACGACCCGAGCAATGCCGGTGGCGACGCCGATTGTGGCGAGGCCAAGCGCGATGATGCCAACGACAGCTGGAAGGCCTAGCCGGTCCGCACTCCCCATGGCCCCGATCGAGAAGCCGGGAGCGGCCGCGGCCGGGGCAATGAGGAGAAGCCTCTCGATGATCTGGAAGCTCATGGGGTAGGCGCGGGTTGGGGCGGGCGCAGCCAGCCTCGCGGACTCGAGAGACGGTCCCCCACTGAGCGAGCGGCCATCCGCGAAGAGGTCGTACATCAGCGACTGACCTCGGTCTCGTGTCTCGGCGATGGCGGTCAATTGGTGAACCCCCAGGCCGAAGGCCAGTTCTTGATGAGGCGATTCAGCGGTCGGATATGGCATTGACCCGATTCGCTCGCCATCGACGAGGATCTGGACGTCACGCGTCCGAAAGACATCAGGATCGAACTCCAGCCGCCTGATCCCGTCGCGAGTTTCGAGTTCAAATGTGTCCGTCATCGCCAGCACCAGCATCCGACGTTTCGGTGTGAGACAGTTCTACCGGCAACAGTAACGAATCGCCGGCCATTCGCTGGTAGGAGACCTCCAGACCGATGTTCAACATCACCCGCCTCAACCACGCCGTACTGTGGGTCCGCGACGCGGACAAGGCAGCCGACTTCTACCACCGCGTCTTCGGCTTCGAGGAGCTGGAGCGGCCTGCGGGGATGCGCGCCGCCTTCATGCGCTCGCCGACCGGCGGCAATCATCACGACCTTGGGCTCTTCGAGGTCGGTGCCGAGGCGCCGCGCCCGCCGCGCGGCTCCGTCGGGCTTTACCACCTGGCCTGGGAGGTGGCGACGATCGAGGACCTGGCCGCCGCGGCCAAGGCGCTCTCCGAGGCCGGGGCGTTGGGCGGCGCCAGCGATCACGGGGTGAGCAAATCGCTCTACGGCCGCGACCCCGATGGCAATGAGTTCGAGATCATGTGGCAGGTCCCGCGTCAGGCGTGGGGCGAGTTCGCTGATTCGGGCGTGATCATGCCGCTCGACCTGGAGGCGGAGCTGGCGCGCTGGGGGACCGGGTCGACCGTCCAGTAGCAGCGAGGGCGGCCGTCGCTACACTCGCAGCCGAGTGTCGCCCCTCATCCCGGTCATCCGTTCCGACGCGCATCTCGCCCACGCCGGGCTGATCGAGCTGGCCGGCGGGCGCGAGATCCCGTGCTGGGAGTCGCCGGATCGGGTGCTGGCCATCGAGGCCGCGCTGCGGGCCGACGGCGGCTTCGCCTTCGAGGCGCCGAATGAGCATGGTCGGGAGCCGATCCTCGCGGTCCACGACGCCGACATGGTCGACGTCATCGAGCACGTCTGGACCGATGCGCTCGCCGCCGGCGCCACCGACGGCTCGCGGGCGTGGATCCCGGACACCTACCTGCTGGTCGCCTACCCGGGGCCGATGACGCTCGGCGGCCTGCCCGCGGCGCGTCACAAGCGCCTTGGCGCCTACCTGTTCGACACCGCAACGCCGATCGTGGCGGGCACCTGGAGGGCTGCGCGGGCGGCGGTCGACGTGGCGCTCGGCGCCGCGGAACGGGCTGTTGGCGGAGCGCCGCTGGCCTACGGGCTGTGTCGTCCACCGGGGCACCACGCAGCGCGCGGCATGCTGGGCGGCTACTGCTACTTCAACAACGCGGCCATCGTCGCCGAGTGGCTGCGCCGCGAGGGCGGCGCGCAACGGGTCGCGATCCTTGACATCGACTACCACCACGGCAACGGCACCCAGCAGATCTTCTGGGAGCGTGGCGACGTACTGTACCTGTCGCTGCACGCCGATCCGGCGCGCGCTTATCCCTACTACTCTGGCTACAACGCCGAGACGGGCGGTGGGGACGGTGCGGGCCTGACCCGCAACTGGCCGCTCCCGGCGCGCACCGGGCTGGACGCCTACGCCACCGCGCTGGCCGAGGCGCTGCGCATGGTGGTCGCCTTCGCTCCCGATGCCCCGCTCGTCATCTCGGCCGGCTTCGACACGTTCGAGCGCGACCCGATCGGCGACCTGGCGTTGCGCACCGCGGACTACGGCGAGATTGGTCGCATGGTGCGCAGCCTGGGCATGCCGATCATCGTGCTGCAGGAAGGCGGCTACGCGATCGACGCGCTGGGCGACAACGCCCTCGCCCTCCTCGGCGGACTGCGGTCGGGGTGACCGCCGGCCTGCACGGCCGGGCGCTGTGGCCGGCCTACCTGGCGACCTTCACCTTCACCCTCGGCCAGTGGGCCTCGGGGGTGGCGATTCCGCTCCATGTCCAGTCGCTGGGCGGCTCGTTGACCGAGGCGGGAACCATCGCGGCGGTCCGCTTCGGCCTGGGCGCCCTCTTTTCGCTGCCATTCGGGGCTGTCGCCGACGCATGGGGGACGCGCCGCACGCTGATCGCGGCGGTGGCCGGCGGCGCGCTCGTCAATCTCGTGCCGCTGATCGCCCAGGCGAGCCACAGCACCGCCCCGCTCTACGCCTGGGCGATCCTGTCGGGGCTCGCCTCGTCGCTCTTCTTGCCGGCGATCGGGGCGTATGTGGCCGGTAGCGCGCACGAGGCGCGCCGCGGCGCGGCCTTCGGCTGGCTGACCCTCGGCACCCACGCCGGCATCGCCTCGGGGCCGGCGGTGGGGGGTCTGGCCTGGCAGCACCTGGGGATCACGGCCACCTACCTGGTTGCCACCCTGCTGGCCATCGCGGCCCTGATCGGGCCGATCCTGCTGAGCGGCTCGGTCCGCGCCCGGATCGACCTGCGTCGCCTGCCCGCCATGATCGGCGGTGTGGCTCGTGACCGGGTGATCGTCGGATGCTGG
>Ga0184639_10001085_pt1 | contig 11484 bp, 9 predicted proteins | sample PLM31_170_b2_FD_133155 | JGI IMG/M metagenome (GOLD analysis project Ga0184639, IMG submission 133155) | Groundwater sediment microbial communities from an aquifer in East River, Colorado, USA - PLM3-1_170_b2 | ecosystem: Environmental > Terrestrial > Soil > Riparian zone | place: USA: East... | reverse complement strand
TTTTTTAATATTTCAATTAAAGAATGATTGTCTTTTCTTGAGACTATTGCGATTGCGCCTTGTCCAGGAGAGGGTGGAAAATCCTTTGTAGAGAGTTTTTCAAACTTTACATCAAGCCCAAGCCTTGAAATTCCTGCTTGTGCGAGAACAACAGCGTCAAACTCTCCTTGTTCTATTTTTCTTATTCTTGTTTCTATATTTCCTCTGATTGGTTTTACGATAAGATCTGGTCTTATTCTCCATATCTGTACTGCCCTGCGCAGACTACTTGTTCCAACCTTTGCTCCTTTTTTTATTGTTAGAAGTGTGCTACAATCTTTTGAGATAAAGACGTCATTTGCATCTTCTCTTTTAGGGATGCATGCCAAAACAAGATCGTTAGGTAGCTCGGATGGTACATCTTTTAGACTGTGAACAGCAAAGTCAACTTTTTTTTCAGCAACTGCACGGTCAATTTCTTTTTCAAATATCCCCTTTTGATTTATTGTAAAAAGTGGTCGTGCATCTGTATCGCCTTTAGTTTTTATTGTAACAATTTCAAATTCAGTTTTTGGTGATCTTTTTTTAAGCTCTGAAATAACCCAATTTGTCTGCGCAAGTGAGAGTAGACTTCCTCGAGTGCCTATTTTATACTTCAATTCTTCACCGCTTTGAGAGATCTATCATATGCTTCTATTGTTTTATGCAAGTCATCAAGTGTGTTGGCATCAGACAAGAATACAGTTTCAAATTGAGATGGTGCGATAAAGATGCCATTTTGTAATAATGATTTGAATAACTTTTTGAATTTTTTTGCATCAGCTTTTTTTGCTGATACATAGTCTGTAACGGGGACACTTGTAAAAAAGATCTGAAACATGGAACTGATGGAATTAACCTGATGAGGAATGTTCATATCATTTGCTAAATCCCGTATAGCTCTTGCTAGTATAGTACAAAGTATGTCAAGTTTTGGATAGAGTTTGTTTTTGTATTTGTTTATGGTTTTGATAGACGCTATCGCTGCTGCTACTGAGACTGGATTGCCTGCATATGTGCTTGCTTGATACACTTTTCCTTCTGGTGTAAGTTGATTCATGATATCTTTTCTTCCACCTACTGCAGCAATTACAAACCCGTTTCCAAGTGCTTTCCCAAGTGTCACGATGTCAGGTTTTACAGAAAAATATTGTTGTGCTCCTCCAGGCGACATTCTAAATCCTGTCACAACTTCATCGAAAATTAGCGGCACGTTATGATCCTTTGTTATTTTTCTAATGTCTGAAAGAAAGTTTTTTTGCGGTAAAACAAGACCCATGTTTGCTAAGACGGGTTCTACAATTACACCCGCAATATCTTTTTGTTTTTCAAGAATAGAATCTAGCTCTTGCGAGTTGTTATATTGTACCACGAGTGTGTTTTTAGAAACTTCTTCTAATCCTCCTTCTGAAACAGAAATTCCATTATGTGCTGCTCCTGAACCTGCTTTTACAAGCACGTAATCATAGGCTCCATGGTAGCAGCCTTCAAATTTTACGATCTTTTTCTTTCTTGTGAAACCACGTGCAAGTCTTATTGCAGTCATTGTTGCTTCACCTCCCGTATTTACTAGTCTGATCTTTTCCATAGAGGGATAATTTTCTCTAATCAATTCAGATAATTCTACTTCAAGATCTGTTGGCGCGCAATACAAGGTGCCTTTATTTAATTGTGATAAAACAGCTGCAAGAATCTCTTTTCTTCTGTGGCCCAAAAGCAACGCACCATAACCATTACAAAAATCAAGATAATGTTTACCGTCGACGTCCCAGATTGTATTTCCCTTTGCCCTTTTTACAAAAAATGGATACGGATCATAAAATCTAACAGGGCTGTTTATTCCAGATGGAATAACCTTTTTTGCACGCAAAAAGAGATTTTTGGAATTTGACATTGCATAAACGTAGATCAGATATTATTATAATCTATGCTAGAAATTCCTCTTTGTATTAGAATATATTTTTGATTAGATCAGAAGGTTAGAGTTTTCCTGCTTCACATTTGGTTATTACATCATCGTTGGTATTTTCCCCAACGTTACAAGAGTCATGATCATCTCCACCATCGATAATATCAAATCCAGAGTTGCCGTTTATCTTGTCTTCTCCAGATCCACCTCGGATAATGTCGTTACCATTATCTGCGGTGATCTTGTCTTCGCCATCATTTCCAAAGACAATGTCATCTCCTTCTCCTGCAATAATACAGTCATCGCCTTCTTCTCCTGTAATAATATCATTACCTTCTAGACCAAATATCAAATCAGCTAAGTTTGTACCTGTCAAGACATCATCATCCTGTCCACCAATTATCAAATTATATGATGACGCTGGTTTGCCGCATGCTTGAACAGTTATAGTCTGTGTTAGATTATCTGAATTGCCAAATTGATCTGTTACCTTCCATGTGACTATAGTTTCACCAAGTGGGAATGTGGATGGTGCGTTGTTTGTTATTATAGGATTAGAATCGATGATGTCTGTTGCTGTTGCCTTTCCGATTGATACTATTGTTTCAAGCGACGTTGCATCTATTGTAACATCATCTGGTACTGTTAGTTTTGGTCCTGTGGTATCAATCACTGCTATCTTTTGTGTTGCAGTTGCAGAATTTCCTGAAGGATCAGTTGCAGTCCATGTTACTATTGTTTCACCAAATGGAAAAGTATCTGGCCCATCATTGGTAATGGAAGCTATTCCCATAATGTCCTTTGCTGTTGCAGTACCAATAGATATTACATTGCTTGTCAAAGATGTCGCTTCTGCAGTGACATCTGCTGGTGAAGTTATTTTTGGAGAGGTTGTGTCAATAACTGTTATAGTCTGAGTATCGCTTGCAGAGTTTCCAGTTGTATCTGTTGCAGTCCATGTTACTATTGTCTTGCCAAATGCAAATGCTGCCGGTGCATCATTTGAGACAGTAACTATACCTGCAGCATCAGAGACGGTAGCATTGCCAAGTGTTACAAAGTTTTGTAGCGGATCTGTTGCTTCAATAGAAATATCTTCTGGTGACAAAATCGACGGTTTGGTGGTATCTACAACTGTTACTGTTTGTAATACATTAGCTACATTTCCAGCTGCATCAGTTGCAGTCCAAGTTACCATAGTTTTACCTACTGCAAAGGCTGCCGATGCATCGTTTGTTATTGTTGTTACGCCAACATTATCGTCTGCTGAAGCATCGCCAAGAGATACCATGTTATTATCTGGAGATGATGCTTCTATTGTCACATCGTCTGGTATCACTATTGTGGGTGCAGTAGTATCTACAATGGTAACTTTTTGCGTGCCAGTCATAGAATTGCCTGACTGATCTGTCGCAGTCCATGTGACTATAGTTTCTCCAAGTGGAAAGGCAGATGGTGCGTTGTTTGTTATAGATGAAACATGTAACAAGTCATTCGCAGTTGCTTGCCCAATCCCAACAGGATTGTTTGTCGCAGACACTGCTTCAAATACTACATCAGCAGGCACGGTCAATACTGGAGATGTAGTATCAGCTACAGTAATTTTTTGAATGGCAGAATAAGAAAGTCCTGAAACATCGGTTGCGGTCCATGTTATAGTTGTCAATCCAAGTGGGAATGAATCAGGTGCATCATTAGTAATTGATTGAATGCCAACCAGATCTGATGCTTTGGCTTCGCCAATGTTTACAATGTTTGCTAACTCACTCGTAGCTTCAACTGTAATGGCATCCGGAGCTTTTAGAATTGGAGGTGTAGTATCTTTTATTATCACCTTTTGTGTTGCAGTTGCAATGTGATCTGTTGTATCTGTCGTAGTCCATGTCACTATTGTTTCTCCTACTGGGAATACGGCAGGTACATCATTTGTAATTGATTGAATGCCAACAAAGTCTGCAGCTGTTGCTTGACCTAGGGTTACTGTATTTTCTGTTGCAGAAGTTGCTTCTGCTTCAATATCATCTGGAGCAACTATTGTAGGAGTCGTAGTATCCACTACTGTAATCTTTTGTGTTGCTATTGCAGAATTTCCAGCTGCATCAGTTGCAGTCCATGTGACTATAGTTTCTCCAAGTGGAAAGGCAGATGGTGCGTTGTTTGTTATTATGGGATTTGAATCAATGATGTCTGTCGCACTAGCTATACCTATTGAAATAGTATTTTCTGTGGGAGATAAAGCCTCAAAAACGATATCAGCTGGTACAGTCATATTCGGTGTAGTTGTATCAACTACTATTACTTTTTGAGTTGCACTAGCAGAATTACCATGATTGTCTACTGCTATCCATGTGACTAAAGTTTCTCCAAGTGGAAAGGCAGATGGTGCGTTGTTTGTTATAGATGAAATTCCTATGATATCGCTTGCATTAGCTTCTCCAATGAAAATAGTATTGCCAGATGAGCTTGTGGCTTCTACCGTAATATCAGATGGGGCTGTAATGATTGGATTTGTTGTATCTCTTATCGTAATGGTTTGAGTAGCATTGACAATATTTCCTGAAGTATCTTTTGCAGTCCATGTTACTGTAGTAAGACCAATTGGGAATGCGTCTGGTGCGTTGTTTGTAACAGAGTCTACACCTATAATATCAGAGGTAGTGGCATCTCCTAATTGCACTATATTTAATGTGGGATCTGTTGCTTCAGTAACAATATCTTTTGGTACTTTAAGTTGTGGAGTGGTGGTATCTACTATTGTTATTGTTTGATTTGCAGAAACTGAATTTCCAGAAGCGTCCACTGCTATCCATGTTACAACAGTTTTACCAAAAACAAAGTCAGATGGTGCGTTGTTTGTCATAGATGAAATTCCAATAACATCTTGTGCTGTTGCATCTCCTATAGAAACCACATTATGGGCTGGACTTGAAGCTTCTGCAGTAACATCTGCTGGAAGAATAAGGATTGGAGATGTAGTATCAACTACAGTAATCTTTTGTGTTGCTACTGACCAGTAACCATCTATATCAGTAGCATTCCATGTGACTATAGTTTCTCCAAGTGGAAAGGCAGATGGTGCGTTGTTTGTTATTGTAACATATTGAATATCAGATGCTATTGCTTGACCTAATGATACAGGGTTCTCAGTTGGTGAAACTGCTTCAAATACTACATCAGATGGTGCGGTTACAGTTGGTGCAGTCGTATCAACTACTTTGGTTGTTTGTGTATCCGTTGCAACATTTCCGGATGCATCAGTTGCAGTCCATGTAATTATTGTTGTACCAAGTGGAAATACTGAAGGCCCATCATTTGTGACTGATTTAATTTCCCCGTTATCAGTTACGGTTGCATCTCCTAAGACTACATTGTTATCGGTAACACTTATGGCTTCAACTACAATATTAGATGGTGCAGTGATCTTTGGTTTAGTTGTGTCCTGAACCGTAATGACTTGTTTTGAGCTTGCACTATTCCCAGCGTTATCTGTAGCTGTCCAAGTTACTATGGTATCACCAATCTTAAAGAATGATGGTGCATCATTTGTGACTGCAACAACACCAACTGAATCAGCTGTGGCGGGATTACCAAGTTCTACCGAATTATTATCAGGATTTGTTGCCTCGACAATTACAGAAGGTGGTGCGGCAATAACCGGCGATGTTGTATCAACTACACTAACAGTCTGAGTTGCTTTGGCAACATTTCCAGATGCATCAGTTGCAGTCCATGTAACTAATGTTGTGCCTAGTGGAAATTTTTCTGGAGCATTGTTTACAAGGGAAGCAATTCCACTAGCATCAGTAGCTGTTGCTTGACCTATAGAAACGGTGCTTAAGATTCCGTTTGCTTCTACCTTAATATCAGAAGGTGCGGTGATTACGGGGTTTGTCTTATCGTTGGGTAAAGGCGATAGCGGTACAAGTGAAGTTTCAGTTATTGATTGTGATGTTTTGGCAAATTTCTGAATTCTATGATTACTGCTATCTACAACAAAGACGTTTCCCGTGGAATCAACAACTGCGTCTTTTGGATTATTAAAATTACCATTTGTCTTTCCCTGACTTCCCCATGAAGTAAGCGAATTTCCATCTTTGTCAATTTTAACAACTCGGTTGTTACCAGTATCTGCAACATAGATATTACCAGAAGAATCAACGTCCAATCCTTGAGGATATCTTAAACTGTTACCAGAAGATACATCAAAACTTTTAAGAAAAACTCCATCTAATGTGAATTTTTGAATTCTGTTATTGCCAGAATCTGATACATAGACACTTCCTTGTGAATCTGCAACTACACCACGTGGATTAAGAAATTGCCCATTTCCAAGCCCGCTACTCCCCCAAGATAGTAAAAATTTTCCATCTGATGAAAATTTCTGAATTCTACTATTTCCAGTATCTGCCACATAGACATCACCATTAGAATCAACTGCGATGTTTTGAGGTAACAAAAATTGATCAGGTTCAGTTCCTTTGCTTCCCCATTGGGTAATGTATTTTCCAGATGTATCAAACTTTTGAACACGATTTAATTCGTTGTCAACAACATAAACAAAGTCTTTTCCAATTGCAATTCCTGCGGGAACTTGGAACTGTCCGTTTCCAGATCCCTTTATTCCCCAAGTATGCAAAAAGTTTCCATCACCATCAAACTTTTGGATTCTTCTGTTTCCATAATCAGTAACATAGACATTTCCTGTAGAATCTAATGCCAAGTCCTGAGGGAAGGAGAAAAGACCAGTGGTCTGAAGTCCTTCAGAACCCCATTGTCTTATGTAAGAAGGTGCCGTTTCAGCACTGACATATGGAATAATCGCACTATACACTAGACTAGCTATAATCCCAAATACTACTAGGGGAAGCCTCTTCAACTGTCATTGATTCAAAAATATCAAAAAGATCTCAAGAGTTAGGAATTGTTTGGGTTTTTGTCAATTTTTGGTTGGTTTAGAAGGGTTTGTTGACCTCTCTTGTGAACACATAGCTTGCCAAAGCCACCATTATAATAACAAACCCAGAAATTACTGCAAGATCTAGAACCACAGAAACCGTCTGGATGGTTCCAGTCATCAACCCTCTAATCAATAACACTGAATAGGTAACTGGATTTAGCTTTGCAACAACTGCTAACCAATCTGGAACAAGCTCAAGTGGAAAAAGTGCTGGACTTAGCATAAAAAGTGGCATACCAAGAAAATTGACTATTCCCCAAAATGTCTCCTGTGATTTTGCAGTAGCTGCTACTACAACAGAAATCCCAGAAAATCCAAGTGAAAACAAGATCACAATCAACATTATGGGAACAAACATCAAAGGATTCACAAAATTTACACCTATTGCAAGTGCAATTCCCAAGATTAAACTTGCTTGTAATGCAGAAACCAAAGAAATGGCCAACATCTTACCAAGTGCAATCGATGATCTAGAAATTGGTGATGTCAATGCCTTGTTCATAAAACCATATCTTCTATCCCAAAGTGTGTTTACTCCACCAAATATGCTTGTAAAAATTGCAGTAAGAATTATGACGCCTGGTGTCATAAATTCGATGTATAACAGATCATAACCAACAGATTTTATCAATGGTTGTGTTCCTGCAAAAGTATTTCCAATAACTATGATCCAAATTGCTGGTTGGATTAATCTTATCAAAACGCCGCTACGCGATTTTCTGTATCTTTTCATTTCACGCCAGAAAATCGTATACGTGTCTGATATGATCATGCTCTGAGTCTCCTCATCTTTTCGCGTTCTTTTTTATTGTTGTAGCCTCCATTTTCGTCACGAAGTTCTTTTCCAGTATATGAAAGGAAGACATCATCAAGGGTTGGTTTTGTAAGCGAGATTAATTCTATTTTTATTCCAACCTTGGAGGAGAGCTCGAATATTTTTGGCATTACTTGATTTCCATTCGTTGAAAATACAGTTACTTCTTCTCCATTTGTCTTTATGTCCTTTACAAGTTGAATTTTTTGAATTTCGGAAATCAGACTTTCTAATTTTGCATCGGAATCAATCTCAAAGACGATAACATCATTACCAAGCGCATTTTTGAGCGAAACCGGAGAATTAGTAACTTTGATCTTTCCATGATCTATTATTGAGATATTATCGCAAAGTCTGTCAGCTTCTTCCATATAATGCGTTGTAAGAAATATAGACATGTCGTATTCTTTGTGTATCTTTTTGACATACTCCCAAATTTTGTATCTTGTTTGTATATCAAGTCCTAGTGTTGGTTCATCCAAAAACAGCACTTTCGGTCTGTGCAACAACCCTCCCGCAATGTCAAGTCTTTTTCTCATCCCACCAGAGTAGACATTTACAGAATCATCCTGTCGATCTGAAAGTTCGACTAGATTGAGGATCTCATCTATTCTGCTTTTTACGAGATCTTTTTGAATGTGATTTAGTCTAGCTTGTAATTCAAGGTTTTCTCTTCCAGTAAGATATTCATCAACTGTAGAATCTTGTTGTACGTATCCTATCATTTCTCTGACTTTTTTTGCTTGTAATACAACATCATAACCTGCAACATGCGCTGTGCCCAATGTTGGCTTTAGCAATGTTGTCAAAATCATAATAGTAGTACTTTTTCCAGCTCCGTTTGGACCCAAGAAACCAAAGATCTCTCCATCATCTACTTTAATGGAAACACCATCTACTGCTTTTAGTCCATTTTCGTAAATTTTAGAAAGGGATTTTGTTTCTATAGCGTACAATACGAAAAGGAGATTTTTTGTATTATAAATTGTTAACAGAATAAAAAATAGAAGAGTTTACTCTTTGTACTCATCTTTTGTAAGTCGTAAAATTACTTTTTCGCCTATTCCCCAAATCTCGCTTTTAGGAAACACTCGTTTACCAAAGAGTCCTTCGGTGACTTCAATTGATAGTAGCTCGTTTGTGTCAGGTTCATGGTGCAACTTCTTTACCTTGCCTATCTTTTTTCCATCAATATCCACAACAGGAATGTCGCATCTTATTGGCGGAGTAGAGAGCAAAACTGACTCATTTGTGAACCTGTCAATATAATCTCTTGACAGATCATAGTCTTTGTGAAATCCTGCACTAACAGTTATCCCAGTCACTTCAAGAGTGTTCTGGTTTATGTGTATGTGTTTTATCTTGCCGTATTGGATTCCTTCTCTGTCTATGACTGTTTTTCCAGAAAACCCGTCAGCTGTTATCAAATTTCTGACTTCTTTCAATCTTGTTGCCATACACCAGAGTTTGGTTTTTGGTTTATCGTATAATGTATCAGAGTTTTCAATCCAAGGGGTTAAATTATTTAGAACAAGACAAGAGCTGTGAATCCGCAAGAGGGCCAAGTTTTCAAAGCTATATTTATTACAAGAGGCAGAAATACTGGCAAACCACATGCGATTGAGTTGAGGGCAGTGTATTATAATAAGATGATATATTTTTCACGTAGAAATCCAAACAGTGATTGGTTAAAAAATGCAATTGCTAGTCCAGATGTAACATTAGAGTATAATAATGAAAGCCATACTGGAAAAGCATCACTCGTTCTTGATGAAGAACTTGCAAAAAAAATATCACATCTAAAATATTCTGATAAAAGATCAGAGGAGTCAAGGATTGTTCTACAAGTTAAGTTATATGAATGATTGTTGTCATACCACGTCTTTCAACTTCCTGACCATCCATTGTTTCTGAAACTATCAGGGTAAACGATATCAAGTCACGTTGTTGGCATCCTAGGGCATTCATCTTAAGGGTAATATCAAGAAAATCAAACTCAGTATCAGATATGTTTGATTCATCAATTGTAACATCTTTTCCTGTGGTGCTAATCAAAAAACGCTTGTCTTTTTGGTGCCAACCAAGTTTGACTTTGCGCCCTTCACGTCCCACCGATTTTACATTTATATCAATCATTTCAGGTTTTGCCACAGTATAACCAGAAGTATTGTTTACAAAGACACCAATCTGAAATGGATATCCAGCGGTGCTTTCTGCCATTTTTTGGATACCATCATTCATTACTACATCAACACCTTTTATCGTGGTAGCAACTTTGGCAATCCACTCATTTGTTCTTCCTACAGTTGCAAAAATTCTGTCGCGTCGTCTTTTGTCTTCTTCTGAAGGAAGTTTGTAATAATCTACCCAAGCAAGATAGTCGTTGCTAATGTCTTTTATGAACTGCATACATGTAACTTTATAATCCTCGACATTATCGGTTCTTTCTGATCCTTCATCATATGGAACACCGTCTTTGTCAATAGGGAGCACATAGCTAAATGTTAATTAGCGTATAAAAAAGATAACCTAATAGATATATTGCAAAATTTCAAATTTAAGATCATGATCTTTAGCGCAATCATAGAAGAATTACAAAAAGAACTGAAATCAAACATGGCGCAAATCAGATTTTTATTGATGAAATCACCAGCAATTGCTTTTACAACAATGAATGAGATTGCTACAAAGGTAGGAAAAAAATACAAAATGTCATTACTTCTAAACTTCCCACAAAGTGGAAAGATAGAAGATTACGAATCCTATGGAACGCAGGACATCAGCATGATAATCGATATGACACGAAAAGTGTTTCCAATTAAAAGAGAAATGATAAAATCAAAGGCAAAAGAGATTTTTGGAGATATAAAAGTCGAAGATGCATACATGTATGAAGGAAAAGAAGGTGTGAAGGTTTTTTTGGAATCAGGTAGGATTGACATACTTCCTCATTCTTTGCACGTATGGTGTAAATTTGATAGTAAAGTAACAGAGTTTTGTGACTGGCTTTTGATTAACTGTTATCAGCTAAATCCAGGTGTGAGCGGCGCAAGAAGTGAAGTTAACTCATAAGAATATTGCAAATTGCCATCTATATCATATACCTCTGCTTTTACTGGAAGAGGGAGATTGTCAACAATCCAGAATTTATTTTCTTTATCTCCTATCTTGTAAGATACTGTAAAAGCATCTACAGAACCAAATGCAAATGAGGTCTTCCCATGATCTGTCACAGTAAGATCCTGTGTTGACGCTCCAATGAAAACAGTATCCCAAACTGCTTTTTTGACAAGATACTTTTCTTCAAGTGCAATGTCCCTAATAGCAAAGATGGTTTTATCAAGAACTTGAAAATACGGTGTAGCATCTTCTGATACCTTACCAAAGGTGTAAGCACTACTCAGAGATGTTCTATGATCAATTTTTTTTCCTGTAACATTGTCATCAATTTGAACAAAGATCATTTGTTTTTTTGATATATCATTAAAAAATCCAATCTTTGCAGAAAACTTGGTTCCATCTGCAGATGTGACATCATAAAGCATCGTAGGATTGTATTCTGCACCTTTACCTATGTGCCATTTACTTGCTTCCCTTGGAATCACGTTTTCATCTTGCCCAGGAAGTCCAATCAGTATGGGATACATCAGACCTATAACTGCTGCAGAAATCAGAATGATTACTCCAATCTTTGCTTTGTTATTCATTTATGCCTAACTATTTTTTATAATTTAGTATAAGTTATGTTTTTAAATTTTGTAATTATAATAGTTGCTGCAACAACGA
>Ga0184639_10001084_pt1 | contig 11491 bp, 8 predicted proteins | sample PLM31_170_b2_FD_133155 | JGI IMG/M metagenome (GOLD analysis project Ga0184639, IMG submission 133155) | Groundwater sediment microbial communities from an aquifer in East River, Colorado, USA - PLM3-1_170_b2 | ecosystem: Environmental > Terrestrial > Soil > Riparian zone | place: USA: East... | reverse complement strand
CGGTGACGAAGAACTTGGGGCGAGCCCATAGCGCGACGATCGTCCGGACGGCCGCGGGCCGCCTCGCCGTGGCGTACTCGACGGACGTCGGCTCCTACCGGAATACGCGCCTCATCGGCTCGGGCACAGATGGCGCCGCGCCGCTCTGGAGCGGCGACATCCTGTGGGACAACCCGAGCGGTTCCACGAACAACGCGAACAAGGACAAGGTCCTCTACACGTTGGCGGCGTTCAGCGCCGCGTTCCCGTACCGCTTCGTGATGGTCGCCATGCTCCCGGATTTCGTGGACTCGACCCACTATCGACAGGTCAGCGACACCCCGGACTGGGACGGGACGGCCTTTTCGGCACCCGCGAAGACGGTCATCCAGGGAGGCGTAGACGGTCCGGACGCGATCAGCTGCGTGGTCGACGACGGCGACCGGGCGCACTGCATGGTGGAGGAGGCGAGCAACCTGTCGACCGTCCACGCATCGACCGCAGCGCGACGCCGGACGTCCTCTTCCTGATCTACGACAAGTCCCTCGTGAACCTGGACCTGTTCTACAAGACGGCGCCCGTGAACGCGATCGCGTGGAGCGCGGAGAACCGCATCGTGTATCCGGAGGACATCCGGGACGTCGGATCAGGCCTGCGGGACTACGGGGGCAGCATCCACGTAATCGGGGACCGCGCGACGAGCGTCATGTTCTACCACGAGATCCGGCTCACGGCGCCGCCTCCGCCGCCGCCCGAACCCGCGACCTCGGCCTTCCCCGAATGTATCCAGACGTCCGACGACGCATCGTGCATCTACACGGAGACCGACCAGGGATCCGGCGGCCCGTTCCAGGTCGAGGTCCAATACGGCTGGACGGGCGTCGACACGACGGGCACCGCGTGGGATCTGTTCGTGGAGGGCCGCCTCGGGACCTCGAACGCTGAGACGATCGGCGTGTACTTCCTCGGCTCGAACGAGGTGACGCGCACCCTCGCGACGTGCTCGCTCGCCCTGACGACGGACAACGTCTACGACTGCGGATCTCTCACGACCGATCAGCTGGACGGAGGCACGCCCGATATCGTCTTCGTGGATTCGGTGCAGGCGTCCGACCCCCTCGCATCGAGCTTCCACCTCGATCGGGTGTTCATCACGCGTAGCTTCACCGGGAAGTCCCTTGACGTCGTGTACGAGTGGTCCGGCCTCGCGGCCGGGGCGACGTCGTACGAGCTGCGCGTGGAAGGCCACGTGACGGACGAGCCCGTGGAGGTTCAGGTCTTCACCGCGCCCTCGACGTGGACGACCCGGCTCACCTTTAGTTCCAGTATCGACGCGACCGGGTCGCACGTCTTGACCGCCGCCGAATTCAACGGGGGCGCGCCCGCGGTCCGGTTCCGGGACACGGACTCCGCCGAGGCCGTGACCTCAAGCCTTCGGCTCGACCGCGTGTGGATCGTGCGGTCCGACCTTACGTACGACTTCACGCTCCAATGGGACTGGACGGGCGTGGTGGCGCCCGGCACAAGCTTCCTCGAGCTGAGCGCGTCGCGCACCGGCGACACGGAGGACGTCCTCGCTGAGGTCTACGACTGGCAGGACGACACGTGGCGGGCCGCGGCCACGATTTCCACATCGACGGAGACCGCGTTCGAGACGGCGCTCGGGATGGGCTGCGCCTTGTTGATCCCGAGCGACTGCGAGATTTCGGCCGCGGGGCAAGTTCGGGTGCGGTTCACGGCGACCGGCGGCCCGGACGACACGGAAACCGCCTTCGTCGCGGACCTCGGCGTCGTGCGCCTCTTGGACGACGCGAATGCCCTCGAGCTCGTCTACGAGTGGGCCCTCGGCTCGAATTCCGGAGAGGACCGGCTCTTCGTGGAGGGCCGCCGGAGCGACGAGAACGTACTCGTGTCCGCCTGGAACTGGGGCGCTTCCGTGTGGGAGGCCATTGGATCGGTCACCTCGACATCGGACGGGACGTTCCAGCACGTCCTCACGGACGGCCAGGTATCCGGGACCTACGACGTCCGCGTCCGGTTTGTCGGTTCCGACGAAGGTGCGTCGGACGACGTAGCATCGGACCTGTACCTCGACTACGTCGCGATCGTGAAGCGCGAATACCGGCTGGACGTCGTGGACACGATCGCGGGAGTCGTCGGCGATGGGCCCTTCCTGCTGCGTCTCGAGGGTCACATGGCCTCTTCGGGCGAGAACGTGGTCGTCTACGTTTGGGACGTCACCCTCGCCGACTGGACCCTGTGGCTGAGCTCGCCCTTCACGACGACGGATCAGGTGTTCGAGAGGACCCTGTCCGCGTCCGAGCTATCTGCGCTCGGCGAAGTCCAAATCCGTTTCGTCGATGCGACGACGGGGGGCGATCCCCTCGCGAGCCAGCTCCTCGTCGACCTTCTCGAAGTCGTCGACCAGCCGTGAGGCGGAGCCGCCCTAGGACGTCTGCGCAGGTGCGACCCGCACGGGTACCTCGGCGCCTTCTTCCAGAATCCGCATGACCTGATCGACGACGTCGTCGACGGGCCTCGATGCGTCCACGGTCCGCATCAGGACGATCTGCCGCAGGTCACGGTAGGCGGCCTCGAAGCGCTCGAGCTCCTCGAGGGTCTGTTCGCTCTTCCGACCAAAGGCAACGCGAGGCTCGAGGTCGAAGAACACGGTCGCGTCCGGATCCAAGGACACCCGCAGGAGAAACCCTTCGATGGGTTCGAACCCTCCGCCCAGGAACCGCAGGAACGCGATGACGTCGGCCACGTAGCGATCCGTCACGACCGTAACCCCGGGGCGGAGCGCCTTCGCCAGCCGCGTCATGACGAGCCGGTAGTCGAGGAGGGTCATCAGCGCGAAGACGCCGCGGGCCCAGCGATGGGACCGCAAATCCGGGAGCGCACGGCCCGAGTGCCTCCAGAACGAGCGGAACGCGATCGCGAATGACAAATGGGTCCCGCGTTTCCGGTAGGCGGTCCGGTGGCCGTAGAAGTACTCCGCCCGAACCCCGCGGCTGCGCAGTCTCTCGACGAGTCGTGTCGCCACGGTCGTCTTGCCGGAGCCGTCGATCCCCGAGAAGACGATCAGCCTTCCCCGCAATCCGGTCGGATCTGACGCAGACGCCGGGTTCCGCGAGATGATGCGCCACGGCCTTCCTTTCGCGAGGAACGGGACGAGCCGTGCGTCGTCAAGGAGGTGCGCCTCCACGGGGACCCGTCGGAAGGCGGACCGCGCACGCAGGGCCCACACGGCCAACACGCTCCGCAGGATGGATCGACCCTGGATCAGGGCGAGGTCGATGTCCGAGTACTCGTCCATTGTGCCGCGAGCTCCGCTCCCGCGCAGGACGACGGCGCTGAAGGTCCGCTGGTTCGGGGCCCATCGGAGGAACTCTCCGAGCTGGGCCTCGAGATGCGACACCTGTGTCGGAGTTTTCGCCCACGTACGAAGCTTCGCGTGGCCTCCATAGAAGAAGACCCAGGCGACGCTATGGAGGACGAGCCACAGGAGGAGAACCTGGAGAGGGTCGAGTCCGGCCCCGAGAAGGCCGACGACCGCCGCACCCTCGAGGAGGATGCGGACGAGCCCCTCCGTCGTCGAATACCAACGCACTCCCTCCCGGAGCCAGCTCCGGAAGAGGCCCTTGAGGAACGACCGCACCCGGAAGGCCACGGTCTTCACCCGGTCGACGCGGCCGCATGCGGGACATCCTTGGCCAGCTCCAGGGTTCGGTCGATCGCTTCTTCGATGCGGTCGAGCACCTCTCGGGCCGGCAGGGTCGCGTCCACCGGGGTGAGGCGGAGGAGGGTCCGGAGGTCCGCATACTCGCGGGAGAACTGCTCCAGCTTCGGGAGGCTCCATTCCTTCTTGCGGGCGAGCGCGGTCTCGGGAGGCAACTCGAGGAGCAGCGCGACGTCCGGCTCGTACGAGACCGCCAGGAGCAGGCCTTCGATGGTCGACAGGAGGGGCCCTCGCACGCGCAGGAACGCGATGACGTCGGCCACGTACCGGTCCGTGACGACGATCCGCCGGGGCCCCTGGAGCCGTGACATCCGGCCGAGGACTCGCAGGTAGTCTGCGAACGTGAGCGCGTCGTAGAGGGCCTTCGCGACGCGGGCTCTCTCCATCCGTTCCATCTTCCCCGCAACCCGCCTCCAGATGGACTCGAAGGCGATGGCCAGCGAGGCCCCGCGGCCGTCCCATCGGTGACCGTAGAAGGAGACCGCGTCGAATCCCTTCGCCCGGAGGCTCGCGACGAGCCGGTCCGCCGCGGTGGACTTGCCGGAGCCGTCCATGCCGGAGAGGGCGACGAGGGTCCCTATGGATTCGTCCCGGGAGCCCACGCGCACCCGCGGCGACGGTTGCTTCAGGATGAGCGGCGTCTCCTCCATGACGTGGTACGGCACGTAGCGCTCCGCGTCGATCCAGCGTGCCTCGAGTGGGAAGCCGCGAACCACGGATTCTGCGCGAAGGGCCCACCAGAAGAGCAGGGCTCGGACGCGCGCACGCACGGAAGGTTCAGGTACCGCGCAGATGTCGATGTCCGAGGTCCCGGTCATCTCGCCTCGGGCACAGCTCCCCCGCAGGAAGACGACGCGGAAGAACGGTTTCTCAGCGACCTTCGTGGAGACGCGGTCCCGATGGAACCGCAACCGAGACACATCCGTCGACACGCCGCGCAGGACCCAGATCTTCAGGAAGCCTCCGTAAAGGAGGAGCCAGGCGGCCGTGTGAAACGCGAGCCAGCCGAGGACGAGCCCGAGGAAGTCGAATCCCAGGATCGCAAGGAAGACGACGAAGCCGAGTTCCAACAGGACGCGTCCCATGACCTCCCACATCGCGTACCAACCGATTCCCTGGATGAGCCAGCTGCGCAGGAGCTTCCGCGCGAGGGACCTGCGGAGACGGGCGCGGAATCCCACGCAGGTCACCCGCCGACGGTCTGGCCTTCGTAGAAGTCGCGCTCGAACCGGACCGCCCGCTCCCACGTGTACTCCTTCAGGAGATCGGCGATCTGGGAGCGCATCGTGTGGCGGGCCTCCTGGAATCGGCCTTCCCCCTCGAGCCGCGCATACACGTCTGCGAGGGCCGCGGGGTCCCCGACACGCGAGAGGAACACCCCGGAGCGGCTCGACCAGATCATCCGCAAGGCGTCGATGCCGTACGCGAGGATCGGTACGCCGAGGCAGAGGCTCTCGAGGACCGTGATCGAGAACGCATCGACGTAGCTCGGGTAGAGGAGCGCGCGGGAGCGGCGCATCGTCTCGTACAGATCCTCCTGGCTCAGCCAGCCGAGCATCACGAGGTTGTCCCGGACGCCGAGGGACCGGACGAGGCGATCGAAGATCTCTTGGTGCCGCGGGAACTGGGGGCTCCCGCACACGGCGATTCGCACGTCCCGGCCGAGGCGCCGCTTCAGGTGGGCCGCGACGAACGGCAGGTCGAGGAAGCCCTTGTGCGGATGGAACCGGCCGACGTAGACACCGTCGTATTCGGTCGGGCCGCTCTCCGGCGCGGAGGCGCCGAGCCGGTCCGCCTCGATGCCCACGTGGACGGGCGGGACGAAGAGCGGGCCGCGGTACCCGAAGGCGCGTAGGTTCCGCGAGGTGACCGGCGTGACGGCCATCACGCGGGCGTCCGGCCGCCTACCGAGGGCGCGGACGGACAGGCCGCACGCAGCGAGCTGGAACGCGAAGAACGGGACGGGCGCGCGCAGGATGCGAGAGGCGACGATTGGGAAGCGCGCGAGGTCCACGGGCGTCGGCTCGTCGATCCCGACGGCCTTCAGGACGTCCAGCGTCCCGAGGTACGGGAGCTGGTGGACCTTCACGTACAGAGGTGCGCGGAGCCCTGCCCGGATCGCCTTTCGCAAGGCGGGCATCCAGAACTCGCTCGTCACGACCATCGCGTCGTACGACCCCTGCGGCGGAGCGGTCCCGCCGTTCGCAAGCGAGCGGATCTCGAGGTGCCCGTCACGGACAAGGCCTTCGAGTCGCCGCGTCACCTCGGCACTCAGAATGTTGTCCTTCGTGAGGAAGGCGGTGTAGCGGACGTTCGCCGCGCCCGCGTGCTCGATGACCTTGAGGGTCACCTCGACGCCGCCGCTCGGGGCGCTAATCCGCGGGAACAGGAGGGCGATGTCCAAGCGGTCGGGACTCACCTGCTTCGCTCCCCCTCTCCTGCCTCCTTCGCGACGATCACCGCGTCCGAAGAGAGAACGTTTCTTCGGCGGCCGAGGGCGCGGCCTACCGGCCCCCTAGCGGCGTTTGACAACTGCCAGCTCCCCCTGATTCCATGACCACAAGGCGGACAAACGGTTAAGTAGATTTCCAGGAATCGTATCGGGACGGTCGCGCGGGGGAGCGGCCGACGACGATGGTTCCATTCGTGAACGGGCCGGTTGACATTCTCAGGCACGAGAATGATGTCCGGCGCGGCGTGCGGCCGTGAGGAGAGGGGCATCGCATGGCGTCATCCGTCGCAGGTTCCGGGGAGACCTTGCCGTCGTCCGCGGGCCCATACGCCGTCGAACATCCTCCGATCACCCTGCGCTACCTCGCGAAGGCCGAGCTGAACTATTTCCTCGAGGAGGCGACCCGCAGCGGCGCCGGTGGCGTCGTTCGGACGTGGGCCCGGAAGCTCCGCGAAGCGTTCCTGTGGCGCATCCGCAGGACCGCAGGTCGCGGGGACGCTCCCGAGGTCGTCCTCGAAGCCGGTCGGCTCGCCGTGAACCCGGAGGACCTCGGGATCTCGAGGGAGCTCCTCGTTTACCGGACGCACGAGCCCGCGGCGACGAGGCTCTTCGGCGACTTCCTCGAGGAAGGGATGACCGTCGTGGACGTCGGCGCGAACCTCGGATACTACGTGCTCCATGAGAAGCGCGTCGTCGGAGATCGCGGGACAATCGTCGCGGTTGAGCCCGCGCCCCGGAACGTGGAGCTCCTTCGCAGGAACCTCCGCTCGAACGGCCTCGGGGGCGTGCGCGTCGTCGTGGGCGCGATCGGGGATCACGACGGCGAGGGCTGGCTCTACCTTTCGAGCCGCTCGAACTGGCACTCGATGACGCCGACGGACCGTAGCCAGACCCGCGCGGTGCGGGTTGAGGTCTTCACCCTCGATGCGCTCGTCGAGCGCCTTGGCCTGCCGCGCGTCGATTTCGTCCGCATGGACCTGGAAGGCTACGAGACCGCCGTGATTCGCGGGATGCTCCGGACGATCCGGGCGCACCGACCGAAGCTCGCGATGGAACTTCACCCGCAGAAGGCGGGCGCGGAGGCAATCGTGGGCCTCCTTCGGCTCCTCCAGTCGTACGGGTACGAGCTCCGTTGGATTGTGAACCGACGCCTGGACTTCTCGTGGCACGACCGCCTCGCCGACGCCGTCGAGACGATGTCCCTCGAAGACTACGTGCGAAGCGAGCAGTTGGTCAAGGAAGGCCGTACGGTCACCGCGTTCCTTGAGGTCCCGCGCGCGACCGCGTGAGGGGGTCCGAGGTGGCGAACGACAAGGAGGTCCGGGGGACCGCGGTCGCTCGGATGCGCGGAGCGCTACGCACGTCCCTGTTCCGAACGTCGTTCTTCCTCCTGCTACGTTCCGGCGTCAACGCGGGGCTCGGCTTCGTCTTCTGGCTCGTCGTGGGGCGGCTGTACGTGCCCACGGAGGTCGGCTACGCGGCGACCCTCCTCAGCCTCGTCCTCCTCCTCGCGCGCATCGCTGCCCTGGGCCTGCCCCAGGGCATCCTGCGGTTCCTCCCGTCGGATCCGGACCGGAACGGCCTCATCAACGGGGCGTTCACCGCGTCGGCGATCGCGGCCGCCGTCATCGGCGTCGTCTTCTTCGCGGGCTTCGGCCTCTGGGCCGACCCGGAGCTCACCCTGCTCCTCGTCGATCCCACAATGATCGCCGTCCTCCTGGTCTCCCTGATGTTCTTCGCGCTCGACGGCGTCCTCGACAACGCCTTCACGGCCGCGCGCCGCGCGGACTACGGACTCGTTCGGACGACGACGTTCTACACGCTCCGCCTGCCCCTCGCCGCCCTGTTCGTCCCGATTGGGGTGCTCGGCATCGCGGCGGCGTGGACCGTCTCCCTCGTCGTCTCAATCCTGAGCGCGGCGATCCTGCTCCCGCGATTCTTCCCGGGCTATCGCCCATCCCTGACCCTGAAGGGCATGCGGGGCCGCGGGATCATCGGCTTCAGCATCTGGAACTACATGACGGGGATCGTTGCCGGGGCGTCCGCCTCGCTCCTCCCGCTCATCATCGTGAGCCGCCTGCCGGCGGGCGTCGGCGGAGAGGCCGCTGCCTACTTCTTCGCGGCGTACTCGATCGCGACCCTGCTGTACGCGATCCCGCATTCCTTCTCCACATCCCTCCTCGTCGAGGGCTCCCACGCGAACACGGACATGCCGACGGAGCGTCGCCGCACCCTGCGGTACTCCGCGCCGCTCCTCGTGGTGGGCATCGCGGGGTTGGTCCTCCTCGGACGGCCCTTGCTCGGCCTCATCCGGGACGAGTACGCGACCGCGAGTTACGAGGCCCTCGTCCTCCTCGCGCTCGCCAGTCCGATCATGCTCGTCACGGGGATTTTCTCGTCGGACCTGCAGGTGGGCAAGCGCGTCCGGCCAATCTTCGCGGTAACGACCCTGTCCCTCGTCGTGACGCTCATGTCCGCATACTTCGCCCTGCCCACGTTCGGCATCCTCGGCGTCGCGGGAGGCGTCGTCGCGGGCCAGGCGACGAAACTGCTCCTGTACGTTTCCCTTCGGCAGATCCGGCGGAACCAACGGTCTGAACCGGCTTCTGCCTGAGGCCTACGCGCTCCCTTTCTCCGTCTCGCCGCGCGAGAGCGCGTCGCGGACACGTGCGTCCGTCCGCACGGAGGGACCGGCGAGCGGGAAGCCGAGGCGCTCCACGAGGGTCCGAGAGACCTGCGCGTACACCTCGTCCACGGACCCGCTCGCATCGACGGCCACGAGGCGCAGTCGCTCCTTCAGCCGCGCGAACTCAGCGGCGAAACCTTCGAGCTGCTCCAGGCTGTTCTCCCGCTTCCGTTCGAGCGCGCGGAGCGGATCGAGTTCGAAGAGGATCGCGAGGTCCGGCTCTCGCGAGAGGCCCACGAGGAGGCCCTCGAGGCTCGGGTTCAGCGGGCCCCACGATTTCAGGTACGCGATCACGTCGGGCACGTAACGGTCGCAGAGGACGACGGCGCCCGGCCGGAGCATGAGGAGAAGCCGGAACCGGACGTACGCGTAGTCTGCGAGGGTGAACAGCCCATAGAGGAACCTCACGCGGCGGTGACCTTCCATGTCGTCCATCCGATGGCCGAGCCGCTTCCATAGGGACTCGAACAAGACCGCGAGGCCCCAATCAGGACCTCTCGCGGGCTTCAGCCATGCCTGCCGGTGGGCCCAGAAACGCACGACATCGACGTCCATTGCGAGGAGCGTCGCGACCACGCGCTTCGCGACGGTCGTCTTCCCGGAGCCGTCGATTCCGGAAAAGGTGACGAGGGTCCCGTCCGTTCGCGGCGCCTCCGCGCGCTGGGCGAGCACGATTGGCGTTTCCCCGACGACGTGGTACGGCACGTACCGCTCCGCGTCGAGCCACCGCGCCTCGACGGGGACCCGGCGGACCATCGCATCGACGCGGAACGCCCACATTCGCAGGACGCCCGCAATCTTCGCAACGAGCCGTGCGTCCGGCACAAAGACGAGGTCGATGTCCGAGCGGTCGTCGAAATCGCCCCGAGCGATCCCGCCGCGCAGCAGGACGAGGCGGAATTCGTTCCGCTGGACGAGGCGTCCGCGGAGCCGACCGAGGTGGGCCTCGATCCTCGCGCGGCCGGCGGAGAGGTGGAAGAGCTTCCACGCGAGGTGGAAGCCGCCGTACAGGGAGAACCACGCGACCGTGCGGAACAGGAGCCAGGCGACGAGGACGACGGGCCATGCGATCCCCGCCACAGCCAGGGCGAGCACGAACGTCCCTTCGACGACGACGCGCAGCGTGACCTCCGTGAGGCCGTACCACGTCACCCCCTGGAAGGCCCACGCCTTCGCGAGCCGGCGCCACGTCACGACCGCTCGAGCCTCCCCTGGAGCGCCTCGAACCGCGGGGAGCTCGACCTGACGCCGACGAACCGCTCCGCGCGGCCGAGGAACGACAGGACCGTCGCCCGGTATGCGTCCATGAGCTTCGCGAAGTCGAGTTCGGGATAGAAGTATGCGTAGTGGTTCAGCATGACCGTGATCGGGCTGTTCCAGAGCTTTGACAGCTCTTCCATGTTCAGGAGCAGGATCCGGCGGATCGCCTCGTCGGGATCGAGGTGCTCGATCCGGTCGGGCCCGCGTTCGAGGATGTATACCGTGTCGACGCGCGCCTGCGCTCTAATCTTGAGGTCCGGCCTGACGTAACGCTTCGGCTGGTAAACGTAGCGCGAGAGCTGGGATGGGCGGACCTCCCGCGGGCGATGCCAGTCCGGGTAGCAGTACACGATGCCGCCGGCGTCGACGATCGCGTAATCGTCCGAGAGGAACTCGTAGCCGCGGTCCAGGAGGATCCCCGCGAGGCTCGACTTCCCCGTCCCGCTGTAGCCGAACAGGAGGTGGGCGCGGTCGTCCGCCGCGACGGACGTCGCGTGGCACATCCCGTAGCCCTTCGCGAGGAGCTTCGTCGTCAGGACGAGGAGCGCGAGCCGGGAGAGGAGCTGGACGACCTTGAACCGCACGGGCTGGAACCCCAGGAATGGCGCGCTCGTCTCGATTCGCGTGCGGTCCGCGCCGAGGCCCTGGAGCCGGAAGCGCCAGCGGGACTTGAGGCCGAGGAGGACCATGATCGGGACCTCCGCCTCGTACACGACCTCACCGCCGCCGAGGTCGTACGCCGTGTAGCCGACGACCCGCTTCGCCTCGCCTTCCCGCGGCGTCTCGACCCGGTCGACAAGGGCGAGCTCAAAGTTCGGGTCCGTCCCGTTCACGCGGAAGTACGGCGGTACGGCGATTGGCGAGAGGTTCGTCCGGAGCCGGACGAGGTCGTGGATGTTGTAGTCCGTCCACGCGAGCGGCTTCCTCACGGGCCTCCCCCTTCGCCCGGTGTCCCCCGGGTCCTAATCCCGTTCGCCAGCGGCCTCATAGAACTTTCGCTCGTCCCGGACGGCCTTCTCCCACGTGTACGTGTCGAGGAGCGTGGCCGCCTGTCGGGCCGTGGCTTCCCGGGCCGAGTCGAGCCGGCCGTCGGCCCGGATTGCCGCCGCGAGGCGCGCGAGGGCGTCCGCATCCCCGACGGGCGCGCGGAAGACGCCCGAGCGGCCCGACCAGATCGTCGCGATCGCGGCCGTGTCGTACGCGACGATGGGCACGCCGAGGCTCAGGCTCTCGAGCACGCTGAGGGAGAACGAGTCCACGTAGCTCGGATAGAGGAGCATCCGCGACCGCCGGATCGTCCGGTACAGTTCGTCGCGCGGGAGGGATTCGAGGCGCACGAACGCGTCCTCGACGCCATGGGCGCGCGCGAGGG
>Ga0184639_10001081_pt1 | contig 11496 bp, 11 predicted proteins | sample PLM31_170_b2_FD_133155 | JGI IMG/M metagenome (GOLD analysis project Ga0184639, IMG submission 133155) | Groundwater sediment microbial communities from an aquifer in East River, Colorado, USA - PLM3-1_170_b2 | ecosystem: Environmental > Terrestrial > Soil > Riparian zone | place: USA: East... | reverse complement strand
GGTCGTGACACCGCCTTGCGCCGCGGCGCGGCTCTCGGTGACCGCGTCCTCGGCGAGCGGCGAGTAGATGCCCACGTGCATGTGCGCATCCACGACGCCGGGGAAGGCGAGGCGGCCCTCGCCATCGTACACCTCCTTCGCGCCGCTCGCGTCGATGTCCGGCGCGATCTTCGCGAACCGCCCGTCGCGCACGGCGATGTCGGCCTCGTGCACGGCGTTGCCTTGCGGCCGCACCACCCGCACGTTCCTGATGACGAGGTCGTAGGGCCGCTTCATTTCGAGTCGCCGTCGTAGCGCTTGCCCAGCTCGAACATCTGCGGGGTACCGACGACGGCATTCAGGCCCTTGAAGTCGAGCATCCGGTCGCGAAAAGCCGCGGTCGCCCCGTCGCGCTTGATCGCGGCGAAGTACTCGCGCGCGGTGAACGCGAAGGCGCGCACCAGCCCGGCCGCAAAGATCACGATCGAGAAGCCGAGCGCTTCGAGCTCGGCAGCCGGCAGGATCGGCGTCTTGCCGCCTTCGACCATGTTGGCGAGGAGCGGCGCGCGCCCCTTGAATCTCGCGGTCGCCGCTTTCATGTCCTCGACCGAGCGCGGCGCCTCGACGAAGAGCACGTCGGCGCCCGCCTCCAGGTAGCGCTCGGCCCGCTCGAGCGCCGCGCCGAACCCCTCGACCGCGGCGACATCGGTGCGGGCGATGATCAGGGTCTCCGGGGATGCGCGCGCATCGAGCGCCGCCCTGAGCTTGCCGACCATCTCGGCGGTGGGGATCACGCTCTTCCCGTCGAGATGGCCGCAGCGCTTGGGGGTCGTCTGGTCCTCGATCTGGATCGCCGTCGCCCCGGCGCGCTCGAGGCTCTTCACGGTGCGCATGACGTTGAGCGCGTTGCCGTAGCCGGTGTCGGCGTCCACGATGACCGGGAGCGCGATCCGCTCGCGGATGTTCGCGAGCGTGTTCTCGACCTCGCTCGCGGTCACCAGGCCGATGTCGGGCCGGCCGAGCCGGGTGTGCGCGAGGCTCGCGCCGGACAGATAGACCGCCTCGAACCCCGCCTGCTCGGCGAGCAGCGCCGAAAGCGCGTCGTACACCCCGGGTGCGAGGAGGATTCGCGGGGCCTTCAGGCGTTCACGCAGTGTCATGGTGCTTCCCCAGGCGCTTTTCCAGATGCGGGAGCAGGCCGCCGTCGCGGACCATCTGCATGAGGTGTGGCGGGATCGGCTCGCAGGCGAGCGTTTCGCCGGTCGTCTCGTTCTCGATCCGCCCGGCCTCGGGATGCACCCGCAGCCGGTCGCCGGCCCGGATGCGCTTGGCCTCGCGGCAGGCGAGCGCGGGCAGGCCCAGATTGAGCGCGTTGCGGTAGAAGAGCCCCGCGAACGACTCGGCGACGAGCGCCGCGACGCCGAGGTGCTTGAGCGCCTGCGGCGCCTGCTCGCGCGACGAGCCGGCGCCGAAGTTGCGCCCGCCGACCACCACGTCGCCCGGCCGCACGCCGGCGGCGAACCCGGGGTCGACCGCTTCCAGGCAGTGCCGCGCGATCTCCTCGATGCCGAACTTCATGTACTTGCCCGGTGCGAGCACATCGGTGTCCACGTTGTCGCCGAGCACCCAGGCGCGCCCGCTCATTGCAGATACTCCCTGGGATCGATGATGCGGCCGGCCACGGCGCTGGCCGCGACGGTATACGGGGAGGCGAGATAGGCCTCGACGCTCGGATCGCCCATGCGGCCCTTGAAGTTCCGTGCGGTCGTCGAAATGACCTTGCTCCCAGGGGCGAAGCGCGAGCCGTAGCCGGCACAGACCCCGCACGCATTGGCGAGGAGTTGCGCGCCCGCCGCCTCGAGCACACCGAGCGTGCCCTCGGCCTTCGCCTGCTCCTGGTCGCGGAGCGAAGCGGGGGCGACCAGCAGCTCGATCGCGGACGTTCGCCCCTTCAGCACGCGCGCCGCCATCCTCAGGTCCGCGAGCTTGGCGCCGGTGCAGGCGCCGACGTACGCGATGTCCAGCTTCGTCCCGCGATACTCCGCGGCCGCGCGAGCGTTCGCCGGACTGTAGGGCGCGGCCACCTGCGGCTCCAGCGCGCCGGCGTCGAACTCGTGCCGCTCCAGCAGCTCGGCGCCGTCGTCGGTCCGCCAGGGTGCCGCGTCCGTGTCTTCGATGCCCAATGCCTTGAGGTAAGCGACCGTCGTTTCATCCGGCGCAATGAGTCCCGCCTGGCCGCCGAGCTCGGCGGTCATGTTGGCGAGCGTCATCCGCTCCTGCATCGGCAGCGCGCGGATCGCGTCGCCGGCGTACTCCACCGCCTGGTAGCGCCCGCCATCCAGGCCGAAGCGGGCGCACAGGAAGAGCATGACGTCCTTGGCGCTCACCCCGTCGTGAAAGCGGCCGTTCCACTGCATGAGGATCGTGTCCGGCACCCGGAGCCAGATCTCGCCGGTGACCACGACGCCGAGCATCTCGGTCGCCCCGATGCCGAACATGTAAGCGCCGAACGCACCGCCCGTCGCCGAATGGCTGTCACCGCCCACCGCAAACATGCCCGGCCGGACGTAGCCGTTCTCGGCGAGCACGATGTGACAGATGCCAACCCCATCGTGGAAGCGGCGCACCCCGACCTCGCGCGCCCAGTCGCGCGTGATGCGCAGGATTTCGCGGCTCTCGTCGTCGGCGGCGGGCAGGTAATGGTCGGTGACCAGGACAATGCGCTCGGGGTCCCAGACTTTCGCGCCGAGCCGCTCGAGCATCGGCTGCAGGCGCCGCGGACCGCTCGAGTCGTGGAACATCGCGAGGTCCACCTTGCAGGTGACGATCTCGCCGGGCGTGACGGAAGCGCGCCTGGCGGCGCGGGCAACGAGCTTCTGCGCGAGGGTCTGCATCCCGATCCGCGAGCGCTACGACGCGTCGCGGGCGCCGTGGGCCTGTCCGTGGGTGTGCTCGATGGGCGCGCACATCACGCCCTCGTAGACGACGAGCGCAACGAGCACCGCGAGCGTGACCGCCGTGACCGCGATCGGCGTGCGCGCCACCACCGGGACCACCAGCAACGCCGCGACAGCGATCCAGCGGGCCAGGAACACCGGCCGGATCGGCGGGGCAGAGAGTTGCGCGTGAGCGAGGCTGAGCGCCGCGAGGAACGTCGCCACTCCTGCGCAGAGCGCCCAGGCGCCGGCCGCGACCGCGGCCTCGTCGTGCGCTCGAACCAGCACGCTGACCCCGCCCGCGACGAACATGAGCGCGGCCAGCAGCGGCAGGTGCGCGTAGGCGTAGGTCACGATCGGCGCGGCGGCGTGCGGGAGCTCCTGCCCCAGCAGCCGCTCGAAGTAGACCCACCACAGGCAGGCGGCGATGCAGAAGCCGGCAACCCCGACGGTCAAGACCCCCGGGCTCCACGTCGCCTCCATCGTGCCGATGCCCACCGCGACGACCAGCTCGCCGAGAACGATGATCGTGAACAGACCGAACCGCTCGGGGACGTGCGCCGTGTCGACCGGAATGCCCCGATGCAGCCGCGTGCTGAGCGGCGGCATGCTCAGGTCGAGCAGGATCGCGATCGGCCAGAGCACCAGGCTCCACGAGGCGGGCAGCGCCGCCGAGACGAGCCAGAGGACGACGCTGACCGCGTACACGCCAGCGTAGCGCCGGATCAGGGGGCGGGCGAGCGGGGCGTAGCGATAGGCGCGCGCATAGAGCGCGACGAGGACCGCTCTCAGGGCCGCGAACGCGACGGCGAATCCCGCATGGTTGCCCTTCGCCACATCGCCCACCTGCACGGCCAGCGCCAGCAGCGCGAGCATCTGCGCGAACGTCGCGATCCGGAACGGGAAGTCGTCGGTGTCGAACCGGTCGGCGTAGAAGCTGAACCCCTGCCACGCGAGGAACACCGCGACGAACAGCCCGCCCGCGAGGAGCGCGCCGTGCCAGTCCGGGTGATGGGCGAAGAGATGCGCGAGCTGCGCAATCCCGACGACCAGAACGAGGTCGAAGAAGAGCTCGAGCCACGACGCGTGCCGCTCGCCCGACCCCGTCGCGAGGGTCCGCAGTTGCGGCGGCCTCAGCCACCTCCGGGCGGAGGTCCTGGTCGCAGCCATGTTCAGCCCCTCGATGACCGCTTGCCGTCGAGCCAGACGAGGAGCAGCAGCCCGCCCAGCGTGGAGAAGTTCTTCAGGAAGTGCAGCAGCTGTCCGTGCCGCTCGGCGGCCGGGTAGGTCCAGAACGCGTGGGCGAGGAACGCATCGACGATGACAAAGAGGGCGAGCAGGCCGGCGACCCACCGGACCTTCCAGCCCACCATGACGAGCAACCCCGCGACGAGCTCGAAGACGCTGAACGCCACCGCCCCGGCGGATACCGCCGGGCCCGCGAGCACCCCGGCGGCGACGAGGAGGCGTTCGAGGCCGAGACCGACGAACACGATCGGGATCAGGATCCGCCCGGCGAGAAAGACTCCCTGGCTGTTCATGCTTCCCCCTTTCGGTCGGTGAGCTCTTTTCGGCCTGCGACGTAGATTAGCAGCCCTCCCTCAGGAAGCCGAGCACGAGCCGCATCAACTCTGCTCGAGGAACTCGGTGAGCGCCTGCGCCGGCGGCTTCGCGTAGTTCGAGCGCCGGCTGACCGAGAGCCCGGCGAGGCGCCGCAGCTTGATCGCCGTTTCGGCCGCCTTCGCCAGCACGGTCAGGCCGTTCACGATCGGCGCCCCGTCGATGGCGGCGCCGTGCTGCGCGCCGAACAGCAGCATCGGCAGGCCGCCCGCCGGCACGATGACGTCGGCGCCCGCGTCGAGCAGCACGCGCACCTCGCGCTCCCACTTGGGGTAGAGGGCGCGGTAGCCCTCCTCGGCCGCGAACGCGTGCATGAAGTCGCTCACCTTGGCGTCGACGGCGCGCACGCCGACCACGCGTTGCTGGAGGCCGTAGCGGATCACCTGCTCCTCGTGCCAGGGAACGAACGCCGGGTTGATCGTGACCAGCCCCAGCTTGCGCCCGAGCGTGCAGGCATGGAACAGCGTCGTCTCGCCGAGCCCCAGCACCGGGATGTCGACCACCGACTTCGCCTCGTGCAGGCCCGCGTCCTGGAAATGCGAGATCGCGACCGCGTCGTAGCCTCGGCGCTCGGCCTCGACGACGTTGCGGATGATCGCGCGGGCGATGCGAAACTCGGTGAGCGCGTGGGTCGTGGTGGCCGGCGGCGTGACGGTGTGGAACTCGACCTCGAACTCGGGATCGGCGACCGCCCTGAGGTGGGGCTCGAGCCTGGAGATGTACGCGCCGTGCTGGACCCGGTCGGTCGCGCCCTGGAACCAAATCCTGAACTTCGTCTTTGCTTCGGTCATGCCGTGTCTCCTGTTCTCAGGCGGGCGCGAGCGCGAGCACGCGCAAGGGGCTGCCGCTGCCGTTCCGGATCTTGAGCGGCGCGGCGAACACCACCGCGCCGGTCGCCGGCAGCCGATCGAGGTTGGTCAGGCACTGCAGGCCATAACGGCCGGCGCCGTGCATGTAGTAGTGGCAGGGGTACGGCGGCCGCAGGTGATACGCCTGCCCGGCGTCGGTGCCGATCGACTCGGTCCCGAACCCGAGGACGTTGCGCTCGGCGACCAGGAACTTCACCGCGTCGACGTCGGGGCCGGGCGTGTGCTGCCCGGTCTCGTCGTAGTTCTGGTATGCGACCGGGTCGCGCATTTCCGTCCAGGTCTTCGACCAGTCGGTGCGCATCAGCACCCAGGCGTGCGGCGGGATGCGGCCGTGCTTCTTCTCCCATTTCTTGATCCAGGGAACCGTCAGCAGGAAATCCGGATCGGCCGCGGCTTCCTTGGAGCAGTCGAGCACGCACGCCGGCCCGATGAGGTTCTCGACCGGGATCGTGTCGACGGCGTTGTTCGGCAGGTCCTTGCCCGAGACCCAGTGAATCGGCGCGTCGAAGTGGGTGCCGGTGTGCTCGCCGCAGGAGAAGTTGTTCCAGTACCAGGCCGGCCCGCGCTCGTCGTAGCGCGACACCTCCTCGATGCGGAACGGCCAGCACTGGCCCATCTCCGGCGGCAGCGAGATCTGCGGGAACTCGGGCGACAGGGTCTGCGTGAGGTCGACCACGCGGACGCGGCCGGCCGTGAGGTCGGCCACAAGCTTGGTGAGGGTCGCCGTGCTCATGCCGAAAGCTCCCGTTCCAGGGCCTTGGGATTCTCGCGCCACCGCTCGAGCCACTCCTGCGCCACGTCGCCGGGATAGACGTCCTCGACGCCGTCGCGCAGCGCCTGCACGACCGCGCGCGCCAGGGCCTCCGGCGCCACCTTGGGCGGCAGCAGCAGCTGGTTCCAATCGTCGTCGATCGGCCCGGGGAAAACGTTGATCACCCGCACGCCGGCCGGCCGCATCTCGGCGCGCAGGCACTGCGCGAGGGAGTGCGCCGCGGCCTTCGACGCCGAGAACGTGCCGTGCGGCGGGAAGTTGGCGAGCGCGTAGATCGACAGCAGGTTCACCCACGCGACGGCGCTCGACTGCCCGTCGGCGCCGCGCGCACGCATCGCGGGCCCGAATTCCTGCGCGAGGCGGAGCAGCCCGAAGTAGTTCACGTCCATCTCGGAGCGTGCCGTCTCGACCCCGGCGCGGTTGCCGATGCCGAAGGTGCGATGGTATTCCGCGTTGTTCACCAGGATGTCGACCTTGCCGCCGATCTCGGCGGCGACCTCGCGGACGCTCTTCGAGTCGGTGACGTCGAGCGGCAGCGCCGTCACCTGCGGGAGGGCGGCGAGCTCGTCGAACCCGGCGAACCTCTTCCACGGCTCGGTGTGCCCGACCCAGATCAGGTCGGCGCCGGCCGCGGCGAGCGCCTTGACGAGCGCCTGGCCGACGGCGGTCTTGCCGTCGGTGACGAGGATCTTGCGGAACTTCGGATCGCACGTGAATTCGCGCAGCTGGCGGTCATCGGCCATGTGAGGCGTCTCCTTGTCGGGCAGTGCGACGACGACGGCCTGCCCCGCGCGATCGAGGCGCGCGGTGACGCGCACGCGCGCCGGCGCGGGCGGGACGTCGCCGTGGAGATGCGCAACGACCGCCGGCCCGGCGTCGAGCCACACCAGGCCGAGGCGCCAGGGCAGCCGCTCGCGGAAGAAGAGATCGTTGCTGTGGTGAAGCACGGTGTCGGCGAGCAGCTCGCCCGCGCCATCCTGCGCGCGCCAGTCGAGCCGCACCGACAGGCAGGCATGGCAGGCCTCGCGCGGCGGATACTGCACCGCGCCGCAGTCGCGGCACACCTGCAGCGCGAAGCGGCCTTCCGCGGCGGCCGCAGTCAGGCCGAGCGCGACGCGGCTCCGGGCGCCGGGCGGCAGCGCCGGCAGCCGCGTGCGCAGCACCGGGTTCTTGCGCTTCGGGCGGGTGAGCTCGCGCGTCATGGCGCGGACAGAATCGCCGCGCCCGAGCCGAGGCCGCGATCGAAGTTGATCATGCCGAACCCGCTCACCAGGCCGACCCTTGCGCCCTCGACCTGCCGGCCGCCGGCCTCGCCGGTGAGCTGGCGGATCGCCTCGACCATGCCGAGGAACCCGCCCGCTGCGCCCGCCTGCCCGACCGAGAGCTGACCGCCGGAGGTGTTGAGCGGGAAGCTGCCGTCGTGCGTGAAGGTGTTGGCGCGCACGAACGCGGGCCCCTCGCCCTTGCCGCAGAAGCCGAGGTCCTCGAGCTGCATCACCGAGATCACGGGGTAGTCGTCGTAGGTCTCGACGAAGTTGACGTCGGCCGCCCCGACGCCGGCCTGCGCGTAGAGCGCCTCGCGCTCGAGCGCCCAGCCAGCGCGCATCTGGATCGGGTCGGACGGGAACGCGTTGTGGCGCTCGACGGCCCCGAGCAGGCGCGCGTAGGGGACGTTCAGCGATCGCGCCCGCTCCTCCGACAGCACGAGGAAGCCTTCCGCGCCGGCGCACGGCATCACGCAGTCGAAGAGGCGCAACGGCTCCGCAATCGGCCGCGCCGACAGGTACTCCTCGAGCGTGAGCGGCTTCTTGAACAGCGCGTGCGGGTACTTCAGCGCGTTGGCGCGCTGCGCCACGCACAGCTTGCCGAAGTCCTCGCGCGTCGCGCCGTAGGTGCGCATGTAGTAGGCGGTGAGGAAGGCGAAGCTCGCGTTCGGGCCGCCGGCGCCGTAGGGATAGACCGCGTCGCGCGCGAACTGACTGAAGTTGGCGAGCGTGAGGCGGAACGAGTCGACGTGGTTGGTGTCGCCTGCGATGCAGGCGACGATGTCGGCGTCGCCCGCCTGCACCGCGCGCGCCGCACGCCGCAGGGCGGCCACGCCGCTCGCGCCGCCGAGCGGCACGTGGTCGAGCCAGCGCGGCGACACGCCCAGGTGCTGCGTGAGCCCGATCGCGGTGTCGGGCGCGAGCGTGAAGCTCGACACCGTCAGCCCGTCGAGGGATTCCTTCTTCAGGCCCGAGCGCTTCAGCAGCTCGGCCGCCGCGCGCGCGAGCCACCAGTGCGCCGAGCGCACCGAGTAGCGCACGTACGGCACCGTGACCGGGACTGCGATCGCGACGCCGTCATAGCTCCGTCGCGCGCTCATTGGACTGCCCCTCGCGGCTCGCGCGCTCGGGATTCGCCCTTGGGACGGCCCGGCGGGCTCATTGGACTACCTCTCGCGGCTCGCGCGCTCGGGATTCGCCCTTGGGACGGCCCGGCGGGCTCATGCCCGGCTGCGGTCGCGCTTCTTCCGCTCCCGGACGTCGAAGCATTCCGGGCTGGCGAGCGGGTTGGCCCCGAAGTCCGCGAGACGCGCCTTCTGGACCTTGTTGGTCGAGGTGGTCGGCAGCTGATCGATGAAGGCGACGTAGCCCGGCGCCTTGAAGTAGGCGAGCCGCTCCAGGCACCAGTCCTGGATCGAGACCGCGGTGTCGCGGGTGCGCGACGTGCCGACGCTCGGCACGACGCAGGCCATGACCTCCTCGTCGCGCACCGGGTCGGGCGCCGCGATCACTGCGACCTGGCCGACCGCCGGATGACCGGCAAGCGCCGCCTCGACTTCCAGCGCGGCGATGTTCTCGCCCGAGCGCCGGATGATGTTCTTGCGCCGGTCCACGAAGTGCAGCATGCCGTCCGGTCCGCGGCGTACCGCGTCGCCGGTGTGGAACCAACCGCCGCGCCACGCCTGCTCGGTCGCCTCGGGGTCCTTGAGGTAGCCGGAGAAGAACCCGCGCCGCGGGTCGGGCCCGGCGTGGCGCACCAGCAGCTCTCCCGGCTCGCCCTCGGCGACGTCGCGCTCGTGCTCGTCCACGATGCGCACCTCGGTCCCGGACCGCGGCGCGCCGAAGCAGCGGGTGCCGACGTGGCGCGGCTCGCGGCTCGCCGAGATCACCGCGCCGCCGCCGGTCTCGGTCATCGCCCAGCCTTCGATCAGCGGGAAGCCGAAGCGCGCCTCGAACGCGGCATGGTCCTTCGGATTGGCATTGGCGCCGTAGCCGAAGCGCACGCGGTGCGCGCGGTCGAACGGACCCTCGCTTTGAGCAAGCAGGATCGCCGGCATGACGCCGAGATAGTGCACGATCGTCGCCTGCGAGCGCACGACGTGCTCCCACCAGGTCTTCGGATGGAAGCGGTCGAGCTGCACCACGCAGCCAGCGGCCAGGATCATCGCCATGGTCGAGCAGGCGAGCGCGTTCATGTGGGAGAGCGGCAGGGGCGTGATGAGCCGCTCCTCGCCTTCGCGCACCGCGCACAACCCGCCCTCGGCGAGGTACTGCCGCCCCAGGCTCAGGAAGTAGAGCTCGCCCAGCAGGCACCCCTTGGGCTTGCCGGTCGTGCCCGAAGTGTAGAGCAGCGCGCACTCGCTCGCCTCGCCCGGTTGACCGGCCTCCGGCGGATCGAGCTCGCCCTGGAGGACGGCGAGCGTCCGCCCGGAGAACTTCGCGGCATGCTCCGGAAGAGTCACGACCAGCGCCGCATCGCTGTGGCCCAGCACGTACTCCAGCTCCGCGGCCCGGGAGTCGGGGTTGAGCGGGACGACAGCAGCGCGCACGGCATTCAACGCGAGGAAGTGGAGCAGGAACTCCGGGCGGTTCTCGAGCAGCAGCGCGACGCGGTGGCCGGCGCCCCAGCCGCGCGCGCGGTAGCGCGCGGCGATCGCCTCGACCCGCTCGAGCGCTTCGCGGTAGGTGAGCTCGGGGCCGCCCGGGACGTGCAGGAAAGGCTTCGCGCCGTGGGCGCGTGCCGTCCGCTCGAAGGCCGCGAAGACCGTGTCCGCCATCGCTAGAGGAACAGGTAGGGGTCGCTGCGGTAGGTCGTCATCAGGCGCTCGGAGTCTAGCGCACCGCGGCGCGGGATTGGCAGCCCAACAGTCGGCGGGTAAGATGGCCCGCTTCGCTCACACCCGGAGGAGGCCCCGATGAGAACAACCCGTATCCTCGCCGCCACGCTCGGCGCGGCATGCGCCCTCGGCGGCGCGCCCGCGCTCGCGGCGGACACGATTTCCGCGACGCACGTCTTCCCCGCGTCGCTCATCTACTCGCGGAGCTTCCTCGAGTTCGTGAAAAAGGCGAACGACGCCAGCAAGGGCGAGTTCACGATCCAGGTGCGCGGCGGACCGGAGGCGATCGGCATGATGGAGCAGCCGGGCGCGGTGCGCAGCGGCGTGGTCGACATGGTGTACACGCCGTGCGCCTTCTACGCGGCGGCGGTTCCCGAGTGCGACGCCATGAGCGCGAGCACGATCGACGGCCCGACGGCGCGCAAGAACGGTGGCACGGAGTTCCTCAACCAGATCCACCAGAAGCGCATTGGCGTCTACCTGCTCGGCTGGGTGGACAGCGGCATCCGCTTCAACCTGTGGTCCACGAAGGAGCCGAAGTTCGACGCTGGCGGCCACATCGACATCAAGGGCTTCAAGGTCCGCGGCAACCCGATCTACAACGCCTTCCTCACCAACTACCTCGGGGCGCAGGTCATCAACCTGCCCTCGACCGAGCTGTACACGGCGCTGGAGCGCGGCACGGTCGACCTCACGGCGTGGACGCAGATCGGGCTGATGGACCTGAACTGGGACCGGTACGTCAAGTACCGGATCCTTCCCGACTTCTTCTCCACCGATCTCGTGATCCTGGTCAACCAGAAGAAGTGGTCCGCGCTGTCGCCGAAGACCCGCGAGATCCTGCAGCGCGTGGCGATCGAGCACGAGAGCGCGAGCCTCCAGGCGCTGCAGACGCTGTGGAAGGCGGAACAGGTCGAGCTCGAGAAGCGCGGCATCAAGACGATGTCGCAGTCCGCGGACGCGGCGAAGAAGTTCAACGCCGGGGCGCGATCGGCAAGCCTCGCGCGCATGAAGGAACGGCTGGAGAAGGCTGGCGGCACGGAGAACTACGACCGCGTCGTGCAGCTCTTCACGCCGGGCTGAGCCCGGAAGGTCGCACCGCCCGCGGCGTCTCGCGCCGCGGGCTTTTTTGTTTTTGGGAGGGGGGCGTGCGGCTGATCGCGAAGGCCTACGACGCCGTGCTCTACGGCATGGCCGTCGTCGCCGGCTTCCTGATGG
>Ga0184639_10001079_pt1 | contig 11497 bp, 11 predicted proteins | sample PLM31_170_b2_FD_133155 | JGI IMG/M metagenome (GOLD analysis project Ga0184639, IMG submission 133155) | Groundwater sediment microbial communities from an aquifer in East River, Colorado, USA - PLM3-1_170_b2 | ecosystem: Environmental > Terrestrial > Soil > Riparian zone | place: USA: East... | reverse complement strand
GGTTGAGGCGGTCGCCGGAGACATTCGCGGGTTCCACCCAAAACGGCGTATCGGGATGCCGGGCGTCGCGCACGAATGCCGACGCCGGATCAGCGCTCGCGGCCGCCCTCGGCGGGGCGGCGCGGGCCGGGCGGCTTCGACTCGGGGAGCTGTTCCAGCTCGTTCAGCAGCTTCTTGGCGCGATCCGAGAGCTTGGCCGGCGTGGCCACGATCACGCGCACGAGCAGGTCCCCGTGGCCGGAGCGGTGGAGGCTCTTCAGTCCCTTGCCGCGGAGGCGGAGGTAACGGCCGCTCGCGGACCCGGAGGCCACGTCCACGGCGGCGCGGCCGCCGCCCAAGATGGGGACCTCCACCTTGCCGCCCATCGCCGCTCGCGAGAAGTTGATCGGCATCTCCACGATCAGGTCGTCGCCGTCGCGAAGAAAGAGAGGATGTTCGATTTCCTCGATGTGCGCGATGAGATCGCCCGCCGGCCCTCCGCGCGGGCCGGCGTCCCCCATTCCGGCAAGCGGAATGTAGTTTCCGCTCGCCACCCCCGGCGGCACCTTGATCGAGATCTCGCTCTGCTCGCGGACTCGTCCCTCCCCCGCGCACGCCTCGCAGGGGGCCTCGATCACCGTGCCCTCGCCATGGCAGCGGTCGCACGTGGCGATGCTGATCATCTGACCAAGAATGGTCCGCTGCACCGCGCGCACCTGACCCGCGCCGCGGCAGACGCTGCACGTCTTCCGCTTCGTGCCCTCTTGGGCGCCGCTTCCGTGGCAGGAGCCGCAGCCTCTCATGTGCCGGATCTTGACCACCTTCTCCACGCCGCTCGCGATCTCCTCCAGCGTGAGGGGGAGTCGGATCTCGAGCGTATTGCCGCGCAGCTCGCGGGGACCGCGGCGCGACGAAGGCTGCTCGAAGGCCTCCCCGAACCCTCCGAATCCACCACCACCGCCGAAGTCGCGCATGAACGCCCGAAGGGCGTCGGCCAGGTCGAACCCGTGCATCTCCTGGAACCCGCCGCCGGCGGGCGCTCCCGCCGCGGCATGTCCGAAGCGGTCGAACTGCGCGCGCTTTTCCGGATCGTGCAGGATCTCGTAGGCCTCGGCGACCTCCTTGAATCGCTCTTCCGCTTTCTTGTCGCCCGGATTTCGATCGGGGTGATGCTTCATCGCGAGCTGCCGGTAGGCTTTCTTGATCTCCTCCTCGCTCGCTCCCCGGGCGACGCCGAGGACCTCGTAGTAATCGCGGCGCGCGGTCACGGCGCGCCCTCGAGCGAGGCGGCGGGTGGAGCGACCGCGGGACCCGCGACGATCACCTTGGCGTGGCGGAGCACCCGGTCGCGGAAGCGGTATCCGGGCTGGGCGACCTCGAGAATGGTGCCGGGCTCCGAATCGCCCGAGGGGCGCTCCGCGAGGGCGTCGTGGAGCTCTGGATCGAACGGCTCGCCCAGGGGGCGGATCGCCTCGAGCCCCTGCTGGACGAGCGTTCGCACCAGTCGGTCGCGGACGAGCGCGACCCCCGCGCGGATCGACTCGGACGTCGAGGGCTCCATGGCCGCGAGCGCGCGCTCGAAGTCATCCAGAACCGGCAGGAGATCCCTAAGGAGCGATTCCTGCGCGTGCCGGATGTTCGCCTCCATTTCCTGGCGTCTCCGCCGCGAGATGTTCTGCTGCTCGGCGAGCGCCCGCAGCAGCTCGTCTTCGCGGGCGCGAAGCCGCTCCACCTCGCCGATCGCGACTTCCTCTCCCGCGAGACCCGACTCGTGGGCGCCGGTCGTGAGCCCGGCGCCGCCCGGGGTCGCGGCGGATTCCGCTGTGGCGTAAGGAATCGCCGGCGAAGCCGCGGGGTCCGGCGAAACGCGATCCCGTTTCCGTTTCACGGACGCTCGGAGATTTCCCGTCCCACGTAGCTCACGAGCGACACGAGACGCCGGTACGGCATCCGGACGGGCCCCATGACGCCCAGCAGGCCCCTCACCCCCTGCGCTTCGACCCGCACGGCGACCAGCGAGCAGTTCCGCATCGCTCCGGGACCGTTCTCGCGGCCGATCGAAACGCGCGCGCGCCCCGCCTCGGCGAACGCGTCGAGCGCGCGCGCCAGCCCTTCGCGCTCGGCGAGCAGCGATACGAGCGGCCGCAGGCGCGCCGGCGACTGGAACTCGGGCTGCGCGGCGATGTTGTCCGCTCCGTCGATCCGTATCGCGGGCGTCGCGGCCGATTCGAGAAGCCGGCCCGCGCGGGTCAGCGCGTCGGCCGCGAGAGGGAAAAGGTCCCGGGGAGCGGCCTGCCGTGCCCGTTCCGACGCCGCGAAGACGCTCCGCGCCCCACGCAGCGGAAGGCACCCACGAATCCATCGCTCGACCCGCCGGAGCGCATCGGGCGCCGGAGCCGGATCGGGCTTCCACGTGGTCGTCGCGAAGGGTCCGGCGACGTCTCCCAGCGCGAGCAGGAGGACGCCGTCCTCGAGCGGGACGAGATCGACCCGCTCGACCGCCCGCTCCGGGCCCGACCTCACGGCCACGAGCGCGAGCTGCCTCGAAGCGCGCGCGAGGATCCGCGACACTTGGGGAGAGAAAACGTCGCCCCGCTCGATCAGCGGCCGAAGCTCGGCACCGACCGTCCGTCGCGTGGCCGGACGGACCGTTTCCGGTCCCATCAGTTCGTCCACGTAGTATCGGTATCCAGCCTCGGTCGGAACCCTGCCCGCGGAAGTGTGCGGATGGGCGAGAAAGCCCATCTGCTCGAGCTGCTGCATCGCGTTGCGGATGGTGGCGGGGGAGATGCTCAGGTGATAGGCGGCCCGGACATATTGGGAGCCCACCGGCTCCGCGCGGGAGACGTGGCTTTCCACGACGAACTGGAGAATGCGGCGGAGCCGCTCATCGAGCATCGGCCGTTTCATGGTTTCCTTCGTCGGATTGGCACTCGAACCTGGCAAGTGCCAGCGCCCGTACGATATCAGCCGGCGTTTCCGGGTGTCAAGCGTGCGCGCTCCGCGTCGAGCCTCGCGAAGAGCTCGGCGGAGATCTCGTGGGAGAGCAGCAGTCCCAGGTCGGTCGGGCGGCATCGGCCGGGTGGGTCGAGACGGATCGCGCCCGATTTCTCGGCCCATGCCGCCCACGCGGCGTGGCCGCCGAGCCGCGCGAGGGGGCCCCGCCGGATTCCTCGCGCGAGACGAAGCCCGAGAAAAATCGTTTCCTCCTGCGCCTGGCGGGTCGAGAGCTGCTCCCGCGCCTCCCGGGGAAGCTCGCCCGACTCGACACGGGTGAAATATCGGGTCACGTCCTCGTCGTTCCGCCAGCGGGTGGTTCCGTCGAAGGAGTGGGCGCCTGGCCCGAGGCCAAGGTAGGGCCGCCGAATCCAGTACCCCTGGTTGTGGCGCGACTCGTAGCCGGGGAGCGCGTAGCTGGAAACCTCGTAGTGGCGGTATCCCGCAGCCGCAAGCACGCGCGTCAGGTCGTCGTATCGCTCGGCGGCCGCTTCCTCGTCGGGCACCGTCACGGCTCCGCGCGCCACCTTGGCGGCCAGCGGAGTCCCTTCCTCTAACTGTAGAGTGTAGGCCGAAACGTGCGGCACCCCGAGCTCGACGATGGCGTCGAGCGAGCGAAGAAAGCCCCCGCGCGACTCGCCGGGGACGGCGAGCATGAGATCGACCGAGACATTCTCGAACCCGGCGGCGCGGGCCATCCGGATCGCCTGAAGGCCGCGCTCCGCCGTGTGAATGCGCCCGAGCGCCCGAAGCGCGGAGGACTCCAGCGATTGGATGCCCAGGCTCAGTCGATCCACCCCGGCGTCGCGGAGGATCGCCAACTTCTCCGCGTCGAGCCCCTCGGGGTTCGCCTCCACCGTCCATTCGCGGACGCGACGCAGGTCGAGCGAGTCGCGAAGCCACGAGAGGAGTGCGCGGAGCGTGCGCCCCTCGAGCGCGGTCGGAGTCCCCCCGCCGAAATAGATGGTCCTCGGGCGGACCCATGCCGAATCGTCCGCGGCGAGGGCCATCGACCACTCGCGGCGCAGCGCGTTCAAGAGCCGCTCCGGCTCCGCGCGGTGGAGCGGAGCCTTGGCGAACGCGCAGTAGGGACAGATGCTCCGGCAGTAGGGGAGGTGCACGTAGAGGCCGAATTCCGCCATCAGCGCACCACCCGGAAGAGCCGGTCGAATCGCGGGAGCCTGCGGTCTCCGTCCCACGACCAGTAGAGGATCATCGCCTTCCCCTTGACCAATGCCCGCGGCAGCGGCCCCCAGAATCGGCTGTCGTGACTGTTGTCGCGGTTGTCCCCCATCATGAACAGGTGTCCCTGGGGCACGACGATCGGTCCGAAGTTGTCCCGCGGGCTCGTCTCCCGCGGGAGGATGCGCGGATCCTTGTGGACCGCGTACGGCTCCTCGCGCGCCCGCCCGTCCACGTAGAGCACCTTGTCGCGGAGCTCGACCTGCTGTCCTCCGTCGGCCACGCACCGCTTGATGAAGTCGCGGGCGGGATCGTCCGGATACCGGAAGACGATGATGTCGCCCGGCTTCGGATCGCGGATCATCGGGAATCGATGGTAGAGGATCCGGTTTCCTCCGAAGCCGACGTCGATCTCCGAGCCGTAGACCATCTTGTTCACGAAGAGGAAGTCGCCGGCGAGCAGCGTGTCCTCCATCGAGCTCGTCGGGATCCGGAATGCTTGAATCACGAGCCCGCGAATGACGATCGTGAGAACGATCGCCAGGAAGATCGCTTCGATGTATTCCCGGGCGATCGATTTCGAGCGGGATCTCGCTCTCGTCGCCGCGCCCGTCGCCGCTTTGGCCATGCCGCGCCTCTTCCTCGAGTGGGTCCGTTACCGCTCGACCCGCAGCACGGCGAGAAACGCCTCCTGCGGGATGCGGACGGTGCCGATCTGTTTCATGCGCTGCTTTCCTTCGCGCTGCTTCTCGAGGAGCTTTCGCTTCCGGCTGATGTCCCCTCCGTAGCACTTCGCGAGCACGTTCTTGCGCAGGGCCGAAATGGTTTCCCGCGCGATGACCTGACCGCCGATGGCCGCCTGAATCGCGATCGGGAACATCTGGCGTGGAATCAGCTCCTTGAGCTTGACCGCGATCTCGCGCCCCCACTCGTACGACTTCTCCCGGTGGACGATCACCGAGAGCGCGTCGACGGGCTCCGCGTTCAGGAGCACGTCCATCTTCACCAGGTCGGCCGGCTTGTAGCCCGCGAGCTCGTAGTCGAGCGAGGCGTAGCCCCGGCTCAGCGACTTCAGCTTGTCGTAAAAGTCGAGCACGATCTCCCCGAGGGGCAGCTCGTAGGTGAGATGCGCCCGCTCCTCGCTGGGATACGCGATGCCCCCGTAGATCCCGCGGCGGTCCTGGGCCAGCCGCATGATGTTCCCCACGTACTCCGTCGGCACCACGATCTGGGCCAGCACGTACGGCTCCTCGATCGACTCGATCTGGTTCGCGGGCGGCATGAGGGCGGGGTTCTCCACGACGCCGAGCTCGCCGTCGATCCGGAGCACGTGGTACTCCACGCTCGGCACCGTGGCGATCAGGTTCACCGCGTACTCTCGCGTCAGCCGTTCCTGCACGATCTCCATGTGCAGGAGACCGAGGAATCCGCATCGGAAGCCGAATCCCAGGGCGAGGGACGTCTCGGGCTCGAAGCTGAGCGAGGCGTCATTCAGCTGGAGCCGCGAGAGCGATTCCTTGAGCGATTCGTAGCTCTCGGCCTCCATCGGGTAGAGCCCCGAGAAGACCATCGGCTTGACCGGCCGGTAGCCCGGGAGCGGCTCGGGAGACGGATCCGAGGCGGATAGGATCGTGTCGCCCACCTTGGCGTCCGCCACGACCTTCACGTTGGCGATGACGTAGCCGACCTCGCCGGAGACGAGCTCGTCCTTCGGCTCGAGCCCGAGCCGGAGCGTTCCCACCTCGATGACCTCGAGACGCTTCTCGTTCGAGTGGAACCGGACCGCGTCGCCGGCGCGAATCTTCCCGCGGACGACCCGCACATAGACGATGACGCCGCGGAATTGATCGAAGACCGAATCGAAGATCAGCGCCTGGAGCGTCCCATCCCGAAGATCCGCGGGTGGCGGAATGCGGGCGATGACGGCCTCCAGCACGCCGTCGATGTTGAGCCCCTCCTTGGCCGAAACCCGCACGATCTCCTCGGGCTCGACGTGGAGGAGATGCGCGACCTCGAGCGCCACCTCGTCCGGCTGGGCCGCCGGGAGATCCACCTTGTTCAAGACGGGCACGATGGCCAGATGCTGATCGAGCGCGAGGTAGAGGTTCGAGATCGTCTGGGCCTCCACGCCCTGCGACGCGTCCACGACCAGAATCGCCCCCTCGCACGCCGCGAGACTGCGCGACACCTCGTACGTGAAGTCGACGTGGCCCGGAGTGTCGATCAGGTTGAGCTGGTAGTCCACGCCGTCGCGCGCCCGGTAATGCATCGCGATGGCGTGAGATTTGATCGTGATTCCCTTCTCGCGCTCGAGATCCATGCTGTCGAGCACCTGTTCCTTCATGTTCGACTTGGGCACGGTGCCCGTGACCTCGAGCAGCCGGTCGGCCAGCGTCGATTTGCCGTGGTCGATGTGCGCGATGATGCAGAAGTTCCGGACGGTGTCGCGACGTTTCATGGGCGGATTCTCAGAACCGGGTGCGGAGCGCCAGCGACACGCGCGGGCTCCCCTTGGCGCCGCCGTCGGCTTCGTCCGGGCCGAATTCGGCGTCGAACGTGGAGAGGTTGGCGTCCACGTAGGCGTCGGCGATCTGCAGCAGGTAGACGATCGCGCCCCACCAGATGTAGGTCACTTTCAGGTTCATGGCATCGTCCCGGGCTTCGGAATCACCCGCCGCGGAGGCATCCAGCTCGTCCTGATACGCGCTCCACGCCTTGTAGACGAAAAACCCCTCCCCGGCCACCACGATCCCGGCTTTCAGGTACTTGCCATTGGTGATTTGACCCCAGCCCGGCAGGATCGCCGAGCGGAGCATCACGCTCGTCGGCAAATGGCGGTGCTCGCTGGAATCCGCCGGCGCCGGCGGCGGGGCCCCGGGCGATGGCGATGTCTCCGCGGCCGGCGGCTCCGCCGCGATCGCCGCGCTCAGCGGCCAGGCGCCGAGGAGCGCCAGAAGCGCGATCGCGGACGCCCGCGGGCGGCTAATCCTTGGTAAAGAGATGGGCGATTCCCAGGAAGAGGAGGAGGATCCCCCCAAAGACGTACACCCCGATGATCGCGCCGCGCGAGAACTCGGCCCCGAGGGACGTCTGCGAGAGGAGGTATTCAAGCCCTTGCCCCAGCGCGACGACGAGCACCAGAAGAAGCACCAGCGACCACCGGCGCACGAGAGCCAGCACCGCGATCACGAACACCACGCCGATGACCCGAGGATCGTTCCAATCCAGTCCGAGCCAGGCTTGGATCCACTGGTTCATCGCCTCATCCCGATCGGTGCATGTGGCGGGAACGTGTGGGAATCGAACCCACCCCGGACGTTGGAAACGCCCGGCGCCAGGATTTGAAGTCCTCGGAGTCCACCAGAACCCATCCGTCCCCGCTCAGGCCGCGCTTCAGGAAGCCACTTCCAGCGGGCGCCGGCCCGGCGGGAGCACCTCGCCGACGATCGCCGCCTTGATTCGTGCGCGCGCGAGCCGCCGCATCAGAGCGTCCGTGCGGGAGGGCTTGATCGATATGAGCAGCCCTCCCGAGGTCTGCGGATCGACCAGCGCCAGGCGCACCGGTTCCGCAACGCCCGGGTCCCAAGCCACGTCCGGATCGATCGCCTCGCGGTTCGAATGGAGACCGGTGGACGTGTATCCCGCCCCCGCCAGCTCGAGGGTCCCCGGCAGATACGGTACGGCGTGGCTCCAGATCCGGATCGTCTTGCGGCTGGCGCGGGCGACGTTTCGGGCGTGGCCCAGGAGTCCGAACCCGGTCACGTCGGTGGCGGCGTGCGCGCGGGCCGCGCGCATGGCTTCCGACGCGGCGCGATTCAACGTCGTCATCAGGCGCGTCATCGTGCGCAGCGAGGACGGGGGCAAGGCGTCCCGCTTGAGCGCGGTGGCCAGGATGCCCGTGCCGATCGGTTTGGTCAGCACGAGAAGGTCGCCCTGCTTGGCGGTCGCGTTCGTGAAGATGCGCTTCGGATGCACCTCGCCGGTCACCGCGTAGCCGAACTTCATCTCGGCGTCGCGGACCGAATGCCCACCCAGGATCAGGACGCCCGCCCGGCGGAGCGTGTCGGCGCCGCCGCGCACGATCTCGCGCAACGTGGAGGGGTCCCCGTGCTCGGCGGGATAACAGACGATGGACAAGGCCAGCTTGGGAATCCCGCCCATCGCGTAAACGTCGCTCACGGCGTTCGCCGCGGCGATGGCGCCGAAATCGTACGGGTCGTCCACCATCGGCGTGAAGAAATCCACCGTCTGAACCAGCGCGAGGGTGGAGCTCATGCGGTACACGCCCGCGTCATCCCACGTTTCGGGTCCCACCAGGAGGCGCGGGGAAGCGGGCGGGGGCGGCAACGATCCGAGGATCCGCTGCAGCACTTGGATCGGGATCTTGGCCGCGCACCCGGCGCAGGAAACTTGCTGCGTGAGACGCGCCGCGGCGCCCGGCGGGCTCACGGCTCGAATGCCCACGCCTCGATCTCCACGCGGCATCCGAGCGGCAGGCCCTTCACCGCGATCGTCGTCCGCGCCGGCTTGTGACCGCCAAACCGGCGGGCATAGACCTCGTTCATGGAGGAGAAATCGGCCATGTCCGCCAGGTAGACCGTGGTTTTCACCACGCTCGTCAAATCCGACCCGCCGGCCACGAGGATGGCTCGAAGATTTTGGATTACCTGCTCGGTCTCCGCGGCGATGCCGCCGCCGACGATCGCTCCGGTCGTGGGGTCGAGGCCGATCTGTCCGGACGTGACCACCCAGCGGCCGGAGAGCGCCCCGGTCCGACCGGGGACGTAAGGCCCGATCGGCGCCGGAGCGCCTTCGGCCAGCACCGGCTCCGAGGATGCGCGACCGCTCATTCGACCGTCACGCTCTTGGCGAGGTTCCGCGGCTGATCCACGTCACAGCCCCGCTCGACCGCGATGTAGTAGGCGAGCAGCTGGAGCGGAATGGCCGCCAGGAGCGGCGTGAGCGGGCCGATCGTGTGGGGGATGAAGAGGACATGGTCGGCCTTGGTGGCCACGTGCGTGTCCCCCTCGGACGCGACCGCGATGATCTTGCCCTTCCGGGCGCGCACTTCCTCCATGTTGTTCAGCACTTTCTCGTACGCCGAATCCTGCGCGCAGATGAAGACGACGGGCATGTTCGCGTCGATGAGGGCGATTGGGCCGTGCTTCATTTCGGCGGCGGGGTAACCCTCGGCGTGGATGTAGGAAATCTCCTTGAGCTTGAGAGCCCCCTCGAGCGCGACCGGAAAGTTCACGCCGCGGCCCAGGTAGAGGAAATTGTTGTGGTGAGCACAGGCCCGAGCGATGGACCGGATCGCCTCGCTCCGCGCGAGAATCCGCTCGATCTTCTCCGGAATCAGCCCCAGCTCCCGCGTGAGCTCCGCTCCGACCTCGGGAGAGAGCTCGCCGAGCCGGCCCAGGTAAAGCGTCAGCAGCGCGAGCGCAGCCACCTGCGAGGTGAACGCTTTGGTCGACGCCACCCCGATCTCGGGGCCGGCGTGGATGTAGACCCCCCCGTCGGACTCTCGCGCGATGGTCGAGCCGACCACGTTGCAGACTCCAAGCACGCGGGCGCCCTTGCGCTTCGCCTCGCGCATCGCGGCCAGCGTGTCGGCGGTCTCTCCCGACTGGCTGATCGCGACGACGACCGTCCCCGGTTCGAGGATCGGGTTCCGATAGCGGAATTCGGACGCGTATTCGACCTCGACGGGAATTCGCGCGAGCTCCTCGATCAGGTACTCTGCGATGAGGGCCGCGTGCCAGGAGGTGCCGCACGCCGTGATGACGACGCGCTTGATCGAGCGCAATTCCGCCGCCGTCATGTTGAGACCCCCGAGCCGCGCGGTTCCCTCCTCCAGAAGCAGCCGGCCGCGCAGCGTGTTCCGGAGCGACTGCGGCTGCTCGAAGATCTCCTTGAGCATGAAATGCGGGAAACCGGCCTTCTCGATCATCTCCAGGTCCCAATCCACGGTTTCGATCCGCTTCGAGACCGTCTCCTCCCGGATGGTCGTGGTGTGGATCCCCGCGGCGGTCAGCACGACCATCTCGCCGTCGTCCAGGTAGACCACCTGATTCGTGTGGCGGATGACGGCGGAGACGTCCGACGCCAGAATGTTCTCCGAGTCGCAGACGCCCACGACCAACGGGCTCCCGTTCTTGGCGCCCACGATCTTTCCGGGGTCGTCCTTCGAGAGCACCGCGATGCCGTAGGTGCCGGTGAGCAGCCGTACGGCGGCGGCGACCGCCCGTTCCAGGTTGCCGTCATAGAACTTTTCGATCAGGTGGGCGATGACCTCGGTGTCGGTATCGGTCGTGAACCGGTGCCCCTCCTGCATGAGCTTGGTCTTCAGCGTCGCGTAGTTTTCGATGATTCCGTTGTGGACCACGGCGATCCGCCCCTTGCAGTCGACGTGCGGATGGGCGTTCACGGTATTCGGCTCGCCGTGGGTCGCCCAGCGGGTGTGGGCGATGCCCAGGGTCCCGGTGGGACGCGTCGCGTTGACCAGCTCCTCGAGCCTGGCGATCTTCCCCGCGGTCTTCTCCACCCTGAGCCCGCCCCCGTTCAGGATCGCGACCCCCGCCGAGTCGTAGCCCCGATACTCGAGCCGGCGCAGCCCTTCAAGGAGAATGGGAAGCGATTGCCGTGGACCGACGTATCCGACGATGCCGCACATGGACGCTTGCCCCCTACGATGCCGTACGGACGACGCCTTGAGATCCTTGCACGACCTCGCGCGCGCGTGATGCCAGCGCTTGGGCGCGTTCCGCCGTGGCGGCCTCGGCGATGATCCGAACGATCGGCTCCGTGCCCGAGGCGCGCACTTGAACCCAACCATCTTCCCAGACGTACTTTTCCCCGTCCAGAACATTGCGCTCCCCGCCGGAGAACGCCGCTTGAAGCGCCTCGCCGAGTGCGGCCCCATCCCCGATCTTGATATCGAGCTTGGCTTTGACCATGAAGAGGGGCGGCAGCTCCGCGACCCTCGCGCTCAGGGGACGCGGGTCGGCTGCGAGCCAGTCCAGCGCGATCGCGGCGGCGAGAAGTCCGTCACGGGTCGCGTGGAGGCCGGGGAAGATCACGCCCCCATTGCCTTCCCCTCCGATGACGCCGCCGCGCTCGAGGAGGGCTTGCGCCACGTGTGCCTCGCCCACCCGGGTGCGCCAGACGGGGACGCCGTACCGCCGCGCGATCCACTCGACGCCCATCGAGGTCGACGCGTTCACCACGACCGGGCCCGGATTGCGGCCGAGGGCCCAATCGACCGCGATTTGGAGCGTCCGCTCTTCCCCGATCGGCTCGCCCCTCTCGTCCACGATCGCGAGGCGGTCCGCGTCCGGAT
>Ga0184639_10001078_pt1 | contig 11498 bp, 15 predicted proteins | sample PLM31_170_b2_FD_133155 | JGI IMG/M metagenome (GOLD analysis project Ga0184639, IMG submission 133155) | Groundwater sediment microbial communities from an aquifer in East River, Colorado, USA - PLM3-1_170_b2 | ecosystem: Environmental > Terrestrial > Soil > Riparian zone | place: USA: East... | reverse complement strand
GCCTTCGCCTGCGGCTCCGGGCTCGGGTGCGAGGGCTCGGGGCGCGGCGGGAGCGTGACTGGGGCCTTCGCCTGCGGCTCCGGGCTCGGGTGCGAGGGCTCAGGGCGCGGCGGGGCGACCGTGGTTTCTCCAGTTAACAACTTGGTCACAAGGCTCTTAAGGCTATGGAATTCACTGGTAGTCAGGCTGAGAAGAACCGTGATCAAGGCGCCAGCATCTACTCCCCACACCATTCCCCCAAAGACCATGGGAGATTCCCTCCGGGGGGGACCGAACTGAAGCCAAACATTCGACCCCTCAGGTGGGCCCGGTTTCTTTGTTTCCAGCCTCACTTTCACCCGGGATCGGTCCAAAGCCACCACTTTCCCCTCCCATTCGATTAGGCGGTCGGGAGTTCGACCAATGCGCACGCCGACCTCAGCGGGGGGGGATCGGCGGCGAGCTTGCGCCCTGATGTCCAGGTGTGCCTGATTAACGTGACGGCGTTTCATCGGTCTTTTCTCCGCGATTGGGAGGACTGAATCCAGTCAACAGCAAATGGGGTGCCAACGCTTGAGGAATATTCACAAATACCGAAGTTAACGGTTTTTTGCCGAGGCCGCAGACAGACGGGAGGGAAGGAATGTGTCACAGTGTCGAGGAAACTGTCACGCTCAGCTTGACGGCCAGGGGGCAGGGCAAGGGCCCTACGGCATGAGGACGAGATACAGCAGCCCTTCGATCCAGTCCTTCAGGACCAAAGACGAGAGGCCCGCTAGGCTGGCGCCGACCAGAAACCGCATGCGTCGCGATACCGGATAGTAGATGAGCGCGATGTTGAGGAGCGCCAGGGCCGTCAGGGCCGGTATCGCGAGATTGAGCCACACGGGCGTGCCACGCTAGAAGTGGGGGAGAAGGGCTTCGACGATGGACGTCGGAGGATGGAAGGTTACCGCGTGCAAGGTGATGAACCCTAGGCCCAGCAGCAGGGCGATCACTACCGCTTCAACAACGAATCGCATACGGTGGTGAGACAGGGCGGAAAGCGAAAGAGACTGTTTGGGAACGGGCTGAAGGAGCTCAGCCTGCATTGCTTGGCGGGCCCGCTGCCGCGCGAGAAAGAGCCGGCGACGCTCGTCGAGAGGAACCCGGTTCATAAGGCACCCCACAGCCGACGGATCTGTCACCAGACTCTAATGCAAGCCGCTCGCCAATCTCCGGCACCCTTGTGAAATTGAGCAACAACCTCGGGCCAGCCGAGGGGTGGCAGAACGAGGATTTCCGCATTGGCGCAGCGTTAGTTTGATCCGGGCCGCGGCGGGGCTGAAAGAGGTCCCGGGCTGAGCTCTCCTTTTTCCGTCCGGTCTCACCCGTCGATAAACGTGACAAAAGGACAAGCCGATAACATTCTGTGTCTGAGGGTGAGGCCCCCGCTTGTCTCGTCATGGCGTCTTCAGATCGAGGAATGACTTGACCGCCACGATGCCCTCGACGGCGCGCGCGACGGCGACGGCCTGCTCTCCGATCCGCGAGTCCGGCACGGCGCCCGCGAGCACCACGTGCCCCTGATGACAGAACACGCTGAGGCTCAAGGCCTTCGGAACCGCATCGAGGAACCCCTTCTTGATCTTGGTGGTGACAACCTCGTCGTCCACGAACACGGAGAGGGGGCGTTCGTCGGTGGCGGCTTGGTAGATCGTCGTGCAGCCCGTCAGCCCTCCCATGAGGATCGCCACGAGGACACCTGCTATGCGGGGGTTGGTCATACCGGAACCCTATGACGGGTGCCGTGGGGCGTCAAGTGGGTGGGATCCTGCGCGGCTTCGTCATCGTGCTAGAATCGTGCCGGAACCATGGGCCGGGACCTAACGTGAGATTGAAGGTCGGCCGAATTCCCTATCTCAACTGCGAGCCGTTCTTTGCCTACCTCGATGGCATCGAGACGGTGTCCTTGTCGCCCCGCGAGCTGGGTTCGGCCGTCGCGGCGGGGCGGCTCGACGCAGGGCCTGTTCCGCTCGCCGATCTGATCGCGCTCGGCGAGTCCGTTCGCCGGCTCCGTCTCGGGATTGCCACGCCGGGGGCCGCCCGCTCTGTCTTGGTGTTCAGCAAGCGTCCGCTTCCGGCGCTCAACGGCGCGATGCTCGGCGTGACCGAGGAGACATCGACCTCGGTTCAGATTCTTAAGCTCCTGTTCGAGCTCCGGTACGGCGTCACCGGGGTGCGCTGGGGGAGGATCGCGGACGGGGTTGACGGCGTCCTGCTGATAGGGGACCAGGCGCTCCGGGCGCGGGCGCAGGGCACAGGGTTTGACTACTGCACCGACCTCGCCGCCGAGTGGACAGCCTGGACGGGGCTTCCGTGTGTCTTCGCGGTCTGGGCGATCACACGGAGGCTTCCGGAGGAACTCGGCGTCGAATTGGAGCGCGCGCTGGACAGGGCGCTGAGCCGTGCCATGGCCTCACTTCCGGAGATCGCGGCAAGGAGACGGGATACGGGACTCGACGAAGCACAAACGGTGAGCTATCTGAGAAATTTCATCTACCGCTTCGGGCCGAAAGAGGACGAAGCGATTGGCGAATTTACACGGCTCTCGGCATCGCTCGGCCTAGCCAAGAAGCTCCTTGACAGCCGCCCTGGGCTGCCATAGAGTCCCCCCCACACCTAAAGTCCAGCATCAGGGGAGGCAGCGATGCCCCTGGATCGGCCCCTGGTTTCCTTCTCACTCGGGAGGCCGCTATGAAGACCCCCATCAGAGTCAATTTGGCCAATCCCATTGAGCTGCAGGAATTCCCCCGGCGCGTAGCGGGACAACACAAGGAGGGGAAGCCATGGCTGTCGCTCGAGTCACCAAGATCATCGGCGCGTCTCCGAAAGGGTGGCAGGATGCGGTGCGAGAGGCCGTGAAGCGGGCCAACAAGACTCTCAGGAACCTTACCGGCATCCACGTCCTGGAACAGAAGGCCCGCATTGAAAAGGGGAAGATCACGGAATACCGGGCCACAGTCGAGGTGACGTTCATCCTTGAAGATTAGCCCTTCTCCGGCCTGGCGGGAGGTGCGGCGATGAAGAAAATTCGAGAGATCATGCGCGACGGATTTCTTTTCACCGTTCAGCGCAGCGCCACGGTGGCCGAGGCGGTGCGCGTGATGGCCACCCACAACGTCGGGATCGTCACCGTCCTCGACGGCGACAAGCTGGCCGGGGTGTTTTCCGAGCGGGACGTCGTGCGCCGCGTGGTGAACGCTGGGCTCGATCCCGGCCGGACGCCGGTCGGGGACGTCATGACGAAGGACCTCGTTGTCGCCGACGCCGACGAGGACTACCAGTCGGCGATGCGCAAGATGGACCAGGCCAACATCCGTCACCTGCTCATCGTGAGCGAAGGTCGTATCCTCTCCATGATCTCGATCCGTGATCTGATGCGGGTTGACATCGAACACAAGGGCGAGGAGATCCGCTACCTCCACGAGTACCTCTACCAGGTCCCGCCCGATATCGGCCGCACGCGGAGCTAGCCCGTCCTGTGGGGCTTCGCCATCTCTCGCTGAAGACCCGTGATCTCCGCACGACCGAGCGATTCTACACCGACGTGCTCGGGCTCCGCGTGGCTTTTCGCCACCGCGGCATGGTGTTTCTCAGGAGCCCGGGTGGGGCCGACGTTCTCGATTTCCGCCGAGTGGCCGAGCGCTTTGATCCGGAGGCCGGGGGGCTGGACCACATGTGGACCGGAGGCGGTTCCGCTCTCTCCGCGATCGGTTGAAGACGACGCGGGTCCGGCTGACCGGGCGCCGGGGGCGGTGGGCGATTTACTTCAAGGACCCCAATAGGTACACGGTCGAAGTGTACGCGGACTGATTTGGTCCGCTAGAGTTTCGGTGCGATCTCCGCCGCGAACAGCTCTAGTTGCTCCAGCTCGTCGAACACGGGGTTGAGGATGAGGAACTTGGCCCCGCCGGTCACGATCTCCGCCAGCCGGTCGAGACACTCTTGCGGCGCCCCCCAGACCGATACGCGCTCGGCAAGCTCCGGTTTGCCGTAGAACGCGCCGAACCATTCGCCGTGTGCCCTCGGTCCTGCGCCACGGCGACGTAGACGCGCTTGCCGACGGCGAAGGTCGCGGGGTCTCGCCCGGCCTTCTCCAGGAGCGCGCGGAGCGTTTGAACTTCCTCGATGAACTGCTTGGTCGAGATCGACCCCGCGCCGATGAAGCCGCTGCCGATCTCGACCGCGCGCTGCAGCGCCAGGGGGTGATGCGCGCCGAACCAGATCGGCGGATGCGGCTTTTGCAAGGGCTTGGGCTCCATGGCGGCGTTGTCGAGCTTCCAGAACTGGCCGTCGAACGTGACGCGGGGCTCGGTCCAGAGGCGCTGCATCAGCCGAATGGCCTCGGCGAAGCGCGCGGCGCGACGGTCGGCGGAGATCCCATAGGCCGGATAGACGCGCGGGTTTGCGCCGAGTCCGACCCCCACGATCAACCGGCCTCGGCTCAGGTGGTCGAGCGTCGCCAGACTCTTGGCGAGGTGGACCGGGCTGCGCAAGGCGGCCAGGAGCACCGCGGCGCCCAGGCGCATGCGCTCGGTGATCGCCGCGGCGTAGGTGAGGAGCTCGAGGGGCTCGAGACTCGGGATCGAGCCGAGCACCTGCTCGAGGACCCACGCGCTCTCGAACCCCAGGCTCTCGGCCCGGGTGAGAAAATCGCGAATCCGTCGGGTGTCCACGCGGCCGGCGAGGAACATCTGGGGAATCGCGATGCCGAGCGGGACCCGGGTCTTCACGATCCCTCCGGCGTGATCTTGATCACCACGCTCTCTTTGCTGGCAAGCCGGCGCCGGATCCGGCGGCCCATGAAGAGCCGCACGAGGATCGGATATTTCCGGCGATACGCCTGAAGGATCTCTTGCTCGAGAGCGTGTCGATCGTCTATGGGCGCGGCCTTCCCGTCGAAGGCTGGCCCGTCCGGGGAGCCGACGTGGACCCTGATCCGGCCGGTGGCCTTGATCCGACGCGCCTTGAGGCTCGCCCGCAGCGTGGTGAAGTACACGTATCCTTCCTTGGCCATGAACCAGACGGGCACCGTCCCGGATTTGCCGGACGGACTCCAGGTTGTCACGTAAATGCGTTTGGCCGTCTTGAGCGCCGCTTCGAGGGCGGGGTCCATGCCACAGGTAAGCGAGCCTGGCGGCTAGCGAGGCGGGGCGGTATCCAGGAGATACTGCTCGGCGGCCGCGAGGCCGGCGCCGAGGCGAAGGTTCACGCCGAAACTCTTGAGAGTGAGCTCCACCCCGGCGAGGCCTCCCAGCAGGTCCAGCTCGTTCAGACTCCCCAGGTGGCCGATCCTAAAGACCTTGCCTTTTACCTCCCCGAGGCCGACACCGAGCGAGACCTCGAGCGTCGTCCAGGCGTGGGCGAGGTAGGCGTCGGAGTCGAACCCCGTCGGCATCACGACGGCGGTGAGGGTGTTCGAGTACTCCGCCGGGTTCCGGCAGAGGAGCGGCAGCCCGAGCGCACGGATCGCGCGCCGGCAGGCCTCCGCCAGCCGCGCGTGGCGCTTGAAGACGTTGGGCAGCCCCTCCTCGTTCAGCATGTGAAGGCTCTCCCTGAGGCCGAAGAGGAGGCTCGTGGCCGGCGTGTAGGGGAATTCGCCCCGTTTGTTGCGTTCGAGGACCGGGGTCCAGTCCCAGTAAGCGCGCGGGCACTTGGCCTTCTCGCTCGCGTGGAGCGCCTTGTCGCTCACGGCGAGGATCGCCAGCCCCGGAGGAAGCATCAGTCCCTTCTGAGGACCGGTCAGGGCCACGTCAACGCCCCACTCGTCCACGCGGAAGTCGATCGAAGCCAGCGAGGAGACCACATCCACGAGGAGGAGGGCGGGGTGCCGGGCCCGGTCCAGCGCCGCGCGGATCGCCGCCACGTTGGAGGTCACGCCGGTGGAGGTTTCGTTGTGGACCACGAGGACGGCCCGGAGCTGCTGCGCGGTGTCGGCCTTGAGTCGCTCTTCCACCTGGTCAGCCGGGACGCCGGCGCCGTAGGGGAGATCCAGCCGGTCCACCTCGATGCCGTAGGCCGCCGCCGTCTTCGCGAAGCCGGTGGAGAAGTGCCCGTTCACGCAGGCGAGCACCCGATCGCCCGGGGAGAGCGTGTTGACCAGGCAGGCCTCCCAGGCCCCCGTGCCGGAGCCGGGGTAGATCACGATCTGCCCCTTCTCCGTCTGGAAGACCCCCTTCAGGCCCTCCAGGCATTCGTGGACGAGCGCGGCGAACTTCGGGCCGCGGTGGTCGATGATGGACTCGGACATGGCCCGCACGATGCGCTCCGGCACCAGCGTGGGCCCGGGAATCTGAAGAAACGGCCGTCCCGACATGCCCCGAGTCTAGGCGATCACCCGGTAGAACTCAAGCGGAGGGAGTTAGTCCCGGGCTAGCCGAGGAAGCGGCTCACCTCCATGGCGTCCTGGCCGAAGTCTTGCGCCCGGCTCTCGTACCGGCCGCTCCGCCTGACGTAGGCGAGATAATCTCTCAGCTGTCGCTCGAAGATCTTCGTGTTGTCGGCCACGACCCACGCGCCCTTGACGAGCCGCGGTTCCAGCGCCCGGAGGTACTCGAGATACTCCTCCTTGGCCGCGTCGATGAGGGCGAAGGCGAAGCGGCTCCCGAGGAAGGGGAGCACGCGACGGGCATCTCCCGCGATGACCCGCACGCGGGACTTGAGCCCAGCCGCCGTCGCGTTCCTGTCGGCGATCCTCGCCATGTAGGGGTTCAGCTCGATCGAGGTGAGGCGGCCGCCGGGTGGGAGGTTTCCGGCGATGACGATCGCGGAGTAGCCGATGAGTGAGCCGATCTCGATGGCCCGCTTCGGCCGGTGGCGGTCGACAAGCCGGGCGATGAAGCGTCCCTTATCTCGCCCGATGACCGGAAGAAACCACGACTGGGTGGCCCGGTCGATCTGCCTCAGCATGGTCCGCGCGCGCTTGGTCATCGGGGTTTGGTCCTCCGTTCCAACAGGGGGGCGAACCGCTTCCTGAACTCGTCCTCGTTCAGGTTGCCGGCCTTGGCAAGCGCGTCGAGGCGGCCACCCTCCAGGTCGTCCGGTTTCAGGCGGATCATGTAGGCCATGTGAGTCCGGTACGATTCCGAGCTGATATCCACGTAGCGGACCTTGACGCGCCCGGTGCGGCTATCGAGCATCTCCTGGAAGGGCACGGTGACGAGCCGGCCGCCCTGAATGGTGACCATGGCCCCCGTTCCCCCCTCCAGCAGGAACCGAGTGGCCCAGAACCCCAGGCTCCGGCAGTACTGGGTGTCGTAGCCGCCGGGTGCCGCGCAGCGCAGTTCGTAGCCGAGGTCCTTGGCGACGATGGTCACGTCGATCCCCCGCGCCTTGAGGCTCGCGGCGACGCGCTCCTTCAGCGCGCGGCCCAGATCCAGCTCGGACAAACGCACATTCCCGTAGGCGTCCTGCTCCACCGCGCCCAGCGTGGCGAGATCCAGCTTCTCGGCGAGCCCTTCGCTCAGCAGGGCGACGCCGTGATCCCGACCCTGAGCGCGCCGCTTGATGATCGCGCCCTCCAGGACGTCCACGAGCGTCTGGACGGGGATCTTGGGTTCGGGAAACTCCTCGCCGATCACGGTGAGCGTGGCGCCGGCGGCCCCGCCGATCCCCAGGGCCAGGTGTCCCGCGCGGCGTCCCATCACAGTCACGAAAAACCAGCGCTCTGTCGTCGCAGCGTCGCGCATGAGATTGGAGACGAGTTCTTTGCCCAGGTTGACCGCGGTCATGTATCCGAAGGTGACGATGTCGTGGGGCAGGGGCAGGTCGTTGTCGATGGTCTTGGGCACGTGGGCGACAGCCAAGCGGCCGTGACTGGCTTCAGCCAGGCGCGAGGCGGCGAAGGCCGTGTCGTCTCCACCGATCGTCAGGAGGTGGGTGATGCGGAGCTTGTCGAGAGCCTCGGTCGCGTTCCGAAGCGAGTCGGGGGATTTGGCCGGGTTCTCCCGTGAGGTCCGGAGGATCGAGCCGCCTTCGACGTGGATCCGGGACACGTCGTCGATCGTGAGTTCCTGGGCGTGGGTGGTGTCGCCCCGTGCAAGCCATTTGAAGCCTTCGAACACGCCGACTACGCGCGCCTCGCTGTTCCGGGCCTCGATGGTGGCGGCTGCGATCACCGCGTTGATGCCAGGCGCCGGTCCCCCGCCCACGAGAATGCCCAGCGTGCTCATGGGGTCTCAGGCTCTTCAGTAGGAGCGGGGCATGCGGAGGACGTGCTCCCCGATGTAGGCCAGCACGAGGTTATTATTGATGGGGGCGGTCTTATAGAGGCGCGTCTCGCGGAACTTACGCTCGACGTCGTACTCCTCGGCGTAGCCGTAGCCGCCGTGGCAGTCGATACAGGCATTGCCCGCCTCCCAGGCCGCCTCGGCCGCGAGGTATTTGGCCATGTTGGCCTCAGCGCCGCACGGCTGGCCGGCGTCGAAGAGCCGGGCGGCCTTGAGCCGCATCAGGTCGGCCGCCTCGACCGCCATGTGCGCCTTCGCGATCGGGAACTGGACGCCCTGGTTGGCCCCGATGGGTCTGCCGAAGACGACGCGCTGGCTTGAGTAGGCTACGGCCTTCTCGATGAACCAGCGGCCGTCGCCGATGGAATCGGCCGCCACCAGAATGCGCTCGGCGTTCATGCCGTCGAGGATGTAGGAGAAGCCCTTTCCCTCCCGGCCGATGAGGTTCTCGGCCGGGATCTCCATGTTGTCGAAGAAGAGGGCGTTGGTGGAGTGGTTCATCATCATCCTGAGCGGTCGCACCTCGAGCCCCTTGATCCCGCGCATATCCACCAGAAACACGCTGAGCCCATCGGTCTTGCTTGTCACCTGATCCACGGGAGTGGTGCGCGCGAGGAGCAGCATCAGGTCCGACTGGAGCACGCGAGAGATGAAGATCTTCTGGCCGTTCACGAAGTACCTGTCGCCCCGGCGCACCGCCGTCGTCTGGAGCTTCGTGGTATCCGAGCCGGCGTTCGGCTCGGTGACGCCGAACGCCTGGAGCCGTAGCTCACCGGTCGCGATCTTGGGGAGGTAGCGGCGCTTCTGCTCCTCCGAGCCGTGGCGGAGGAGCGTCCCCATGATGTACATCTGCGCGTGGCAGGCTGCGGCGTTCCCCCCGGAGCGGTTGATCTCCTCGAGGATGAGGGAGGCCTCGAGGACGCACAGCCCGGCCCCGCCGTATTCCTGAGGGATCAGCGCCGCGAGGTACCCGGCTTTGGTCAGCGCGTTGACAAACGCCTCAGGGTACTCCCGCTTGGCGTCCAACTCGCGCCAGTACTCGGGGGCGAACTGCCGGCAGAGGTCGTACACCGCGGCCTTCAGGGCCCGCTGCTCGTCGGTCAGCGCGAAGGTCAGGTCGGCCATGATCAGCGGAACTCTTCGTCGAGAATCTCGGTGATGAAGCGGTCAATCGAAATGGGATAGAACCTGAGGCGCGGGCAGAGGATCACCCCCGTGTCGATGACCTCCCGCCGCATCAGTTCGTCCAGCGCTCGATGGATCTGCGCCTCGGGGTCCCGCTCGCTCCGCGTGATCTTGAGATCCTCGTGTTCGAGCGTGACCTGGTGCCGGGAGGTGTACAGGAAGCTGAAGACCCGCGCCACGAGCGCCTGGTCCATGACCTCTGGATCCTGGAACAGTTCCCCGTACGTCTGGCTGGAATGCCCGGGGGCGAGGACCAGGCGGGGCGACACGCGGATCTTTCCCCGGATCTCGACGGAACGCTGCTGCTGCTCCTCCTGCGGACCGACGAGGATGTACGGGAGGACGTGGTAGCCGGCGATGATCCCCCGCAGGGGTTTGCGCCGCACCTGCGTCCGCTCGAAGATGCTCTTGAACAGCTCCGGATCCTGGGCCCGGTCAAACATGGAGCTAGTGTACCAGATCAGGACGCGGCGGAACTCCGGCTCCCGCCGATCCCGACGTGTCGCCGGATGTCGCCGACCAGTCGGCGGAACTGAGGGTCATCTCCGGTCAAGTCTTCGGCCAACAGCTCCACCTCGTGGGGTCCGCGGGCGCCCAGCCCAAGGGCGATGGCCCGCCGGATCTGGGTTTGCTCCCAGACCCCCTTTTCGGTCACCGGCTCCCACCGCCCGAAGGCCTTGATCAACCCAAGCGCGATGACGTCCGTTGCGATGGGATCGCCGCTCGCGAGGATGACCCTGGTCGGCGCCGCCTCGCCGGACCACGGGCCGCCCTTGACCATGCTCTGGAGCCCATCCACCACGTAGAGGTGAGGGCGCACGGCTAGGTTCAGCTCGGCCACGGCAGGCTCCCACCCCGCCGAACCGTAGGCCCACGGCTTGTTTTTCCCGTGGACACACCCGACGCTGTTCTTGAGGGCGCAGCTGAAGCTCGCGTTTCGGTGGGTCTTGATCACCGGGACGCTCAGGAGGCGCTCGGCCTCGTACGCGGCCTTCGCGACATACACCCGTGTGGCGAACTCGACGCCGGGGGGCTCCACCTCCACCCACGCTGCCTCGTCGAAGGCCAGGAGCTCTGCGCCGGCGTCGCTGGCGACCTTTGTGATCCCCGTTCGGTCGAGGTGGGGGCGCGTGGGGAGTGCCAGGACCGCTGACATATCCCCCACGGACACCGTCGAGGCTCCCGCAGCCTTCGCGAGCTCAATGACCGCACCCACGACCCGAGGGTCGGTGGTGGCCGGAGGTGGCTCACCCGAGACGACGTTGGGCTTCACCAGCGTGCGCATTCCCCTGAGGCCGAGGCGGTCGATTCCCCCGAGCAGGTCCAGTGCTCGGCTCACCATCCGCGGAACGTCGTCACCGTGGACGAGGGAAACGAGGCTCTTCCCACCCATCCTGAACGGGTTCACAGGCGGCGCGGGGGGAGGCACAGGGGTGGCCCCGGGCGAGAACAGGATCTCCCACAACATCCGCCGGCAGGCGGGCGTGGTCACGCCCAGGGCCGCCAGTCCGGCAAGTGTCAGGAACGTCCGGCGGGTGAGCTTCAAGAGGCCGTCAGCGCCGCTTCTTCCTCCGCGCGGCTTTCTTCTTCGGGAGGAAGGCCGGCAGCACCTCCTCTACATAGGCGTGGAGGGCCTCCCAGTCCAACGGCATCCTGACCCCGATGTTCAGGCGGGCCGCTCCCGCCTTGCGATATTCGGCGACTCGGTCCACCACCTGCTTGGGAGTGCCCACGAAGAACCCGCCGATCTTCTGCTCGAGCGAGGCCCCCCATTGAGCCTTCATCCTGTCCTGCTGTCGCTTCGCCCCCTTCTCGGTGGCGCCCATGTAGAAGCCGACATTGACCGTCCGGAGGACCCGGGACGGGTCGCGGCCCTCTTTGACACACCAGTCGTCGAGGATCTGGCTCTTCCGCCTGAACTCTTCGGGTGAGATGTACGGGGCGTTCCAACCATCGGCGTACTTAGCCGCGGCGCGGAGCGTCCGTTTCTCCCCGAGCCCGCCGATCCAGATCCGGAGCGATTTCTGGAGCGGCTTCGGGTTGCAGCGCGCGTCGTTGAGCTGG